>Ga0209814_10000567_pt1 | contig 12313 bp, 8 predicted proteins | sample SoiMetdeltSBSDD1_FD_187597 | JGI IMG/M metagenome (GOLD analysis project Ga0209814, IMG submission 187597) | Bulk soil microbial communities from a Populus tree surrounding site in Tennessee, USA - Soil MetaG P. deltoides SBSDD1 (SPAdes) (version 2) | ecosystem: Environmental > Terrestrial >... | reverse complement strand
TCCGAGTACCTCGGCCACGCCGATCCGGGGTTCACCCGCGCGTGTACACGCACCTGATGCCGTCGTCGGCAGAGCGCACACGCAGGGCAATCGATGCTGTCTTCGGCCCCAAGGAGGCCGTCGGCCATGTCACAGATATGTCACAGGAAGGCGCTTGAGGCCCCTTGGGGCCGGAAGACGATGAGAGCTAGAAGCCCTGGTCAGACGGCATCACACGAACAGATGTCCGGGTCAGAAAACCGCCGGATCAGATGTCGTAATACAGAGCGAACTCCCAAGGGTGGGGGCGGAGGCGCATCTCGTCGACCTCGTGGACGCGCTTGTACGTCACCCAGGTGTCGATGAGGTCGTCGGTGAAGACGCCGCCGACCTTGAGGAAGTCGTTGTCGGCCTCCAGGGCGTCCAGCACTGCGTCCAGCGATCCGGGGACCTGGGGGACCTGGGCCAGCTCCTCGGGCGGTAGGTCGTACAGGTCCTTGTCGACCGGGTCCGGGGGCTCGGTGCGGTTGGCGATGCCGTCGAGGCCGGCCATGAGCATGGCCGAGAAGGCCAGGTACGGGTTGCACGACGGGTCCGGGCAGCGGAACTCCAGGCGCTTGGCCTTGGGGCTCTGGCTGTAGAGCGGGATCCGCACGGCGGCGGACCGGTTGCGCTGCGAGTAGACCAGGTTGACCGGTGCCTCATACCCCGGCACCAGGCGCTTGTACGAGTTCGTCGTCGGGTTGGAGAACGCCAGGATCGCCGGGGCGTGGGCCAGCAGGCCCCCGATGTACCAGCGGCCCAGGTCCGAGAACCCGGCATAGCCGGCCTCGTCGTAGAACAGCGGCTCGCCGCCCTTCCACAACGACTGGTGGACGTGCATGCCCGAGCCGTTGTCCTGGAACACCGGCTTGGGCATGAACGTGACCGTCTTGCCGTACTGGTTGGCCACGTTCTTGAGCACGTACTTGTACAGCATGAGCTTGTCGGCCATGCGGGTCAGCTCGTCGAACCGCATGTCGATCTCGGCCTGCCCGGCCGTGCCCACCTCGTGGTGCTGGATCTCGACCTCGATGCCCACCTGCTCGAGCGTGAGCATCATCTCGGACCGCAGGTCCTGGAAGTGGTCGGCGGGCGGGAGGGGGAAGTAGCCCTCCTTGTACCGGATCTTGTGGCCGAGGTTGGGGGCCTCGTCGCGAGCCGTGTTCCAGAATCCCTCGACCGAGTCGACGCTGTAGCTGGCCGAGTTGTAGTCCTGGTGGTACCGAACGTCGTCGAAGATGAAGAACTCGGCCTCGGGGCCGACGTAGCAGGTGTCGGCGATACCGGTGGACCGCAGGTGCTCGGCGGCCTTGCGCGCGATGTACCGGGGGTCCCGGGAGTACGACTCGCCGGTCAACGGGTCCTGCACGAAGCAGTTGATCGCCAGGGTCTTGCGCTGGCGGAACGGATCGATGAACGCGGTGTCCGAGTCTGGGATCAGGAGCATGTCCGACTCCTGGATCTCCTGGAAGCCCCGGATCGACGACCCGTCGAAGCCGACACCCTCCTCGAACATCTCCGCGGTGAGCTGCGAGGCCGGCATCGAGAAATGCTGCATGAGGCCGGGCAGGTCACAGAACCGGACATCGACGACTTCTGCGCCCTCGTCGCTGATGAGCTGCAGCACCTCGTCGGGGGTTCGCTCTTCCACGCTGACTCCCTTCAACCGTCTCTGAACCTCGGCGGGGCCCCGTTACACCACGGAAGCGGCCCCGCACGCTAACAACCACATCTCCACCGCCGCGGCCGAAACGGCAAGGAAGGGCGCCCGTCAGGACGCCCTTCCCATATCCCCCCAGCTACGGACGAGCCGGGGGGTCAGCTCGCCGCGTCCGAGCACACCGTGTCCACCAGCAGGCGGGTCACCACGTACGGATCACAGTTGGCGTTCGGCCGCCGATCCTCGAGGTAGCCCTTGCCGTCGACCTCGACCTGCCACGGGATGCGCACCGATGCGCCCCGGTCCGACACGCCGTAGCTGAACTCGTTGTACGGGGCGGTCTCGTGCAGGCCGGTCAGCCGGTCCTGGATGCCGTGGCCGTAGCCCGCGATGTGATCCTCCAAGTTCTTGGACAGGGCCTCGCAGGCGGCCACGACCTTGCCGAACCCGTCGGCCTCCCGCATCGCCTTCGTCGAGAAGTTGGTGTGGGCACCGGCGCCGTTCCAGTCGCCCGGGACGGGCTTGGGGTCGAGCGTGGCCGACACGTCGAAGTCCTCTGCGATGCGGTAGAGCAGCCAGCGGGCGAGCCACAGCTCGTCGGCCACCTGCGGCGGTGCCACCGGGCCCACCTGGAACTCCCACTGGCCCGGCATGACCTCGGCGTTGATGCCCGAGACGTGCAGGCCGGCGGTCAGGCAGGCGTCGAGGTGGGCCTCGACCACGTCACGCCCGTACACCTCGTCCGCCCCGACGCCGCAGTAGTAGCCACCCTGCGGGGCCGGGTAGCCCCAGGTGGCCGGGAACCCGAGCGGCCGCCCGTCCTTGAAGAACGTGTACTCCTGCTCGATGCCGAAGACCGGCTCCTGGTCCTTGTACTTGGTCACGACCTCGACGCACGCGGCGCGCGTGTTCGACACGTGCGGCGTCATGTCCGTGTAGAGGACCTCGCACAGCACCAACACGTTGTCGCCGCCGCGGATGGGGTCGGGGCAGGAGAACACCGGCTGCAGCACGCAGTCCGACTTGTCGCCCGGCGCCTGGTTCGTGCTCGAACCGTCGAAGCCCCAGATGGGCAGCTCGGCGCCGTCCTGGACGACCTTCGTCTTCGAGCGCAGCTTGGCGGTCGGCTCGGTGCCGTCGATCCAGATGTATTCGGCCTTGTACGCCATTGCGGGGTCTGTCCTCCGGTCGGGGAAGTGGTCCGGTATCGGGGCGAAGGCTGTCAGCGACCCGTTTCGGACCTGTTGCCCGTTTGTGAACGCACTGTGAACCGGAAAGGCCCAGCTTGCGGGCCTCCGGGGCACCGCCCCAACATTTCTGGCATGGACAGCTCCGAGCGCCAGCGTGAATACGTGCTCCGCACCGTCGAGGAGCGTGGCGTGCGCATGATCTGGCTCTGGTTCACCGACGTGCTCGGCCAGCTCAAGACCTTCGCCATCTCCCCGGTCGAGCTGGAGGGAGCGTTCGAGGACGGCATGCGGTTCGACGGCTCGTCGATCGACGGGTACTCCCGCATCCAGGAGTCGGACGTGCTCGCCAAGCCCGACCCCAACAGCTTCGAGATCCTGCCGTGGGCCGACGGTGTGGGCACCTCGGCCCGGGTGTTCTGCGACATCGTCCACCTGGACGGCAGTCCGTTCGAGGGCGATCCCCGCCAGGTGCTGCGCCGTAACCTCGACCGCGCCCGCGAGCGGGGCTTCAGCTTCTACGCCGCCCCCGAGATGGAGTTCTTCTACTTCGCCGACGGGGACGCCTCCCATCCGCCCAAGCCGCTCGACGGGGCGTCGTACTTCGACCTGACCACCGCGGACGTGGCCACGGACCTGCGCCAGCGCACCATTCACACGCTGGAGTCCATGGGCATCCCGGTCGAGTACAGCCACCACGAGGACGCCCCGAGCCAGCACGAGATCGACCTGCGCTACACGGACGCGCTGACCATGGCCGACAGCATCATGACCTTCCGGCTGGTGGTGAAGGCCGTGGCCCACGAGGCGGGCGTGCACGCCACCTTCATGCCCAAGCCGCTGTCGGGCGTGCAGGGCTCGGGCATGCACACCCACTTCTCGCTGTTCGAGGGCGATACCAACGCCTTCTACGACCCGGGTGACGAGCACGGCCTGTCGAAGGTGGCCAAGGGCTTCATCGCCGGACTGCTCGCCCACTCCCGCGAGCTCACCGCGGTGACCAACCAGTGGGTCAACTCCTACAAGCGCCTGGTCGTCGGCTACGAGGCTCCGATCTACGTGTCGTGGGCCCGCAACAACCGCTCGGTCATCGTCAACGTCCCGCCCATCAAGCGCGGCGAGTCCGAGAGCGCCCGGCTCGAGTTCCGGGCCCCCGATCCCTCCTGCAACCCGTACCTCGCCTTCTCGGTGATCCTGGCCGCCGGGCTCAAGGGCGTGGAGGACAACTACAAGCTGCCCAAGGAGGTGTCGGACAACCTCTACCAGCTCACCGCCGAGGAGCACATGGCCGAGGGCATCGACTCGCTGCCGGGGTCCCTGTCCGACGCACTCGACGTGATGGAGCGATCCGAGCTCATGGCCGAAGCCCTGGGTGAGCACGTGTTCGAGTGGTTCATCCGCAACAAGCGAGCCGAGTGGACCGACTACAAGACCCAAGTGACCCAGTTCGAGCTCGACCGCTACCTCGGCCGGCTGTGACCGCCTGAGCGGGCGAGCCCAACGAACGGCGCATGGAACCTCTCCTCATCTATCCCGACCCGGTGCCCCCGGAGCTGGCCCAGGCCCTCGACCTGGCCGGCTACCCGTGGAAGGCGATCGGCGACGAACGCTCCGCGGTGCGGGCCGAGCCCGACGACGGCTGGGCGGGCGGCGTGATCGTGGCGGCCATCGAGCCCGAGGGCGCCTTCGCCCTGTGCCGAGCGTTGCGCAAGCGCGACCTGCCGCTGGAGCCGATGCTGCTCCTGGTGTCGGGCGCCCAGCTCGGGGACCTGGAGCTGCGCGACGACCTGTTCGACGACTTCTGCCTCTACCCGTTCCAACCCCTGGAGCTGGAGGCCCGGCTGAAGCACCTGTTCTGGCGGACCGGCCGCGGCACCCGCCCCGAGCTGGTGGAGTACGGGCCGCTGGTCCTCAACCTCGAGACCTACCAGGCGGCCATCGAGGGCCACCCCCTCGACCTCACCTACATGGAGTACGAGCTCCTCAAGTTCCTGGCCTCACACCCGGGCCGGGTCTTCACCCGCGAGACGCTGCTGTCCCGGGTCTGGGGCTACGAGTACTACGGCGGCGCCCGCACGGTCGACGTCCACATCCGTCGCCTGCGGGCCAAGCTCGGCGAGGAGCACGCCAACCTGATCCAGACGGTCCGGTCGGTCGGCTACCGCTTCGGCCAGTCCCGCTGGGGCGTCTAGGCCTTGGGTCAGCGGTTGAGGGCGACCAGCTCGCTGCCGTCGTAGCGCTGCTCGGCGTCGGCCTTCAGGGACCAGCCGAGCGCGCCGGCGATGAGGGTCGTGCTCATGATGATGATCACGGGCAGGACCAGGAGCACGATCACGATGAGGACGGCGCCGAGCATGGCGTCATCATCCCCCGACGTAGGCCCACGCCTCCACTTCGACCAGCGCGCCGAGCGGCAGCTCGGAGATGCCGACCGCGGAGCGAGCCGGGCGGTGGTCGCCGAAGACGGCGATGTACGCCTCGTTCATCTGGGCGTAGTCGCTCATGTGGCGCAGGAAGACGGTGGTCTTGGCCACGTCGGACAGCTGGGCGCCCTGGGTCGCGAGCTGGGCCTCCAGGTTGCGCAGGCTCTGGGTCACCTCTCCGGCCACACCCCCGGAGACCATCCGGCCATCGCGCAGGCCTACCTGGCCCGAGACGATGAGCCAGTCACCGGCGCGCACGATCGGGGTGTAGGGGCCGACGGGCTTGGGTGCCTCGGTCATGCGGGGACCGTACCCGAGGCGGTGACTGCCTAGCGGCGAGAGCGGGGTAGGAGGCCGGTGGGCCAGTCGGGCGGGCAGCCCTGGGCCCGCCAGGCCGCGGCCGCGACCGCGGCGAAGACGGCGTCCGAGGCGTTGACCGGTGGGCCGTCAGCGGAGCCGGCGTCGATCTCGATGTCGACCGGCGGCATGTCGACGGCGCGGAGGATGCCAAAGCTCCGGATCGTCAGGTCGTGAACCTCGCCCGCGTCGTCCACCGCCAGGCCCTCGGAGCAGACCCAGCCCAGGCCCATGTGGGCCGCGCCGACGCAATACGAGCGCAGGACAGTCTCGTCCAGCACGGGGCCACAGCCGGACACCCGCACCTCGATGCGGGGGTCCTCGCCGAGACGCACCCGGGCGTGCGCCTCGGCGCCCTCGGGGGAGCGGACGATGGCTTCGCCGTTGGCGGCGGGGCTCACCGCAGCCAGCAGGACCGCAGCCTCGGCCCAGCCCGCGGCACGCAGGTCCGCCGAAGTCGGCGGCCCGGGGACCGATATCTCCTCGACCACCAGGCCGGGGGCCACCGCGGCGATGGCGGCGGAGATGCCCGGCGTCGCCGCCACCCGCAGGACGCCGGTGCCGTCGGGCCGGATGCCGCCCGCGACCGGGGGCCGCTTGGGCCCGTGGCGGACCGCGTCCTCCCGGCTGAGCAGAGCGCGGACCGGACGGCCGTGGGCGTCGGCCAGGGTGCGGGCCGCCTCGCTCACCAGGGACGACAGCTTCCCGCCGAAGGCGCCGCCGTTGGCCAGCGGGGTGGCCGGAGTGCCGCCGGGGGCGCACCAGGCGGCGTCGAGCTCCAGGTAGCCGGGCTCGACCCAGGTGGTGCGCAGGGTCGCGGCCCAGTCGCCCGGCGGGACCTCGAGGGGGTGGCGCACGTCGGCGGTGGTGCGCCGGCCCTGGACCTTCCCCGCCGCCTCCCGCGCCTCGGCCAGCGTCTCGGCCACGACCCACTCGCCCTGAGCGTCGAGCACGGCGACCAGGGCGTCGGCGGGCGCGGTGTCGTCGGCGAAGCCACCGTGGCCCAACGCCACGTCCGGTCCCACCCGCTGCGGCGAGTGGCCCTCGATCGTCGCCCGCTGGGTCGCGGCCGCGAGGTCGCGGTCAGGGCCGGGCACGCCCGCGGCGTGGGCCGACCAGGCATCGAGGATGGTCCGCCAGCCCGTGCACCGGCACAGGTGCGCCAGCAGGGCCTGCTCGACCGCAGGCTCGCCGGCCTCGGGCGTGCGGGAGGCGAGGCCGGCCAGCCGAACGATGATCCCCGGAGTGCAGAAGCCGCACTGGCTCGCGCCGGTGGCGCAGAAGGCCTCGCCCCAGGCGTCCCGCTCGGTCGCCGGCAGCCCGTCGAGGGTCGTGATCGACCGGCCCCGCACCCGCCGCGCCGGGGTCACGCAGGCCGCCCGGGGCTGCCCGTCGACCAGCACCGTGCAGCACCCGCACTGCCCCTGGGGACTGCAGCCGTCCTTGACCGACATCACGCCCAGGCGCTCGCGGAGGACCGTCAGCAGCGTGGCGCCGTCGTCGGGCACCTCGACCGCGCGGTCGTCGACCACCAGGGGGAGCGTGGGCACCGGATCGAGGATAGGAGCCGCGTGGTTCAGCGGAAGAGGTAGATCCGACCTGCTGCCACGCGCCGTCCAGCCGGGCCGGGCGAGGTTTGCACCTGGGACGGCGCCCCTCCTTTCGTGCGCCTCGACCCCACCCAGGGCGAGGTCGCCCAGGTCCTCAGTTCCCTGACCCTCTCGGACCGACCCGGTGAGGCGAGGCACTAGCTGCCGGCGGGCGGGTCACGAGGCAATGGCGGTCGGCCCCGACCTCGATTGCCTCGCCCGCCTTGCGCCGACTGCTGTTGCCTCGCCACCCCCCGGGGCCGGTGCTAGAGCGGGATCACTCCGTGCCAGACCGCGCCGTCGGTTCCCTCGACGAACACGTCCGTGCGCCCGCTCCGGGCTGACGTGGCGGGTCCCGACTGCGCGGATCCGCCCAGGGGCGCCCACGGAGTCCAGAACCCCCAGAACCCCACCCAGCTGCGATGCCAGACGCGGTTGTCCGTGCTGGTCACGGTCACCTCCAGCCGGCCGAAGGCGGGTGCGGCGGTGCCGGTGCCGGTGCCTGACATGGTGAGGCCCCCGAGCGACTCCCAGTCGAACCATCCGGCTCCGCTCACGAAAGCCAGGTGATACACCGCGCCGTCGGACCCGGGGGCGGTGACATCCAGCCGGCCTGGGGCCCAGGAGGCTACCGAGGGTGCTCCGGACAGCTGGCCGCCGAGGTTCTCCCAGGGCCACCAGCCGCTGCCGTCGAACGCCCTGTGCCAGAGCGCGCCGTCAACTCCCACGACGAACACGTCGAGGCGCCGCGCCGACCATGAGGCCACCGCCGGCGCCATCGTCGTGAGGCCGCCGAGGCTCTCCCAGCCCGACCACCCCTCGTCGAACCACTTGTGCCAGAGTGCGCCGTCGCTGCCCGGCACGAACACGTCGAGGCGGCCGGGCGCCCACGCGGCGGTCGCCGGACCGGCGATCGCGGTCCCGCCAAGGCTCTCCCAGCTCGACCACGATGCAGTCGTGGCGTTGGCGCCCACGCCGTCGGCCGACGCGTGCCAGACGGCCGAGTCGCTGCCCTGGATGGCAACGTCCATCCGCCCGGGCCCCCAGGACGTCGAGGCCGGCCGGTCGAGCGTGGTCCCACCGAGGGTCTCGGCGAAGAAGGTCGTGGCGAACGTGGCGGTGTAGGTCGCCGGCGTGGCCGGGGCGACGAGGTTGTGGCTGGCCGCACCGCCGTCGGTCCACCTGTCGAACGCGTAAGCGGTGCCGCCCAGCGTCTGGGGGCCGGGTGCGCTCACGCTGTTGGCCGAGCCGACGATGACCGTGCGCGTGGCGGGCGCGGTGACCGTCGAGGATCCGACGCTCAGCTGGAGACCGCTCGGGACCGTGACGAAGTTGAGGTCGACAGTCTGCGGGTTGAGCTGGATGCTGGTGCTCGCCGTGGCCCCGGCGGTGTCGACGGCGGTCATCACCAGTGTCAGCGAGGCGGGGTATTCGTGGTCGGGCGCAGGGAACGACCCGCTCGCCAGGCCGGCGAACGTCTGGAATGGGTGCACGTGACAGCCGCCGGGGCAATGGTTGAGCAGGACGGACCAGGTGAGGCGGCTTCCGGGCAGCGTTCCGTCCTGAGCGTCCGTCGCATGACCCGAGAACACGATCGGATCGCCCACCTTCCAGCGCAGAGCCGCCGTCGGGGTATCGATGACGGGCACCGGCGGGCTGTTGGGGGAGCCGATGGTGATGAGGGTCGTCGCGGTGTCGGGGGCGCCGGCCGGATCGGTCACCTGCAGGCCGACCGTCACCGAGCCCTTCGAGGGGTAGGTGAACGACGGCGTCGGGTCCGCCGAGTCGTCGAACTGGCCGTCGCCGTCGAGGTCCCAGGCGTAGCTGAGCTGATCGGTGGCGTCGAGATCGACCGATTCGCGACCGTCGAACGCCACGGTCAGGGGTGCAGGCCCGGACGTCGTGCTCGCGTTGATCACCGCGGTCGGCGGATGGTTGGCGCCGTTGTAGGTGATCCGGTGGATCTCTCCCGCGTAGAGGTCCACGTAGAAGATGTCGCCGCCGGGACCGGACAGCACCTTGACGATCGCCCCCGCCGCGCCGACAAACGGCTGGATGCGGCTGGGGGAGGGGTCGGTGCCGCCGCCCCGCGTCATCGCCCACATGCACCCGCGGGCGGCGTCGGCGAAGAACAGTGCGCGGTCGTACTCGGCGGGGTAGTTCGACCCGTCCTCGAACGCCATCCCCGAGATCGACGACCCCGCATCCAGACCGCACCCGTCCGTCGCCACCACCGGCTGGTCGTGGCGGTAGGAGAGGATCGGCGGGGTGTGCGCCCCGGCGGTGGCGTAGAGGGACTCGCAGCGGTCCAGGTTGGCGGCGTCGTAGCCCGACTGGCGGCCCGCACCCTCATAGCAGGGCCAGCCGAAGTTCTCGGCCACGCCGTCGTTGACGTCCGCGACCCGGTCGATCTCCTCCCACTCACCCCAGCCGACGTCGCCCACCCACAGTTGGTCGGTGCCCGGGCGGGGCACGAAGCGGAACGGGTTCCGCATCCCGTAGGCGACGATCCGGCGGGCGTTCTGGTCTGTGCTCGACGCGAAGGGGTTGTCGGGCAGGCCCGCCCCGGTCGCGGGGTCGACCCGGATGATCGTGCCATCCAGTGTCACGGGCTGACCGGCGGGCCGCCGCACCGACTGGGACCGCAGCGCGCCACCCTCGGCCGTGGGCGGCACGAGGCCGGTGCCGGCCGGAGCAGGAGGATCGCCACATAGGTTCACCGTCTGTCCGTAGTCGACGTAGTTGTAGCTCGCCCCATCCCCGGCGCCGGCGTAGAGCGCCCCGTCCGAGCCGAAGGCCACGGTGCCGATCGAGTGGCCCGGGAACTGCTGGCACCACCCGGACACCAGCACGAGCTCCGGGCCGGCCATGTGGTCACCGTCGGCCGTCAGGCGCGACAGGCGGCCCTGTACGATGCACCCGTCCGTGTTGAGACCAGGCAGATCGGGGCAGCCGTCACCACCGGGTCCGGTCCACGCAGGCTCAGTGCCGCCGGGGACGGCGTTGTACGTGTAGAGCACGTAGACATACGGGCGGGTCGGGAACTGCGGGTCGAGGGTGATCCCGAGCAGACCTCGGTCGGACCAGTCGTGGACCTGCGTGCGGAGGTCGGCGAAGACCGTCGGCGTGGGGTCCGACAGCGAGTCGAAGACCTTGACGATGCCGCTCTTCTCGGCGACGAACACCCGACCGTTGGCCGCGAAAGCGATGTCCGTCGGCATGGTCAAGCCGCCGATGGCCACCCTGTCGGAGAACCCGTCAGGCACGACCGCGGCGGCATCTGCCACGCGCGCCGGGGCAGGCGTGCCGAGCGCCGCCGTAGCTGATACGACCATGACCACCGCCGCGAGCACCGCGAAGCGATGCCGCCGACCGCCGCGCGCGCGCGACGACCATTTCGCCCACCAACGCCTGTCCATGGGCCGGAACGATACGGCCGGCACATGAACACTTGCCAATGATCAGGTGACGGAACCAACGCGACCGCAGCCTGGGACGCTCGGCCACGGTCCGAGACTCCGTCCCTCCGCCGCACCCTCAGTAAAGGGGCGACCAGCCGTCCGCACACGCGGACCCGCTCAGGCCGGGTCGCCGATGGCGTAGAAGCGGCCGCCCCGGGCGCCCACGAAGATGCGGCCGTTCCACACGGCCGGGGTCGACTCGATGCAGCCCTCCAGCTGCACGCTCCAGAGCTCGGCCGGGGCCGCCGTGGTGTCGGACACGTCGTAGCCGTGGAGGCCGCCCTCGCAGTCACCCTGGATCAGCGTGTCGCCCACGATGACCGCCGACTGCCACGTCGGCGGCGGGAGCGAGAACGTCCAGCGCACCGCGCCGGTGGCCCGGTCGACCGCGTACACCGTGCCGCCGTCGGAGGCGGCGATGACCACGTCCTTGTAGAGCGCCGGGGTGGTCCAGAAGCCGCCGGGGTCCTTGAGCGACCACACCAGGGGATTCTCCGGCTGCCGAGGGTCGAGCTTGAGCAGCTGGCCCACCTCGGCCGCCCGGGCGTTGCCTCGCTCGTTCTCCACCCCGACGTAGAGGAACCCGTCCTCGTCGATCACCACCGAGGCGTCGATGTCGTCGCCGGCCCAGTAGCGGAACACCCGGGTGGGCTCGGTCCCGTCGGGGAGGCCGGAGACGTCCCAGCCCTGCACCAGCCCGCCCGAGTTGGCGAAGTAGACGACGCCGTCGCGGTAGGCGACCGAGTTCTCGATCGACACGTCGTTCTGCCGGGTGTTCAGCGAGCTCAGCAGCTCGTCGTCCCAGCCCGGGGCGTTGAACACCAGGTCGGGGTTGACCTGCACCTGGCCGTTGCCGTCGATCATCCGGTTGAGCTTGACGATGTGGAACTGCGAGTTCTCGCCGCCCTCGTAGAGGTAGTCGTCGAGGATCAGCGGCGAGCCGTCCCAGTCGTCGTTCCACTTGGTGGGGCTGACGGCGGTGGCGTCGAGCGACCACAGCTCGGTGGGCTGGGGCCGGTCGAAGGCCACGACGTGCAGCTTGTTGTCGCGGCTGCCCGAGTAGACGAGCGGCATCCCGTCGGGGTCGATGGTGACCGACCCCTTGATGATGTCGCCCGTGGGGAACGGCGGGATGATGTCCTCGCCGGTGTCGTAGTCCACGAAGTGGATCGCCCGGTCATAGGCGCCGAACACCACCCACGTGCGGCCGTCGCGCTCGAACACCGAGGGCTGGCCGGTCCAGCCGCTGCCGCACCACACCTTGGTCTCCTGGCCCACGGTGGACTCGGAGCACATGCCGCCCGAGCTTCCGGGGTAGCTCCACAGGACTTCGGGGTCGGTGGGCACCGGGCCTTCGCCGTAGTAGCTGCGGCTGGCGCTGCCCCGGAAGGTGAGCAGGCCGGGGGTGGCGAAGCCGGACTCGCCACCGGGGGGCGCCGCCGTTTGGGGCGTCGCCGTGGTGGTGGTCGACAGGGGCGCCGGCAGGACCGAGTCCTCGTCGGGGCTGCTGTCGTCGGCGAGCACGAAGCGCTGGACCCCGAAGGCCGTAGCCCCGATGATCAGCGCCAGGACGACCAGCACGCCGAGGCGGCGCCGGTCGTGCCGGGGGGTCAGG
>Ga0209814_10000559_pt1 | contig 12362 bp, 11 predicted proteins | sample SoiMetdeltSBSDD1_FD_187597 | JGI IMG/M metagenome (GOLD analysis project Ga0209814, IMG submission 187597) | Bulk soil microbial communities from a Populus tree surrounding site in Tennessee, USA - Soil MetaG P. deltoides SBSDD1 (SPAdes) (version 2) | ecosystem: Environmental > Terrestrial >... | reverse complement strand
ACCCAGCCGCCGACCACCGGGCCGCCGCCCACCGGGCCGCCGCCGACCACCAAGCCCCCGCGAGGGCACAGGCCGCCGAGAGGGCACAAGCCGCCGCCGACCACCCGCCGCCCCAACACCGTGATCGTGCCCGGCGTGGTCGGGCTCCCGGTCGGCGCGGCCAGGGCGGTGCTGAGCGGCTCGGGGCTGGGCTCCGGCCTGGCCTACACCGGCGGCCGGCCCGGCCGGGTCGCCGCCCAGAGCCCGGGAGCCGGCGGCCAGCTGCCCGAGGGGTCCTCGGTCACCCTGATGGTCGGCCGCGGCGGCTAGCCCTGGCCGGCCGGGCCGCCGAGGCGCTCCAGCACCAGGCGGCGGACCTCGTTGCCGTCGGCGCGGCCCTTGACCTGGGGCATCAGCCGGCCCATGACCCTGCCCAGCTCCTTGGGGCCGCTGGCCCCCGACGACGCCACCGCCTCGTCCACCAGCCTGGCCAGCTCGTCCGGGTCGAGGGCCGCGGGCATGAACCGCTCCAGCACCGAGCGCTCGTAGGCCTCCTGGTCGGCCCGCTCGACCCGGCCGGCGTCCCGGTAGGCCTGCTCGGCCTCGCGCCGCTTGCGGGCCTCGCGCTGGAGCACGGCCACCGCCTGGTCGTCCGGCAGCTCCCCACGGGCGTCGATGGCGGCCGACTTGAGCGCCGACAGGGCCAGGCGCAGGGCGGCCGTCTCCCTGCTCTGGCGGGCCTTCATGGCCCCGAACATCGCCTGCTGCACGTCGTCGATGAGCATGGGCCGAGCCTACAGCTACAATCCACCTTCATCCCACCGCCACCTCCCAGGAGCGCGACCGCATGCCCGCAGCCTCGTCCAAGGTCGTCCTGCTGGCCGGGGCGGTGGCCGCGGCCGGGACGGCCTGCGTCGGCTACGGGGTGCTGGTCGAGCGGGACTGGTACCGGCTGCGGCGCGAGCGGGTCCGGGCCCTGGAGCCGGGGCAGGCGCCGCTCACCGTGCTGCACCTGTCGGACCTGCACCTGACGGTGGCCGACACCCGGCGGCTGGCGTTCCTGGAGCGGCTGGCCGCAGAGCCGGTCGACCTGGTGGTGCTGACCGGGGACATGCTGGGCGAGCCGGCGGCGCTCGACCCGGTCCTGGAGGCCCTGGGCCGGTTCCGGCCCCGGCTGGGGGCGGTGGCGGTGCTCGGCTCCAACGACTACTGGGCGCCGCGGTTCCGTAACCCGCTCGGCTACTTCCTCGGGCCCAGCTCGCGACGCAGGCGCAGCTCCGGCCGCAACCCGTGGCGGGAGCTGGTCGACGGCCTGGAGGCCCGAGGCTGGACGGTGCTGTCCAACCGCCGCGACCGGCTCGGCGACGTCGAGCTGGCCGGCATGGACGACCCCCACATCCGCCGCGACGACCCCGGCGTGGCCGTCCTCGCCAACGGCCAGGTGCCCCCGCGGCTGCGCCTGGGGGTGGTGCACAGCCCCTACCGGCGGGCCCTGGATGCCTTCGAGCGCAACGGCTACGGGCTGCTGCTGGCCGGCCACACCCACGGCGGCCAGGTCCGCCTGCCCGGGGTCGGGGCCCTGGTGACCAACTGCGACCTGCCCCGGGACCGGGTGCGCGGGCTGTCGCGCTGGGGGTCGAGCTGGCTGCACGTCTCGGCCGGCCTCGGCACGAGCAAGTACGCCCCGTTCCGGTTCGCCTGCCGGCCCGAGGCGTCGCTGCTCGAGGTGGTGCCGAGGGCCTGAGCCTCTACCATCCTCTGAGAAGGAGGCGGATGGATGGCCAAGGCCGACGCCGAGCCCAGGGGGCCGGAGGTCCACATCGAGCAGGCGATCGGCCGGCTCTACCGCTTCCTGGCCGGCAACCGCTGGACCCGCTTCCCCTGGGCCGTGGTCCAGACCTTCTCCAAGGCCGAGGGCGCCCTGCTCTCGGGCAGCATGGCCTACTACACCTTCCTGTCGCTGCTGCCGCTGCTGATGGTGGCGGCGTTCGTGATCGCCACCTTCGCCAGCCCCGGGCCCGACGCCCGCGAGACCGTGGCCGAGGCCCTCAACCAGGTCTTCCCCGGCATCGGCAGCGAGGTGTTCAACGAGGTCATCGACCAGGTCGTCGCCAACCGGGCCGCCCTGGGGGTGTTCGGTCTGCTCAGCGTCGCCTACGCCGGCAGCGGCTTCATCGGGTCGATGACCGCCTGCCTGAACCGCATGTGGCGGCTGCCCAGCGGCCGCAACCCGGTCGGCCAGAAGATCGTCAACATCATGATCGTGATGCTGCTCGGCTCGATCCTGCTCGGCTCGGCCCTGCTCACCATCTGGGTGTCGGCCACCGCGCAGGCGACCCTCGACCGGTTCGACATCCCCCGCACCAGCGCGGTGGTGTCGATGATCGAGGAGCTGGCCGCGCCGGCCTCGATGCTGGTCGTGCTCCTGTTGCTGTACCGGCTGCTGCCGGCCCGCCGCCACTCCTGGCCGAGCCAGGTCCCGGGCGCCATCTTCGGCGCCATCGGGTTCTGGGTGCTCAAGCGGGCCTTCGACCTCTGGGCCAGCCACTCGGCCGGCATCGGGGCCCTGCCGCGGTCGCTGGTGTCGGTGACGCTGCTGCTGGTCTGGCTCGGCTTCTTCGGCCAGCTCATCCTGTACGGCGCCGCCCTCAACGTGGTCCTGGACCGCCGCCACCGCGGCGAGCCGATCCTCCCCGAGCCGCCCGAGCCGCCCGAGCCGCCCGACGGCTGACCCGTGGTTCGGTTCCCCCGGCGGTAGGCTGTTGAGGCACGAACCGCACCGGAACCGGGGTCATGGCCACAGAACTCGAGCCCAAGACGACAACCAAGCTGCGGCAGGTGCCGCAGCCGCCCGACCAGGAACGCTACGAGTCGCTCGGCTACCGGGCCAAGCGGGCCCTGCTCGGCCCACCGTTCAAGACCGCCCAGCTGGCCCACGAGCGCATCTCCAAGCGGGTCGCGCTGGCCGTGTTCTCCTCCGACCCCATCTCGTCGACCGCCTATGCCACCGAGGAGATGCTGCTGGTCCTGGTGGTGGCCGGGGCGTCGGCGATCGGGCTGGCCCTGCCGCTGGCCGCCGGGGTGACGGTGCTGCTGCTCATCCTGGTCCTGTCCTACCGCCAGGTGATCGCCGCCTACCCTCAGGGCGGCGGGGCCTACATGGTGACCAGGGACAACCTGGGCGGGTCGCTCGCCGCCGTGTGCGCGGCCGCCCTGCTGGTCGACTACGTCCTCACCGTGGCCGTGAGCGTCTCGGCCGGGACGGCGGCGCTGGCCTCGGCCATCCCCGCCCTGCAGGACCTCCGGGTCGAGATCTCGGTCGCCTTCGTGATCCTGCTCGCCTGGGGCAACCTGCGCGGCATCCGCGAGTCGGGCAAGATCTTCGCCATCCCCACCTACGTCTACATCGCCAGCCTGGGCGGCGTGGTCGTGATCGGCATCTACCGGGTCCTGTCCGGCCACATCGGCCCCATCGCCTACAGCCCGGTCGAGGCCCGGGACCTGGCCGGCGTCGGGGAGCCGCTGGCCGTGGTGTCGCTGTTCCTGCTGCTGCACGCCTACGCGGCCGGGACGACCGCCCTGACCGGGGTGGAGGCGATCGCCGACGGGGTGCCGGCGTTCAAGAAGCCGGAGGCCCAGAACGCCCAGCGCACCCTGGTGGCCATGGCCCTGATCATGGGCTTCCTGTTCATCGGCATCACCTACCTGGCCATCCAGCTGGACGTCCGCCCCTTCGAGTCCGGCCACCCGACCCTGGTCGCCCAGCTCACCGAGCACGTCCTCGGCGGCGGCTTCCTCGGCCACGCCCTGTTCGTGTTCGTGCAGATCGCCACCCTGTTCATCCTGGTCCTGGCGGCCAACACCGCCTTCAACGGCTTCCCCATCCTGGCCTCGTTCGCCGCCCAGGACGCGCTCATGCCCCGGCAGCTCCGCAAGCGCGGCCACCGGCTGGTCTACTCCAACGGGATCCTGCTGCTGGCCGCCGGCGCCCTGTTCCTGGTCATCGCCTTCCAGGCCAGCGTGCACGCGCTGATCCCGCTGTACGCCATCGGGGTGGTGACCTCCTTCACCCTGGCCCAGGCGGGCATGACCCGCCGCCACCTGCGGCTGCGCCAGCCCGGCTGGCGCAACGGCCTGCTCATCAACGGCCTCGGGGCCACGGTGACGCTGCTGGTGCTGATCGTCATCACCATCACCAAGTTCACCCACGGCGCCTGGATGGTGGTGGTGGCGGTGCCGCTGCTGGTCTGGCTGCTGCTGCGCACCCAGCGCACCTACCGGGGCGAGCTGGGCGAGCTCAAGGTCGAGGTCAACGACCGGATCGCCCCGCCAAAGCCCCGCCACGAGGTGGTGGTCCTGGTCGAGGCCCTGGACCGAGCGACCATCGGGGCGCTCCAGTACGCCCGCCAGCTCAACCCGCTGCGCCTGACCGCCGTGCACATCGCCGTCGACCCCGAGCGGGCCAAGGAGCTGGCCGCGCTGTGGGCCAGGGTCAACATGCCGGCGCCCCTCGAGGTGGTCGACGCCCCCGACCGCAACCTGCTGGCCACCACCCAGGCGACCATCGCCGAGCTGGTCCGCCCCGACACCGAGGTCACCGTCCTGGTCCCCAAGCGCCGCTACGCCACCCTGTGGCGGCGGATCCTGCACGACAACTCCTCGGCCGGGCTGGTCCGGGCGCTGGGCTCGATGGACGGCGTCAACGTGACCATCGTGCCCTTCCGGCTGGGCCGCCGGCCCCTCCTGCGCCCGGTCTCCTCGGCGTGATGGAATGCCGTCAACAGCATCCATCTCGAGGGGGCGACCTCACTTGGAGCGCCTCCAGCACGGCGTGCCCAGCGACGACGCCGTCCGGGCCGTCGAGGCCGGGCTGCGCAAGCACTTCCCCGACCGCCGCTGCCTGATCGCCGTCTCCGACGGCGCCTCGACCGACGGCACGGTCGCCGCGGCCATGGCCGCCACCACCCAGGGGGACGAGGAGCTGCTGCTGCTCGACCCCAAGGTCGAGCCCCCCGGGCAAGCTGGCCATGACCTACATCGGCCTGTCCGGCAAGGGCTCGGCCTTCCGGGCCATCTTCGAGCTGGCCGCCGCCGTGGGGGCCAGGGGCTGCGCGGTGCTGGACGCCGACCTGCGCTCGGTCAGCCCGGCCTGGGTCGACCGGCTGGTCGGGCCCGTCCTCCAGCACGGCTACGACCTGGTCACCCGGTTGTACGCGCGCCACAAGCTGGACGGCACGATCACCAACTCGGTCGCCTTCCCGCTGACCGCGGCCCTGTACGGGCGGCGGCTGCGCCAGCCGATCGGCGGCGACTTCGGCTTCTCGGGCCGCCTGGCCGCCCAGCACTTCGACGGGGTGAAGGAGGCCATCCACCAGGCGAGCGAGCGGCCCGAGGGGTTCGTGCTCCCGGTCGAGCTGTGGGCCCGCATCTGCTACGACTACCTGGTGGCCTACAACGCCCAGGTGATCGACCACGACCGGCTGGTGTCCTCGATGATCCTGCCGTACTTCGCCCGCACCGCGACCTTCGTGCGCGAGGCCGCCGACGACACCCCCGAGCAGGCCGAGGAGCGGATCGCGTCCTTCGCCAAGGTGTTCCTGGCCGCCAAGCCCTACCTGGTCGAGCGCTGGCGCGTGGCCGGCCGCCACCGGCGCCTGGGCGACCAGCGGGTCCCCGGGGAGGACCGCCGCAGGGGCGACGACACCAGCGAGTTCCTGGCCATCAGGTCCCCGTGACAGACGGGATCAGCGCCACCATGGCACAGGCGCTCTTGGGGGGCCGTGGGGGGAGCGAGCTCCCCCCACATGGATCGGGGCTTAGCTTGATTGCCCTTTGACCAAGCGCAACGGCGGTTGTTGACCGAGGTGGAACGGGACGATGGTCACGTTCACGTTCTCCATCGAGCCGAGGACCTTGGTCAGGCCGGCCGAGGTCTGGTCGTGCAGGACCCGCCGCCAGAAGCCGACGTAGCGCCGCCGCGGGACCAGGACGGTGACCACGGTGTCGGGGCGGACCCGCTCGGCGACCGCCTCCTCGACGGTGGCCAGCAGGTTGCGGTCGGGGGCGTCGACCAGCTCCAGCGGGATCGGGATCTGCACCCGCGCCCACAGCCGGCCCAGCTCGCGGGCGTGGTCGGGGTCGACGGCCACGTGCAGCGCGGTGATGGCCAGCGGGTTGAGCTGGCGGGCGTACTGAAGGGCGCTGAGAGCGGCCTGGTCGAGGTCCTCGATCAGCACCACCACCTCGTGGCGGGGCTTGGGCGGGGCCAGCCGCTGGGACGCCTGCACCTTGAGCTGGGCCAGCTCGCGGCCGTAGGTGCGCTGGATGCGCAGCAGCAGCCAGACCAGCAGCGGGATGGCGATCACCACCATCCAGGCGCCCTGGGTGAACTTGCCGGCGACGATGACCGCCAGGGCGACCCCGGTCACCACGGCCCCGACCCCGTTGATGAGGATGCCGCTGCGCCAGCCCGGCTCCCGCAGCCGCAGGTGGCGGCGGGTCATGCCCGCCTGGGCCAGGGTGAAGGAGGTCACCACCCCGACCGCGTACAGCGGGATCAGCGCGTGGGTGTCGGCCTGGAAGGCCACGATGAGGAAGATCGCCACCGCCGACAGGGCGATGATGCCGTTGGAGTAGACCAGCCGGTGGCCCCGCTTGCGCAGCTGCCGGGGCAGCAGGGCGTCGCTGGAGGCGAAGCTGGCCAGCAGCGGGAACCCGGAGAAGGCGGTGTTGGCCGCCAGGACCAGGATGAGCAGGGTGGCCGCCTGGACCAGGATGAAGGCCGGGCCGCTGCCCAGGACCTGCCGGGCGATCTGGGAGATGACCGTCGGGTAGCCGCTGTCGTAGGGCAGCGCGTCCAGCTGGACGGCCAGGTAGGTGATGCCGAGGAACAGCGTCCCCATGATCGTCGCCATCACCATGAGGGTCTTCTTGGCGTTGACCGCCTCGGGGGCGCGGAAGGCCGAGACGCCGTTGGAGATGGCCTCGACCCCGGTGAGGGCGGTCGTGCCCGAGGCGAAGGCGCGCAGGACCAGGAACACCGTCACCGTCCCGACGGCGCCCTCCTGGGTGAGCAGGCGAGCCTGCTCGGGGGAGTAGACGATCGGGTCGAGGTCGCCGGCGGCCAGCCGCCAGAGGCCGGCCACGATCATGGCCCCGACGCTGACCACGTACACGTAGGTGGGGATGGCGAAGATCCGGCCCGCCTCGCGGATGCCGCGCAGGTTGCCCCAGGCGAGCAGGACCACGAAGGCGACCGAGATCTCGACCCGGATCGGGCCCAGCTGGTCGGGGAAGACCGAGGACATGGCGGCGACGCCGCTGGACACGCTGACCGCGACGGTGAGCACGTAGTCGATCAGCAGCGCCGCCCCGGCCACGGCGGCGGTGACGTTGCCGAAGTTGTCCCGGCTGACCACATACGCCCCGCCGGCCGACGGGTAGGCGTCGACCACCTGGCGGTAGGACACGACCAGCAGGGCCAGCAGGGCCACGATGGCCAGGGCCACGGGCACGGCCAGCCCGGTGGCCAGGACCCCGCCGGCCACGCTGCCCCCGACCAGGACCAGCAGGATCTCCTCGGTGGCGTACGCGGTCGAGGAGATCGGGTCGGAGGAGAACACGGCCAGCGCGACCCGCTTGCTGACCCGCTCGTTGGTCAGCTGGGAGGTCTCGAGGGGGGGACCGAGCAGCAGCTTCTTGGCCCGGTAGCCCAGGGACTGGTAGCGGCGCGACGGCGCCGGCGCCGACGGTGGGCGCTGCGGGGTCGGTTGCCGAAGTGCGGGCACGACATTGACTCTCCTCGGCCGGCGCAAAGAACCCGTTAAGGCCGCCGGCTCCAGCGCAAAGAACGCATCAAGAACCCGATACGATGGCTCGCGACCACCTCCGACAGGAAGGCCTCTGGTGCACGTCGTGATCATGGGCTGCGGCCGCGTCGGCTCCGAGCTGGCCGCCCGGCTGGAGTCGGGGGACCACACGGTGGCGGTGATCGACAAGAACCCCGCCGCCTTCCGGATGCTCCGCTACCAGTTCAAGGGCAAGAAGATCGAGGGCTACGGCTTCGACGAGGACATCCTGCGCGAGGCCGGGATCGAGCGGGCCGAGGCGTTCGCGGCCGTGTCCAACGGTGACAACTCCAACATCGTGGCCGCCCGCCTGGCCCGGGAGAAGTTCGAGGTCCCGGTGGTGGTGGCCAGGATCTACGACCCCCGCCGGGCCGAGATCTACCAGCGCCTCGGGATCCCGACCGTGGCCACCGTGAAGTGGACCACCGACCAGGTCATGCGGGTGCTCATCCCCGATCAGATCGCCTCCGACTGGCGCGACCCCAACGCCGAGCTCGCCCTGATCACCCTGGTCCTGCCCGACGAGTGGGCCGGCTGGAAGGTCGAGGAGCTGGAGGCCGACGGCCACCGCCGGGTGGTCGGGATCACCCGCACCGGGCACGCCCGGATCGTCGGCCCCGGGATGGTGCTCCAGGAGGGCGACCAGGTGCACCTGGCCGTGGACGAGGACGGCCTGCGGGAGCTGCGCCCGCGGGTCCTGGCCGCCCGGCGCGGCGGCCGTGACGAGCCGGTCGAGGCCCAGCAGTGAGGGTGGCCATCGCCGGGGCCGGCAACGTCGGCCAGTTCATCGCCGCCGACCTGCTGGCCGCCGGCCACCAGGTCACCATGATCGAGAAGGACCTGCACGTGGTGGAGGTGGCCCGCCCGGGCCTGAAGGAGGCCGAGTGGTTCCCCTTCGACGCCTGCGAGGTCCTGTCGCTGGTCATGGCCGGGGTCGCCCACGCCGACGTGATGGTCGCGGCCACCGGCGACGACGAGGACAACCTGGTCATCTCGCTGCTGGCCAAGCAGGAGTTCGCCGTGCCCCGGGTGGTGGCCCGGGTCAACAACCCCAAGAACCACGGGCTGTTCACCGAGGCCTGGGGGGTCGACGTTGCCGTCTCCACCCCCCACATCCTGCGCTCGCTGGTCGAGGAGGCCGTGACCGTCGGCAGCATGATCACGGTCATGCAGTTCGAGCGCGGGCACGTCTCGCTGCACGCCGTCAACCTGGCCGACCGGTCGGTGGCGGTCGGCCGGACCCTGCGCGACCTGGCCCTGCCGATGGACGCGGCCGTGGTCGCGGTGGTGAGGGAGGGCCACGTGGTCGTGCCCAAGGAGGACACGGTGCTCGCCGCCGGCGACGAGGTCCTGGTGGTCGCCTCCGAGGGCAGCGAGAGCCAGGTCCGCGAGCTGCTGGTGGGCGAGGACCGGGAGGAGCCGCCGGCCACCGGGGACGACGCCGAGGTGGACGACTACAGCAGGTCGTAGACGGGGTTGTAGAGGGTCAGGCCCCGGTCCCCGGCCACCGGGGTCCCCTCGATGGCCAGGCGGCCGCCGCACTCCACCCCGGCGATGCCGCGGCGGCCCATGAACAGCGCCGACACCCGCCCGGTGCCGTCCTCCAGGACGATCTCCAGGGTGGGCACGGCCGCCTGGGGCTGGATGCGGATCCGGCGGATCTGGCCCTCGAACCGGCCCCGGACCCTGGCCCGGGCGTTCCCCATGGGGGTGATCTCGTCGATCACCGGGCGCCGCCGAGGTCGAGCCGGATCATCTGGATCCGGGGCGGCGGGCCGCCGTCCCGGGCGGCCGCGGAGGCGTCGGCGGCCTCCCGCAGGGCGGCCGACAGGCGCTCGACGTCGATGCCGTCCTTGGCCGGCCGGTAGGGCTCCAGGTACTCGACCGCCCTGGTCAGCACGCTGACCGCGCCCTTGTAGTTGCCCTGGGTGACATGCCACATGCCGGCCGCGCCCTGGATGATGCCCTTGAGGAAGTCGCGGTCGGGGCGGCCCTTGCGCATCCTCCAGACCTCTTCCCAGACCTCGTGCGCCTCCCAGTACATGCCGTCGTCGAACAGGGCGCCGCCGCGCCGCAGCACCTCGTCCTCGGGCAGGCTGAACGGCTCCCAGTCCGGCTTGAAGTCCGGCCGGGTCCCCCGCCGTCGGGTCGGTCCCATGCTGCGATCGTACGCCCTCGGCAGGTGTTGGCCAGGGCGTGGGCGGTGGCCGCGCGATCCCGGCCACGGCCCAGAAGGCCCCCCCGCCGAGGTCCGTCCGCGGCCGTGGCCCTCCCCCGGTCCAGGTTGGTCATCGGCCACCACCAGTACCGAGGACCAGATCGGAGCGAGCCTGCCGGGCGCGGCGGCCTATGCTGATGCCATGGACGTCCCGCGGCGGCTGGTGGTGGGCGGGCCTCGCGGCGCGCTCGGCTACGCCGTCGCCGTCGGTGGCACGGCCCTGGTGACGGTCCCGCTGCTGGCCTTCCGGGGCGAGGTGTCCAAGACCACCGTGGTCCTGGCCTACCTGCTGGTGGTGACCGCGGCCGCCGCCGCCGGCGGGCTCGGCCCCGGCATCACCGCCGCCGGCCTCGGCTTCCTCTGCTTCGACGTGCTGTTCCTCCAGCCCTACCATCACATCATCGTCGCCGACCCCCAGGACTACCTGTCGCTCGGTGTCTACCTGCTGGTCGCGGTGGTGGTCAGCCTGCTGGTGGCCTCCAGCGAGCACCGCCGGGCCCAGGCCGAGCGCCGCGAGCGCGAGACCCGCATGCTGTTCGACCTGTCGACCAGCCTGGTCGCCCACGGCAGCCTCACCGACACCCTCGACGGCGTGGTCCGCACCGTGCGCTCGCTGTTCGACCTGGCCGGGTGCGCCATCGTGCTGCCGGCGGACGACGGCGTCCGGTTGGCCGCGGTCGACGGCCAGGTGCCGGACGACCTGGACGAGCGCTTCGTCGGGGTGCGCCCGGCCCGGTCCTCGGTCCAGATCCAGGGCCCGGCCGACCTGGAGCCCGGCCAGGCCCTGACCGTCCCCATGCGCAGCGGCGAGCACGTGGTCGGGGCGCTGGTGGTGGTCGCCGGCGGCCCCGGCTCCTCCGGGTTCGGCGAGGCCGAGCGTCAGGTGCTGGCCACCTTCGCCAACCAGGCCGCCCTGGCCGTCGAGCAGGGCCAGCAGGAGGAGCAGCGCAACCGGGCCCTGGCCCTCCAGGAGACCGACCGGCTGCGCACCGCCCTGCTGAACTCGGTCTCCCACGACCTGCGCACCCCGCTGGCCTCGATCAAGGCGTCGGCCTCCAGCCTGCTCGACCAGGAGGTGCGCTGGAGCGACGCCGAGCGCGACGAGTTCCTGGCCACGATCAACACCGAGGCCGACCGGCTGACCCGGCTGGTCCACAACCTGCTCGACATGTCCCGCATCGAGGCCGGCGCCCTCGACCCGCGGCTGGTCGAGAGCTCGCTCGCCGAGGTGGTCGGCCCGGTGGTCCGCCGGGCCCGGGCCACCTCCAGGCAGCGAGTCGACGTGGACGTGCCCGACGAGCTGCCGCCGGTGCTGGTCGACCCGGTCCGCCTCGACCAGGTGCTGACCAACCTGCTCGACAACGCCCGCACCTACGCCGCCGCCGGCCCCGTCCAGGTGGTCGCCCGCCGGGCCGGCGACGCGGTCGAGCTGCGGGTGGTCGACCACGGCCCGGGCATCCCGGGCCGTGAGCGGGAGCGGGTCTTCGACCAGTTCTACCGGCTCAAGGGGGGCGGCCGGCGGCCCGAGGGGACCGGCATGGGCCTGGCAATCTGCCGCGGGATCGTGCAGGCCCACGGGGGCAGCCTGCGGGTCGAGACGACCCAGGGGGGCGGGGCCAGCTTCGTGCTCACCCTCCCGGTCTCCCAGCGCCCGGCCCCGGCCGAGGAGGTGATCCGGCCGTGACCCGGGTCCTGGTGGTCGACGACGAGCCGCCGATCGTGCGCGCGGTCGCGGCCAACCTGCGCGTCCGCGGCTACGAGGTGCTGACCGCGGCCAGCGGCGAGGCCGCGCTGGCCGCGGTCGAGACCCACCAGCCGGACTGCGTCGTGCTCGACCTCGGCCTGCCCGGGATCGACGGGCTGGAGGTGCTGCGCCGGCTGCGCACCTGGACCGGGATCCCGGTGGTGGTGCTGACCGCCATCGACGGCGAACGGGACAAGGTGACCGCCCTCGACCTGGGGGCCGACGACTACGTGACCAAGCCGTTCGGCGTGCCCGAGCTGATGGCCCGGGTCCGGGTCGCCCTGCGGCACGCCCGCCCGGCCGGGGCCGACCGCCCGCGGGTCGTCCGGGCCGGCGACGTGGCCATCGACCTGGACGCCAAGCTGGTCACCAGGGCCGGCGCCCCGGTGCGCCTCACCCCAATCGAGTACCGGCTGGTCGAGACCCTGGCCACCAACGCCGGCCGGCTCTGCACCCACCGGTTCCTGCTGGAGCGGGTCTGGGGCCCCGGCTACGGCGACGAGTCCCAGTACCTGCGGGTCTACATGGCCAACCTGCGCAAGAAGCTCGACGACCCGGCGGCCCCGCAGATGCT
>Ga0209814_10000557_pt1 | contig 12379 bp, 12 predicted proteins | sample SoiMetdeltSBSDD1_FD_187597 | JGI IMG/M metagenome (GOLD analysis project Ga0209814, IMG submission 187597) | Bulk soil microbial communities from a Populus tree surrounding site in Tennessee, USA - Soil MetaG P. deltoides SBSDD1 (SPAdes) (version 2) | ecosystem: Environmental > Terrestrial >... | reverse complement strand
AGCATCGCCATCCCCTGGCCGCCGCCGACGCACATCGTCTCGAGCCCGATCGTGCCGTCGAGGGTCTGGAGATCGTTCAGCAGCGTGCACATGATTCGCGCCCCGGTCATCCCGTATGGGTGGCCGAGCGCGATTGCCCCGCCGTGGGGGTTCAGCTTCTCGCCGAACGGATCGATGCCGAGCTCGCGGCTGACAGGGAGCACCTGCGCGGCGAAGGCCTCGTTCAGCTCCACGACGTCGACGTCGTCGATCGTCATCCCCGCCTGCTCCAGCACCCGGCGCACGGCGCCGATCGGGCCGACCCCCATGATCTCCGGCTCGACGCCAGAGACCGCCGAAGCGATGATCCTGGCCCGCGGCTGGACACCGAGCTCCTGAGCCTTCTCCGCACTCGTGACGACGACGGCCGCGGCGCCGTCGTTCAGCGGGCACGAGTTTCCGGCCGTCACCTTCCCGCCCGGCCGGAAGGCGGGCTCGAGCTCGGCGAGCTTCTCGAGCGTCGAGCCGCGGCGCGGCCCGTCGTCCGCGGACACGCCGTTCCAGGGGGTGAGCTCGCGGGAGAAGAAACCGCTGTCCTGCGCTCCGACTGCCCGTTCCTGAGAGCGCTGCGCGTAGCGGTCCATGTCCTCCCTGGAGACGTCCCAGCGCTCGGCGACGTTCTCGGCGGTCATCCCCATCGGGATGTAGACGTTCGCGATCGGCGCGTCGTCGCCGAACAGTTTCGGGTGCAGCTCCTCGGCGTCCTTCGGGTAGCCGTCGACCTGCGTGATCGACTCGACGCCGCCGGCGACGAAGGCGTCGCCCTCGCCCGCCCTGATCGCGTGGAACGCCATTCGGATCGTCTGCAGGGAGGAGGCGCAGAACCGGTTGACGGTGGTCCCCGGGACGGTCGCCGGCAGGCCGGCAAGGAGCGCCGCGCGGCGCGCGAGGTTCATGCCTTGCTTCTGCTCGGGGAATCCGCACCCGAGCATCACATCGACGATGTCTCCCCGGTCGAGCTCGGGGACCTGCTTCAGCGCGGCATCGATGGCGAAGGCCGCGAGATCGTCCGGGCGGGCGTCCACGAGCGAGCCTTTCCGGGCGCGCCCGATCGGGGTTCGCGCGGCGGAGATGATGACTGCGTCAGACAAAGGCGTTCTCTCCTGTCAGCTGGCGACCGATGATCAGTTTCTGGATCTGGCTCGTTCCTTCGTAGAGGGTCGTAACGCGCGCGTCCCGGAGGTACTTCCCGACCGGGAACTCGTCAACGTAGCCGTAGCCGCCGTGCACCTGGACCGCGGCGTTCGCGGAGCGGACAGCAGCCTCGCTTGCGTAGTACTTGGCGATCGACGACTCGAGCGTGTGCCTGGTCCCGGCGTCGGCGGCCAGGGCGGCCTTCCAGGTGAGCAGGCGGGCAGCGTCTGTCTCGACGGCGATCTCGGCCAGCAGCTCCTGCACGAGCTGGAACGACGCGATGGGGCGGCCGAACTGACGCCGTTCGGCCGCGTAAGCGAGGCAGGCTTCCAGACAGCCCTGACCGATGCCGACGCAGCCGGCCGCGAGCGAGATCCGGCCGTTGTCCAGGGCCGAGAGGGCCACTTTCATGCCGCCGCCCTCCTCTCCGAGCACGTTTTCGACGGGGACTCGCACGCCGTCGAGAGTCAGCTCTCCGGTGTCCTGCGCGCGCAGGCCGAGCTTGCCCTTGATCTGGTGCGCCGAGAAGCCCGGGGAGTCGGTCGGGACGAGGAAGCACGTGATGCGCTCGCCGGTGCGCGCGAAGACGAGCGCAAGGCCGGCCCAGGTGCCGAGCGTGATGAAGATCTTCGAGCCGTTGATCACCCAGGAGTCGCCGTCGCGTTCCGCGGTTGTCGCGAGCCCGCCGGGGTCGGATCCCGCTCCCGGCTCGGTCAGGGCGTAGCAGCCGAGCACCTCGCCTGTGCCGAGGCGAGCCACCCACTGCTCCTTCTGCTCCTCCGTGCCCCACTTCAGGATCGTCTTGCCGACGAGCCCCACGTTGACGGAGACGATTCCGCGCACGGAGGAGTCGACCCGGCCGAGCTCCTCCATCACGAGGGAGTACGAGACCGTGTCGAGCTCCCAGCCGGCGAGGAAGCCGACCTCGGCCAGCTTCGCGACAATCCCCCGGTCCATCGTCTCGTCGCGGTCCCAGTCGCGCACGTGCGGCGCGAGCTCGCGGTCGACGAACTCACGGGCCGAGCTGCGGATCAGCTCCTGCTCGGGAGTGAGCGTGAGATCCACTCTTCGGCTGCCCTACGCTCGACGGGGCCGCAGGTGCGGCCCCGTCGACGTTCCTCGGTCGGAGCGGTTCAGCGGCCCTGATAGAGGGCGCTGATCTCCGACCACGTGCCGTTGTTGTAACGAACGACCTTCCCCTGGGAGATCGGGAAGCGGTCGGTCTTCGTGGTCTTGACCTTGACCCCTGCCAGAGCGTAGGGGTTGACCCAGTTCATGTTGGCGGTCGCTGCCATCAGCGACGCGCGGGTCGGGTTCTTCCCAGCCTTGTACATCAGCTTCACGAAGTCATGCCCCTTCGCGATGCCGTAGTAGTAGAAGCTGTTCTTGATGTTGATGTTCTCCGGCCCGTACTTGGACATGATGTTGCGGTACGCCTTGATCGCCGGGTCCCGGTTGTACTTGGGGTTCGTGTTGTTCTTCAGATACCCGGTGCTGATCGTTCCGTTGAGGAACTCCTGACCGACGCTCCGGGCGGCCGCGGCCATGACTCCGTCCGTCGCGGCGACCGAGTTGAGCACGATCTGCTCGGGCTTCCAGGCAAGCTGCCGGGCCGTCGCCAGTGCGCGGACGGTCGGGGTTCCCGCGGTCGTGAACAGGACCCACGTCGTCGCACTCGTCGCCTTCTGGCGGGCGATCTGCGACGCGTAGCTCGTGTCCGTGACTTCGTACCCGAGCTCGGAGACGATCAGGTTCGACCTTGACCCGAGCCCCTGCTTGATACCCCGCAGGTAGTCCTTCCCGTAGTCGTCGTTCTGGTACAGGATCGCGATCCGCCCGTTCGGCTTGTTCGCCCGGAGCCAGCGTGCATAGATACGGCCCTCGGCGACGTAATCGGTCTGCCAACCGGATGTCCACGGGAACTGCTTGTACTGCAGGCCCCAGTAGCTCGCGCCTGTCGAGACGAGGATCTGTGGGATCTTCCTCGCGTTGAGCATCGGCCGGATCGCCAGGTTGTTCTCCGTGCCGAGAGTTCCGACGACTGCGAAGACCTTGTCCTGAAGCACCAGCTTGTTGTGCAGCTGGACGGCCTGCGCCGGGTTGTACCCGTCGTCGTACGTCTTGAAGATGATTCCGCGGCCGTAGACGCCGCGCTTTCCGTCCGGACCCCTCCGGGCGTTGACGTACTTGAAGTACGTCTGCATCCCGGCTTCGATCGGGGCATACGACGACACAGGGCCGCTGAACGGGAACGTCCCGCCGATCGTGATCGCTCGGCTCGTGATTCCCGGAACTGCCTGTGTCGTGGTCCCAGCGTGCGGTCGCGCGAGCGCTCCCGGCAGGCTCAGGGTCAACCCCGCGCCGAGCGCAACGACCGTCACCAGCACCTTCTTCATGCGTTTCTCCTCCCTGAGGCCACTAAGTGATTGGGTAGCCTAGTACACAAAGGGTTACGCAGGGTAACGCCAAGCTGGATTACTTTTCGGCGGCTGCGTGGCGGAGGGACGAGAAGCCGTCCCAGAGGATCGTCGTCAGGTACTCGACGAGTTGGGCCCGTGGCATCGTCCTGCTCTCGAGCCACGACGTTCCCGCCGCCCTGACCATCCCGATTACGCACTCGGCCCAGGGCTTGGCGAACCCGGGATCGAGACCGGCGCGTTGGATGTTCTCCACGGCTGCGAAGGCGCAGTTGGCGACGTGGCGATGGCGAAAGTCCGCCATCAGCGGAGCGGTCCGCGGCTGCTCGCTCGCATGGAGCAGGAAGCGGTAGCGCTCGGGCTCCCGCTCGACGTACGAGAGGTACGCATCGATTGTCGCCGCGAGGCGGCTGCGCGGATCGTCTGCCTCGACTGCCGACCGAAGGGCGACAACGAGCTCGGCGATGTATCGCTCCGTGAGCGCCATGTAGAGGCCGTCCTTGTCGCCGAAGTGCCGGTAGAGGACGGGCTTCGTGATCCCCGCCTCGGAGGCGATGTCGTCCATCGAGACATGGGGGCCTTCGCGCTGGATCACCTCGTCCGCCACGTCCAGGAGCTCGCCTCGTCGCCGCTCGCGCACGCGCGCCCGCTCCGAATCCCGCCTCCTGGTTGCCGGTGTCCGGGTTGCCATGGTTACCGACGTTAACGGTTTCAGGCGCCCGGAGGCGCGGCGCGGCGCAACCTTCCGCCGCGAATGACGTTGGCGAGCGCCCGGAACAGGCCGGCGACGCCGCCCGGAAGCAGCAGCATGACCACGATCAGGAACACCCCGAAGACGACCGCCGGAGCCTGGTCCCCGAGGCTGAGATCGAAGAGCGGCGGCTCCTGCGAGTAGATCGGGAGGAACTCGAAGAGGAGCGCTCCGAAGATGACTCCGGCGAGCGAGCCGAGCCCGCCGATGACGGCAGCCGCGAGCAGCAGGATCGAGAGTGAGACCGGGAAGGTGTCGGGGTTGACGTACGCTGTCTCGATCGCAAACAGAGCACCCGCCGCGCCGGCATAGAAGGACGACACGCCGAACGCGAACGACTTGTAGAGCGCGGAGTTGACGCCGGCGGAGACCGCTGCGACCTCACCGTCACGGATCGAGCGCCACGCCCTCCCGATCCGCCCGCGAACCAGCAGCCAGGCGAGCAGGAACAGGACTCCGGCCGTGACCCAGGCTTCGTAGTAGAGCCAGTGGCGAGTTGAGATGTCCCAGCCGAACGGGGTCTCAGGAAGGTTCAGGTTGAGCCCGCCGCCACCGCCGGTGACCTCCGCGAAGCGTTTCATCAGGATCGGAAACGAGACCGCGATCGCGAGCGTGGCGAGCGCCAGCGAGATGCCGCCGAGCCGCAGCGCCGGGATGCCGATGATGAAGCCGACAATGCCGGTGACGAGCGCGGCGATCGGGATCGTGAACACCGGCCGCATCCCGTCGCCGATCGGGATCCAGTCCGGCGGGTCCAGCATGTACAGCTCGAGGCCCGGCCGCCCGAGCGAGAGCAGGGCGGCCACGTAGGCGCCGACACCGACGAACGCGCCGTGGCCGAGCGAGATCTGGCCGCTGTAGCCGGTGAGGATGTTGAGCCCGAGCAGCGCGATCACGTAGATCGCGACGAGCGTGAACTGGAGCAGCCGGAACTCGCCCATGAACCTGGGCAGGAGCGCGACGACGACGACGGCGAACACGAAGAGCGCGGGGGCGATCGACTTGCGCAGAAGCGTGCGCCAGCTCATCAGACCCGCCTCACCACCTTGTGACCGAACAGGCCCTGCGGCCGGACGAGCAGCACGACCAGCAGCACGGTCAACGCCGCCGGCAGCCGCAGCTCGCCGCCGATGAAGTCGACGTAGGTCCCGAGCACGTTGATCAGCACGCCGAGCGTGAGCCCGCCGACGACCGCGCCGACCGGGCTGTCGATCCCGCCGAGCACGGCGGCGGCGAAGGAGTAGATCAGGATCACCAGCATCAGGTTGGGATCCAGGAAGGCGGTCGGCGCGGCCATCATTCCCGCGACGGCGCCGAGCGACGCGGCGAGCCCCCAGCCGAGCGCGAGCATCCAGCCGACCCGCACACCCATCAGCCGGCTCGCTTCCTGGCTGTTGGCGACGGCGCGCATGACGAGGCCTAGAGTCGTGAAGCGGAAGAAGGCCCAGAGCACGAGGACCGTCGCCAGGCAGACGCAGAGCACGCCGAGGTCCTGGTACGAGATCACGACGCCGGCTACCTCGGTCGTCTCGTTCGGGAACGGGCTGTCGAACGCCTTCACCTCGGCGCCCCAGATCCAGCCGGTGAGGCCGTTGAGCGCGATGAGTAACCCGATCGTGACGATCACGATCACGATCTCGGGCCGGTGCTCGACCGGGCGGATGATCGTCCGCTCGATCGCGGCTCCGCCGACGAAGGCGATCACGAGCGTGAGCGCGAAGGCGGGCCAGTACGACAGTCCCTGGTTCATCAGCGACCAGGCGACGAACGTCGTGAACGTCGCCATCTCTCCCTGCGCGAAGTTGAGGACGTCCGTCGACCGGTAGATGAGCACGAGCGCGAGCGCGAGGCTGGCGAAGATCGCTCCCTGCGCAAGCCCGCTGACGACCTGTTGGAGGAAGGCAGCCATCAGTAGCCGAGGTAGCTCTTTCTGACGCGTTCGTGGCGCGCGAGCTCGTCGCTCGAGCCCTCCACCGCCACCTTTCCGACCTCGAGCACGTAGGCGCGGGACGCCACGTCGAGCGCGATCCGGGCGTTCTGCTCGACCACGAGCACGGTCAGCCCGTCGTCCTCGTTGAGGCGACGAACGGTCGCGAACAGCTCGCGGACGACGGTGGGCGCGAGCCCGAGCGAGGGCTCGTCGAGCATGAGCAGCCGAGGGCGGCCGACGAGCGCGCGAGCGAGCGCGAGCATCTGCTGCTCGCCTCCGCTGAGCGTGGCGGACGCCTGGTCGCGGCGCCGCTCGATCCAGGGGAAGTACCCGACGACCCGCTCGGCCGCTTCCCCGAAGTCGCCGCGCCGGCCGACGGCTCCCATCCGCAGGTTCTCCCAGACCGTCAGCTCGGGGAAGAGGCCCCGACCCTCCGGGACGTGTGCGATGCCGAGCCGCGCGACCGATTCCGTGGATCGGCGGGTAATCCGGCGTCCGTCGAAGGTGATCTCGCCGGAGGTCCGCGTCATCCCGGAGATGCTCCGAAGCGTCGTCGTCTTACCGGCGCCGTTTGCCCCGAGCAACGCGACGACCTCGCCCTCGTCCACCTTCAGCGAGACGCCGTGCAGGGCTCGGATCGGGCCGTACCGGGCGAAGACGTCCGTCAGCTCAAGCAGCGGCATCCTCGCCTCCGAGATAGGCCTCGATCACGCCCGCGTCCTGCTGGACCTCGGCCGGCGTCCCCTCGGCGATCTTCCTGCCGAAGTTCAGGACGTGAACCCGGTCGCAAATGCTCATGACGAGCGCCATGTGGTGCTCGACGATGAGCAGGGTCAGGTCGAAATCCTTCCTCAGCTTCCGGATCAGCGAGCCGAGCTCTTCGACCTCCTCGTGGTTCAGACCGCCCGCCGGCTCGTCGAGCAGGAGCAGGCGCGGGCGCGAGACGAGCGCACGGGCAAGCTCGATCCGCTTGAGCGTCCCGAACGGCAGACCGGCGGCCGGGCGCTCGGCATGCGCGCCGAGGTTCAGGTAGTCGAGTGCCTCGTGCGCCGCCTTCCGGCCCTGGCGCTCCCCGAAGGGGTGCATGCGGGTATGCGCTCCGACGAGGACGTTCTCCGCCACGGTCATGGTCGGAAACAGCACGACGTTCTGGAACGTTCGTGAGACGCCCGCTCGGACGACCCGGTAGGGCCGAGTGCGGAGCAGGTCGCGCCCTTCGAGGAGCACACGACCCGAATCGGCCTTGTACAAACGGGTCACGACGTTGAAGAGCGTCGTCTTGCCGGCGCCGTTCGGGCCGATGAGCCCACCGATCGTGCCCTCCTCCAATTCGAGCGACACGTCGTCGAGCGCAACGATCCCGCCGAAACGCCGCGTCACGTTCTCGACAGCGAGGAGTGCCACGGGGCGACGATCATAAAGCCGAGTGGGGGAGTTGAATACAGACATGGTCGAGCTCGAGGGTGGAATCCGGCGCCAGACGTTCGCCTTGCCGCTGGGCATCGACCACGTCAACTGCTACCTCCTGCCCTCCTCCGACGGTGGCTGGACCGCGGTCGACACCGGGCTCGGCTTGCCGGACGCGGGGAAGCGCTGGGCGCGGACGCTGGACCGCCTGGATCGGCCGGTGCAGCGGATCGCGATCACGCATTTCCATCCCGACCATGTCGGGGCGGCGGCCGATCTGGCCGAGCTGACCGGCGCGCCGGTCTTCCAGGGAGTCGACGACTACGACCAGTGCCTCCGGACCTGGGGAGAGCTCCGCGTCGCGGGGCGGATGCCCGACTACCTGCGCGTCCACGGCACGCCCGAGGCGGATGTCGAGTCGTTCGAGGAGGAGGGCCGCGCCTTCGTGCAGTTCGTGCGGTTCGTGCGCGACCCCGAGCGCCTCGAGCCCGGGGGCGAGCTGGACGGTTGGGAGGTGCTCCACCTCCCCGGGCACGCCGACGGCCACCTTGCGTTCCTGCGCGACGGGATCCTGGTCGCAGGCGACACCTTGCTCGGATCGATCACTCCGAACGTGGGCCTGTATCCGGACTCCAGGCCCGATCCGCTCGCCGACTACCTCACGTCGCTGGAGCGCATCGCAGAGCTAGCCCCGAGGGTCGCGCTGCCGGGCCACGGCGATCCGATCGATGATCCCGCCGGCAGGGCGCGCGAGCTGATTGCGCACCACCGGGAGCGTCTCGACCGCACGGCAGAAGCGCTCGACGGCGATCCAGTGAGCGCCTACGACGTGTCGCTCACCCTGTTCCCGGACCCGCTGCCTCCGACGCTTCGCCGCTTTGCGCTCGCGGAGACCCGAGCGCACCTCGAGTACCTCGTCCGGCGCGACGGCGCCAAGCGGGTGGACGGGGACGAGCGCGTCTCCTACGTCGCCTAGAAACCACGAAGCCCGCCTCGCGGCGGGCCTCGATGGTGGAGAGAGGGTATGGAGAGAGGAGCTGTTATTCCCCGTCGTCGGGGTGCGAAGTCGTCACGGTCTTGACGATCTCGCAGTTGACGTGCACGTCGGACTCCTTGGAGTTGAGCCAGACGACGTCCTTGTCGCCGGGACCGCAGTCGATCGTGTCGACCTTGTGGTCGCGGGCAAGTGCGTGCATGCGGTCGTTGCCGGCGCCGCCGTTCTCGACGTCCGTGCCGCGGCCGACCCAGATGCGGTCGTCGCCGTTGTCGCCGTTCACGACGTCGTTGCCCCAGCGGCCGCGGAGGACGTCGTTGCCCTCCCCGCCGTTGAGCGTGTCGGTGCCGACTCCGCCGCGCATGCGGTCGTTTCCGCCCTCACCGTTGAGGGTGTCGTTGCCCCGCTGGCCGAAGACGAGGTCGTTTCCTTCCCCGGCGTTGACGGTGTCGTCACCGCCGCGGGCGTGAATCCTGTCGTTGCCAACCGTGCCGGTCAGGGTCTCACCGTTGTTCGTCCCCTTGATGACGACGACACGGTGAGCGACGGCGGCGCTCACGATCGCGAGGGCGAGAAGCCCGGCGAGCGAGAGAACCGTGAGTCGAGTCTTCTTGGTCACTGCTGAGAACCTCCTTGGCGACGTTGACCGGAGTCTTCCCAGCGGGCATGAGGGAGCCGTGGTCCTTGTGAAAGGATTTCGCGCTGAGTTGTTAGGCCTGTGTAAGCACGGCTCGGTGGTGCCGGCCGTACACCTCGCGTAGCGCCACGAGGGTCATGACGAGGCCGGTGCCGCCCGCGACGAAGAAGGCGAGCTGTGTGCCGCCGACCTCCGAGAGCCAGCCCGTGAGGAGCCCGCCGAGCGGAGCGAGACCCGCGAACGCGAAGAGGTAGAGGCTTAGGACACGGCCGCGGAGATGGTCGGGCGCCGACAGCTGGAGGAGCGACTGGCTATTCGCCGTCCAAAGCGTGAAGCAGGCGCCGACGACGTAGAGGAGCACGGCACAGGCCGCGACGGTGTCGAGTGGAGCAAGGGCGAGCAGCGAGATGCTGAACCCGCCGACGCCGAGGAGGAGCGCCTTCCAGCTCGCCCGGCCGAGTCCTGCGGTGAGCAACGCGCCGGTGAACGCGCCGGCGCCGAAGCACGCAGAGAGCAGGCCGAACGTCCGTGGGCCGGCTTCGAGCGTCTCCGACGTCAGCACCGGTACGAGCACGTGGAAGTTGAAGCCGACCGTGCTCACGACCATCGTCATCATCAGGACCAGCCGCACGCGGGGCGAGTGCCGTGCGTAGGAGAGGCCCTCCCGCACGCTTCTCAGCACCGTCGGATGCTCCTTCGGCCGGTCGAGCTTCACGAGCTCGCTGACGCGCATGAGCCAGAGACTCGTCAGGACGGCGAGAAAGCTCAGAGCGTTGATCGCGAAGCAGACGCCGACGCCGAACGCGGCGACGAGAACGCCCGCGAACGCGGGGCCGATGACGCGCGAGCCGTTGAAGAGGCTCGCGTTGAGCGCGATCGCATTGGGAAGCTCCTGGCGGCCGACCATCTGGAACGTGAGCGCATGGCGCCCAGGAGCATCGAAGACGAGCGCGGTACCGGCGGCTGCGGCCAGTGCGTACGCGAGCCAGACGATCTCCGCGCCCGAGAACGCCAGTGCCGTCAGCGCGAGAGCGACGACCATCGAGGCGGTCTGCGTGACCATGACGAGCCGTCGGTTGTCGAAGCGGTCTGCGACGACCCCGGACACGAGGCCGAAGACGGTGAAAGGCGCGAACCGGCAGAAGGCGAGGAAGCCGACGGCGACGGCCGAGTGGGTGAGCTCGACGACGTACCAGGCGAGGGCGATGTTCTGCATCCAGGTCCCGACGAGGGACACGACCTGTCCCGTGAAGAACAGCCGGTAGTTCCGGTGCTTGCGCAGGCTCGCGAAGGTGCGGTGGAAGGCGACGGTCACTCGTCCTCCAGGAGCTGGGCGAGTGGCTCGATCGCCGCGTCGATCGCCTCGAGCTCTGAGGGCTCGAGCTGCTTCAGGCGGGCCGCGAGCCAGGCCGTCCGGCGGGACTTGACCGAGCGCAGCACCCGATCGCCCTCCTCTGTCACGGAGAGGCTCTGGCGCCGGCCGTCGGCCTCGTGCTGCGCGCGGCGCACGAGGCCTGCGCGCTCGAGCCGCGCGACGTGCTTCGACATCGCCGCGGCCGAGATTCGCTCGCGCGCGGCGAGCTCGTTGACGCCGATCCCGCGATTGCGGCGGATCTGGATCAGCAGCGTCACCTGCCCGCCGGTGACCCCGAGCGCGTGGCTCTCGCGACGGAGCTCGCGCGCGAGCTTCAGCAGCGCCGGCCGGAGCCGGTTTGCGACGTCGGTGTGGGTTTGCGTGGAAGCCAAGTCGTTAACCAGGCTAACAATCTTTCTCCGGTTGCCGCATGGGTCTCCCGGGTACGCTTTCCGCTGCCATGCCACGCGATGTCCGTGAGGAGCTCGCCGAGAACGTCAGGGAGCTGGCTCAGCGCCTGCGCAGGACGGCCGCGCGCGAGGCGCCGCTCGACTGGGTATCGGAGCAGCTCGGCCTGAACCGTCCCGAGCCGGCGAGGTCGCTGGAGGAGCTCCAGGCCGAGCTCGACGGGCTCGTCGGCCTCGACACGGTCAAGGAGCAGGTACGCGCGCTCGTTGCCTTCCTCCAGGTGCAGGCGCGCCGGCAGGAGCACGACCTCCCCGAGGTGGCGACGAGCCAGCACCTCGTCTTCTACGGGAACCCCGGCACCGGCAAGACGACGGTCGCCCGGCTGCTGGCACAGATGTACCGCGCAATGGGTCTGCTCCGGCGCGGGCACCTCGTCGAGGTCGACCGCAGCGGGCTCGTCGGCCAGTACGTCGGCACCACGGCACTGAAGACCGAGCGAGTGATCCGCCGGGCGCTCGACGGTGTCCTTTTCATCGACGAGGCCTACGCGCTCGCGCCCGAGGCGACCTACCACGATTTCGGCCCGGAGTCGGTCGAGACATTGCTCAAGCGGATGGAGGACTACCGCCACCGCCTGATCGTCATCGTGGCCGGCTACCCGCGGCCGATGGGCCGCTTCCTCGACTCGAACCCCGGACTCCGGTCGCGCTTCTCGCGCGAGATCTCCTTCCCCGATTACTCGACGGACGAGCTGCTGGCGATCACCCACAAGTTCGCCGACGACTACACGTACGAGCTCACCGAGGGCGCCGACCAGGCCTTGCGCTCGGTGTTCGATTCGGCCGTCCGGGGCGAGGGCTTCGGCAACGCGCGCTACGCGCGCACCATCTTCGAGCAGGCGCTGAACGCGCAGGCATTGCGACTCGCAGGGCTGTCGGGCCGGCGGCTGGAGGAGCTCGGCCCCGAGGAGCTGACCACCCTCACGGACGAGGACGTCGTCTCTGCCGCGACCGCCCTCGGCGAGGGGATCGAGTTGCCGACCGAGCGCGCTCGCTGGTTCCGCCGCCGCGCCTCCTAGTACGGCCTCGCCTGCGTCACCGCGAGAGGCTCGGTTGTGCCTCAGGCGTTTCGCTCGGCGAGCGAGAGCGGGGAGTTCTCGACCCGGCGAGCAGCAATCCCGCCGACAGGACGCCGAGCACGCCGCAGAGGAGCCAGAACGCGTCGCCGTGCCACGCGAAGAACGCGGCTCCCAGCCCGGGGCCGAGCATGAACGCGAGGCCCCACGTGAGGTCCCACGCCCCCTGGTAC
>Ga0209814_10000556_pt1 | contig 12389 bp, 11 predicted proteins | sample SoiMetdeltSBSDD1_FD_187597 | JGI IMG/M metagenome (GOLD analysis project Ga0209814, IMG submission 187597) | Bulk soil microbial communities from a Populus tree surrounding site in Tennessee, USA - Soil MetaG P. deltoides SBSDD1 (SPAdes) (version 2) | ecosystem: Environmental > Terrestrial >... | reverse complement strand
CTGGTGCCCAAGGGCCTCGCCATGAAGGCCTCGGACGGGGCGTCAGCCCAGGCGGCCAGCATGCGCCGGGCCCGCGACCTCCGCGATGCGCAGGACCGCGCCGCGGCCGAGGCGCTGGCCACCACGCTGGTGCCGAAGGTCATCACCGTGGCCGCGCGGGCCGGCAGCGAGGGCAAGCTGTTCGGCTCGGTGACCGCCAGCGACATCGCGGCGGCGGTCGAGGAACAGGCCAAAGTGGTCCTCGACCGGCGCAAGATCGTGCTGCACGAGCCGATCAAGACGCTCGGCACCCACACCGTGCCGGTCAAGCTGCACGCGGACGTCGAGTTCCCCGTCACGCTCGACGTCGTCGCCGAGTGAGCGCGGATCGGGCGGGTCTGTGCCAGGCCCGCCCGATCCATCCACAGGGCATCCACAGGCTGCGAGGGGAGTTCGACCGCTGAGAGGCGCATCCGCAGTCCCTCGACCACCATCCGTGGCGGTCGAGGGGGTGTTTCCCCAGACTTCTCGGCCTCATCCACAGCGTTTCCCCCGGGTTGTTCCCCTTACTCCTCACAGGATCGGCCTGCCAGGGTGAGGTCCGCCATGGCCGACGGTGCTGCCCCCGCTCCTCGTCGCCCCGCCCCCCGGGGCGGGCGTGTACCTCCGCACGACCTCCACGCGGAGGAGTCGCTGCTGGGCGCGATGATGCTGGAGGCCGAGGCCATCGCCTCCGCCGCCGGCGTCCTGCGGGCCGACGACTTCTACAAGCCGGCGCACGCCCACATCTTCGACGCCGTCCACGCCCTCTACGCCTCGGGCCAGCCGGTCGATCCGGTCACCGTGGCCGACGAGCTGCGGCGCAGCGGGCTGCTGGAGACGGTGGGCGGCCACCAGGTGCTGGTGGACATCATGGCCTCCACCCCGGCCACCACCAACGCCGCCGGCTACGCCCGCATCGTCGAGGAGCACGCGCTGCTGCGCCGGCTCATCGGCGTGGCCGGCGAGATCGCCGAGATCGGGTACGGCATGCCCGAGGACATCGCCAAGGCGCTCGACCGGGCCGAGTCGATGGTCTACGACGTCAACCAGAGGCGCGTCACCGACTCCACCGCCAAGATCGAAGACCTGCTCGGCCTCAACCTCGACCGGCTGGAGCATCTCTACGGCCGGGGCGACGCCATCACCGGCGTCCCCACCGGCTATGTCGACCTCGACGAGCTGCTGTCCGGCCTGCAGCCGAGCACCCTCGTCGTGGTGGGGGGCCGGCCGTCGATGGGGAAGTGCGTCGCGGCCGACACGCTGGTGGTCGACCCGGCGACGGGCGAGCTGCGCACGGCGGCCGAGCTGCACCGGGCGGGCACCGCGGGCGAGGACGTTTCGGTCCTCACCCTCGACGGTGGGCGGATCGTCGAGACGCGGCCCAGCGCCTTCGTGGACGATGGCGTGAAGCCGGTGTACCGGGTGCGCACCCGCTCGGGCCGCGAGATCCGCACGACGGCCAGCCACCCTTTTCTCACGCCCCAGGGCTGGCAGCCGCTGGCCGACCTGGCCCCCGGGCGGCTGGTGGGGGTGCCGGCCGCCATCCCCGTGTTCGGCACCGTGAGCCTGCCGGCCGACGAGGTTGTGCTGCTCGCCCACCTGGTCATGGCGCCGGGCGAGGACGAAGGCTGTCCCAAGTTGTGGACCGAGAACCGGGAGGTGGCGTCCGACATCGAGTACCGGGGGGCGCGCTTCCGGGTCGGCGTCAGCGACCGTGCGCTGCCCGGCGGTGACCGCACCTGGGACGTCACCGCGTCGCCCGAGCTGGTCGGGCTGGCCCGCCGGCACGACATCGCCCCGGCCCTGGAGGCCCGGCGGGTGCCGGCCGCGGTGTTCCGCCTGCCCCGTGACCTGCTGGCCCGGTTCCTCAACCGCGCGCTCGGCGTAGGCGCCGCGCTGTGGCGTCCCATGCATGGCGAGCCGGGGCGCCTGGTGGTCGGCACCCGCAGCCTCGGGCTGGCGCGCGATCTCCAACACCTGCTGCTGCGCTTCGGGATCGTGGCCGGCGTGCGCGAGTCGGTGGTGGCGGTCGACCAGACGACCTGGCTGGCCCACGACCTGGTGGTGGACGAGCCGGCCCAGCTCGTGGCCCTGGCCACCCACATCGGCCTGCTCGGCCACGAGGCCGAGCTGGGTGCGGTCGTGGCCCACGCCCGCATGGTCAGCGAGCGCGCCGCCGCCCCCGCCCGGCAGGCCGCCGACCACGCCGGGAGCCCGATCGCCGCCGACTCCGATCCGGGCTTGTGGCCGGCGGGCGACGGAGCCGAAACGGCCGGCGATGTGCGGTGGGACGAGATCGTCGCCGTGGAGCACGAGGGCGACGAGCACGTCTACGACCTGACCATCCCCGAGACCCACAACTTCGTGGCGGCCGACGTGTTCGTGCACAACACGTCGTTCGCGCTGGGCATGGGCGCCCACGCGGCGCTGCACGCCAACCGGCCGGTGCTGCTGTTCAGCCTCGAGATGGGCGCCCTCGAGCTGTCGCAGCGCCTGCTGTGCGGTGAGGCCCGCATCGACTCCGCCCGCGTGCGCACGGGGAGGCTGAGCGAGGACGACTGGAGCCGCATCAGCCAGGCCATCGGCCGGCTGGCGGCCGCACCCATCTGGATCGACGACAACCCGAACCTCACGGTCATGGAGATCCGGGCCAAGGCCCGGCGGCTGCGCAGCCAGGTGGGCGACCTCGGCATGGTGGTGGTCGACTACCTGCAGCTCATGACCGGCCGGTCCTCGGCCGAGAACCGCCAGGTGGAGGTGTCCGAGATCAGCCGTGGGCTCAAGATCCTCGCCCGCGAGCTGGAGTGCCCGGTCGTGGCCCTCTCCCAGCTCTCCCGCCAGCTGGAGCTGCGGGCCGACAAGCGACCGATGCTGGCCGACCTCCGCGAGTCCGGCTGCCTGACCGGCGACGCCCGGGTGCTGCGGGCCGACACCGGGGCCGAGGTCCCCATCGGTGACCTCGCCGCCAGCGGCGAGCGGGACATCCCGGTGTGGTCGCTCGACATCGACCTGCGGCTGGTGCCGGCCATCATGACCCGGGCCTTCGCCACCGGGGTCAAGGACTGCTTCGAGCTACGGCTCGCGTCGGGCCGGCGGGTGACGGCCAGCGCCAATCATCCGTTCCTCACCGTCGGCGGCTGGCTGCGCCTCGACGAGCTGGCGCTCGGCAGCCGCGTCGCCGTGCCGCGCCTGCTGGCGGCCCCGAAGGAGGCCGGGGTGCTGCCCGAGGCCCAGGTGGCGCTGCTGGCCGACGTGCTCCCCGGCGGGCGCGATCGCTACGTCCCCGCCCCGGTGTTCGCCTTGGGTGACGACCAGGTGGCGGCGTTCGTGGGCCGCCTGTGGGCGCAGGGTGGGGAAGACGATGGCACCACCCGCTGGTTCGACGCCCCCGGTCGCCGCCTGCTGGACGACCTGCGCCTGCTGCTCTTGCGCCGGGGCGAGGCCTGCACCATCGAGGAGACCGCGGCGGGCTACCGCCTCACCGTCACGCCGGCCGGCACCGCCCCCGACCAGGTCCCGGCCGAGGTCTGGGCCCGCGTGCGCGCCCGGGCAGCGGCCCGCGGCATCCCTCCCGCCCGCCTGCTGGCGAACGATCCCGCGGGCCCCGCGCGGTTCTCCGGCGACGCGGACCGGGTGCTGCTGGAGCGGGTGGCCGAGCTCATCGACGACGACGTCGTGCGGGCACTCGCCACGTCGGACGTCGCCTGGGACACCGTGACCGCCATCGAGCCCCGGGGCCGCCACGTGGTCTACGACGCCACCGTCGAGTCCACCCACAACTTCTTGGCCAACGGGATCACGGTCGAGAACAGCATCGAACAGGACGCCGACGTGGTCATGTTCATCTACCGCGACGACGTCTACCACCAGGACTCGCCCGACCGCGGCCAGGCCGAGGTCCTCGTGTCCAAGCACCGCAACGGCCCCACCGGCGTGTGCCGCCTGGCGTTCCTCGAGCAGTACACCCGCTTCGCCAACATGGCCAAGGTCGACTGACCGCGTGGCTCCTCCGTGCCTTGGTAATACCTAAAGCAGCGGTGACCTAACCGGGCGGCGGGCGGCGGATCTGGGCGGTGGCGGTGGCCACGGCCACCACCTCGCCGGCCGCGTCCAGCAGCTCGCCGGCCATGAAGCCGACGTCGCGGCCCTTGCGCACGATGCGGCCCCGGCCCACCAGGCGCCCGGGGCGGGCGGGGCGCAGGAACTGCACATGCAGGTCGGTGGTGGGCGCCGACTCGCCCGGGCCGAGCGTGGCGACGAGGGCGGGGCCGAGCGTGTCGTCGAGCATGGCCGCCAGCAGCCCACCCTGGACCATGCCGAACGGGTTGAGGAACTGCTCGGTGGCCTGGAACGCCATCTCGATCGTCCCGGCCTCGGGATCGACCGCCACCAGCTCCCAGCCCAGCAGCACCGCGGCCGGCGGCGGCGTGGCCCGCCCCTCCATCACGTCCCAGAACGGGCCCTGCCTGGTCATGGGGGGAAGTCTGTCACCCCGCCACTACAGGCCTTGACAGGCATATAACCAGAGGAGAATATTAGAGCGTGCCCACGGACACCTTCGCCGTCCTGGCCGAGCCGACCCGCCGCCGCATCCTCGACCGCCTCCGGGCGTCGGATGCCAGCGTGGGCGAGCTGGTCGAGACGTTGACCGCCAGCCAGCCCGCGGTGTCCAAGCACCTGCGGGTGCTGCGGGACGCGGGCTTCGTGTCGTGCCGCATCGCGGCCCAGCACCGCATCTACCGCATCGAGCCCGGCCCCCTGCGCGAGCTCGACGGTTGGCTGGCGCCCTACCGGCGCCTGTGGACGCACCACCTCGACGCGCTGGAGCGTCACCTCGACAACCAGGAGGACCCGCGATGACAGAAGCCTTCGATCCTGGCCCCCTCTTCGACGTCGCGTCCGAGCCGGGCGACCGCACCTGGACCCTGGTGCTGGCGCGCGACCTGCGTCATGCGCCGGCCCTGGTGTGGGCCGCGCTCACCGAGCCGGGGCAGCTCGCCGAGTGGGCGCCTTTCGTGGCCGACCGCGACCTCGGGGAGCCGGGCGACGCCACGCTCACCATGGTCGACGGAGACATCCGCGAGGACCTGCCCGCCACCGTCATCCGGGCGGAGCCGCCGCGCCTGCTGGAGTACACCTGGGGGGACGACCGGCTGCGCTGGGAGCTGGAGCCCATCCCCGGCGGCACCCGGCTGACCCTGCGCCACGTCGTGACCGATCCCGACCTGATCCCCAAGGTGGCGGCCGGCTGGCACCTGTGCCTGGTGGTGGCGGAGCGCCTGCTCGACGGCGAGCGCATCGGCCCCGTCCGGGGGATGGACGCCATGAACTACGGCTGGCAAGACCTCCACGACGCCTACGCCAAGCGGCTGGCCGACCAGTGACCCGGGAGGGAACCAGCCCCTAGTCCGGCAGGCCGGCCAGCACCTGGCCGGCCAGGGGGGCGGCCACCTGACCACCGACCCCGCCGTTCTCGACGAGCACCGCCACGGCCAGGTCACCCCGGATGCCGATGAACCACGCATGGGTGGGCGGCGGGTTGCCACCGCCGAACTCGGCCGTGCCGGTCTTGCCGGCGATGTCGGCACCCGGCACCGCCGCGGCCGTGCCGCTGCCCTCGCGCACCACCCGCCGCATCAGGTCGTGGATGATGTCCGACGTCCCGGGCGCGAGCTGGGTGGCTGCGGGAGCTGCGGGCTGGGCCTCGCCCTCGGGCGGCGGGTCCCGCAGCAGGACGGGCGGGTCCCAGGTGCCGTCGATGATGGTGCCCGCCACCGTGGCCATGTGCAGCGGGCTGGCGGTCACCTCGCCCTGCCCGATGACCGCGGCCGCGTGCTCGGTGGCGTCGGCCGGGGCCGGGAAGCTGCCGCCCTCGGTGTCGAGCCCGACGCTGTAGTCGGTGTTGAAGCCGAAGCTCTCGGCCGCCGCCGCCAGAGCATCGTCGGGCACTTCGGCTGCGGCCGAGATGAAGGCCGTGTTGCACGACTGGGCGAAAGCGGTCCCGAAGGCCACGGTGCCGAGGCTGGAGTCCTCGAAGTTGCGGAAGGACCGGCCTCCGGCGTTGACGGTGGGCGTGCACTCGACCGGCGTGTCCGGGGTGGTGCCCGCTCCCAGCAGCGCCTCGGTGGTCACGACCTTGAACGTCGAGCCCGGTGGGTAGGCGCCCGCGAGCGCCCGGTTGAACTCGCCGATCGGCCGGGACGCCACCGCCCGCACGTTGGAGTGCGAGTCGACGACGACCACCGCGGTGGGCTGCGTGGTGTCGCCGAGCGCCACCTCCACCGCGGCCTGCACCGAAGGGTCGAGCGTGGTGCGCACCGGCTCGGGCTCGGTGCCGGCGATGTGGTCGATGACCTCCACCTGGTCGCCCGCCGCGACCGTCATGATGTCGCCCGACGGGGTGCCCGCCAATTGCTTCTCGAAGCGGGCCTCCAGCCCGGTCAGGCCCACCTGGTCGCCCGTCTGGTAGGGCTCGCCCAGCTCCTCCAGCTTCTCGGCCGTTGCCTCGCCGAAGGTGCCGAGGACGTGGGTGGCGAAGTCGGCGGTGGGCCCGCCCCGCAGGAACGTGTCCCGGAACCGGGTGCCGGGCAGCGGGTAGATCACCGACGCCACCCGGTCGTAGAGCGCCTGGTCGATGGTGGTGATGGTGACGAAGTGGTCCGGCTCGACCCCGCGCGCGTTGAGCGCCTCGTCGATGGCTGCGGGGTCGATGCCCAGCGTCAGCTGGAACGCCGACTTGATCTGGTCGAGGTCGAGGATGGCCCGCGGCTCCAGGCCCACGATGCGGGCCGGCCGCCCGGTGGCGATGGGCTGGTCGGTGGAGTCGAGGATGGGGGCCCGCTCCGGGAAGTCCCGGGTGCGCTCCAGGTGCTCGCCCTGACCCAGCTTCGGGTGGATGGTGTCGGGCGCCCACTCGACCTGCCAGTCGTCGTCCTCGCGGCGCAGGGACATGGTGCCGTCGTACTTCCATTCCCCGAGGCCCGCGAGCTGGAGGGTGGCGTGGAAGCGGGCTACCGCGCTCTCGCCGCCCGCGTCCACCGAGTCGAGCTCGTAGGAGGCGTCGCTGACCTGGAGGTTGTCCACCACCGACTGGTGGGCCTCGGCGAAATCGGCGGGCGGATCGACCACCCGGGCGGCCATGGCCTCCCAGTCGCCGTCCCCCCAGTCGGCCAGGTAGGCGCGGGCGTCGGGAGCCGGGTCCGACTCGTCCTCGCGCATGAAGGCGAAGATGCCGTAGATCCCGGCCCCCAGCAGGATCGCGCCGAGCAGCAGCACCAGACGGGAACGACTCGACATCGGGCGCACGTTACTGCCCGGTCCGGCGTCGCAAGCCCGCGGGTGCCGCCAGCACCGCCGCCAGGACCAGGGCCGGACCGGCCAGCCACAGCGGCCGGCTCAGCCACCACGCGGCGGTCGGATCCTCCCCCAGCGCGAAGCCCGCCCGCTCGTACAGCCACACGAAGCCGACCAGGGCGGTCATGTGCCAGCAGAACACCGGCATGGCCAGGCCGTTGGCCGCCACCACCGCCCGCCAGGGCCGGCGCCGGGCCAGCCCGCGCTCCAGCGCCGGGCGGGCCAGGAGCACCAGGCCGAGCTGGAAGGCGGCCAGGGCGGCGATGCAGGCCGTGGTGGGCCGGATGTTGCCGCTCTCGCCCCGGGTCGCCACCATCGAGTGCGAGTAGGGGCCGGCCACGGTCAGCGCGGTGAGCGCGGCCAGCCCGGCCGCCGCCACTGCCGCGGCCCGCCGGCGGCCCCCGGCCACCAGGTACCCGTCCCGCCAGAAGTAGCCGAGCTGGTGGCACCACAGCCAGACCAGGCCCGAGCCCACCAGGGCGGGCAGGGGACCGGCGACGTCGGTGGCGAGCCGCAACGCATCGGCGGCCAGGATGCCGGCGCCCATGGCGACCAGGACCCGTCCGCGGTGGGCGGCGTGCAGCCGGGCGGTCACGGGCGCGGCCAGGATGACCAGGGCGTACACCCCGATGAACCACAGCGGCACGAACACCACCCGCCCCCATTCGGCGACGCTACGGCCGCCGCCGCCCGCCTGGACGGCCAGGTCGAACGCGAGCCAGCAGGCCAGCCACGGCACCAGCGGCTTGGTCAGGCGGACCAGGCGGGAGCGGACGAAGCGGGCCGCGCCGGTCCCGTCCCGCTCGGCGGCCTGCCATCCGGCGAGGTTGGCGTAGCCGCCCACGAAGAAGAACACCGGCATGACCTGGAGCACCCAGGTGGCGGCCCAGAGGCCCGGCACGTCGGCGATGGGGTTGGGCATGACCAGCCGCCCGTCGTGCCAGTGGGTGATGGAGAAGGTCCAGTGCCAGGCCACGACGACGCAGATGCTGAGGGCCCGCATGAGGTCGACGACCCGGTCACGGGTGGTGGGAGTCGCGTCGACCAGGGCATCGAGGTCGAGAGGGGCTGCGCTCATGGCTCGCCACCATCTCCCGGCGCGGGCCGCGCCACGATCCCGGGAACCCCCCAGCGCCCGGCGGGGGATCCCCTGGGAGTTCTCCCGGTTTCGGTGCTGCGGCCTGGTCCGGCGCCGGCCGCGGGACCAGGATGGTGCCGTGCCCTGGTGGCGGGGCCAGTTCGCCGACCTCGGCCTGGTTGTCCCCGCCCGGCGCCAGGCCGAGGCGGCCAGGGCCCGTCTCGAGGGGTCAGCGGCGGCTGCGGGGCAGGCGGGCGGCGGTGCCCTTGGCCTGGGGGTCGAGGTCGGCCAGGTGGAACAGCGCGTCGCCGCGGTGCACGATCGGGTGCTGGGTGTGGCCGATGACGAGCCCCGAGATGGGGGCCTTCATGGTGGCCCGGGCGCCACCCACCGCGTCGGCGATGATCCCCATCACCTCGCCCTCGGCCACCCGCTGGCCCGAGCGCACGGAGGAGCGCATGATGCCCGTCCGCCGCGCCCGCACCCAGGTGGTGTGGCGGACGAACATGGTCCGGCCCCGGGCGGGCACCGGCTCGGACGGGCGCATGCCCAGATGGGCGAGCACCCGCATCACGCCCGCGGTGCCGGCCTCGATGACGTCGTCGTTGAAGCGGTGGGCCTCGCCGCCCTCGTAGACGACCACCGGGATGCCCCGGCGCTGGCACGCCTCGCGCATCGAGCCGTCCCGCAGCGGGGAGTGGATGCTGACCGGTGCCCCGAACGCCTCCGCCATGGCCCGAGTGGGCCCGTCCTCCAGGTTGCCCCGGATCTGGGGCAGGTTGTAGCGGTGGTCGCTGCCGGTGTGCAGGTCGATGCCCATGTCACAGGCGGCCACCACATTGGTCATGAACAGGTGGGCCAGCCGTGATCCCAGCGAGCCGTTGGCCGACCCCGGGAACGAGCGGTTGAGGTCCCGGCGGTCGGGCAGGTAGCGGGTCTCGCCCAGCACCCCGAACACGTTGACGATGGGCGCCGCCACCAGCGTGCCCGCCAGCTGTCGGGGCCGGACCGCCTCCAGCACCCGGCGGATGATCTCCAGCCCGTTGAGCTCGTCGCCATGCACCATGGCCGACACCCACAGCTTGGGACCGGGCCGCGGGCCGTGGACCACCACGATGGGCAGGGTCAGCGAGGTGGCGGTGGGCAGGCGCGACACCTGCACCTCGAGCAGCTCGCGCCGGCCCGGTGCGATGGTCGTGCCCGCGATGGTGACCGGCTCGTTGCGGGGAGCGCGCGCTCGTGGCATCAAGCTCGCGAACGGGTTCGCCTGGGCCGGGCCGCGTGGCTCTTCTCGATCCACTCGATGATGCGGCGGGCCACGTCGACCCCCGAGGTGGCCTCGATGCCCTCCAGCCCGGGCGAGCTGTTCACCTCGAGCACCAGCGGTCCGTGCTTGGAGCGGACCAGGTCGACGCCGCACACGTTGAGCCCCATGGTGCGAGCCGCCCGCACGGCCACCGCCCGCTCCTCGGGAGTCAGGCGGATCCGCTCGGCGGTGCCGCCCCGGTGCAGGTTGGAGCGGAACTCACCGGGCGCGGACACGCGCCGCATCGACGCGACGACCCGGTTGCCGACCACGAAGGCCCGGATGTCGGCGCCGCCGGCCTCCTTTATGTACTCCTGCACCAGGATGTTGGCGTCGAGCTGGCGGAAGGCGGCGATGACCGACTCGGCCGCCTTGCGGGTCTCGGCCAGCACCATGCCCATGCCCTGGGTGCCCTCGGTGAGCTTGACCACCACCGGGGGGCCGCCCACCGTGTCGAGCAGGCCGTCGATGTCCTTCGTCGAGTGGGCGAAGCCGGTCACCGGCAGGCCGATGCCGTTGCGGGCCAGCAGTTGGAGGGCCCGCAGCTTGTCCCGGCCCCGGCTGATGGCCTGGGACTCGTTGGCGGTGAAGGTGCCCATCATCTCGAACTGGCGCACCACCGCAGTGCCGTAGAACGTGTGCGACGCCCCGATGCGGGGGATGACCGCGTCGACGTCGGTGAGCTCGACGCCCTGCAGCATCACCGCCGGCCGGTGCGACGTGATGTTCATGTAGCACCGCAGGTAGTCGATCACCCTCACGCTGTGCCCGCGTGCCTCCGCCGCCTGGCGTAGCCGGGACGTGGAGTACAGGTTCGCGTTGCGCGAAAGGATGGCCAGCTTCATGCGGGGTCACGAGAGGTCAGACGGTGGCGGCGTCGAGATCTACCTGCGACGAGGGGGCGACTGTACTGCCCCCGCACAGGAATGAACGTGCCGGGTCGATGACAAACCGGCGGCCGACCGCCTGACGGCCCAGCAGCATGCGGAAGCCCATCTCGTCACGCCGGGTGAGGGTGAGCTCGATGCGGAAGCGCTGGTCGCCCAGCACGACCGGCGTGCGGATGACCGGCCGCACGTCCAGCGCCCCGTTGCTCGACCGCACCGACCGCACGGCCATGAGCGGAGCCTCGGCCTCGACCGTGTAGTCCGTGTCCCGCTGGTGCGGATGCAGCACGAACCGCACCCGAGGCCCCCGGGCGCCCTCGATGATCTCGATGTCCCAGGCATGCAACGTGGACGACCGGGCGCCGCTGTCGATCTTGGCCTTGGTGGCCTCGACCCCCAGCAACGGCAGGCTGACCCACTCGCGCCAGCCGATGGATGTCACACCCATGGCCCACGACGCTACCGGCGCCGCACCCCCTAAACGCACCATCCCGCCGCCCGGTGCCTTCCCCGCCCCGCTGCGTGACCACCGTCTCGGCGTCCCGCCGGGCGCGAATTCGGGGCGTCACGGCGGGGGTGGATCGGTGCCCGCCGGGCGGGGCAGACGGCCGGATGGCAGGCTGGTCGGGTGCACGCCCGTCCGCCACGCTGGACCGTTCCCCTGTGGGGGCCGCGGGTGCGGGTCAGCATCGGGATGCTGGCGTGGCTGGCGCTCGCGGTGGCGTTGATCCCCGCGACGGGGGAGTGGCGCGCCGCTGCGCCGCTGGCGCTGCTGCTGGCGGCGATGGTGTCCACCGCAGTGCACGAGGGTGCCCACGCCTGGGCGGCCCACCGGCTCGGCTACGAGGTGGGTTGGGTCGTGCTCGGCTCGCTGGCGGGCATGACGGCCTATCTGGGCCGGGACGATCGGCCGCTGGAGCGGGCCGCGGTCGCCCTGGCCGGCCCGGCCGCCAGTGCGGCCCTGGTGCTGGTCCTGCTGGCCGCCCGCCTCGCGGTTCCCGCGGGCGCCCTGAGCCAGGCGGTGGTGGACACCACGCTGATCCTCAACGCGGTCGCCCTGGTCGCGAACCTGATCCCCGTGGGCCACACCGACGGGGCCCTGTGCCTGCGCGGGCTGGTCCACCACGCCCGCCTGGGGCGCGCGGCGGAGTAGCCCCTACGCTGGCACGATGTTCCTCGGCGAGGACCTGCTGGCGTACCTGGTGCTGGCGCTGGGCGCGGCCATGGCCATCGGCAGCCTCGCCGCGCTGGTCCGCCCGCCCGAGGCGCCCAAGGAGGGCGAGCTCGCCCGGGCTCCTGTCGCCCGCAGCGTGGTCATGATCGCCGTCGGTACGCTGGCCGCCGTGTGGGCCTTGGCCAGCCTCCTCGCCGGGTAGCGGGAGCCGGTCAGGCGGGGATCCGCTCCAGCTTGAGCCCGAGGGACTCCAGCGTCTCGAACGGGCGGTGGTAGCCCCGCTCGAGGTGGTGGATGCCGTGCAGCGTCGAGGGCCCGTCGGCCACCGCCGCGGCGATCACCGACGAGAAGCCGGCCCGCACGTCGGGGATCGTCACCTCCGCGCCCCGCAGCTGGGACACGCCCCGGACCACGGCCGAGTGCAGGGCGTTGGTGTCGTGGAAGCGGCAGGCCGGACCGCCCAGGCAGGTGTCGAACAGCTCGATCTCGCAACCCATCTCGGTGAGGGCGGAGACATAGCCGAGCCGGTCCTCGTACACCGTCTCGTGGATGACCGACATGCCCTCGGCC
>Ga0209814_10000553_pt1 | contig 12409 bp, 12 predicted proteins | sample SoiMetdeltSBSDD1_FD_187597 | JGI IMG/M metagenome (GOLD analysis project Ga0209814, IMG submission 187597) | Bulk soil microbial communities from a Populus tree surrounding site in Tennessee, USA - Soil MetaG P. deltoides SBSDD1 (SPAdes) (version 2) | ecosystem: Environmental > Terrestrial >... | reverse complement strand
CGAGTGGGGCGACCCGAGTGGCTCCCCGGTGTTGTTGGTGCATGGTGCGCCGGGGTCGCGGCCGCTGTGCCCGGATGAGGACGCCACCGCGGTGGCCGGGGTTCGGCTGCTGACGGTGGACCGCCCCGGCTAGGGGGCTCGAACGCTCGTCCGGATCCATCCCTGCTCGGCTGGGCCGACGATGTCCAGGCCCTGGCCGACCGGCTTGGTCTGGAGCGGTTCGCGGTGGTCGGGTTCTCCGCCGGCGGTTGATGTGCCCATCCTGGCCAGGACCGACGTGCGCGACGCCCTGACCCAGATGTTCCGGGAAGGGGCCCGCCAGGGTGTGGACGGGCTGGTGGCCGACTGCATCGCCCCGAGCCTGCCCTGGGGGTTCGCCTTCGCCGACCTCAAGCTTGCCCAACTCCAGGCCAGTGCTGTACCCCCAGGACGGGTATCTGCTGTTGCTGCAGCACTGGGGCGAGATCCTTGCCGCGGTGACAGCCTCTCCAGCCCCCTGACCTCGGGCGGCAGCAGAGGGCGCAGCGGGGTGGCGGTAGATCGAGGCTTCAAGGCGATCGGTGGCGGGGGAGAGGCGGCTGTCGCGGAGACGAACGGTTTCGGCCAGCTGCCTGTGCCTCGACGGGCCCTTCCAGGGCCCATCACGACGGCGATGCTCTTGGCTCCGTGCGGGTAGCCTGTGGCGAAAACCTGAGGAGGACGGCGCATGGCAGCGGACCTCACCCACCACCATCGCGACACGCTCGAGCGGATCTTCAACCATCCCTCGAGCGGCAATATCGAGTGGCGCCAGGTGCTGTCGCTCCTGGAAGCCGTCGGGACGACGACCGAAGAGCACAATGGCAAGGTCAAGGTCGCACTGGGCTCCGAGACCGAGGTCCTCCAGCCCCCGCGGGGCAAGGACATCGACCAGCAGATGATCGTCGACCTGCGGCGGATGCTCAAGGCAGCGGGATTCGCACCCGGCGACTGAGGATGCGCGCTCGCGCGACCACGGCGACGGCGCGTGGGGCGCCCCTGCCTGACATCGGGCTCCTCGTTGTCTGGTCTGGGGGAAGGAACGTCTTGACTCGGCCTGTGCTCGAGCATCGGTCCCGCAGCCGGGCGGCGGGGGAGCAGGCCTGGCCAACGGACGCCGGACCGGCAGGGCGTCATCGGCCTACCATGAGGACCTGGGGCCGGCCAGCTCCGGATCGAGCCGATGGTGGTTCCGAGCAGCCGGTGCGGTGCCGGCGACGCGGCCAGGATGGGAGCCAGCGTGAGCACATTGCCAGGAGTCGACCCAACCACGCCGCCCAGCGGGAGCGGCTGCGCCGACTGCCAGGCCACCGGAGGATGGTGGTTTCACCTGCGCCGGTGCGCCCAGTGCGGGCATATCGGCTGCTGCGACAGCTCACCGTCCCAGCATGCCAGCGCGCACGCGGTGGCCAGCGGGCACCCGGTGGTCCGCAGCTTCGAGCCAGGTGAGGCATGGTTCTGGAACTACCAGACCGACGAGCTCTACGACGATGGGCCAGCGCTGGCCTCTCCCGAACATCATCCGCTCGACCAGTCGGTTCCCGGCCCAGCCGGCCGCGTCCCCGCTGACTGGCAGGCGCACCTGCACTGACCACCCGCGCGGACGGCCTGCCGGTCTCCGCGGAGGCTCAACCGCCATCGGTCCCTCCCACGGGCCGCAGGACGGTCGCCCCCAGCCATTGGCTGGCCAGCAGGGCCAGCTCGACCTGGAGGCGGTGCTCGTCGAGGGGGTGGCCGAGGGCCTCGGCGGCCTTGCGGACCCGGTACTGGACGCTGTTCTTGTGCAGGATGAGCCGCTCCGCGGTGGCCTTGTAGCTGCCCTTCTCCTGCAGAAACACGCGAAGGGTGTCGCGGAGCCGGGCGTTGTGGTCGTCGTCGTCGGCCAGCGGCCCGAGCGTCTCGAGGACCCAGGCTCGCAGCAGCTCAATCGAGCCCGACATCAGGGCCAGCGGCGCAACGTCACCGAAGCTGGTCATCCGCGGCCCCGACCGACCGGCGGCCAACGCGACCGCCTGGGCGCCCAACGCCTGGCGGTGGCTACGGCGGAAGCCGGCAACGCCGGCGCCGACGGCGCCGAACGCGAAGCGGATCCCGGGCCCTGGCCGGGCGCCGCCGCGGAGGGCCGGAACGGCGAAGGTGTCCCTGGCGCCCAGCGGCAGCCAGGCCCAGGCAGAGGACTCGTCCTGGGGAAGGAAGATCGGCCGCCCCTCGCACGCCGCCCGGCGGGCGACCTCCGAGGTCGCATCCTCCAGCCGCGCCAGCGAGCTGCCGCCGGCCTCTGCCTCGGGGAGCCAGCACACCACCCCCACGTGGTGCTGCCGGAGCCGGTAGCCCAGGACCACCTCGGAGGCGTCGACGTCGACCCGCTCGCCCCGCAGCAGCGCTCGGATGCGGGCCGCTCTGGCCGCGCTGAGGTTGCGCAGCCAGTTCTCCTTCTCCACTTCGTAGGCGGCCAGGACCTCCTCCGACACCCGGTCGATGTAGGTGGCGGTGATCTCGGCGATGCGCAGGCCGGTTGCGCTCACGATGGCCGCGCTGTCGGTGCGCCGCCCGAGCTCCTCCAGGCACCAGTCCTGGAAGCGGGCCGAGCCGATGCGATAGGCCCGCAGCAGCGCGGCGACTGGGACACCGCGTTGGGCCAGCCGGCGGGCGTACTCCTGCGCGGCCGTCGGGGCGTGCGCGCGGTCCAGGTCGATGCCGTGCTGGAGGATGTGCAGCACGGTGGCCACGTTCTCGGTGACGCTGGCCTCCAGCAGCGTGAGGACCTGGCTGTCGGTGCGCAGCTGGGGGATCTCCCGCACGATCAGGTCGTAGATATCCGCGGACACCTCGGCCGTGCGGGGCCCGAGCGCGCCGGAAACGTCGGCGGCGCTCTGCGCGACGGTGGGGCTTGCTCTATCCACCGACGGATCGTACGAATCGTCCGCCACCAGCTCAAGACCTGCCGAGCCGCTGGCCGGAGGTGGTCGTTCCACTGCTCGCCCCTATCGGTGGCCGTCACCGCAGCGTACGGAGACCGGCCGCAGGCGCCATCGTGGCGCGGGCACGACGAAGGGCGGCGATTTCGTGACGCGCGCCTGTTGGCAGCATCACGCCAGGACCGTACCTTACTCGCCAGATGATCCGGGAGGGATGACCGCGATGAACCTTGCGTCGATCCTGTCACGAACCGCCGGGCGGAGTGGCCACCGGCCGGCGGTGCGCCTCGGCGAGACCACGATGACCTACCGGGAGCTGGACGACGCCAGCGCCCGCGTCGCCGGCCTGCTGCCCGACCGCGGCATCCGGCCGGGCGACCGGGTCGGGGTGATGCTGCCCAACACCCCCGAGTTCGCCCTGGTCTACTACGGCGTGCTGCGGGCCGGCGGGGTCGTCGTGCCGATGAACCCGCTGCTGAAGGCGCGGGAGGTCGCCTACTACCTGGGCGACTCCGGCGCCCGGCTGCTGTTCGCCTGGCACGGGTTCGCCGACGAGGCCTCGGCCGGCGCGAAGCGGGCCGAGACCGAGGCGGTGGTGGTCGATCCCGACTCGTTCGCCGAGGTGCTCGCGTCCGCGGAGCCCGACCGGGAGGTGGCCGATCGACAGGAGGACGACACCGCGGTGATCCTCTACACCTCGGGCACCACCGGCCAGCCGAAGGGCGCCGAGCTCACCCACGCCAACCTCGCCCGCAACACCGAGGTGGGGCGGACCGACCTGTTTCGGCTCACCGACGAGGACGTGATCTTCGGCGGGCTGCCGCTGTTCCACTCGTTCGGGCAGACCTGCACGCTCAACGCCGCGGTGGCGTCCGGGGCGTCCCTGAGCCTGCTGCCACGGTTCGACCCCACGCGGGCGCTGCAGACCCTCGCCGGCCACCGCGCGACGGTGTTCATGGCCGTGCCGACCATGTACACGGCGTTGCTGCACAGTCCGGACCGGGCGGCCTATGACGTGTCGGCGCTGCGACTGGCCGTCTCCGGCGGCGCCGCGATGCCGGTCGAGGTGCTGCACGGCTTCGAGGAGGCGTTCGGCTGCCCCGTGCTCGAGGGATACGGGCTGTCAGAGACCTCGCCGCTGGCCTCGTTCAACCACCCGGACAGGCAGCACAAGCCGGGCACCATCGGCACGCCGATCCGAGGTGTGGAGATGCGGGTCGTGGACGAGCAAGGCGCCGAGCTTCCCCAGGGCCAGGTCGGCGAGATCGCGATCCGCGGCCACAACGTGATGAAGGGCTACTGGCGGCGCCCCGAGGACACAGCCAAGGCGATCCCGGACGGGTGGTTCCGTACCGGCGACATCGGCCGGGTCGACGAGGACGGCTACTTCGCCATCGTCGACCGGAAGAAGGACCTGATCATCCGGGGCGGCTACAACGTCTACCCGCGGGAGATCGAGGAGGTCCTGTACGAGCACCCGGCGGTGGGCGAGGCCGCGGTGATCGGCCTGCCCCACCCCGAGCTGGGTGAGGAGGTGGGCGCGGCGGTGGCGCTCAAGCCGGGCGCCAGCGTCACCGCCGAGGAGCTGCGCGACCATGTCAAGACGCAGGTCGCCGCGTACAAGTACCCGCGCAGGGTGTGGATCGTCGAGGGGCTGCCGAAGACGGCCACCGGCAAGATCCTCAAGCGGGAGATCGTGCCACCGGCCGACCTGGCCGAGCGATGAGGCTCTTGCTGCTCGCACCCCCCGGCGCGGGCAAGGGAACCCAGGGCGCGCGGCTCGCCGACCGGCTGGGGGTGCGGCACGTCTCGGCCGGGGAGCTGCTACGGGCCGAGGCGCGGGCCGGCACGCCCGCCGGCCGCGAGGTCGCCGGCTACCTGCAGCGGGGCGACCTGGTTCCCGACGCCATCGTCTTCGACGTCCTCACCCCGGCGGTGGTCGCCGAGGTCGCCCGCGGCGGCTACATCCTGGACGGGTTCCCGCGGACCCTCGCCCAGGCCACCACGGCGGCCGACCTCGGCGCCCGGCTGGGGCTGACGTTGCAGGCCGTGATCCACCTGTACGCGTCCGAGTCCGTGCTGGTGCAGCGGCTGCTCGGCCGGGCCAGGGAGGGCGGCCGCAGCGACGACACCGCGGCGGTGATCCGGCATCGGCTGGACGTGTTCGCCACGACCACCAGCCCGCTGATCGACTACTACCGGAACCGGGGCATCCTGCTGGCGGTTGACGCCGACCAGCCGCCCGAGGCGGTCACCGCCGAGATCCTGACCCGGCTGTCGGACCGCTCGTCGATTGGGGAGCGCTCATGACGACCCAACGGGACACCCAACCTGTTGGCGACGACCCCGCCGACCAGGCCGCTCCGCTGGATGCGCTGCTGGTCGAGGCGGCGCTGGGTCCGCTGCGCCGCTTGACCCCGGACGCCTCCACGGTGCGGTTCGCCCTCCAGCTCGCCCGCCGCCCGCGTACCACCGGTCGGCGGCTGGGCGGCCTGGCCGCCGAGCTGGCCCGCATCGGTGCCGGCACCTCGAGGGTCGCCCCGTCCAAGCGGGACCGCCGGTTCACCGACCCGGCGTGGACGGCGAACCCGCTGCTGCGCCGCCTCGTCCAGACCCACCTTGCCGCCGGGCAGACCGCCGAGCAGCTCCTCGGCGACGCCGCGCTGGGCTGGCGGGACGAGCAGCGGGTGCGCTTCCTGGCGGAGAACCTGGTGGCGGCGGCGTCGCCGAGCAACCTGCCGCTGGTGAACCCGGCGTCGGCCAAGGCGCTCATCGACACCGCCGGGCTGAACTTCATCCGCGGCGCGCGCAATCTCCTGGGTGACCTGGCCACCACGCCCCGTGTCCCGGAGATGGTGGACAAGTCGGCGTTCGAGGTGGGTCGCACCATCGCGGTCACGCCGGGAGCGGTGGTGCTGCGGACCGAGGTGCTCGAGCTGATCCAGTACCGGCCGCAGACCAGACAGGTCCGCAAGGTCCCGCTGCTGCTGGTGCCTCCGACGATCAACAAGTACTACGCACTCGACCTCGCCCCGGACCGCAGCCTGGTGGAGTACCTGGTCCAGCACGGGCAGCAGGTCTTCCTCATCTCCTGGCGCAACCCCGACACCCGCCATGCCGACTGGGGCCTGGGCACCTATGTGCAGGCGGTACTGGATGCGCTGGAGTCGGTCGGGCGGATCAGCGGCGCCGACCAGACGGCGCTGTTTGGCATCTGCTCGGGCGGCATCATCGCCAGCATCGCCGCGGCCCACCTGGCGGCCACCGGTCACCAGGACCGGCTGGCCGCGTTCGCGCTGGCGGTCACCGTGCTCGACAACGCCAGGGCCGGGACGCCGGCCGCGCTGGCGGACCGGCGGCTGGCCGCGGCGGCCGTTGCGCTGTCCAAGCGTCGTGGCTACCTGGACGGGCGGGCCCTGGCCGAGGTGTTCGCGTGGCTACGTCCCGAGGACCTGATCTGGAACTACTGGGTGAACAACTACCTGCTCGGCAGGAAGCCAGCGGCCTTCGACATCCTGTTCTGGAACGCCGACACCACGCGGATGAGCGCCAGGCTCCACGCCGACTTCGTCGACCTCGCGATGGAGAACCATCTGGTCACGCCCGGTGAGATGACGGTGCTGGGCCAGCCGGTCGACCTGTCGCGGATCGAGGTGGACGCCTATGTCGTGGCCGGGATCGCCGACCACCTCACGCCGTGGCAGAACTGCTACCGCAGCACCCAGCTGCTCGGCGGCGACAGCCGCTTCATCCTCTCCACCAGCGGGCACATCGCCGCGCTGGTCAACCCGCCGGGGAACCCGAGGGCCAGCTACCAGACCAACAAGGACAATCCGGCCGATGCGCAGCAGTGGCTGAGGTCCGCGGAGACCCAGCAGGGGAGCTGGTGGCCCGACCTGGTGGCCTGGCTCGGCGAGCGCAGCGGCGCCGAGAGGCGGGCGCCGGTCAAGCTCGGCGGCGGAGGGCTGCGCCCACTGGTCGAGGCGCCCGGCACCTATGTGTTCGACAGCTGAAGGGACGGGATCATGTACGAGGGCATCGGTCGGTCCCTGGGCACGGACTACTTCCGGATCGCCGACCAGCTCACCGGCGAGGAGCGCGACTACCTGCGGCGCACCCGTGACTTCGTCGACGACCGGGTGCTGCCGGTCATCAACGGCTACTGGGAGCGCGCGGAGTTCCCCTGGCCGCTGATCAAGGAGCTGGGCAAGCTCGGTATCGTCGGCGACGGCATCCAAGGGTATGGCTGCCCGCCGATGAGCCCGATCGCCAGCGGCCTGGTCAACATGGAGCTCAACCGCGGCGACGGCAGCCTGGGCACCTTCCTGGGGGTGCAGGCCGGGCTGGCCATGCAGTCGATCGCCATGCTCGGCTCGGAGGAGCAGAAGCAGCGCTGGCTGCCCCCCATGGCGACGCTGGAGAAGCTGGGTGCGTTCGCGCTCACCGAGCCGACCCACGGGTCGGACTCGGTCGCGCTGGAGACCTCGGCCGACCGCGACGGCGGCACCTGGGTCCTCAACGGGGCCAAGAAGTGGATCGGCAACGGCACGGTGGCCGACGTGGTCGTCGTGTGGGCCCGCGACGCCGCCGACAAGCAGGTCAAGGGATTCCTCGTCGAGAAGGGCACCCCCGGGTACGACGCCAAGCGCATGGAGGGCAAGGGCTCGCTGCGCGCGGTGTGGCAGGCCGAGATCACCCTGACCGAGGTGCGGGTGCCCGAGGAGCACCGGCTGCCCGGCGCCAACGGCTTCAGGGACGCCGGCCGGGTGCTGGCCGGCACCCGCAACACGGTGGCATGGGGGGCGCTGGGCCACGCCACCGCGGCGTACGAGTGCGCGGTGGCCTACTGCAGCCAGCGCCAGCAGTTCGGCAAGCCGCTGGTCAGCTTCCAGATCGTCCAGGACAAGCTGGTCAAGATGCTCGCCGAGGTCTGCTCGATGCAGCTGTACTGCCTGCGGCTGGGCCGGCTCATCGAGGAGGGCAAGCTCACCGACACCATCGCCGCGATCGCCAAGATGAACAACACCCGCAAGGCCCGGCAGGTCATCCTCGAGGCCCGCGACCTGCTCGGCGGCAACGGCATCCTGCTGGACTTCCACGTCATGCGGCACATGGCCGACATCGAGGCGATCCACACCTACGAGGGCACCGAGACCATCCAGACGCTGATCGTCGGGAGAGACATCACCGGTGTCGGCGCCTTCACCTGACCAGCAACAGATCCGGTTCGTCGAGGTCGACGGGGTCCGGCTGCGCACCTCGGTGCGCGGCCAGGGGCCGCCGCTGCTGCTGATCACCGGGCTGGGGGCCAGCCTGGATCTTGCCGAGCCGTTCGAGCGGGCGCTGACCACCCTCGGAGTGCAAGCGATCAGCTTCGACGCCCCCGGCGTCGGGCAGTCCACGGCCTACCGGCGGCCGCGGCGGATGCGGGGCGTGGCGTCGACCGTGGAGCAGCTGCTGGACGCGCTCGGCTACGACCAGGTCGACGTGCTCGGCGTCTCCCTCGGCGGCGTCATCGCCCAGCAGCTGGCCCACCAGGCACCACAGCGGGTGCGGCGGCTCGTGCTCGCCGCCACCGGCCCCGGCCTGGGCGGCCTGCCAGGGTCGCCGCGTGTGCTGCTGACGCTGGCCACGCCGCGGCGCTATGACCAGCCGGACTCCTACCGCCGCGTCGCCGGGCGGATCTACGGCGGCGCGGCGCGCCGCGACCCGGACGCGCTGCTGCACGGCTCGGTCGCGCGGTTCGTCGAGCGGCCCTCGACGTGGGGCTACCTCGGCCAGCTCTTCGCGATCAGCGGGTGGACCAGCCTGCCGTGGCTGGGAAGCCTGCGGCAGCCGACCCTGGTGCTGGCCGGCGACGACGACCCGATCGTCCCGCTGGTCAACGGACGGATCCTCGCCCGCTGCATCCCCAACGCGCGGCTGCACGTCGTCCGGGGCGGCGGCCACCTGTTCCTGCTGGAGCAGCCGGCCCGGATCGCCGCGGTGATCGCCGGCTTCCTCGAGCGAGCCGGTGCGTGCGGCCACGTCGGGCGGACCGCGGCCGGGCCCGGATCGACGCGTGCCACCGAGGAACCCCGAGGAGGATGAGGCGCATGCGGATCGTCGACGTGGCGGATCTCCCCAGCCTGGAGGCCACGGTGCTCGGCCCCGGCCGCTGGCACGAGGTCTCCCAGCAGCAGATCAACCAGTTCGCCGACGCCACCGGCGACCAGCAGTGGATCCACGTCGACCCCGAGCGGGCCGCGAGCGGCCCCTTCGGCCGGACCATCGCCCACGGCTACCTGACCCTGTCGCTCATCCCGGTCCTGCTCGCCGATCTCCTTCAGGTCCGCGACGCGGCCCAGGCGATCAACTACGGGCTGGGTAGGGCCCGCTTCCCCGCGCCCGTGCCGGTCGGGTCGCGGGTGCGGCTGACCGCGATCGTCGAGAAGGTCGAACCGGTGCCATCGGGGTTCCAGCTCTCCCTGGCGTCCACGGTCGAGTGCGACGCCGCACCCAAGCCGGCCTGTGCCGCCCAGGTGCTCTGCCGCTTCGTCGGCCCGGCCGGTCCGGTGAGTCCGGCTCCTGGTCCGGACCTCGACTGGAAGCAGGGAGGTGAGCCGCGATGAGAGGTGGTTAGCCGCAGTCCCGGCATTCAGCACAGGCTCGCGTCGCCCGTAGGCTCTGGACGGTATCGAACATGAGGGAGGCGAAAATGCTTACTGGGGAGCGGTTGATCGCCCGGGAGGCGGCCCGGTACTGGTGGCTGTTCCTGGTCTCGGGGATCTTGTGGTTGCTGATCGCGTGGCTGGTGCTGCGCATGAACCAGACCTCGATCGCGGCCGTCGGGATCCTGCTCGGGGTGATGTTCCTCCTGGCCGGGATCAACGAGGTGGGCGTGGCCGCCTTGGCTCCCGGGGGCTGGAAGGTCTGGCACTACATCATGGCGGTGATTTTCTTGCTGGGTGCGCTGTGGGGGTTCATCCGGCCGGTCAACACCTTCTTCGCGCTGGCTTCGGTGCTGGGGCTGATCCTGGTCTTCTACGGCGCCTTCGAGATCATCCAGGGGGTGGCCTCGCGGGCGGTCAACCCCTACTGGTGGCTCAACCTGATCACGGGCATCCTGCTGGTGCTGTTGGCGTTCTGGGTGTCGGGCTCGGACCGGGTGTATGCCCTGGCCCAGCGGACGGCCTTGATCCTGTTCTGGGTGGGCTTCTTCGCGCTCTTCAGGGGCTTTTCACAGATCATGCTGGCATTCGGTGTCCGCCACGCCGGAGAAGAGGCCGCCGCCCTCGATACCGCCGGCCCTGGGGTAGGCACAGGTCGACCGCCAACCGGAGCGTCCTGATCGGCGACGGTCTGGTTCGATCTCGCGGCCACTCGCCACGCGTCTACCCGCCAACGGAGTCAGCTGGCGAGGCCGATGACCAGCCACATGAAGCCGACGCCGAGGACCGTGCAGGCCAAGGTGAGGCGGCTTGGATGGCGGGCGTGGGCCTCGGGAAGGATGTCGGAGGTTGCCAGGTAGAGGAGGACGCCGGCGAGAAACCCGAGGTAGAGCCCGAGGATCTGCTGCGGGATGGTCAATATGAGCGTGATGGCGGCACCCGTGACGGGAGCGAGGGCGTCGGCGACGAGGAGGGTCAGCGCGCGCCGGCGGTCGTTCCCGTACAGCGAGGTGATGGTGTAGGTGTTGAACCCGTCGGCGAAGTCGTGGCTGAGCACGGCGATTGCCACCACGGCCCCGACGGTGCTGCCGGCCTGGAACCCGGCACCGATGGCCAAGCCGTCCAGCAGGCTGTGCACGACCAGCGCGGAGGCGGCGAACACGCCGAGGCCTGGGGCGTGAACGTGGCCCGCGTACTCACCTTCCTCACCTTCGTGCCCGCGGTGGATCGCCACCGAGCGCTCGACGATGTGCAGGGTCAGGAAGCCGAGTACCGCGGCGAGCATGGCCAATGGAACGCCGAACAGCTGGTCGGGCTGTTGGGTGAGTGCTTCGGGTACCAGGTCGAAGCCGACGACACCGAGCATGAGCCCTGCGGCGAGGCCAAGGATGAGGTGCTGTTGGTCGTGGAACCGCAAGGCGGCGAGGCCCCCGGCCAGTGTGGTGAGGAATGATCCAAACGCCACAAGAAGGGGGATCACCGTCGCCTCTTCTCCGTCGCTGTACGGGGGGTGAGCACCGGACGGAATTATGGAGGACTCGGAGCGGGGTGTTGGGCCGGTCAGCGTCGGGCACACAGCACGGTCAGGGACCGCGGTCCCACGGTCACCGGGTCGCTGGCGGTGACCGCTGTGGTCCGCTCCCACCAGGCGTTGGCGAGGATGAGCAGGTCGTCGTCGAGCAGCGGCCGCTCGGGCTGGTCCAGGTCGGGTGCGGCCGAGCTCGTCACCGCCAGCCAGCATCGGCATGCCGCGGGACAGCCCCAGGGTGGCCAGCAGGGCGCGGGACTGCCGCGCCCGCAGGGCGACGATGGCCGGGTCGTCGCTGGGGCCTTCCACCCCGCAGTTCCCCAGGACCGGTTGTCGTCGGTCCCGTCCCGGTTGGCCTCGCCGTTGGCCTGGTTGTGCCTGGTGTCATAAGAGACGAGATCGCGCAGGGTGAAGCCGTCGCGGCTGGTGATGAGGTGGCCGTCCTGGCTGCGCCAGAAGTCCCGCACCGTGTCGCGGTACTTGCCGTTCCACTCGCTCCACTCCGGCGGGAAGCGGCCGACGTCGTAGCTGTCGGGCTGGCCGACGTCCCACAGGCATGTAGGGTTCGAGAGGTCAAGGCTGTTGCCCGTGCCGGTGGTGTCGAAGCTGTCGTCCCAGGCGACCCCGCCGATGATCGCCTTGGCGTAGGGGTCCAGCAGCAACTTGGCCGGGTTGCAGCGCGATCCGCGCGAGGGGTCGTAGGGGCCGTGCACCCGGTAGCCGTACCGCCGCCCGGGCCCGACATCGGGTACGAACCCGTGCCACACGCCCGCGTCGTACTCCGGCAGCGGCAGCTGTGTCTCCCGGCCGTGGGTGTCGAACAGGCACAAGACGACCGTGTCGGCGACCTCGGAGGCAACCGCAAACCCGGTGCCGCCCGACGCTGGCGTCGCCCCGAGCGGGAACGTCGACCCCGGCCACATCTCGGTCATCGCTTCCACCCAAGCCCCGCAACGGAAGCTACTGTGCAGCGTTGATGCGCTACTGGGCGGACCTCACAGGCAGTCTCAGACGCTGCTACCACCATCCGTGCCGCTTGGCCCATCGCAACAGGGTCGCCGACATGGCTGCCATGACCACCAGGACTACCGCCAGGTGGGGGAAGTCGGTGCGGTCGTTCACGATGATGTTCATGCCGTGCCGAACAGCTCCTCCAGGAACTGCTCGGGGTCGCCCAGATGCCCGGAGGTGACCCGCTGCTCCAGCGGCCACACCTCGCGGGTGGCCGTCTCCACGAACGCCTCCTGGCCCTGGGCCAGGGCGGAGACGATCGCATAGGACAGCTCGAAGGTGGA
>Ga0209814_10000551_pt1 | contig 12426 bp, 10 predicted proteins | sample SoiMetdeltSBSDD1_FD_187597 | JGI IMG/M metagenome (GOLD analysis project Ga0209814, IMG submission 187597) | Bulk soil microbial communities from a Populus tree surrounding site in Tennessee, USA - Soil MetaG P. deltoides SBSDD1 (SPAdes) (version 2) | ecosystem: Environmental > Terrestrial >... | reverse complement strand
GAGGTCTTCCCATGAGCTTGAGAACCGCCGCTTTCGCCGTGCTTGCCGCGCTGATCGCTGGATCCGCGTGGGCGCACCACAACATGTCGGCCCTCTTCGACTTCAACGATCGCGTGACGCTCTCGGGCACGCTGACCAAGATGGACTGGAGAAACCCGCACATCTACCTCTCGGTCGACGCCAAGCGTGGCAGCGGCACGGAGGAGTGGTCGATCGAGGGCCCCGCCCCCAATTTCTTCCGCAGTCGCGATATCACCAAGGCCGATATCGAGATGGCGATCGGCAAGATGGTCACCGCCGAAGTGAGCCGGGCGCGCAATGGATCCCACTCGGGCCTCATCCGCACGATGACGCTGCCCGACGGGAGGACGGTCTCCGCCTGTCCGCAGAACTGCTGAGCGTCGCTGGTCCGCACGCAGAGGAGACTTCACATGAACAGGACCTCACTCGTCGTTTCATCAGCCGCCGCCGGCCTGGCGTTACTGCTGATCGCCTCCCCCAGCAACGCGCAGCTCCCGCGTGACCCGGCCGAACGGGCCAGGGTCATTGCTGAAATCATGGAGACCCAGACGCGGACGCTCACGCTGTTCGATCGTCAGGGCAATCAGGTCGGCATCGTCGGATCGCGCGATCTGTACAACCAGCCGGTCTTTTCGCCAGACAACACGCGAATGGCCGTCGTCAAGCCGGACCTGGAGAAGGAGACGAACGAGCTCTGGGTCATCGACATCGCCAGTGGCAAGGGTCGGCAGATGACGACGAGCAAGGCGCGGGAGGGGGCGAACTCGCCGGCGTGGTCGCCCGATGGGAAGTTCGTCGCGTACGTCGCGCTGCGTGACGGGTACTTCGGGCTGTATCGACGGCCAGCCGACGGCGAGGGGACCGAGGAGCTCCTCCACAAGAACTCGGCCCCGATGACCCTGACCGATTGGTCGCAGGACGGCAACTATCTCACCTACTTCTCGACCGACTTGTCGGGAGGGGGCTTGTACGCTGTCCCGGTGAACGCCCAGGGAGAGCGGAAAGCGATCGAGGTGTACCGAACCAAGTTCCAGATGCAAGGGCCGCGTCTCTCGCCCGACAGCAAACTGATGTCGTTCACCTCGAACGCGTCTGGACGTCCCGAGGTATACGTGATCCCGTTCGATCCCAAAGCGGCACCCGGAGCGGCACCCGCGGCTGGACCGTGGCAGATTTCCGACCAGGGCGGCACCGGTATGGTGTTCTGGCGCCGCGATGGCAAGGAGTTGTTCTACCTCGCGGCCGATCGCGGCATCATGAGCGTCGAAGTCACAGCGGCCCCGACTCCGACGTTCAGCAAGCCACGGTTGCTATTCCGTCCGGCGGCCGACATCGCGCCGGGTGTTGCCCCGGGAACGTCGAGTGTCAGCCGGAACGGCGAGCGATTCGTCATCGCTATCCCGCGCCCGCAGTTGCGTCAGATCACCGTGTTCGATCGGACGGGCGCGGTTGTCAGCAAGGTCGGCGAGCCCGGATTCTACAACCAGGTCAACATGTCGCCCGACGGCACGCGTGCCGTGTTCATGCGCAACGATCCGAAGACGGGCAACGGCGACATCTGGACAATCGATCTCGCCACCGGCAAAGGCACGCCGATCACGAACGACACGTTCCCGGAGAACGCGCCGATCTGGTCACCCGACGGCAAGCACGTCGCCTACGTCTCGACACGCGAGAGTCTCGCAGGCATCTATCGAAAACCAGCCGACGGATCGGGACAGGAAGAGCTGCTGTTCCAGTACACCCCCGGTGCGGGCATGGTCCTCACCGACTGGTCGCCGGACGGCAAGTTCATGGCGTTCTACACCGGCGTGCTCGTGCTCGTGCCGCTCGACTCGACGAAGAAGCCGCAGGATCGCAAGGAGATCGATTGGCTGCGCGAGGACTACGACGTCACGCAGGGCCGTTTCTCACCAGACAACAAATACCTGGCGTTCTGGTCGAATGAAGAAAACGTCGACAAGGGCGAGGTCTACGTGCGTCCCTTCAATCCGACCAAGCCGGACGCTCCCGCCGGACCGGCGATCAAAGTGTCGAAGGATGGCGCCATCGGCATGATCACGTGGCGTCCTGACGGCAAAGAGCTGTATTACATGACCCGCACGTGGGACGTGATGGCCGTGGACGTCAGCACAACGCCAACGTTCAAGGCCGGAGAACCGAAGAAGCTGTTCACGCTGCCTGGACCGCTGCCGGGGAATCCGATGCAATGGAAGAACGTCAGCCAGGACGGCCAGCGGTTCATCTTCGCAATGCCTTCCCGCTAGCAGAAGGCCTCAGGGCTCAGGCCACGGGCTTCAGTTCAAGGCCTGGCCTGAGCGCCTCCGTTTTTCTGGGGCCAGAGGCCTTTCTTTTCCTGAGCCGCCTTCTCGACAGAACGTGCATATTTCTACGGGGAACGCGTCTTGCCCTCACACGGGAGGGTTAGAATCGCCGTGCTCCAGATATGTCCATATCTCCCGACGACTGGCCGCGGGTGAGGACGGTGTTCGAGCATGCGTTGACGCTGCCAGTGTCAGCGCGGTCCGATTACTTGGCGGCGGCGTGCGCCGGCAGCACCGGTATTCAGCAGCAGGTCGAGCGCATGCTCACCGCGCACGAACAGGCGGCGGGCTTCCTCGAAACGCCGGTAGCGGTACCACTCACGGATGCAGCCGATACGCTCGACCTGGAAGGCGCGCACATCGGGCCTTACGAGCTTGGCGCCCGTATCGGGGCGGGCGGCATGGGAGAGGTCTACCGCGCGCGCGACACGCGGCTCGGTCGAACCGTCGCGATCAAGGTCCTGCCATCGCACGTCGCCAACGATCCACAGGCTCGCGAGCGCTTCGATCGTGAAGCGCGCGCGATCGCGACGTTGAGCCATCCACACATCTGCGTGTTGCACGACGTGGGCGAAGCGACCTTGCCGTCCGACATCCATCGCAGCGGCGATCGCGAGGCGGTCACTATCCGCTATCTCGTCATGGAGCTCCTCGAGGGCGAGACGCTGGCGTCGCGCCTGACCCGCGGAGCCCTCCCGGTCGATGAAGCCCTCCAGTACGCGGGCGAGATCGCGTCCGCGCTCAACCGGGCGCATCAGGCGGGGATCATTCATCGCGATCTCAAGCCAGGAAACATCTTCCTCGTGCCCACCGGCGGAACTGCTCCCGCATTCACCGCCAAGCTGCTCGACTTCGGCCTGGCGAAACAACAGCTCGCGCCGGGCCGCAGCGGTGGGTGGGTCGCGTCGGGCGAGTCGATCACCATGCCCGCGGATCTCACGACACCCGGCATCATCCTGGGCACGATCCAGTACATGGCGCCCGAACAGATCGAAGGCGCCGACACCGACGCCCGGACTGATGTGTTCGCGTTCGGCCTGGTGCTCTTCGAGATGTTGACGGGGCGGAAGGCGTTCGAGGCAGACAGCCGCCGCTCTCTGATGGTCGCCATCCTCGATCGCGACCCTCCGCAGCTGTCGGCGTTGCAGCCGTTGGCACCGCGGTGGCTCGACCACGTCATCCGGCGATGCCTGGCGAAGAACCCGGCAGACCGCTGGCAGACCAGTCGCGATCTGTTACTCGAATTGCAAGCGCCACGCGACGTCGTGACGCGATCGGCGACTGATCGTGAGAGCAGCGAGTCGCACCCCGCCTCTGCCCGTCGACGTTCGTTCGTGTGGGCAGCCGTGCTGACGCTGGGCATCGCTGCCGTTATCGCCGGCGCGATCCTCGTCCCGCGCGCCGGTCGCGATCGGACGGTGGACACGCCGACCGGTAATGCAGTGGCGGTGCAGAAAGCGTCACTCGCCGTACTGCCGATCCGATCGATCGACTCCCCAACGGCCGACGAGGGCCACCTCGGTGTCGGCATTGCCGATGCCATCGTCACGAGGCTCGCCAACGTGCCGTCGATTCGCGTCCGGCCGACCAGCGCGATCGTCTCGCTCGAAGGGCGCACGATCGACGCCGTCGCCGTCGGCCACCAACTCCAGGTCGATCACGTGCTCACCGGCACGGTGCGTCGCGCCGGCGATGCCTATCGATTCAATCTCCAGCTGATTCGAGCGACCGACGACGTCCTGGTGTGGGGACGACAGATAGATGTCAGCCAACAGAGCCTGTTCACGATCGAAGACCAGGTGACCACGCAAGTCGTGGCGGCCCTTCAGCTGCAGATGACGAGCGCGGCGCGCGCACGGTTGAACCAGCCCTCGACACAGAACCCCGATGCGTACAGCGAGTACCTGCAAGGCCGCGCGCTGATGGCGAACTACAGCGACTCGAACCTTCGCGAGGCCATGAATCACTTCGAGCGCGCCCTGCAGATCGATCAGAATTACGGGCTCGCCAGTGCGGGCCTTGCCATGGCCGCAGGCACCTTCAGCGTTCGATTCGCCTACGAGCAACAGGCGGCCGACTGGGGCCGGCGTGCTGAGGAATACGCGGCGCGCGCATTGAAGCAGGACGCGAACCTGGCCGAAGCCCACCTCGCGCTCGCAAGCGCGGCGGGCACGCTCTATCGAAACTTCGACTGGCCCACTGTGATCCGCGAATCGCAGGTCGCGTTGACCCTCAATCCGAACCTCGATCTCGCGCACAGCGCGCTGGCCCGCGCCTTCTATCACGTCGGTCTGCTCGATTGGAGCGAGGCGGAATCCCAGCGCGCTGAAGACACGAGCGGCGGAACGAACGTCGACGTGAGCCGCATCCATCTGTACAACCGGCTGCTCTCAGGACACTTCGACGAAGCGCAGCAGATGGCTGAGACGCTTATGAAGCGGACCAATGCGCCCGTCATCCAGCAGTACCTGGGCCTTGCGTCGTTCTACCTGGGCGATCGCGGACGAGCACAGGATCTTCTCGCCGGCGTCCGTCGTCCCGATGGGCGGCCCGACACGCGATCGCAGGCGTCGCTCGCGGGCGTGCTCGCCGCGAACGGCCGCCGCAATGACGCTGAGAAGACCATTCGCGCCGTGGTCGACTCAGGCTACATGGATCACCACGTCGCCTACGCTCTCGGTGCCGCCGAAGCGCAGCTCGGACGTCCCGCCAACGCCATCAAGTGGCTGCGTAAGGCCGCCGAGACCGGGTTCCAGTGCTCTCAATGGGTCGAGCGCGACACGCTGCTCAACCCGATTCGCGCCGATCAGGGGTTCCAGTCGTTCCTCGCCGAGTTGCGTGCCGACTACGATCGTGCGAAGACTCGCTACAGCAGCGTCTCTGGACTGCCCTGAGCCGGACGCTCCCGCGCCGCGCTACCGACCGACGTTCAATCTCGCCGCCAGCATGACACGCCGCGGGTTCATGAAGACCGTCGGCTGTCCGAAGGTTGCGCTGAAGAAGTTGTCGGTCGCCAACGCTTCCTCTGCCGTGTCGTTCAGGAGGTTGAGCACGTCCATCAACAGCTCGATGCGATCGGTCCTGCCGAATCGCAGCGCGCGTGAGAGACGTACGTCGAGCAGCGACTGCGACGAGAGCCGACGCGATCCGGGCGCCTCGAGCAGGATCCGCCGATCGCCCTGCGGCAGTGTCCCCTGAGTGGATGCAGCCCATGGCTTGCCGCTGAAGTACCGGAAGTTCGCGGCGATCACGACGCCGGTCCCTGGCAGATCGAGGCTGCTCATCACTCGAAGCATGTGCGGGCGATCGTTGGCCAGCCGGCCGCGCGCGTTGTGAAGATCGTTGGGGTCCTGTCCGAACACACCGCTGGAGGTCAGGGTGCTGAGCTGTTCGCCCGCGGCGCTCGTCCCGCTGGAGACCTGCAGTCCGGAGGCGCGCGAGTAGCTGTACGAACCGAACGCCCTCCAGCCGCTTGAGATCCGCTTCTCCAGCGTCGCGACGAGCCCGTTGTAGGCCAGTGAATATCCCTCGGGATTGGTCAACAGAAAGCGACGCGCGGACGGCGAGTTGGCGAGCACGAGCACCGGCAAGGCCCCGCCGTCGGGAAGCGTTCGTGTCTCCTCGCGATACTGCCCGCCGACCTCCGTCCACCCGATGAAGTCGGTGCCATCTTTGTGCACGTACGCGACGGCCACCGCGAGATCGCGGCCGAGCTCGCGATCCACGCCGATGGAATATTCGTCGGAATGCGGGGCGCGAATGTCCGAATCGAGCCGCAGTTGCGTCTTTGGATCAACGACCGAGACGAGCGTCGTGTATCCGCCGGTCGCCACATCGAACGCCATCGTCGTGATCGGGCTCACACCGGTGTGAAACGACCCGAACTCGCCGGTCAGCACACCCTGGGTAAACCTGCCGTAGCTGGCTCGCAACATCGTGCGGCCATCGCTACTCATCTTCGCGGTCACGCCCACGCGCGGCGACAGGGTGTTCCAGGTATAGAGCGTCCCCAGACCGGGGATGATGGCGTCGGTGTCGCGGCCGCGCAAATCGAGCGTGTGCAGATCCTGACTGACGGCACGACTGTGGTCGTAGCGCACACCGAGATTGATCGTCACGCGCTCGCCTGTCGTGACCGCATCGCTCGCAAACAGCGAGATCGTGTTCGACAGACCGCCATCGGGGAACGGATCGCGAGCAATCGACTGGAACGGCCGTCCGCCGTTGTCGACGAATCGCACGCCGGTGGGGATGACCGTGCCGTGCCGATGCTCGCCGCGCTCGAACGAGCCGCCGAGCTTCCATTGGTGATCGGCACTGAACAACCCTGTCTGGTAATGGGTGATCGCCGCCTTCGCGGTCGTGCGGAAATAGTTTCGCTCGCCAAACGTCTGTGGAGCGCCGGTCGTCACCCCCGTGGCTCGATCGAAATGACTTGCCGTCGTCAGGTCGCCCGTGCTCGTCGGGCGTTCCTCGTCCACGACGAAGCGCCCCACCCGTGCGTCCCACACCGTATTGGGTGATGTGGTGTGCGTGAGATGGCCGAACGTGATTGCCGGCACGGTCGCGTGATTGCGCGTGGTCGCTTCGAACGGCATGGCGATCGTCGGCGGAGGAGGATTGACCCACGCTTCTACGTGCACGCTCTGCATCAGTTGCATGCCCGGGGCGAGACGCCAGGTCAGCTTCCCGAAACCCTTGTCCTGCTCGTAGGTCCTCGGGAATCGCGGATCCACACCAGGCTGACTGTCGTAATCGCGGAGGTACTGATATCCGCCGAAAACCCACAATCGATCGCGCACGGCCGGTCCACCGAGGTTCGTCGTGAAGTCGCGGTACTGTCCTCGCACATAGCCGCTCGTCGGTTGGCCGCCGGCGGCGACCGGGAGCACGACCGGCTGACTCGTCAGAGCGGAAGACTGTCCGTAGTACGACGCGTCGTACTGAAACGTCTCGCTGCCTTGTCTCGTGATGACGTTGATCACTGCGCCCTGCAGGTTGCCGTACTCTGCGGAGGCGCCGATGGATTGAATCTGGACTTCCTGAATGAAGTCGATTCCCGGCTCCGAGCGCGCGACGCCGCTGCATGGACAGGTGAAGTTGGTGCCGTCGATCAGGAACTGGTTCTCGTTGACGCCGGACCCAAGCGCCGACACGCTGGTGACCGACAGGTTTGCAGTCGTTCCGCTCGCCGGGGACGTCGGCGAGATCCCTGGCGCCGTCTTGACCAAGTCGAACATGCTGAACCGGCCGGTCGGAATCGCCCGGAGATCGTCCGACCCGAATCGCGTCTCGAGCCCGCTGCTCCGCGCCTCGATGCGTGACCCTGCACCCTGAACCGTCACCGATTCGGCGATTCCGGCCAGATGCAGCACTGCGCTCCTCTCGATGGTCGCGCCGGCGCTGATGAGAATGTCGTCCTCGTGATACGCCGCAAACCCGGTCATCTGGATGTCGAGGCTGTACGATCCCGGCGGAAGAGCGGGGAACCGCAACTGTCCCTTCTCAGTGGTCACCGTCTTCAGTTCGCGCCCAATCAGCGCTGGCGACGTGACCCGAACGACCGCGCCGGCCAGAACACCGCCCTGAGCGTCCCGCACGCTGCCGATGATCACACCTGTGAGGCTTTGAGCCGCCACGATGTGCGGCAGCAGGACGAGCGTTCCTAAAAGTGCGAAGAGGCGTTGTGTGGTTGATGTCATACTCGCCCTTCTCCGTCGGGTACATGTGCGTAAAAACGCAGGAATTTCCCTCATGACGGATTTCCCGGGCGCCTGATGACCGAACCGCAGGACGTAACAGAGCTGTTACAGCAGTGGCGGAGCGGGAACGCCGACGCACTGGAGCGGCTGCTCCCGCTCGTCTACGAGGAGCTGCGGCGGGTGGCCCGGGCACGACTGCGTCAGGAACAACCGGGCCATACGTTGCAGGCGACGGCGCTCGTCCACGAGGCGTACCTGCGGCTGATCGGGTCCCGGACGGCGACGCCGCAGAATCGGACTCACCTCTTCGCGGTGGCCGCACGGCTGATGCGCGAGATTCTCGTCGATCATGCGCGCCGTCGGGCAGCCCAAAAGCGTGGCGGTTCGGCAACGATGATGGCGCTCGAGGAGTCGATCGCGGCACCGGACATCGCGATGGTCGATCTGCTCGCGCTCGACGAAGCTCTTACCGAGATGAACGCGCTCGAATCTCGTCTCTGTCGAGTCGTCGAGCTCAGGTTCTTCGCCGGGCTCAATATCAACGAGACCGCCGAGGCGCTCGACGTATCGACGGCAACCGTCGAGCGCGATTGGACCGTCGCGAAAGCCTGGCTCCATCAGCGACTGTCGTCGTGAGGGAAAACGTGGCTCCTTTGCGCCTTTAGTCAATGAAGGCCACCAGGGGGGAGCCATGAACACGCGTCGCCGCATCGCACGTGCATTCTCTGCAAGTCTCATTGGAGCGGTCGCATGTACGTTCGCGGTGACGACAAGCGGGCGTCTCCGCGCAGTCAACGACACGATATGGGTGGCAAACCGCCTCGCCAGTGTCAGCACCATCCGGGGCTTCGACGCAACCACTGGCGATGTCGTGCGCACCGTGTCGATGGCGCCGAACTCGCAACCCGGCGACCTCGCATACGCGAAGGGAAAGCTCTACGTATCGGAGGAGTTCGGCAATCCGCCGGCCATCGCGATCGTCGACGTCGAGACGGGCGAGATTCTCAAACGAATCTCCTTTCCTACCCAGCCACCGTTTACGGCGAGCACGGGCTGGCGGCCACATCACGTGCACGCCAGCGTGGGCGGCACGCTCATCGCGGTGGGACTGTTTGGAACGGATCTGGTCGCCGTGATCGACACACGGGACGATTCGCTCCTCGGTCCGTGGGACAGCAACATCGACACCACGAACGGGCGCGTGCACGCGGCCGTGTTCTCGAAGGACGGGAACACGCTCTATCTTGCGAACGAAGGCGCCAACGAAGTGGACGCGATCGACCCGCGCACGGGCATCGTCCACTGGCGCATGACGGTCCCTGCCATCCATGAACTGGTCGTCACGCACGATGGCAAGCGTGCCTACGCGAGCCGCCGTGGCGAGAACAAGGTGGCCCTCATTGATCTCGAGCAGCGCACCTATCGGGATGTGCTCACCCTGGGACTTCCCGACACCTTGCAGCTATCGTCGAACGAAAAGCTGCTGACCGTCGGCCTGCGCACCGCGCCGGCGCAGCTGGCTGTGGTGAACACTGAGACGCTCACGTTCAACCTCGTGAACCTGGGAGGCGCCGGTACGATCGCGGGCCATCAGTGGACGTCGCCGAGCGGACGCTACACGTTCGCGTCATTCGAAGGAGGCACGACGCCCGGCCTGGCCGTTATCGATCATCGGGCCGGCAACACCGTGATCAATACGCTTCGCTATGACGGGCGACCTCACGGAGTCGATCGCGCGCTGCCATAGGAGAAGGCCCAGGCCTCAGGCCACAATTCGGCGTCAGGCGGTCGCGGAACCGGCCGATTCAGTCTTGAAGGGGCGCGTCCTAGCCCAGCGCTGGGGCCTGGGCCCTGAGGCCTGGGCCCTACTTGATCCGCGGCCCCTTGAAGTCGCCTTCCACGGCATGAGCGATGAGGTGGGTCACCTCGCCGTGCTCGTTCGGCACGAACTCGATCACCGCGCCGCGGAACTGAAACATCGTCGCTGATTGCGGGATCATGCGGCCGCTTCCAAACGCCGGCACGTCGATCATCAGTTGATCGTCCTCGACGCGGATCGTCGCCTTCGCCATGCCACGAGGCGTCATCACTTCGTACATGCCTGCGTACTTCGCGAGCACGGCCGGGTCGACGCGAAACTCTGACGTGTCGCTCGGCTGCACGAAGTGCTGCCTGCTCTTCTCGTTTTCGTTGCAGACGTATTCGATCAAGTCCGTGTCGGCATCGAACAGCAGCTCGACGCTCATCGTCCACGGACGCGTGAATGCTTTCGGATCGTCAACGGTCATCTCCAGGTCCATGTGCCCGAAGTCGCGTCGGCGATAGCGCTCGATGGTCCGCAGCGATTCCGTGTGCGGATACGCCGGCCGGCCGACGAGCGATCGATCGTTGTATCCGATCGTCTCGACGACGAACGTGTCGCCGTCCCATCGTCCGATGGAGTATCCCTGGAACGTCGGATTGGGATCCTTCGGCAGCGCGCGGCCGTCGGTGTAGATCTGCCGGAAGTTGTTCGAGAACTCGTACAGCATCGCGACGAGCTGTGGCGTCTGCACGATCCGCATCGGACCCGTGAAGCTGATCAGCGGCCCGGGTGGAAGGCACAGCGTCGACCATCCATCCGAGGCGGGATTGATCTCACGGCGCCGCGCCACCTCGCGGCCCCATGGCAATGCATCCGCCGGCTTGAAGTCCGAAGCCGCGTTCGGACCGGCGTGCCACAGACCTGACAAGTCTGGCTTGCCGTCCGCGGTTCGCGGTGCGGGAGCCGAAAGATTGGGCTTCCCGTCCGCCGTCCGCGGAACGCCGGGCGTCGGGTGCTTCAACCATTGCGCCGAAGCTGTCGAGGTGATGCCGAGGAAAACCGCAGCGACAAGGGGGAACACCCGCGAATTCATGAATTGTCTCCACACCGTCTTCATAGCCTCTTCACGATCGAACGCGAGACTGGGAGGGTCAGGCTTGGGGTCAGACCGGGGTCAGACCCCAGCTCTGACCCCTTAGGGTTCTACACACCAGAGAAGGAGAAGTTCGATGGAAAACAGAGGTCTGATACGCGGAATCGCTATTGCCGTGCTGGTCCTCGCGGCCGCGACCGCGCTCGGCATTGGTGCCTACAATGCCGGTGTTGCCCAGGGCATTGCCGAAAGCGGACGGTTTGCCGCGGCGCCTCCCAGCGCGCCGGGAGCCGTGCCGTACGTTTACGTGTGGCCTCATCACTGGGGATTCGGGTTCGGGTTCTTCCCGGTCTTCTTTCTCATCTTTTTCTTCTTCGCCCTCCGCGGGCTGCTGTGGGGTGGTCCGTGGCGGCGAGGATGGGGCGGCCCGTGGCGCGGCGGTTACGGCGGCGTCCCGCCCGCGTTCGAGGAGTGGCATCGCCGGGCGCATGAGCAGCAGGCCTCTCAGACGAAGCCGTCGACCACGGCATAGACGATGAAGGAGATCCTGGTCGTCGACGATGAGCCGGGGATCGCCGAGATCTGCCGTGACTATCTGCAACGCGCCGGCTTCAAGGTGCTGAGCGCCGCCAACGGCGCCGATGCCTTGACGCTGGCGCGCACGAAGCGGCCGGATTTGATCGTGCTCGATCTCGGGCTGCCGAAGATGGACGGGCTCGAGGTGACACGTGCGCTGCGCCAGCAGTCGAACGTGCCGATCATCATGCTCACCGCGCGGGTCGACGAGAGCGACAAGCTGGTCGGCCTCGAGCTCGGCGCCGACGACTACCTGACGAAGCCGTTCAGTCCGCGCGAGCTCGTCGCGCGCGTTCGCGCGGTGTTTCGCCGCACTGACCTCGGCGCCGCGCAACACGACGTCGTGCGCGCACTCGATGTCACCCTCGATGTGCCGCGTATGCGCGCGCAGGTCGGCACGCGCGACGTCGACCTGACCACCACGGAGTTCGAGCTGCTCGCGATGATGATGCGACAGCCGGGGCGCGTGTTCACGCGCGGCCAGCTGCTCGAGGCGATCCGCGGTACCGAAGCCGAGGCATTCGACCGCGCGATCGACGCGCACATCAAGAACGTGCGCCGGAAGATCGAATCGGACCCGCGCAATCCGCGGTACGTGCTGACGGTTTACGGCGTCGGCTACAAGTTCGCGGATGCATGAGCATGCCGCGCGCTGGCGAGCCTCACACAGACACTTCCAACAGCCAGGCCTGGCGTAGCGGCCCACCGGGGTGGAGACACCGCCCCGAGTGGGGGTCGCCTCATCACCGCTTCGGCGGAAACCGCCGGGTAAGGGCGCGATTCTTCCGGTGGTTTGCGCTCGTCGGATTCATCTACCTGATCGGACTCATGTTCGCCGTGTTCATCGTCAGCTCGTGGTTGACCAGTCACGTCGCCATCGGCTGGTGGGTGCCCCTGGTCCCGGTG
>Ga0209814_10000550_pt1 | contig 12453 bp, 10 predicted proteins | sample SoiMetdeltSBSDD1_FD_187597 | JGI IMG/M metagenome (GOLD analysis project Ga0209814, IMG submission 187597) | Bulk soil microbial communities from a Populus tree surrounding site in Tennessee, USA - Soil MetaG P. deltoides SBSDD1 (SPAdes) (version 2) | ecosystem: Environmental > Terrestrial >... | reverse complement strand
CCGCCGACCCGGACCGCCCGCTGGGCGCCCGTCCCCTCCAGGTCGCCCTCGCGGCCGACGCAGGTCCAGGACCCGGCGAAGAACCGTTCCTGCTCGAAGGCGAACACCCGCGGCGAGGTGTAGGCGTCCCGCGGGAGCATGCGGCTCTGGCCGAACGGCCGCAGGGCCGGTTCGAGGTCGACCGGGTCGAAGGGCGGGGCGGTGGCGTCCAGCATGGTCGGGCCTCCAGCCTACTTCAACTGACTCGTCAGTCAGCAAGCTACGATAGCAGGCCACCTAGGGCGTTGACCAGGGGATTCCCGAAGTTGAAGGCGTGTCGGGGAGGTCGAACGGAACAACCGTGGACAGCGGGCCAGTGCTTACAGCCAGACTCGCAGGCGATCCCGTCGCCGTCGCGATCGGTCGGATCAGGGCCGAACACCCGGCAGGGACCGATCGGTCGGTAGGCGGGTCTTGTGGTCGTCGGCCCGCGGGACGGGCCGGCAGCTCGATGACCCCACTCGGCGCGCCGTCGGCGTCTCCTGCGCCGAGTGAACCCCGAGCGCCCGGGTGCCTGACCGGGTTACCGGACGTCGGGATCCTGACGGTGTGGGCGTAGCGGTCGCCACCTTGGACACGGTGCCCCGTGTGGGAACTCCCTTTGCCATTCACAGTGTCAAAGCCGACGACGACGTTCGGCGGATGAAGGAGTACGACTAACAGTAGGTCGAGCTGGCGGATCGGTTGTCGTAGGAGCACGTGTCGATCCGGGTCCCATTTTGGTTGTAGACGTACGCCGTGTCCTTGTCGTTGTTCCACACGTACCAGGACCGTCCCTGGTACCGATCGGTGGCAGTTTTGGTCCCCTTGCCGGTGTGGACCTTCACGTACTTGCCGCCGCCCAGCGCGTAGGTCCCGAAGGAATAGGCATGACCGGCGGCGTCCTTGATCTTCCAGTTGGTGAGCGACCGCGAGGTGCTGCATCGATTGCGGAGCTGGATCCACTCGGCGTTCAAGCTGGAGTTGCTGCCAGTGTCGGTGCCTGGAGAGTTGTAGTAGATGCGGTGGATGCCGACGCAGTAGGCCGCCGAGGCCGGCGATTGGGACCAAGGGCATAGCAATGGCTACCTGTGCTCCAACAGTACAGGAAGCCGATGACCCGCGTGCATCCTGACAATAACAATTGACGATCTCTTGTCGGCGCCTGGGACATCAACCCGCTATTGACCATAGGTTTGTGATCTGCTAGAGGCGAAAGCCCTGGCCGTATCGGGACCTCGCCTCTAGCCTTCACCGCCAGTCCACCTCTTCCGCCCCCTCCTGGTTCAATCGACCCCATGGAAGAAATAGGCCTCACATGACCTACGGCGAGAGCGGGCGCGTTGGGTTGCCGTCCGTCAAGTGCACGGCCACCAGTCGTCGTGGTACGGCTTGCGGCAAGTGGGCCAAGACCTGGACGGGGCGGTCAAACCAGTCGGTATCACGACGGGAAACCGCCCCGGGACCAGCCGCCGGTCGATACACTTCGGCGGTGGCACGGATCAAGGCGGATGTCCGCCGGGAGGAGATCCTCAGGGCGACCTGCCGTGAGGTGATCGCCCGCGGGTTCGCCAGCACCCGGGTGGGCGACGTGGCTGCCGCCCTCGGGGTCTCGACCGGGCTGGTGTTCTATCACTTCACCAACAAGGAGACCCTGCTCGGGGAGGCGTTCCGCTACGCCGCCGGCGAGGACCTGGACCGGCTGTCGGCCACGGCCGCCGGCGGGGGCAGCGCCGCCCAGCGGCTCGACCGGATCCTGCGCCTGTACTCCCCCGCCGGCTCCTCGGAGGCGTGGCTGCTCTGGATCGACGCCTGGAGCCAGGCCCTGCGCAGCCCCGAGCTGGCCGAGGTGTCGCGCCAGCTCGACCTGCGCTGGAAGCAGACCCTGGCCGTGGTGATCCGCGAGGGCGTGGCCGCCGGCGAGTTCACCTGCCCCGACCCGGACGCGGCCGCCTGGCGGCTCACCGCCCTCCTCGACGGCCTCGGGGTCCAGGTCACGGTCCACCGCAGCGTCCCGTCCGCGCGGCTGGTCGACTGGGTGCGGGCGGCGGCCGCGACCGAGCTGGCCGTCGACCCGGCCGCCCTGGCCGGCGACGGCCGGCCCTGACCCGGCTGTCGCATCCGCGCGGATGGGGTCCGCCAACCGCTGGGCCCTCAGCGGCGGCCGGACTGGATGGCAGTGAGCTGGCTCTCGCGACCTCCTTTGTGCACCGGTGCACAAGCGAGTGGGGTACCCGACCGCTCCGGCATCGTTACGGCCAGCGTCACGGCCGCGCTGATCGCCGTCCTCAGACCAGGTAGTGGGCCTCCGGCTCGGCGGCGGTGAGGGCCGGGCGGTCGGCGGCGAACGGGGCGATGTCGACCTCGGTGCCGCCGTGCAGGGCCAGGTCGGCCAGGACCCGGCCGAGCAGGGGGGCGAACTTGAAGCCGTGGGCGGCGCCCAGGGCGACCAGGACGCGGTCGTGGCCGGGCAGGGGGCCGAGGACGAGGTCGCGGTCCGGGGTCAGGGTGTAGAGACAGGTCGCGGAGTGGTCGTGGACGCCGGCGGCGGGCAGGTGGGTGCGCAGGAACCCGGCCAGGCGTTGGGAGGCGGCCGGGTCGGGGTCGAAGCCGCGGGTGGTGGCGGTGACCTGGTGGCCGCCGACGTCCTGGGCGGCCTTGAGGGCGCGGTCCGGCCAGACCGGGAAGCCGTAGAAGCTGGGGTCGTCCATCCAGATCCAGACCGGGAACCGGCCGACCGCGAAGGCGGCCGGGTCGGCCGGGCGGAAGTAGCCGAACTGCTCCTGGGTGACGACCAGGGGCAGCTCGGCGTCGAGCTGGGCCAGCAGGTCGCCGGTCCAGGCGTCGGTGCAGAGCAGCAGCCGCCCGGCCCGGAAGGTGGCGTCGGCGGTGGCCACCTCGACCCAGCCGCCGAGGTCGCGCACGGCGGTCACCGGGGCCTGGCTGACCAGGGTGGCGCCGTAGCCGGTGGCCAGGCGCTGCATGAGCCGGGTGCCGCGGGCGGCCGGGACCATGGCGGCGTCGGGCTGCCAGAGGCCGTGGACGTCGGCGTCCAGGCGGAAGGCGGGCCAGCGGCGCATCACCTCGGCGGCGTCCAGCCACTGGTGGGGCAGGCCGCAGGCCTCCAGGCTGGACCGGTAGGGGCCGGGGGGGATGGCCGCCCCGGCCGGGAACAGGTCGAGGCCGCCGGTGGTCACCACCAGCCGCTCCTCCGCCTCCCACTCCAGCTCCGCCCAGGCCCGGTAGGCCAGGCCGGTCAGGCGGACGTAGGCGGGGGTGTGGTAGGAGCGGCGGATGATGCGGGCGTGGTCGTGGGAGGCGCCCCGGTGGTGCCCGAGCTCGAACTGCTCCAGCCCCAGCACCCTGGCCCCGGCCCTGGCCAGGACCCAGGCGGCCGCGCTCCCCAGCGCCCCCAGCCCGACCACGATCACATCCAGAGGCCCAGCCGGCAGGGGACGCGGCCCCACGGCCGGCCGGTCGCGCCCGGTCACCCTCCGGCCCCCGGCTCCTTGTCCTCCCCCAGCCGGTCCAGGACGTAGCGGCGGATGTCGAGGCTGGGCTCCTCCATGGGGGCGAACCAGCCGCCGCTGTAGGCGCGCGAGGCCATGCCACGCTGGACGCTCTCGCACATCGCCCAGTCCTGGCGGTTGACCAGGTCCCAGAGCTCGGCCGCGTCCGAGGGGTCGAACCCGGGCCGGGCCCGCTCGTCGGGGTGGAACAGCAGCTCGCACACGACCGTGGTCTCGGCCGGGCCGTGCGGCCACAGGGTGAAGGCGGCGACGTGGTCGGCGGACAGGCTGAGCATCAGGTTGGGGTAGACCAGCTCGCCCTTGTGGCGGGTGCGCTCGTCGGTGTCCAGGCCGGGGAACGGCGCCCGGTCACTGTCGCCGGTGGCCGTGAAGGTCCAGGCGCCCTCGCGGTGCGGGATGCCCCGGTCCCAGTCCAGCCCGGCCCCGCCGCGCTTGAACGCGGGCACGACCTGGCACAGCTCGGGGTGGACGCCGGCGCAGTGGTAGCACTCGTTGTAGTTCTCGGCGACCAGCTTCCAGTTGGCCACGACCCGGTAGGCCAGGCGCCGCCCGACGGTCAGCGCCTCGAGCGGGTAGCGGCGCAGCCGCTCGGGCACCGGGCCGAGCTGGTCGGCCAGGGGCACCGCCTCGTCCGGGGTCAGGTGCACGAACACGAACCCGCCCCAGGTGGCCACCCCGACCGGGTGGAGCCCGAAGGCCGCCTGGTCGAAGCCGTCGATCTCCTCGCTCCAGGGGGCGCGCAGCAGGTCGCCCTCCAGCCGGTAGGTCCAGGAGTGGTAGGGGCAGCGCAGCGACCCGGCCTTGCGGGCCGGGGCGGCCTGGGGGCCGCCAGGCGGGCTGGGCGGGCACGGCACCACCTGGGAGCCGCGGTGGCGGCACACGTTGTAGTGGGCGCGCAGCTCCCCGGCCCTGGTCCGGACCAGCAGCACGCTCTCGCCGGCCACGTCCACCACCTGGAGCGACCCGGGCCGCTGGAGCTGGTCGGCCCGCCCGGCGCAGAACCACTCGCGGTACAGCAGCCGTTCCCGCTCCCGCCGGAAGGCCGCCTCGTCGAGGTACCAGGATGCGGGCAGGGCGTGCTGGAGGCCGGCCATGACCGCTCACCTCCTCGTCAGCCGGAGCGGCTCGGGATCCGCAGCTTGCGGCGCCGCTCGGCCCGGCGCAGGTCCTTGGAGATCTGGCGGACGGCGTTGCGCCCGGGGATGCCGGTGACCCCGCCGCCGCCGTGGGTGGCCGACCCGGCCTGGTAGAGGCCGCGGACCGGGGTGCGGTAGTCGGCGTAGCCGGCGGCCGGGCGGGTGTGGAACAGCTGGCTGGCCGACAGCTCGCCGTGGAAGATGTTGCCGCCGACCAGGCCGTACTCGTGCTCCATCTGGTAGGGGCCGATCACCTGGCGGAACAGGATCGAGTCGGTGAACCCGGGCGCGACCGCCTCCATGCGGGCCACCACCCGGTCGGCGTGGGCCTCCAGCTCCTGGTCCATCGGCTTGCCGGCCCAGGTGTGGGGCACCCACTGGGTGAACATCGAGACGATGTGGTGGCCCTCGGGGGCCAGGGTCCGGTCGAACACCGAGGGGATGCAGACGTCGGCGAACGGCACCGCCGAGGGGCGGCCGGCGGCCGCGTCCTGGAAGGCGCCCTCCATGTCGTCCAGCGACTCGGCGAGGACGATGGTGCCGCCGTGGATCTCGGGGTCGAACTCGGGCCGGCAGCTGAACCGGGGCAGCCGGTCGGTGGCCAGGTTGACCTTGACCGTGCCGCTGCGGGTCTTCCAGCGCTCGATGTCGGCCACGAAGTCGGGCGGCAGCTCGGCCCGGTCGACCTGCTCCAGGAAGGTGATCCTGGGGTGGGTGGCGGCCACCACCAGGTCGGCGGTCAGCTCCTGGCCGCCCTCCAGGACCACCCCGGTGGCCCGGCCGTTGCGGACGGTGATGCGCCGGACCGGGGCCGAGGTGCGGATCTCAGCCCCGAAGGAGCGGGCGGCGGCGGCCATCGCCGCGGTCACCCCGCCCATGCCGCCCTCGGCAAAGCCCCAGCCGCCCAGGTGACCGTCGCCGACGTCGCCGATGTGGTGGTGGGCCATCACATAGGCGGTGCCCGGGGCCCGCGGCCCGGCCCAGGTGCCGATGACGCCGCTGACCGCGTGCACGGCCTGGAGCTCGGGCGACTCGAAGAACTCCTCCAGCAGGTCGGCGATGCTCAGGGTGAACAGCCGGGTGACGTCGGCCGCCTTGCGGGTGTCGAGCCCGCGCAGCCGCCAGACCAGGCGGGCCTGCTCGGCCAGGTCGACCGGGTGGCGGGAGCCGACCTTGGGCGGGACCGCCGACAGCAGCGGCCCGAGCACGTCGGCCAGGCCGGCCATCCAGGCGTCCCAGCGCTCCTCGGCGTCGACGTCACGCGGGGAGAACCTGGCGATCTCCTCCCGCCGCCGGGCCGGGTCGCTGGCCAGCTGGAGCGAGGTGCCGCGGGCGTGGGGGGCGAAGTAGGGGCCCTGGGGATAGACCTTGTAGCCGTGGCCGTGCAGGTCCAGGTCGCGCACGATCCCCTGCGGCATCAGGCTGACCACGTACGACAGCGAGGTCACCTGGTAGTCGGGCCCGAACGGCCGCTCGGTGACGGCGGCGCCCCCGACGACCTCGCGGGCCTCGCAGACCAGCGTCCGGTGGCCCGCCCTGGCCAGGTAGGCGGCCGCGACCAGCCCGTTGTGCCCGCCCCCGACGACGATCGCGTCGTACTGCCCCATGCGTCTACCTCCCGACCCGATCTTCGCCCTCCTTTCTAACTGATTCGTCAGTCAGGAAGCAAGCGCCGTGATGCTCGGCCAGGCTGTGCAGGATGGGCACGGGCTCGCCACGGCAGCGGTCGTCCACGCCCGCCTGGGCGGCCGCGCCCGAGGCCAGGGCCGGGCAGCGAGGGTGGAAGCGGCAGCCGCCGGGGATCCGGGTCGGGTCGGGCGGCTCGCCGGTCAGGATCTGGGTCTCCAGGTGGTGGACCTCGGGGACGACCGACAGCAGGGCCCGGGTGTAGGGGTGGCGTGGGGCGGCCAGCACGGCCTCGGTCGGTCCCTGCTCCACGATGCGGCCCAGGTACATGACGGCCAGCCGGTCGGCGATGTTCCAGGCCAGGCCGAGGTCGTGGGTGACGACCAGGATGGACAGGCCGAGGTCGCGGACCAGGCCGAGCAGCAGGGCCAGGATCTCGCCCCGGACCGAGGCGTCCAGGCTGGACACGGGCTCGTCGGCGACCAGCATGCTCGGCTCCAGGGCCAGGGCGCCGGCGATCACCACCCGCTGGCGCTGGCCACCGGACAGCTCGTGGGGGTAGGCGAGGAAGAACCGGCGCGGCGGGCGCAGGCCGCCGCGGGCCAGGGCGTCGGCGACCAGCGTCTCCTCGTCGCCCTTGACCCCGTGGATGCGCAGCCCTTCGGCCACCGACTCGTACACCGACTGGCGCGGGTTGAGGGCCCCGGTCGGGTCCTGGAGGACCAGCTGGACCTCGCGGCGGTAGGACTTGAGGGCGGCCGTGCCGCGGCCGATCGGCTGGCCGCGGTACAGCACCTGGCCGCTGCTGGGCTCCACCAGGCCGAGGATGGCCCTGGCCAGCGAGGTCTTGCCGCAGCCGGACTCGCCGGCCAGGGCGACGATCTGGCCCGGCTGCACCTGGAGGTCGACCCCGTCAACGGCCCTGGCCACCGGCCCCTTGCCGCGCCTGGCCCCGAAGTGGACGTGCAGGTCGCGCACCTCCAGGATCGGGCCCTGGGCGGCCGGCGGGGCCGACGGGGCCGGCTGGCTGGCGGTCACGGCGCCATCTCCCTTTGCGCCGGGGCGTCCTCCCCGACCGGCACCGGGGTCGCCTGGCGGACCAGGTCCAGGTTGCCGTCGCGGACGTGGACGCAGGCCGCCCGCCGGCCGTCACCGGCCGGCCACAGCTCCACGTCCAGGGTCGGGCAGGCGGCGATCGACACCGCGCAGCGGGGATGGAACTCGCAGCCGCCGGGCAGCTCCCGCGGGTCGGGCGGGTCGCCGCCGAGGCCGTGGGGGTTGCGGCGCGAGGCCCGGTCGCCGATGGTCGGGAACGCCTCGGCCAGGGCCTTGGTGTAGGGGTGGGCCGGGGCCTCGAACACCCTGGCCGCCGGCCCCTGCTCGACGATCCGGCCGGCGTACATGACGGCGATCCGCTCGCAGTTCGCGGCCAGCACCGACAGGTCGTGGGTGATCAGCAGCAGGGCCAGGCCGAGCTCGCGCCGCAGCTCCTCCAGCAGGGTGAGCACCTGGGCCTGGACCATCACGTCCAGGGCGGTGGTGGGCTCGTCGGCGATCAGCAGCCGCGGCGAGCAGGCCAGGGCCATGGCGATCATCACCCGCTGGCGCTGGCCGCCGGACAGCTCGTGGGGGTAGCTGGGCGCCCGGCGGGCGGGCAGGCCGACCTGCTCCAGCAGCTCCCCGACCCGGGTCGCGGCCTGCCGGTCGGTCACCTTGTCGTGGAGCCGGATGGCCTCGGCGATCTGGTCGCCGACCCGGCGCACGGGGTTGAGGGCGTGCATGGCCCCCTGGAACACGATCGCCGCCTCGGTCCAGCGGACCGCCCGCAGCCGCCCCGGCCGCATGGTGAGCACGTCCTCGCCCTCCAGCAGCACGCTGCCCGAGGTCCTGGTCCCCTGGGGCAGCAGGCGCAGGACGGCCGCGGCCATGGTCGACTTGCCGCAGCCGGACTCGCCGGCCAGCCCGAGGGTCCCGCCCGCGTCCAGGGTCAGGTCGACCCCGCGGACCGCCGGCACCGCGCCGGCCCGGCTCGGATAGCTGACCGTCAGCTCCCGCACCTCCAGCAGGGCCATCGTCACCGCCCCCGCAGCCGCGGGTTGAGGACCGCCTCCAGGGCCTGGCCGACCATGGTGAAGGCCAGCACCACCAGCAGGATGCAGACCCCCGGCGGGACCAGGTACCACCAGGCCCCGATGGAGGCGGCCCCGTGGGTGAAGGCGGCGTCCAGCATCGAGCCCCAGGAGACGCGCAGCGGGTCGCCCAGGCCCAGGAAGGCCAGGGTGGTCTCGGACAGGATGGCCACGGCCACGATCAGGACCGTGTTGGCGAAGATCAGCGGGACCACGTTGGGGAGGATGTGGCGGCTGATCAGGTGCCAGTCGCCGGCGCCCAGGGCCCGGGCCCGCTCGATGTAGGGCCGGGAGGTCACGGCCAGGGCCTGGGCGCGGACGATCCGGGCCGTGCCCGGCCAGGAGGTGATCCCGATGACGAAGGCGATGTTGGCCAGCGACGGGCCGAGCACGGTGGCCAGCACGATGGCCAGGGGCAGGAACGGGATCACCAGGAACCAGTCGGTGACGCGCATCAGCGCCGAGTCGGTCCAGCGGCCGAAGTGGCCGGCGACGATGCCGACCACCGAGCCGATACCCACCGAGATCACCGTGGCCAGGAACCCGACCAGCAGCGACACCCGCGCCCCCCACAGGGTCAGGGCCAGGACCGAGCGGCCGCTCTCGTCGGTCCCGAGCGGGAACTCGGCGCTGGGGGGCGAGAACGGGGTGCCGGTGGCCTTGGTCACGTCCAGCTCGCTGGCCGGGATGAACAGCGGCACGAAGACGGCCACGGCGACGAACACGACCAGGATGCCCAGCCCGATCATGCCTTCCCAGCTGCGCCGGTACTCGCGCCAGGCCCGGCCCGCGGCCTGCCGCCGCCGCGCCCGGGCGATCGCCCGCGGGCTGAGCTGCGGGGGCAGGCTCGGGGGCAGGGCCTCGACCGGCTGCTCGACGGTCGGTTGGGTCATCAGCCGGCCCTCACGCGCGGGTCGAGGTAGGCATAGAGCAGGTCCGCGAGCACGTTGGCCAGGATCACGGCCGCGCTGAACAGCAGGAACACGCCCTCCAGGAGCGGGTAGTCCGGGGTCCGCAGGGCCTCGTAGCTGAGCAGCCCGAGCCCGGGCCAGGAGTAGACCGTCTCGATGGTGATGGCCCCGGAGACGACGAAGCCGAGGTTGAGGAAGATCAGCGTGGTGGTGGGCAGCAGGGCGTTGGGCACGGCGTGGCGGCGCAGCACCAGCGCGTCCCGGAGTCCCTTGGCCCTGGCCGTGGTCAGGTACTCCTCGCCCAGCTCGTCCAGCAGCGACGAGCGCATGACCAGCGCGTACTCGGCGATGTAGGCCAGGGTGAGGGTCAGGCAGGGCAGGAACAGGTGCCTGGCCACGTCGACCACCCCGGCCCAGCTGGTCATGTCGGTGTCGGGGCTGGACATCCCGCCGGTCGGGAACATCCCCGGGAAGGACCCGACCCCGACCCCGAAGGCGATCAGCAGCAGGATGCCGAGCCAGAACTCGGGCATGGCGTACAGGGCCAGCGACGCCCCCAGCGACAGCCGGTCGAACACGCTCCCCCGCTGCCACGCCCCCCGGATGCCGACCCACAGCCCGATCGCCGTCGACAGGAGGGTGGACAGGCCGAGCAGCAGCACGGTCGGCCAGATCCGCTCGGCGATCACCTCCGAGACCGGCCGGCGGAACTTGTAGGAGATGCCGAGGTCGCCGCTGAGGGTGTCGCACACGTAGGTGGCGAACTGCTGGGGCAGCGGCTTGTCCAGCCCGAAGCTCGCGCGCAGGACCTGGACCTGCTCGGCCGGGACCAGGCGGTTGCGGGTCAGGTTCTTGGCCGGGTCGCCGGGCAGGACCCGGAACAGGAAGAAGTTGAACACCAGCACGAAGGCCAGGCTCAGCACCGCCCCGATCAGCTTGGCCCCGAGCCGGCGCTGGCCGATGGTGAGGGTGAAGCTCCGTGAGGCCGCGGTGGCCATCGGCCGGCGGCCCTACTCGCGCTCGTCCCGGGTCGACCTCCGCCGCAGCGCCACCAGCACCCCGGCCGCCCCGATGACGGCCACGCCGGCGGCGATGGGGACGAGCGGGACGCCGCCGCCCTCGTCGGCGGAGGCGGCGGCCGCCTGCGGGGTGTTGATGTTGCGGTAGCTGTAGGTGCCGTACTGGAACAGGGCCACCCCGCCAGGGTCGGGCTGGGCCTGGAAGCCGGCATAGCGGTCGCTGCGGTAGGCCTGCAACTCGTCGTAGTAGAAGGTCACGACGTACGGGGCGTCCACGTAGAGCATCCGCTGCATCTGCTTGACGATCTCGGCCCGCTTGGCCGGGTCGATGGTGACCTTCTGCTGCTCGTACAGCTTGTCGTACGCGGGGTTGCAGTAGAAGCTGTCGGACAGGTTGGCGGTGACCTCACCGCCCGATTTGTAGCTGCGCGACCCGCAGGTGAAGGTCGACAGCTGGTAGTCGGGGTCGGGCTCGACCACCCAGCCCCACTCGAACATGTCGAACTCGCCCTGGCCGATGATCTCGGTCAGCCGGTTCTCCTCCACCACCTTGACGTCGGTGGCGATGCCGATGTCGCGCAGCCAGCCCTGCATGAACTGGATCGACTGTTGGGAGGTGTTGGACTCCTGCCTGGCGAACAGGCGGAAGCGCAGCGGCCGGCTGCCGTCGGGCATCTCCCTGATCTTGTCGCCGTCGGTGTCCTTGTAGCCGGCCGCGTCCAGCAGCCGGTTGGCTTCGGCCAGGTCGAAGTTGTAGGCCTCGCCGTCGCCGGGCTGGAAGGTCAGGTCCTTGTAGAGGGCGGGGATGATCCCGGTGGCCGGGGTGCCGTAGCCGCCCAGCACCCGCTGGACCAGCACCTGCTTGTCGACGGCGTGGGCGATGGCCTGGCGGACGCGCTTGTCTTTGAGGGCTGGGTGGCCGTCGCCGATCGGCTCGCCGCTGTCCAGGGCCGCCCCGGTGTTGAAGGCCAGCTCGTCGAAGCCGGAGTAGTCGCCGGCCAGCGCGGTGACGCCCTCGGTGTTCTTGAGCGAGTTGAACGGGGCCGGGTCGAGCCCGTCAGCGAAGTCGATCTCGCCCTTCTTGAGCGCCTGGATCATCGCGTCGGTGTTGTTGAAGACCCGGTAGACGACCTCGTCGATCTTGGGCGCGCCGCCCCAGTAGGACTTGTTGGCCGACAGGCGCACGAACTGGCCGGTGCTGCGCTCCTCCAGCTTGAACGAGCCCGAGCCGACCGCGTCCTTCTCGTTGTCGAAGGTCGCGACCTTCTTCTCGTCGATGTTCTTCCAGATGTGCTCGGGCAGGATCGGGACGGCCAGCCGGAGCATGGACGGGCTGGGCTTCTTGGTGGTCATCACCAGGGTGGTGTCGTCGGGCGCCGTGACCGTCTTGATGTTGGCCACGTAGTTGCCGTAGTTGGTCTGCTCGAAGGTGCCCTTGATGATCCGGCTGAAGGTGTAGGCGGCGTCCCTGGCCGTGACCGGCTGGCCGTCGGACCACCTCACCCCCTGGCGGATCTTGTAGGTCCAGGTCAGCCCGTCGTCCGACACCTGCCAGGACTCGGCCAGCCCGGGCACGGGCGAGAAGTCCTTCTGGCTGTAGCCGACCAGGTAGTCATACATCAGCGCCCAGACCTCGTAGGTCTCGGCCAGGATCCCGATGAACGGGTTGAGCGAGTCGACGTCGTTGATGATGCCGACGGTGAAGGTGAGCTTCCCGGCCGGCTGCTGCTCCTGGGCGGTCACGCTCGGCGCCGCCAGCAGCGCCAGCAACGCCACCAGCACCACCAGCACCGAGGCCCGTCGCAGCCGCCCGATCCCGCGAGTCCGCCCGTTCCCACCTGCACTGCTGGTTGCGCCCACGTCCGGCCCCCTTGCGGGTTTCCCACCGCCGACAACTGCTGACTGAACAGTCAGTAATGAATGGTTGCGCTATTGTGCGATGCAACCCAACCCAGGACAAGGCCTGCTGGGCCGGATTGGCCGCTAGTACCGGTAGGACCCCTGGACCCGGACGGCCAGGCGGCGGGCGCACTCCTGGATCGAGCCGGCGAACGACGGGTAGGTCTGGAACGCCTGGGAGAGCT
>Ga0209814_10000549_pt1 | contig 12456 bp, 11 predicted proteins | sample SoiMetdeltSBSDD1_FD_187597 | JGI IMG/M metagenome (GOLD analysis project Ga0209814, IMG submission 187597) | Bulk soil microbial communities from a Populus tree surrounding site in Tennessee, USA - Soil MetaG P. deltoides SBSDD1 (SPAdes) (version 2) | ecosystem: Environmental > Terrestrial >... | reverse complement strand
CGCCACGAGCGGCCGCGAGATCCGGACCGACCCCGAAGGCCGGTTCACCATCGAGCTACCGGCAGGTACCCCGCTCATCGTCAAGGTCCCTGGGTACGAAAAGGTCACGCTCGCGGCCTCGGAGACGCCGGCCGAAGTGGTCCTGAAGCCCCAGGCGATCAAAGCGGCTTACCTCACCTACTACGGCTTCAACGACCGCGGCATCCGCTCCCGGGTGCTCGACCTCGTGGCCAAGACGGAGCTGAACGCAGTCGTCATCGACGTGAAGGGCGACCGGGGCTGGATCCTCTACCGTACCGAGGTGCCGGAGGCGCTCGCGGTGGGAGCGCAGGGTCCCGGCACGCTCAAGGACTTCGACGCCCTGATGGCCGATCTCAAGGCGCGCGGCATCTACACGATCGCGCGCATCGTGACCTTCAAGGACAACATCCTCGCCAACGGCCGTCCCGAGCTGGCCGTCATCGACACGCGCACGGGCAAGCCGTGGATCGACAACGAGAAGCTGGCCTGGGTCGACCCGTTCCGCGAAGAGGTGTGGAAGTACAACGTCGCGATCGCGCGCGAGGCCGCCAAGCGCGGCTTCGACGAGGTCCAGTTCGACTACGTCCGCTTCCCCACCGATGGCAAGCTGGGCGCCGCCAAGTACGCCAAGACCAACAGCAAGGAAACCAGGCTCCCGGCCATCGCCGGCTTCCTCGGGATGGCTCGGCGCGAGCTCGGCCCGCTCGGTGTCTACGTCGCCGCCGACGTCTTCGGCTATACCGCCTTCAACGAGAACGACACCGACATCGGCCAGCGCATCGAGGAGCTGGCTCCCCACCTCGACTACTTCTGTCCGATGGTCTACCCCTCCGGCTACCACGTGGGTATCCCTGGATTCCGCAACCCCGTCCAGCACCCCTACGAGATCGTCCACGAGAGCGTGCGGCTGATCCGCCAGCGCTCGGCGCACTCGAAGGCGCGGGTACGGCCGTGGCTCCAGGATTTCAAGGACTATGCATTCGACAAGCGGATCTTCGGCGTGACCGAGGTCCGCGCCCAGATTAAAGGAGCCGACGACGCCGGGGCGGTCGGCTGGATGCTCTGGAACCCCCGGAATGACTACACGGCCGGCGCGCTGCGGCAGAAAGAGGCTTCAGGGAAGAAGTGAAACTTTTTCTCGTGCTATCACTCATTCTCACCGCGGCTCTATTGTTTGTCTCGTTCGCCGGCGCCGGCGAGCTCGCTCCGAACGAGCTCGGGCGCTTCATGATCTTGGAGTACCACAAGATCGACTACCCCGAAGAGCGCTGGACGCGCACACCCGAGAACTTCCGGCGCGATCTCGAGACCCTCTACGCCAAGGGCTATCGGCTCGTGAACCTCGGCGACCTGCTCGACCGGCGTATCACCTTGCCGGCCGGCACCACGCCGGTGGTGCTCACCTTCGACGACTCCTCGCCCGGGCAGTTCCGGTACATCGAGAAGAACGGCACCGTCGAGATCGATCCCAAGTGCGGCATCGGCGTTCTCGAGGCGTTCATCAAGGAGCATCCCGACTTCGGCCGCGGCGGCACCTTCTACGTGCTGCCCGGCGCGAGCCCGCCCAACCGGCTCTTCAACCAGCCGGGCCTCGAAGGCAAGAAGCTCCAGTTCCTGGCCAGCAACGGCTACGAGATCGGCAACCACACCCTCTGGCACGCCAACCTCGCGAAATATCCCGAGGCGACGGTTCGCGCCCAGGTCGCGGAAGCTCAGGTGTGGATCCAGCGCCACGTCCCCGATTACAAGACGCGCACTCTGGCGCTTCCGCACGGCGTCTATCCGTCCGACGTGAGCTGGGTGCTCCGCGGCTCCGCCAAGGGCACCAACTATAGCCACGACGCCGTGCTGATGGTGGCGGGCGGCGCGGCCCCCTCGCCCTACTCGCGGTCGTTCGATCCGATCCGCTTGCCCCGGATCCAGGCGGTCGAGCGCGATCTCGGCTACTGGCTCACGTACTTCGACAAGAATCCGCAGGAGCGCTTCGTGAGCGACGGAGATCCGAACTCGGTCACGGTTCTGACCACGCAGCGCGACCGGCTCCGCGACGAGTTCAAGACCAAGCGGGTCGTCGAGCGACGCTAGCCGCTAGCGGCAGCCGACGAAGGTCGAGCTCAACCCGATAACGTGCAGCCGGCCATCATCCAGGATCGTCATCTGGATGGTGGCCGGCGGCTCCGATTTCTTCCAGCTCCGCTCCGACAGGATCTCGATCGAGTAGGCCAGGCCCGTGTCGAGCTTCTGCGCCTGCGTGTGGTAGGCCCAGAACGTTCGCTGCCCGCGCTCGTACCCCTGGTAGTTGCAGCGTGTCTCGATCACTCGCCAGGCGAATTCCTGCACCGGCCGCGGTACGGCGCTGTCGCGAGCAAACATGATCGGCGAATCGGTGGTGACAGCCGCGAACCCGACGGATGGCTCGCCCGCGATGGTCAGGGCCAGCACCAATGCGGTCGCCACCGAACGGATCACCAGCGTGAAATCCTCCCTGCTGTTTTGATGCCGCGGCGATGTGATGTGTTACTACTTAGCGGTACATGAGGTACGACGCGCGGCGATTCAAGAAGTTGCCGCGGTCGACCTCGCTCCAGGCCACGAGCCGATCGAGCACCTCGCCCCTCAGAAACGCCCACATCGTCGTGCGGTTCACCAGAAGGTTCTGGATGCTCTCGGGCCTGAACTGGTCGCGGTGACGCTCGCGTAGCGTCCGGGCCAGCGCGAAGGCCACCGTCACCGGACGAATCGCCTCGCGGTCGGTGACGACCATCCGGACCCCGCCGCAGGCGACGCTCGCATACACATCGGCGGTCGGCGTGAACCAGATCGGGTCGAATCTCACGCCCCGCAGACCTTGTCGGTTGAGCGCCTCGGCCAGACCCCGCGGCTCGATCCACGGCGCCCCGATGACCTCGAACGGCATGTCGGTGCCGCGCCCGACCGACAGGTTGGTCGCCTCGAGTAGCCCCACGCCCGAGTAGAGCAGCGCCTGGGTCACCGACCGGATGTTCGGCGACGGGTTCACCCACGGTAGGCCGGTCTCGTCGAACCAGCGGTCGCGATCCCATCCGACCAGCGGCACGACCGTGAGCGAGACCGGGATCTTGCGCTCGGCGGCCGCCAGGCGACCGAACTCGCCGATGGTCATTCCGGTTCTGACCGGGATCGGGTGCGGCGCGGTGAAGGATTGCAGATCGGGGTCCATCAGCGGCCCCTCGACCACCCGGCCGTTGATCGGGTTCGGTCGGTCGAGCACGACCACGGGGATGCGCTGCTTGGCAGCCTCCTCCATGACGTAGACCAAGGTCGTCAGGTAGGTGTAGTAGCGGGCCCCGACGTCCTGGATATCGAACACCAGGAGGGTGATGTCCTTGAGCATCGACGACGTCGGCCGGCGGGTCACGCCGTAGAGGCTCCAGATCGGCCGTCCCGTGACCACGTCGCGGCTGTGAGGCACGTCGGTGTTGGACACGCCCATCAGACCGTGCTCGGGGGAGAAGATCGCGTGCAGCTTTACGCCCGGCGCGCTGCCGATCAGGTCGATCGCCCGCCGGCCCCGCATGTCGATACCGGTCTGGTTCGTTATGAGCCCGACCGAGTGTCCGGACAGCATGGCGAATTTCTGATCGGCGAGCACGTCCAGGCCGGTGAGCACCCGCTCGGGCGGCAGCGCCGCTTCGCCGGGCAGCACACGGTCGGGTCCCGGGCCGTCGGCCGCGGGCCCGCTGGTCGTGCCAGGATCCGCCACAACAGGTGGCTGGAAGAGCTGGGCGCCCGCGACGGCCGCGGCTCTGATCCTGAGGTCCCGTATACGCGACGCCCCGCCGCCGTAGGGGTGCACGCGGTTCGTCAGGACGATCAGATAGCTCCGGCTTGCCGGGTCGATCCAGACGGCCGTGCCGGTGAACCCGAGGTGGCCGACCGAGCCCTCCGGAAAGAACGGCGCCATCGTCTTCGAGAACGACGAGCTCACGTCCCAGCCGAGCGCGCGGCTGCCCTTGATGTCCGGCGCCGGCTCCCACATCTCCTTCACCGTGGTGGGCTCGAAGACGCGCTTGCCCTCGAGCGTGCCGTGGTTCAGGAGCATCCTGATGAGGCGTGAGAGATCGCCGCTGGTCGAGAACATTCCAGCGTGGCCGGCGACTCCGCCGAGCAGGCGCGCCCGCTGGTCGTGAACTTCGCCGCGCAGCAGGAGGCCGTTGACGAATTCCGTCGGTGCCACGCGGCCCAGCGAGGAAGCCCTGGGATGAAAGCTCGTATCGTGCAGCGCCAGCGGCTGGAAGACGGTCTTTTCGAGATATCGGTCGAGCGTGGTGCCGCTGACTCGCCGGACCACCTCGGCCAGCAGGATGAATCCGGTATCGCTGTACTGGAAGGCCGAGCCGGGCGGATAATCCAGGGGCAGCTTGGCAATCGCGCTCGCCGCGCTCGGAAAACCGTTCGACACCGCAGCGTTCGGGGGATAGGCGACGAGCCCGGCGCTATGCGTCAGGAGCCGCTTGATCGTGATCTCGTCATACTGCTTGTCGCGGAACTCCCTCAGATACCGTCCGAGCGGCGCGTCGAGCTTGACCCGTCCGCGCTCGACCAGGGCCATGACGGCCAGGGTCGTGCCGAAGGGCTTCGTGAGGGACGCCAGGTCGAAGATCGTGTCGACCGTCATCGGCGCCGGCTGCGGAAGCAGGCGACGCGATCCGTATGCGCGATGCAGCAAGATGTCGTCGCCACGGCCGATCATGATGACCGTGCCGGGGATCTCGCCGCTGTTTACGGCGTCGCTCGCGGCTTCGTTGATTCCGGAAAAATTCAGCGGTCCGGATATGTCACGGGGCGGAGCGAAGGCGGACACGGGAAGCGTGAGCAACGCGAGCAGCGCTACGCCGGCCACACGAGCAACGAACACCATAAGATCTTAGCATCGTGAGCCCGAACCGATGACACCTAGTCCGTTCTTCGGAACTTCGCTTCGGCGTGACCCCACGCAGCCCGCCGACCTCAACGCGCGCATCGAGGCGCAGCTGCGCGAGCGCCTCGAGGAGGCGGTGGACTTCGTCTGTCTCGAGGCGCTCGTGAAACGACGCCAGGCGCTCTCGCTGCCGGCCCCGAGCGCCGACAACACGCGAGACCGCGAGGAGTTCACGCAGAGCGTGCACGCATTTCTCGCCGAGCTCTGGAACGCGATCGCGCCGACGCTCAGCGAGACGCAGCGCCAGAAGATCGCCGCCGCCGAGCGCGTGCCCGGCGATGAGACGCAACGCCTACTCGGCGTGCACGTCGCGCTCGCGCGCGAGCTGCCGGACTACTGGCAGCGTTTCGAGACGGGGCGCGTCGCGTACGCCGCGCAGATCGAATCAGGCAGCGAGCGCCGCGGACTGCTCGGTCGACTCTTCGGCGGCGGTTGACCGCCAGGCGCCGAGCGCCCAGAGATTCTCGAGATCCTCAAGCGCGCGACGCCATCGCCCGTAGCTGTCGAGCAGCGATTCGCGAACGGCCGCCAGCTTCGCGTCGGCGTCGTCGAGCCGCGTCTTCAACGTCGGGCTGGCGGCGCGAATAGTCTCGAAGCCTCCCGAGGGAACCGACGTCGCGAGGCGATCGAGGAGTCCAGTCAGCTCTTGGTGCAGCACGCGCTCTACCGGGTTCATCAGAGACACCTCCCCTACAGGTGAAATACTAAACAGATGTTGACTTGGTGTCAAGGGCAATGCGTTCCGCACTGTGTGTGATGTGTGAAGCCGCGGAGGTATTCGCGCACGGCGAGGAAGAGCACGCGATCGAGTCGAGATTCCCCAGCCCCAACCGCCGCGAGCGTCGAGCCTCACACCTGTACGACGTCGGCGCGAGGGCGATCGATGCGTTACCGATCCTGCTCGTTCGCGTGACGCGCATGACGTCATGGCTCGGCGAGCGCTCGACGCGCAGGCGTGCAACGCGCGCCGTGAATCTTGTCTTCGCGCGCCACCCGGCGCACTATCTCCGCCACGGAGGTGGCCGTGAGCGATCTCTGGCGGCTCGACGCAACAGCGCAGGCCGCTCTGGTACGCGAGAAATCAGTCCGGCCGATCGAGCTGGTCGAGGCCGCGATCGCGCGGATCGAGAGTCTCAACCCGAAGCTCAATGCCGTCGTCACGCCGATGTTCGACCGCGCCCGCGCCGAAGCGTCCGTCGCGGCGGCCGACGGCCCCTTCGCCGGTGTGCCGTTCCTCCTGAAGGATCTCCTCGCCGAATACGCGGGCGTCAGGTTCACCGAGGGCTCGGCCTTCCTGGACGGCCGCTACACGCCCGACGCCGATAGCGAGCTGACGCGGCGCCTGCGACATGCCGGGCTCATCGTCGTCGGCAAGACCAACACGCCGGAGCTCGGCATCCTCCCGACCACGGAGCCGCGACTGTTCGGACCCACCTGCAATCCGTGGAGCCTCGGGCGGACGCCCGGCGGCTCGAGCGGGGGGTCGGCCGCCGCGGTCGCCGCGGGCCTGGTGGCGATGGCGCACGCCAACGACGGCGGAGGCTCGATCCGCATTCCCGCGTCGTGCTGCGGCCTCTTCGGCCTCAAGCCCACGCGCGGCCGCAATCCGCTCGGTCCGATCTACGGCGACGTCTTCAGCGGTCTGGCGGTCGAGCACGCGGTGACGCGCTCGGTGCGCGACAGTGCGGCGCTGCTGGACGCGACGGCCGGCCTCGACGTCGGCGATCCCTACACCGCACCGGCGCGTGTGCGCCCGTATCTCGAAGAGATCAGCCGGCCGCCTGGATTCTTGCGCATCGCGTTCACCTCGCGCGCCGCGACCGGCGTGCCGGTCCATGCCGATTGCGTGGGCGCAGTCCAGGACGCCGCCAGGCTCTGTGCCGATCTCGGCCACGACGTCACCGAGGCCTCGCTCGAGCTCGAGGGCGACCTCATCAGCCAGTCGTTCATCACGGTGTGGGCGGCCGGCGTGGCGTGGAGCATCGACGACTGGGCGCGGCGCACCACCCAGACGCCGAGCGCCGACCGTTTCGAGCCGCTCACCTGGGCGCTCTACGAGATGGGCAACCGCCGGCGCGCCGCGGACTATCTGCTGGCGGTCCAGGACCTACAGCGAATCAGCCGGCAGGTCGCGCGCTTCTTCCTCGAATACGACGTCTGGCTCTCGCCGACGCTCGCGGAGCCGCCCCTGCCGCTCGGCAGCTTCGATCCGACACCGGACAATCCGATGCAGGGCATCTTCCGCGCGGCGCAGTTCGTGCCGTTCACGCCGATCTTCAATGTGACCGGTCAGCCGGCCATGTCGGTGCCGCGCTCTTGGAATCAGGAGAATCTGCCGATCGGCGTGCAGTTCGCGGGACGCTTCGACGACGAAGCGACGCTTTCCGGCTTGCGGCGCAGCTCGAGCAAGCGCGTCCGTGGGTCGGCCGCTGGCCGACGCTCTCGTGACGCGGCCGTGAGCGATCGTCCTGACGCCCGCGGGCCGGACGCCCGGCGCGCCTACGATGTCTCGACCTACGGCGAGCGGATCGCGGACGTCTACGACCAGTGGCCGCGCCTGCCCCAGAACGCCGAGCGCGCCGTGGAATTCCTGGCGAGCGTGGCCGGCCGCGGTCCGATCCTGGAGCTCGGCATCGGGACCGGCCGTCTTGCGCTGCCGCTCCTCGAGCGCGGCTTCGCGATGCACGGCATCGACGCCTCGCCCGCGATGGTCGCCCGGCTGCGCGCGAAGCCTGGCGGCGATCGGGTCACCATCGCGATGGGCGACTTCGCCGACATGACGATCGCCGGGCGCTTCTCGCTGATCTTCGTCGCATTCAACACGTTCTTCGGCCTGCTCGCGCAGGAGGATCAGGTCCGGTGCTTCAAGGGCATCGCCGAGCATCTGAGCGGCGGCGGCCTGTTCGTGCTCGAAGCCTTCGTGCCCGACCTGAGCCGTTTCACGCACGGCCAGCGGCTAGGCGTCACCGACATCGGGACCGAGTCGGTGCACCTCGAGGCCAGTGTCCACGACCCCGTCGCCCAGCGCGTGCGCTCGCATCACGTCGTCGTCACCGAGGACGGCGTGAAGCTGTATCCGGTCGAGGTCCGCTACGCCTGGCCTTCGGAGCTCGATCTGATGGCGCGCCTGGCCGGGCTGCGATTGCGCGAGCGGTGGGGCGGCTGGAGTCGCGAGCCGTTCGGCGCGTCGAGCGGCACTCACGTGTCCGTCTACGAGAAAGGAATGCCATGATAACAGTGGCCGATCTCGATACCCCGGTCGTCACCGTCGACCTCGACATCATGCGCGACAACATCCGCCGCGTGCAGGCCCACCTGTCGCGTCACGGAATCGGTAACCGGCCGCACATCAAGACGCACAAGATCCCGGCGATCGGACGCATGCAGATGGACGCGGGTGCCATTGGCATCACGTGCCAGAAGCTCGGTGAGGTCGAGGTCTTCGTCGACGCGGGCGTCGCCGACGACGTCCTGCTGACCTACAACATCCTCGGACGGGCGAAGACCGATCGGCTCATGGCGCTGATCAAGCGCGTGCGACAGCTCACCGTGGTCCTCGACAACGACGTCGTGGCGCGCGAGCTGTCCGAGGCCGCCCGCGCCGCCGGCGTCGACGTGCGATTCCTCGTCGAGTGCGACACCGGCTTCGGCCGCACCGGCGTCCAGACCCCGGACGAGGCGTTAGAGCTCGCGCGCGCGGTCGGGCGGCTGCCACGGATGCAGTTCGAGGGACTGATGACCTTTCCCAACCGCGACCCGAACACGCGCGATTTCTTCGAGCGCGCGCTCGCGCTCTTCAAGCAAGCGGGCATCGCCGTGCCGGTCGTCTCCGGCGGCGGTACGCCGGCGCTGTTCACCGCGCAGAACTTCCCGATGCTCACCGAGCATCGCGCCGGTACGTGCGTCTACAACGACGCGATGGTCGTGTCGACGGGCACCGCCACCTGGGACAACTGCGCCATGCACGTGCGGGCTACGGTCGTCAGCCGGCCGACGCCGGCGCGCGCCATCATCGACGCCGGCTCCAAGGTCCTGACGTCCGATCTCTACTTCATGAAAGGCTATGGGCACGTGATGGAGTATCCCGAGGCCGCCGTCACGGGCCTCTCCGAGGAACACGGCACCGTCGACCTCTCCGCCTGCGCCCAGCGCCCGAAGGTGGGAGACGTCGTCCACGTGGTGCCCAACCACTGCTGCGTCGTCACCAACATGGTCGACGAGATCTACGGCGTGCGGAACGGCGCGGTCGAGGTCACCTGGCCGGTCGCGGCGCGCGGCAAGGTGCGATAGGCGCCGGCATTGCGCGACGCATTGTCATGAGGAGAACGATGGCCCAGAAAGCGACGGCGAGCAAGGATCGGGCGCAGCGGTCGGAGGCGCTCATCGCGCGGATGAAGAAGGCCCGCGGCTACATCTACCCGGAGTGGGAGTTCGCGGCCCAGAAAGACCCGGACTTCGTCGAGGCCTACAACCGCATCTACGAGCTCGGCCTCGGCGACGGCCAGTACGTGTCGGCCAAGGTACGCGAGTTCATCGCGATCGCGCTGCTGGCCTTCCGCGGCTCCGACAAGGCGGCGCTGGTCGCGCACATGCAGCGGGCGATGCGTTTGGGCGCCACGCGCGAGGAGCTGTTCGAGGTGCTCGAGACGTGCATGGTGCCCGGCGGCGCTCCGACGTTCCACCGCGGGCTCAGCGCGCTGCTCGACGTGAAATAACGTCATGGCGACCACGGTCCGCGCGGCAGTGCTCGTCAAGCCCAAGACCCTCGAGGCGCGCGAGTTCGCGCGGCCGGCGATTGGCGCCGACGACGCGCTCTTGCGGATCGAGGCCTGCGGCATCTGCGGCAGCAACTACGAGAAATACGAAGGCGCCCAGCCTCAGCACGAGGACTACTCGCCCTACCCGGTCATCCCGGGCCACGAACCGCTGGGTGTCATCGAGGAGATCGGCGCCAACGCGCGTGCGCGATGGGGCGTGGCCGAAGGCGACCGCGTCGCCGTGCGATCGGGCTACGGCTGCGGCCGGTGCGAGCTCGAGCAGGCGAAGACGCGATCCACGCGCTCGCCGGCCACGTGCCGGGCGTGAATCCGATTCACCTGGCGATCGTGCCGGGCGCGCCGCGGGTGAGCTTGCCGACGCGTTGAAAGGCGCGGTCGTGCCGGTCAGCTCAGCGCGTAGGCGCTGACCAGGAGCGCGCCGCACGCGATCGCCAGCGCCATCGACACGTGGCCGCCGGCCGCAACGACGAGGCTCACCAGGACGGGCCCGACGATCTGTCCCAGCGCGAAGGCCGAGGTCATCGCCGCCATCAGCGGTGTTGCGCGCGCGCCCGCGTAGCCGCGCGCCTCCTGCATGCCGATCATCGTGATCACGACGAACGTGCCTCCGACCAGGAGCGCCGCGAGCATGATCGATGCGATCCCGGACCAGAGAATGGGAAACGCGACGCCGACGGCCATCACGAGATGGCTCACGATCCATAGCCGGCGATCGGTGATGAGGCCGCGGAGCATCGTCGTCCCGAGGGTCGATCCCATCGCCGCCGCGCCGAAGATCGGCCACGACCAGCCGAAGATCGCCGGGTCCCGGATGACCTGCTTGGCCATGACCGGGAGAAACGTCGCGGGAATGATGTACCCGAAGCCGAACGCGCCGTAGCAGAGGACCAGGCGGACCGACTCACGATCCCACACCATCCCGCGGGCCCCCGGCCGCCGCGCCTCGCCTGCGGGCGCGCCCGCAGGCGCGCAAAAGACCGTCCAGATCACGAGCGAGAGAACGATCGCGAGCACCCCCATCACGATCCAGGCGCGCGCCGAGCCGGCGCCGGCGTGCATGAGCACGAGGCACACCATGCCCGCGAGCGCGAGGCCCGTCCCTACACCGGCGAAGACGGTGCTCCCGAGCGCCGGTCGCCCTAGAGACGCCAGCCGCTCCAGGCTCCAGGCGGACACGTAGATGAGCACCCACGCGCTGGCCATGCCGGCGAGCGCTCGCAGGACAAGCCACACTGCGAGGTGATGCGCGAGCCCCATCGCCAGGGTCGTGACCCCGATGGCGGCGAGCCCGACGCGAATGCCGGTCGTCGCGGCGATGCGCCAACAGATCACCGACAGCGCGCCGGCCAGATAGCCCAGGTAGTTCGCCGATGCGAGCCAGCCGCCCATCGCGATCGACACGCCGGCGTCCTCTTGCATCATCGGCAGGATCGGCGTGAAGGCGAATCGCCCGATGCCCATCGCCACCGCGAGTGCGGTGAGCCCCGCAACCGCGACGGTCAGCGCCGAGCCGCGCGCGGTGGCGTGGGCCATCACGAAATGGAAGGGCCGGGCCGCTCCGCGAAGAGCTCGAGCGGCCAGAGCCGGCGGCCGGGCACGTCGGCCTTGAGAAACTGGAACCCGGCGCGCGTTGCGTAGTGATCGTCGACGTCGGTGTCGCCGATGTGGTAGTACGCGGCCGCCGCGAAGCGCGCCCTGATGGTCTCGAGCTCGTGCTTGAGCACGGTGAAGTCGACCACGATCTGCAGCCGCTCCCACATGCTCTTCTGGTGGCTGATCGGCCGGTCCGAGCAGCTGCCGACGAGATAGCCCAGGCGCTTGGCGGTCTTCACCAGCGCGATCGTCACGATGCCCGGCGGGTCGCCGACCTCCAGCGTGCCGTCGATGTCGAAGCTCACGAGCGTCACCATCGTTCGAGTCCCGACCACGTGTAGCCTCCGTCCGGTCTGCCGTCAAGTGACAACCGCGGCGCGGCCCGCACGTCGAGCCAATGAAATGGCCGAAATCATGCGATTGGCCGTTTACGGCGCCGAGCGCGGCCCCTTAGACTGACGACTCGATGACAACGGAGGCAACGATGCCTCGCGCCGACTCGCGCCGCGGACGCTTGATGGTCACCCTGTTCGCGGCGCAGGTGTGCGGCAGCACCGGCCACTCGATCGGCATGGCGATCGGCGGCATCATGGCCGCGAGCATTACCGGCACGAACACGTGGGCCGGCATCCCGGTCGCGCTGGGCGCGCTGGGCACCGCGCTCGCCAGCTATCCCCTCTCGCGCTTCATGGAGCGCTGGGGCCGCCGCCCCGGGCTCGCGCTCGGCTACGGCCTCGCCGTCCTCGGCACCTTGATTGGCATAGTCGGCGTCACGGTCGGCAGCTTCGCGCTGCTGCTCGCCGGCATGGCGCTGTTCGGCATCTCGCAGACCTCCAATCTGCTGAGCCGCTACGCGGCCGCCGACGTGAGCCCGCTGGCGCAGCGCGGACGCGCGATGGGGCTCATCGTGTGGGGCTCGAGCGCCGGGTCGATGATCGGGCCGAACTTGATGGAGCCGGCGCTGCGCCTGAGCGCCTGGCTCGGTGTCGCGCCCGGAGCCAGCGCGTTCCTGATCAGCATCGCCGCCTACGGCGTGGCGGCGATTGTCATCGAGCTGTTCTTGCGCCCGGACCCGCTCGCCGTCGCGCGCCGCATCCACGAGAC
>Ga0209814_10000548_pt1 | contig 12456 bp, 10 predicted proteins | sample SoiMetdeltSBSDD1_FD_187597 | JGI IMG/M metagenome (GOLD analysis project Ga0209814, IMG submission 187597) | Bulk soil microbial communities from a Populus tree surrounding site in Tennessee, USA - Soil MetaG P. deltoides SBSDD1 (SPAdes) (version 2) | ecosystem: Environmental > Terrestrial >... | reverse complement strand
AGTTACTGAACGGCTCTAGACTCAAGAGAAATAATTTTACCGCAAAGAACCTAGCGCGGCAGAGCCGCAACCAAAACTCGGAATACCTCCCGCATGGCGCAAAGCATGTCCTGAGCAACGTCGAAGGGGCCGCAAAGAAATTAAACTTCCGGACTTGGCGTTCTTGGCGTCCTTTCGACTGCGCTCAAGACAGGCTTGGCGCGAGCAAATCCCGTTTTTTGGGAGAGCCACGGGCCATCGGAAAGTTTGCGCGAGCCGCGAAAACTTTCAACGATGGCACTACAAAGTTCAGAAAGTCGGGCGCCGGGCTTCAAGCATCAACTTTCTTTAATACTTCCCTTTTTTGTGACCCCTTGCGTTCTTTGCGGTAGACTCTTGAATCGTGTCTACTTTTGCTCGTATAGCCTCTTGATAAATCCGCTCTTGTCCAGCTCAGCGACAAAGCTCATATCAACGAATTCTTCGGGCTGGTGACTGCGGATCTCAGGTCTTCGGAAGGCGACGATATCGTAAATCGCTTCCAGCCCCTTGGTGATGGGATAAGGCGCGGCAATGAAATCTTGCTTGAAAATATTGTAGGCGCCCTCCAAATACTCCGGATCGCTGGTCCTTAAGTATTTGGCCAAGACCTTCTGGCTGAACTCTTTGTTCTGTTTCAAAAAAGCGATGCCTTCCACATAGGATCGCACAAAGCGCATGACCGTGTCGCGATCCTCCCTGATTGTCTTGCGCCGCGTAACCACGGATGCTGTCGGATAAACGATCTCTTTTTTGGCATCGAGCAAGACGCGAAATCCTTTCCGTTCCGCCTGCGCGTCCGCAGGAAACGTAAGGTCTGCAGCATCCACCGAACCTGAGTATAGTGCCTGGAGCCGCTCAGCGGTGTTGCCGACGGCTAGCCAAAAGACTTCCCGGCTTGTGTCGATACCGTACTTGCGAAGAACGTAGCCAAACAGCAAGTCGCCCGCTGAGCCCAAGCTCGATATCCCGATTTTTTTGCCCTTGAGATCTTCGAGCTTGCGAATTTCCGGCTTCACCATGAGCTTGCTACCCTGCGCTGCAATCCCGTGAGCCACGTTGACCAGATCGGCGCCGTTGAGATCCGCCAGCATCACGGCCGGCTGGGCGACAGACGAGGCAAAGAGACTCCCTGACACCATGGCTTGCGAGGTTTGACCGGAGCCCCGCAGCAGGACTGGCTCCACATCCAGTCCATTTTTTTCGAAGATCTTCGCCTCCTTGGCAATCCAAGGTATCCACAAGTTCGGCGACAGAGTCGACACCCCCCAATAGATTTTATTCGGAGGCCGGTCTTGAGCTGAACCCAACGTCGCTAAAGCGAGCACGGATAGGATTAATGAAAGGAGCCAGCTTCCCCGAATAGTTTTCGTCATGGCTCTTTCCTCACGCCTCGCTCTTTCGTCTCATACCTTATTCGTGCTTCGGTCTCGGACACTAATCGACATCTTTCTGCTATGTCAACTTTGAAACGAAGCTAATAGGAATAGTGGACTAACTAGCTTGTCTCAGGTAAGCGATTGTCGAGAAAATATTTCGACGATCCCCGCGCAGTCACTTGGCTCTCGCTAGCGACCGCGATCGAACGCAACCGACTCGCGATCCACGGTAAACAGGCTCTGGGGACGTTCGACGCCCCGGAGCGCGTAGCGCCCTACCGAGACGAGAAGCCTTTTTGGCTCGCCGATTGCGGATGCAAAGGCGGAAGAGGTGAGCACCGGCTGATCGAGGGAACGGCACATTGACGCGATGCGGCTCACTTCGTTGACGGCAGGTCCAACCACCGTGAAGTCGAGCCGCTCCTCGCTGCCTATGTTGCCGTAAAATACCTCGCCGACGTGCAGCCCAAGATACATATCGGTGGTGGGAAGGCTCGCGGCTATTCGTCGTTCGTTTACGAGGGCAACACCGCGGCGCGCTTCGAGAGCGGCGGTGAGCGCCGCATGACAAGCGCTGGCCCGGTCGGCCGCTGTAAAGATGGCGAGCGTACCGTCGCCGATCAGTTTCAGCACATCGCCCTCGTGCTCATGAATCGCTGATAAAATCGCGCCGGCGTACTCGTTGAGCAAAGGAATAATTTGTCCGGGATCGGCCGAATCACTGATCCGCGTATAGTTGCGCAGGTCGCTGAACCAAAGGACAGCGTCGATCCGATCCGCGACGCCGCGCCCGATACGGCCGCCCAGGACTTTTCGGCCGGCATCACGGCCGAGATAGGTTTCGACCAGCGTTCCAGCGATGCGCGTCAGGGACGCGGATTTCAAGGTAAGCGCGACCAGGGGCATAAGCCGGGAAAGATTGTCGACGTCGGAATCTCGGAAGCCCCGCGGGGCATCCGTCGCCCACGACGAATAGACGCAATCCATCTCGCCGATGATCCCTTCTGCGGCGAACCGATTGGTTATCGCCAGATAGTCGGTCATTCCCTCGGCCCGTAGATCGGAAAATATCGAAAATTCTGCCTCGGTCTCCGCACTGAGCCGCCGCCTGAGCAGGGACTCACCGGTAAGCTCGAGACGGTAGAAAGGGCTACGTTCCCACAGGTCCGACTGATCGTCGCTCCGGCCGAACTCGGTAAGCACCGTTTCCTTTCTGTCTCGTTTCCAAGTGAAAGCGCGCCCTTCGTAAATAGGATGCAGCGTATCGATGACGACATTTGCACGCGCGAGAGGCAGACCGAGAGTCAAAGCGCGCTCACAGAACCCTGTCAAGGTTGCCGCTTCGCTTAGACCTGCCAAACCGGCCTCAGTGATCCACGCCGTCAGGTCAACAAATTGATCGTTGCCCATACTGCGCTCTATATACCACAAACCGGCCCTGCTATCCCGTCATTCGAACGATAGCCGAAGCAATGGCAAGAAGAAATGTTGAGTTGACAGAACTTTGCTCGTGCGACTAGAAGGGAACTGACCGATGGAATCCGTTCCGGGCACTGAATGCTGGGAAACGAGGAGGACAACAATTCATGAATGTCATCGATGCCGACGCACATGTGATTGAAACGGAGCGAACCTGGAGTTTCATGCTGGAAGAAGACCGCCGCTTTGCACCCGAGCTCTTAGTTTCGACTAAGAACGGAGTCGAGTATTGGCGCATCGATGAGCGTGTCTTCCCCAACTCTAATCTTGGCCTCAACGTCCCCGAGGAGTCCCGTGATCTTACCGATGTCTCCTCACGGCTCGCTCACATGGACTCATTGGGCATCGACATCCAGGTTCTTTATCCCTCGCTTTTTTTGCGGCCGCTGACGGCTCGAGCCGAAGTGGAGTTGGCGCTTTGTCGTGGTTACAACCGCTGGCTCGCTCAAATTTGGAAACTAGGGAAACATCGGCTTCGCTGGGTTGTCCTTCCTCCGCTTCGACGCATGGACCGGGCCATCGAAGAAATCAATTTCGGCAAAGCCAACGGCGCCTGCGGTGTTTTCATGCGCGGCTTCGAAGGAGAGCGCCTGCTATCTGATAGTTCTCTGTTTCCTGTCTATGAAGAGGCTCAACGGCTCGACCTGCCGATTTGCATTCACGCCGGCACGGGAAATTTTGGTTACTACGATCAGTTTGGACAGGATGTCTTTTCCCGCTTCAAGCTTCCATCGGTGGGTGCGTTTAATAACTTGATCTATCAGGGAGTGCCGGAAAAGTTTCCCGACCTGCGGTGGGCATTTGTCGAAACCACCTCTCAGTGGATTCCCTACGCGATCAACGATCTGGTTATCCGGACGCAAGCCGAACGCGAGTTTCAGCGAAAGTACGCGGGGCATGCGCTTTCCCAAGTTCGCCCGAAGGAGCGCAATCTCGCTGCCTCTAGTTTATTGCGGGATAATCGAATCTACGTCGCCTGCCAAACTTCCGATGATTTTTCCTATGTCGTCGAGTACGCCGGAGAGGATAATCTAATGATTGGTACGGACTACGGTCACGCCGATTACTCCAATGATATCGAAGCCATCCAAACCCTGGCGCACCGTGGCAAAATCAGCCCGTCGCTAGCGCAAAAAATCTTGGGCGATAACCCGAAACGACTTTACGGCTTGTGAGTAACGCCTAAGGATGCAGAAATTACTCATGGCAACCATTATCTAACAGCAAGAGGTGTAGGTGATGAAATACATCGATGCCGACGGTCACGTCGAAGAGTGCCCCACGACGTTCAGCGATCGATATCTCGACCCGGCCTTTCGGCCTCAACGCCCTTCAGTGATCGGCCGGGATGGTCTGGCGTACTGGGTCATTGACGAGCAGATGTTCCCCAGACGCGTGGGGCGAGGCTGCAACAACCTAGGCACGCCTGCGAGTTACGACGGAATACCCACAAGACATACAGCCTTGAAGCCTGACAGTATTGAAAGCATGGAGCTTACGGATATTAATGCACGGTTGCGTTCGATGGACGCGGAGGATATCGCGATCCAAGTTGTGTATCCAAGCCTGTTTCTTGCCTACCCGCTTACATCAAACAACGCCTTCGCGACCGCGCTTTATTCTTCTTACAATCGCTGGCTGGGTGATCGACTCGCAGGCAATGAGCGGATCAGGTGGGCCGCAATCGTCAACCTCGACGATGTTCAAGCAGCGGTCCGCCAAGTGCGTGACGCGAAGTCTCTCGGCGCCGCAGCCGTAATGATTCTCGGCACCGCCGGCGATCTCACGTTCGATCACCCGACGCTTTTGCCATTCTTCGAGTCACTCGCCGAAGAGAAATTACCGCTGGCCGTCCATGTGGGCTGGAGTTGCCCCGCGCTAAATAATATCTACAGCCACATCTATCCTTCGGGAGTCATCGCCTTTCTTGTACCCGTAATGATGGGACTTGTAGGTTTGATAAGTGGCGGGGTGTTGGATCATTTTCCTGACTTGAGAGTTACTTTCTTGGAGGCAGGCTGCCAGTGGGTTCATTTTGTGCTCGAGAGAATGGATCACCGTTTTAGGCGCACTCGTAACCAGCTTTCGACGTTTCATTCACAAACGGCGCCGCAACATGCCTTACCGCCGATGGAATACGTGCGTAAAGGCAACCTCTTTTTCAGCACGGAAGCCGACGATGCTCTCTTGCCTCAAGTTATCGAGCTCGTCGGAGAGGACAACATAGTATTCGGGTCGGACATGCCTCATGGCGATCGCGAGCCCTTCGTCGTGCGCAAAGTTCAAGGGAGAAAGGACATCAGCGAAACGGCGAAGTTAAAGATCCTGGAAACCAATCCGGCTCGACTTTACGGACTCCAGGTCTAAGCAAATCGGGCGCCATAGATAAAGGAGTATGTGAACCATGTCAAAAACGACGATCCTGTTTGTGGCGTATCTCTTCGGCAGCAGTCTTTTGCCGGCTGACCATTTAAGCGCGCAAGCTGAACCCTTTTACAAAGGTCAAACCCTCAGAGTCATCGTGGCGTTCACGCCGGGAGGCGCCTATGACACGTGGGCGCGGATGATCACCAAGCATCTTGATAAATATATTCCAGGCAATCCAACTATCGTTGTGCAAAATATGCCGGGCGCGGGTTCGATCTCGGCGGCCAATTATTTTACGAGCGTTGCCAGGCCCGACGGACTGACGATCGGGTTGATTTCGTCGGCGCTCTATTTTGACCAGCTGATCGGACGCAAAGAGGTTAATTTTGATTGGAGCAAGTTCACCTGGATCGGTACTCCGGAGCGGACGAGCGAAATGCTCTACATTCGTGCGGATGCCCCCTTCAAAACCATAGAAGATCTCCGCAAAGCGACTGATCCGCCAAAGTGCGGTGCCACGGGGATAGGCAGTACCGACTATTATTTCCCCAAACTATTGGAAGATGCCGTAGGTGCAAAATTCAATGTGGTGGTCGGCTACCAGGGAGCCGCCGACATCGACCTTGCGGTTGAGAAAGGCGAGATGCACTGTCGCGCGGGGACGTTGTCGTCTTTTTTTGGCCGTGAGCCCGGGCGCACATGGACGAAAACAGGTTTTGTTCGGCTCCTTGTTCAAGGTGGAAAAAAGCGCGATGCGAGATCGCCTGATGTCCCAACAATTTATGAGCTCATGGAGAAGTATAAGACGCCCGAAGCGATCAAGCGCTTGGCGGTTGTCTTACTATCGCCGGGAGATTTCGGTCGCCCGGTCATCGGCCCTCCCGGCATGTCACCCGACCGAACGAAGGTTCTGCGCGACGCATTCGCAAAAACCATGAACGATCCGGAACTCTTGGCCGAGGTAAAGAAACGAGAATGGGAAGCAAACGGCTTGCCTGTCGAAGAACTAGAGGCCCTGGCGAAGGAGGTTGTCGTGCAACCACCCGAAGTTATCGAACGAATGAAAAAACTGTTCACCAACTAGATGGCGGGGAAAGCTCGCACAAAACACTTCGCAGCGGGGACAAGACGTCGAATCTTTTTACCTTTGCGCTTTGAAAAAAAACCCGAGACTGAGAATTAGAGCGCCAACGGCACGCGCTTTGAGCGCCGGATTCGTCGATCGCGTGTGACCAGAGGTAGCCGATGAACGATGCTTGTCGCACTGATGATCTCATCCGCGGGGTCGCATTTGAAGTCAAGCGAACGGATGCTGCGACAAACTTCCAAACTCAGCGGCCAGGTTTGGATTCGGCTCACGGTCCGTATTAACTCCGAGTTATCTAGATCAATCTCGATTCGCCCCAACTCGTGAAGCTTGCCGAGCTCCCATAGAACAATCGCGGAAATGCTCCATGTGTCGTTCGAGAGAAGTGAATCTTCGCGCCTCGTCAAATCCCCAGCGAGAGCGTAAAGGAGGATGTGAGTATCAAGATTCAGCATCCCACTTTACGCCGGTGGACAAAATGTTGCCTTTGATTTTGATTTTGCCCTTGAAGCTTCCGATTAGTTTGGCGCTGTCTGTTTGGATTGGAACGAGCTTGGCCACCGGCTTGCCGTGTTTGGTGATGATAATACCCTCAGGGTCGACATGATCCAGCAAAGCCAAGCACTGTTCTTTGAATTTGGCGGCAGGAACGCTTTTCATACTGAAACTTTAGTATAAGTGGAAAAATTTTTCTAGTCACAAATTGTGGTCATTTTTGCGAGCCTTGAGCTGTCTTCTATAGGCGGACCTGATCGCCCGAGCTGGGCAAGGGTTGAATCTTCACCTTTGCGCTTCGGAAAAATCTCAGACCGAGAACCGCGGAGCAGGATTACTTATCGGATCAATAACTTAAACGGCGATCTTCTTCTTTGAGCTTCCTCACGTAGTAGCGCCAAACCCACGTGTCATTGAAGGTGGACCCCAAATCGGGGAGTTTTTCGATATCGTCGGGCGAGATGTCCGGCGCTCTTCGGCCGGTTTGAGCCACTTGCAATGTAGCTCTAGCCAACGTGTTGAAGTTCAAAGCGCGCACCGTGGTTTCTTCGACTTTTTTGCCCGTGACGGTAATCCCATGACCCTTCATCAAGCAGATCGATTTCTCACCCATGATTTCAATCATAGGAGTAGCAAGCTCCGGCCGATTGACGAGATAGGCGCGGGGAAATACCGGGATGCCCTGTATAGCCATGCGCATGGCGGTTATATTGAACGCGCCAAAAATGGGACGGAATTCGAGCTCAGTGATGCCGCAAATGAGCGCTTCTTTGGGATGGGCGTGAATGACGCAGCCCACATCGGGGCGCTGTTTATAGATCTCCCCGTGAATGGGCAGTTCGTTCGGTCCTTGGTATTTTTCGCCCTTGAGCGGCCCTTTACCGTCGAAGTCCACGCGCCGTATCGCGTCCACCGTCGTGTACCGCACCCCTTCCTCCTCCGGACTGCGGCAGCGTATCCACATTTCATCTGTGCCAGCGATCCGGGCGCTGACATGACCCAGAATCTCGTCAACTAAGCCTTCCATCGCCAAGATGCGGCACGAAACGGCGACTTTTTCCCGCAGTTCTTCCATAGACTCAGCCATTTGAATCTTCCCTCAAAGATTAACGCTGGACCGATATTCCCGTGTTTCAGAATCCTGCTGAACCGGGTTCGAGCGAGCGACGTCAGTCCTCCCGTCCCGCAGTTACCAGCGGTTCCAAGGGTACGGATGGGTCGAGCGGGTTCTTTTGCCGCGCGGCCTCGATGTACCGCTCGCCGTCTTCTACCAGCATGAACCGCTCTTTGACCAAGCCGTCCACGGCACGTTTCACGGCCTGCACATACGCTTCGTGGCTCGCGTACCGCTCCTCCACAGAAAGGCGGGGATCGCCTTTCGTTTCACGCTCTGCCTTCGTGCGCGCGAAGGTAATGATACAGCCATTCGTGGAGACCAGTTCACCCTCGGCGAACCCGGCTTTTCTCAACGCCCAGCCGAGGTAGGTGCCCAACGGCACTTGCATGTCCGGGTAGCGCACGCCGCCCATGTCGTTGCCATCAGCATCAACTTGCGGAACCTGGACAGGATATTCTTTACCCTTCACTGCTTCTGGCGGGAACACACTCATAATCCCTCGGTCAAAGTCGGGACCATAGTTCCAGTATGAAAGCCGGCTCGGTGTGGCGGGAAGATTGACATCTGGGATTTTCGGAAAACGTTTCAGCGCCTCCTCTGCTGATACCAAGGTGCCGTCCGACCGTTTTGGGACGCGGCTCGGAGGCGGCGGCTCACCGGTGGTCGCCCACCGATCCATCAGGGCAAAGCAGGCACGCAAAAAGGGCTGCGGCGAAATGTTGTTCGGTGGCAGCTGGCCGATCCAGCGCGGGTTGTCGGCGGCAATCGCAGCGTGGGGCGCGCCGGCAAGGGCGTACATCCGCACGTTCGCCGGAATCTCCACATCGCTTCCATTTCGAGGGTCAGTGTGAGTCATCGAACCGTGCCGCTCCCAATATTCGCCGGCGGTATGGCTGTGCATGACCAAGGGATCGGTATCCGGACGCTTTAGCACGCTGTCCAATTTTCCGGAAAATGGGTCGGGGACAGGCGTAAATGTGAACGGGTAGCGCTCCGATGGCCAGGAATGCTCTTCATGCTGGCGTGGGTAGCGCCCGATCTGAGCAAAGCGCATGTTGAAAAAAAGACGGCCCACGCCTGTGTGGGTGAGAACGGCGTCAAAGACTTTGCGGCCTTCCGCATCGCGGTTCCAGCCTTCATAGACATACTCGCGAACGACGCGCCCGGCGAGAGAGGCACCGTAGCCGTATGCCTTGTCCCAAGTGCCGGCGAGAGGATTTGCATTGCCCGCTGCATCCCGGGTGTCGTGCCGCAAGAACGAGACAAGATCGCGCAACCCGAGGAAACCAAGGCCCATAACACGCGACCCTTCCGTGTCGTAAATCAGTTCGTAGATCCAGCCCGGCTTGAAACCGCCCTTGACGAAAAGATCGGTGTTGGACGAAGTGAGTTCCACCTTGCCGTCCGTGTCCTTAGCTTTTGCCAGCTCCCATTCACCGTCGAGCACAGGTACTCGCGGGTCCGCCTCCTTCTCACGCACGGTGAGAGTCGCACTGGCTCGATTGAGCACCGGATAGCATTGAATGTTAGCCGCCCCGCTCACGGGCATGGAGAGAACGCCGCGTCGATCGAGGATAAACTCCTGACGAACTTTGCCGCGCAATGGCTGGCCATTCTGCCTGGCTTCCGGCAGGAAGGCCACGAGATTGTTGCCAGTGTAAACCAGGTCGCCCTGCCAGCCGCACCACACGACAGCGTAACCCAGCCGATTGAGAAAGCCGTTGCCGGCGTAGCTCTCTTTTGAAAGATCCGAGCCGCCGCCGTCGTTCAACCGAGTGAAGGCTCCACGGTTGCCTCGATTGGAAAAGTCGAACAGCAGGCGACGGTTGCCGCGGCTCAAATCCACTGGTTTGACGATGTCGAGAACGGCTTTGAACTCCACCAGCCCTTCAGCATTTCGTGGCGCCAAGTCTAAGTCCACGACGAATGGGAGATCCTTTTCGTTGGGATCGATGGCAAAGGATGCCATTCCTAATAGGCGTTCATAGGGACCGGTATTGCCGAAGGAGATACCACCGGCGAAAGGCGTTTTGCTGGTAAATTCGATGCGGATTTGGTTGCGTGACATTGGTTTCTTCCTTTCATTCTAGTGCCCGTCTCAGAAATTCGCCACATATTTCCCGCCTCATCACGCCCAAAAATCTCCCCTTCCCCTCTTTTCTAAAGAGGGTTAAAGTCCTACGGAGAAATCTCCCCTTGAGGCGCCTTTTTTTCGGTGAAGAAGCTCATTCATGTCGCTTTTCCACCGCTGCGTTTATACCGGCGATGTAACCTTGGGTAGCGCAGCGGCCCATGCCGTGTTGATTGAATCCGCCGGCTGACTCACCCGCGCAATAGAGACCGGGGATTACCTGACCGTTCATGTCGATCACCTGGCATCTCGCATTGATTCTGAGACCGGCGCGCGTGTCGTGAATCACCGGCGTCGCCCAGGCAGCATAGAACGGCGGCGTCCGAATCTTGTATTGGGGCCCCGGCTTGCCGAAATCAATGTCCTCGCCCGAGTCAACCAACGAGTTGTACCGTTCCACCGTCGCTAGTAAAGTTGGACCCTTCATCGGCTTGGCTTGATATTCGTTCCTGATCGCAGCGGCTAGTTCCGGAAGGGTGTTCGCCGAAAAGAAATATCCCTCTGGATCCACGTGCGGCGGCGTGACCTTCCATCCTTCCCTTTGGACTGCATCCGCGTCGAAGATAGCCCACATCGGCCCGGCGCAATAATCCGGTGGCTCCGAGTATTCGTTCATCGCCATCGCCGCGTTAAAAAAGTTGTACCGCGTGGGATTGAACTTGATGTTCGCGCTGTTGCGATAGTCGTTTGGCGTATACGGCTCGATTTGGTGTCCCTGGTTGCCGTGGGGAGGATCGCCCTTGGTCTCGTCGTAAAATCGTTTGCCGACCTGGTTCACCAAGATCACGTCCTGCCAATCCTTCACGTTAAAGCCGGTGGCGCGCACAAGCGGAAAAATCGGGCTCTCCACCTTCCACACCACATAGTTATATTTCGTGGCGAGGGCACGCTGGGTACGAATGGTGGCGCCGTTTTCCAGAGTTTGGTTTACCAGACCCCACAGCGAGGCGCCGATGGCCATCGCGGCGAGTTCGCCGCTGGCGTCTTGGTAGCTATACGGTTCACCCCCGACTTGGATCACTGCAGTCATCCTCGGGTCAAACATGCGGCGAAAGTTTACGTTGCTGGTACTTCCTCCGGTGGCAACGATGACCGCTTTGGTCGCGCGGAGGTTCATCGTCGGCTTGGTACTTTCAATGTTCCCATCCGAGCGAAAGCTTTTCAGCGGTGTCGTTGCACCCGGCATGATTCTCGGCGTGTGCTGCGCGGTGATGCCGATCACGCGCCCGCTTTTTTGCTCCGCGGACGGCTCACGGATCAAACTGGTCATTTTATAGTTGAGCAAGAAGCGCACGCCCTTCGCCCGAGCGCTCGCCTCCAGCGGCCTGATCACGCTCGTTCCGTTGGCGGCGTTCGGACTTTCCAATCCAGCGCCCTTGCTCCAGACAGCGTGATTTTCTCGCGGCGCAGAATTGCCCGTCGTAGAGGCCCCATGATTGTCCGGAGCCTTATCCGTAAACTCCACTCCGTTGGCCAGCAAGAATTCATAGACAAGCGCGCAATGATCGGCGAAGGCTCGCATCACCGCCCGATCGTTGTAGCGGAAATCGGGCCAACCGTTGGGTTGGATGATGGACCAATCAGTTAGGTCGGAGAAGACTGTGTCCGGCGAGTCGGGTATACCGTATTTTTTCTGCGCGCTGGTACCGCCGCCCAGAGCCATATGGCCGCCGCTTATTATTGCATGTCCACCGACATCGTAATTCGTTTCAACCACGATAACCGATGCTCCGCCTTCGACAGCCTTGATGGCGGCGGGAAGCCCTGCCGCACCTGACCCGATAACCAAGATATCCGCTTCCAGGTCCCAGCGGCGATCGTTATTCACTGCTGTTTGTTCCATCGTTTCTTCCTTTGGGATAAGTTTTCATAAGTTCAGAATCGCTTACAACCAGAAAAGTCAAAATACAACACCTGCAAGAGTGTTGGCTCGCAATTCAAAACACAACACCGTTCTTGCCGCGACGGTCCAGGCTGTGGTATCGGCATCCTGCAGAGGGTTAGTTCAGTTCTCAGCTGACGGGGCTTGGCCAGGATGAGCTGGAGTGGGGACATAGACCGACTTAACGTATCATAACCGGAGAGACTCTCATGACGACAATGGCTGAAAAAAAATACAACGTTGGCGGAGTTGCCTTGGACCGACCGTTTAAGATTCGGCGGCTTGGCCACTTCGGTTTCAATGCGGCGGACTTCGACGCAAACAAACACTTTTACTTCGATCTGCTCGGTTTTTTTATCACCGAACCGGCGGGCGCAGGTTTCTTCGGGAGGCACGCAGGCGATCATCACTCCTTCGCCCTCTTCGACAAGAAGCGTTTTAATGAGCGCCAATACGCCGGCCACAACGCCAAGCATTTCCGGCCGGAAAACGATATCAACC
>Ga0209814_10000546_pt1 | contig 12470 bp, 10 predicted proteins | sample SoiMetdeltSBSDD1_FD_187597 | JGI IMG/M metagenome (GOLD analysis project Ga0209814, IMG submission 187597) | Bulk soil microbial communities from a Populus tree surrounding site in Tennessee, USA - Soil MetaG P. deltoides SBSDD1 (SPAdes) (version 2) | ecosystem: Environmental > Terrestrial >... | reverse complement strand
GATCATCTCACCGGTGAGCGTGCTCTTGAGCTCGGCGCCGGTTACCGAGCGTGGATCGTCGTGGCCGAGCACGCGATGGAGCTCGTTGTTCCAAAGGACATCGATCTTCTTGTTGGCGAACAGCCGCTCCTGAAGAATCTTCTCGGCGCGGAGCACGCCGCGGCGGTGCACGAGCAGTACTTGATCGGCGATGTTGGCAAGAAAGATTGCTTCCTCGACCGCAGTGTTGCCGCCACCGACCACGATCACTTTCTTCCCGCGATAAAAGAAGCCATCACAGGTCGCGCAAGCCGAGACGCCGTAACCCTTGAAGCGCTCCTCGGAAGGAAGCCCGAGCCAGCGCGCCTTTGCGCCGGTGGCGATGATCAGGGTGTCGGCGGTGTACTCGGTATGGCTATCCCCTTTGAGCCAGAACGGGCGCCGCTTGAGATCGACCTCGACGATATGATCGTGGATGATTTCGGTGCCGACATGTTCGGCTTGTACGCGCATCTGGTCCATGAGCCATGGACCCTGAATCACCTCGGGGAAGCCCGGATAGTTTTCTACGTCGGTGGTGACGGTCATCTGGCCGCCGGGCTGGATGCCCTCGATCAGAAGAGGCTTCAGCATGGCGCGCGCGGCATAGATTCCTGCGGTGTAACCGGCAGGACCTGATCCGACGATGATCACCTTGGCGTGACGGGGAGTCATTGATGTGCCTCTCAGGCAAAGGACCGACAGAGGTAAGCATAAGGGCGCGCAAGCGCAAGCTGCGCTCCGAAGGCGCTCGCGAACTGGCAAATTAAGCTTTAGTTTCAATGTTTAGTGCGCTCCTGATCGCGGACGCGACGCCCCTCTGTGGTTGATCCCGCGCGCAGCTCCACGTCTCGGCGCGGCCTTCGAAGGGCCGAGTCGCGCTACTGCATCAGCGCGTGGAAGCGGCCGAGCCGCCGGTGATGATCCAGGTTTACGCGGCCCTGGCTTTGCGGCTTGCGGCGATCAGCGCCTCGGCTCCGCTACCGGCCGCGGCCTGAGAAGCTAGCGGGTTGGACGGCGCGTCTTCGGGCCCGCTAAAATTTCCGGAACGTATGGCGCTCAATTTCTTTTCGATTCTTTTGAGTGAAGGACTTAAAATTGCGCGCGACGGCCGACTTCTCGGCGTTCGCTTTCAATCCCGCGATCCCGCCATCGTCCACAAGGAGCAGCCAAGATGCGTTCCACCCGCCTCGATGCCACCGACTGGCGAATCTTGCGCGAGCTTCAGGCCGACGGGCGCATCACCAATGTCGAGCTTGCCCGAAAGGTAGGCATCTCGGCGCCCCCGTGTCTGCGCCGGGTGCGTGCGCTCGAGGAGGCAGGCATCATCAAGGGCTTCACCACGATCCTGAATGACAGGGCGCTCGGCTTCGATGTTACGGCCTTCGCCATGATCAGGCTGCACAGCCAAGCCGAGGCCGATCTCATTGCCTTCGAGGAATGGGCGCGCGCTTCTTCCATCGTGCGCGATTGCTACATGCTTTCGGGCGAGATCGACTTCCTCCTGAAATGCGTGGCACCGGATCTGGCCGCATTCCAGGATTTCATCATTCATGAGCTGACTGCGGCGCCCAACGTGGCGAGCGTGAAAACCTCGCTGGTCATCAGAGCTTCGAAACATGCCGAAGGCGTCCCGGTGGAGCTTGCCGGCGGCAAGGCCCAGGCGAGGCCGCTGGAGCGTGCGCGGACCTGAGGATCTTATTGAAGCTTCAGTCCGCTGGTTTTGCCGAAATTGACCAGGCGCCGTAGCCGACGACTCGCGAACGGTCGCCGCTGGTATCTCCGGAATTGCGCAGATCGAGCCGCCTGATCATCCAGCCTCGCTCCTGCGCAGCGCACAGAGCTCCATTGAGCGCGGAAAAGCCGCAAGCTTCGTAAGGGCCGAGCGTCGCGTAATCGAGCCGCTCGATCGCAGCGGCGGTAGCGCGGTCGCGCGCCTTCGCCGACACATCGTCGAGGTAATGCGAAAGGTCCGTACTCACCACGAGCAGGGTCCGCCCATCCATAATGGCGCCAATGACGGCCGCGACGTCTTGCGGAGAGGCATCGCCCACGAGCAGGGGTATGAGCGTGAAGTCCCCGAGCACAGTTTGGAGAAACGGCAGCTCGACCTCGAGCGAATGCTCGGGCGCGTGCGCCCTGTCATCCGTGCTGACAACGCCCTGGTCTACAAGGTAGCCGATGGCATCGGTATCGATGGGAACATCTCCAAGGGGCGTAGCGAAAGCTTTCGCTGAGGACGCAGCGATCCCTCTCACGGATACATAGTGGGGCGGCCCAATGAGCAGCACGCGTGCATAGCTGTGCCCCGGGACCTCGGCAAAGGCGCTCGCGGCGATCGGTCCCGAGTACATGTATCCGGCATGGGGGGCGATGACCCCTAGGAGACGCCCTCGACCCGAGGACTTCGGCTCCGCCAAAAGGGATTCGACGATCGCCTTAAGCTCGCTCTCGCCACGCGGATAGAAGCTCCCGGCCACGTCCGGCGGCCTTAGATTTAGGCGTGGTTTTGGTGCGAACATGACAATATTGACTCCGGCACCAACCGGCCCATGATCTTAGCATGGAGAGCGTGGATTTTGGCGCTTCAGTGCCCGGCCGCTACTGGCATGGTCTCGCCGACGGCCGCGTCCAATGCGATCTCTGCCCACGCGAATGTAAATTGCACGAAGGGCAGAGGGGACTTTGCTTCGTGCGGGCGCGCCAAGGCGACCGGATGGTGCTCACGACCTATGGAAGGTCATCGGGCTTCTGCCTCGATCCTATCGAAAAGAAGCCGCTGAACCATTTCCTGCCCGGAACATCGGTTCTCTCTTTCGGCACCGCCGGCTGCAATCTCACCTGCAAGTTCTGCCAGAACTGGGACATCTCCAAAGCCCGCGCCGACGACCGGCTCCAGCAGCACGCCTCACCCGAGGCGATCGTGCAAGCCGCAATGCGAAGCGGCGCCCGCTCGGTGGCATTTACCTACAACGACCCGGTGATCTTCCTCGAATATGCCGTCGATGTCGCCGCTGCCTGCCGCGAGTCGGGCGTGAAGACCGTGGCGGTGACCGCCGGCTATATCGGCGAGGCGGCGCGACCTGAATTCTTTGCCGCCATGGATGCCGCCAATATCGACCTCAAGGCCTTCACCGAGAATTTCTACCGCAAGCTTTGCACCGGCTCGCTCGATGCGGTGCTCGACACGCTTTGCTACGTGAAGCACGAGACAAACACCTGGCTCGAGATCACCACGCTGCTCATCCCGGAAGAAAACGATTCGTCGCAAGAAGTTGGCGCTTTGAGCGAGTGGGTGATGGAGAATCTTGGGCCCGACGTGCCGCTTCACTTCACGGCCTTCCACCCTGATTGGAAGATGCAGAATACGCCGCCAACCCCGCCGGCAACGTTGAGGCGCGCGCGAGAAATCGCGAGAGGGACGGGGCTGCGCTACGTCTATACCGGCAACATCCACGACGAGGCGGGACAGAGCACTTACTGCCACGCCTGCGGCTCGCGGCTGATCGGCCGCGACTGGTACACGATCACCGCCTGGGGGCTTGATGCGGACGGCGCCTGTGCCTCTTGCGGCGCGCCATGCCCCGGATCGTTCGAAGCCGGGCCGGGCAGGTGGGGCGCGCGGCGCGCTGCCATCATCATCGCCGCGGCATGAACGAGACGGCCTCTGCCAATCCGATCCTCGTCGAGGTGATGCGGGGGCCGATCGTCGAAAGCCGGCACGCCGGCGCGATCGCCGTCTCCGACGCGAATGGACGTCTTCTGGTCGCGTTTGGCGATGTCGAACGCCCCATCTACCCGCGCTCTGCCGTCAAGGCGATGCAGGCCATTCCGCTCATCGAGAGCGGTGGGGCTGACGCCTTCGATCTTAACGATGATGCGCTCGCCGTCGCTTGCTCCTCTCACAGCGGCGATGCCGTTCATCTCGAAGCGGTGCGAAGCTTGCTCGCCAAGGCGCGGCTGGACGAGAGCTATCTTGCCTGTGGGGCGCATTGGCCAGTCAGCGAGGAAATGACGCGTGCGCTGATGCGTGCGGGGCGCCGGCCGCAACCGATCCACAATAATTGCTCGGGCAAACATGCCGGCATGCTCGCCGCCGCTGTAGCGCTTGGTCTCGAGCCGCGCGGCTACGAGCAGCCTGACCATCCTCTTCAGGTGATGATTGCACGTATCATTTCAGAGACTTGCGGCACAGCGCTCGACCGCGGGCGCATGGGAGTCGACGGCTGTTCAGTTCCGACTTGGGCGATCCCGCTCAGCGCCTTGGCGCGCGGTTTTGCCCGGCTTGGCAACGGTGAGGGACTTACACCGGAACTGACAAGCGCGATGCGAAGGCTCGTGGCCGCCTGCTTCGCTTCGCCCGTGCTGGTTGCGGGAGATGGCCGTCTGGACACCGTCGTGATGGCAGCGCTCGCTCCCGAGATCTTCATGAAGGGTGGCGCGGAGGGCGTGCATTGCGCGGCTTTGCCAGAGCTTGGACTCGGGATTGCCCTCAAGATCGACGACGGCGCCAAGCGCGCGGCTGAGCGCGCTCTCAGCGAGGTTCTCGTGGCGCTCGTGCCGCGAGCGATGCATGTGCTCGCGGCTCAACTCGAGGGCGAGCTGCTCAACTGGCGTGGCATCAGTATTGGGCGCCTGACGGCGAGTGCTGAATTGCAGCATGCAGTCGCGACGTTAGCGCAAGACTCCGGCCTCCAACTCAACCGTGCGGCACAGTGATCTGAGCTAGCACGCGGCGTTGGAGTAAATGGCGAGGTTGGCATAGGCCGCAGCACCTGCCATCGCGAGATCGGAACCCACGGGCGTCGAGCCGTTCACGGCGCGGATCGCGCCGTCCTTCGCACCGCTGATCGTATTGCGGGTGATGAGCGCGGTGCGGGCAAAAGAATCGGTCGAGACCCCGATCCCGATATACGCGTCGCGGATGAGATTATCGGTGATGCTCACGTCGCGGAGATCGCCGCTACAGCCGATCATGATCCCGTAACCCGGCGAGGTTTCGATCACATTCCCGCTCACGACGCTATCGATTTGGACAGCGATGCCGATGCCGCGCGAGTCGGTGTCCTTGCGAAAGAAGATGTTGCGGATCAGGTTGCCCTGGACCACGGCGAGCTTGCCGCTCTCCGTTAAATTGGTGACCGAGATGCCGCCGGCGGCCTTATCCACGATATTGTTGGCAATCACCGCGCCCTCGAAGGATAGCTCGGTAAAAAGCGCGACATCGCCGAGACGCATGCACGAATTGCCGATCATCTGGCAGTTGGAGGCTGAGCTCGCACGGATCGCCGAGGAGGAGCAGTCGGCGATGCGATTGCCGTTGATCAGTACGGACCCCGCACGAAGCACGTTGATGGCGTTGCCGTTCTCTCCGCTGCCGCCGCTCTTGGCCGTGATGCGCTCGATGCGATTCGAGATGACCATGGTGGCGTCCTCGCCCGCCTCCGAGCGGCATACCAGGATGCCGTTAGCGCCACAGTCGTGCACATGATTATGCGCGATCTCGAGGCCGGCCGCGTCCTGGCTGAACAGACCGCTTTCGCCGATTAGGCCAATCTCGCAGTCTGTAATGCGGCCTGACACCTCATGCAGCACAATGCCATGCTCGGCGCTCCCAATGACGCGGCAGTCCGACAACGTAAGGCCCTTTACGCTCTCAGCGATGAGCAGAGCGCCGCTATCGATCGGCTTTGCTTCGCCCTCGAGCGTCAGTCCGGTAAGGCGGATATCCGAGGCATTCTCAATCGAGATGAGCGCGCCCCCGCCGGTGTAGCAGAGCACCGACTTGCCGGGGACGCCCTGGATCTGAGTTCCCGATTTCAGTTCGAGCTTGCCGCTCATGTAGTTGCCGGGCGGCAGAAAGAACGGCGTGCCGGACTCTGCGGCTTGATCAGCGGCGTCTTGCAGAGCTGCGGTCTGGTCGCCGGCCCGAGGCACGACGCCATAGGTGCTGAAAGGCTGCGCGATATTCCTTTGTTCTCGCACAGGGCGGAAGCCGGCCGCCAACGCGAGACCCATGCCGAGCGTACCGAGCATCAGCTCCCTGCGCCCGACCGCCATTTACTACGCGTCCTTGTGGAGCAGGCCGCCGGTTCCGAGGCAAGCCCGACTCCTGTTCGCTCCTCTGGGACAGCGGCGTGAGCGTAAGCGAAGACAAGGCGAAGAAGCTCTTGGGCACCTTTCAGGAGTTCGGCCTCGGTGAAAGGACCACCCTGGGCGGAGGCATGTGGAATGTGCACGAACAGAGCGAGCGGAGGAGTCTCTTGGCGCGCGCCCCAATCGAGCGAAAGGTAGTAGAGGTAGTTGCAGAGGTAGCTCCCAGCGGAGCGCGATGTTGTTGCAGCGAGACCCCGCGCTCTGAGATGAGCGGCAAGCACTGCGGCGGGCAACCTCGTATCGTGGCACTCTGGACGTTGCGCGAGAACGAGGGCACTCGCGGGGAGAGCTCCCCTCGCGTCGGGACGCGGCGCGGTGCGGTTTTGTGCCGACCGCTCGATGCGAAAGGTTTTCGAGCGCTCGCTCACCCCGAAATGAACGATGACCTGCGGCTGCAGGGTTTCGTGCAGGGCAGGCGCGAGCGCGGCAACGGTCTCCCATTCGGTGGGGAATACCTGCGAATGAACATCGCAATCGTGGATCGGAGGGGCGGCTGCCAGAGCCTCAACAAGGCGGGCCGAAGGATTGTCCGGAACGCCGGGAAACGGGCCAAAGCCCGTGAGAAGCACGCGCAGCCTTGCCATGCTTTCCGGATTACCCGGCTGCTAGGTTTTAGGGAAGCGAATTCACGGGACGGCTACCGCGCGTCCTTGATGCCGGCGAGGCGGCCAAGCTCTTGCGCGGCGGCGGCAGGTGTCATTTCGCCCGAGCGAACCTTATCCTCAAGTTCCTTCCAGTGCCGTGCCGCGCGCTTTCCCCCTTTGAAGGCGGCGAGCAGGCGTTGCTCGAAAATCTCGCGCATCCAGGCGGCGGCCTGGTCGCTGCGTCGCTGATTCAACAGACCCGACGACGCGAGCGCGGCATGCCGGTCCTTCACCTTCTGCCACAGCGTGTCGAGTTCGGTATTGTCGCGTGCAGAGAGCGTCAGCACTTGCGGTTCCCAATTGGAGTGACCGGCGGCAAGGATGTGCAGCGCAGTCCGGTATTCCATCGCCGCGCGGTTGGCGCGTTCGATATTATCGCCGTCAGCCTTGTTAACCGCGATGATCTCGGCAAGCTCGAGTAGGCCGCGCTTGATGCCTTGCAGCTCGTCGCCTGCGCCGGGGATGGCCACGACGACGAAGATGTCGACCATGTTGGCGACGGAAATCTCCGACTGCCCCACGCCGACCGTCTCGACCAGCACCACGTCGTAGCCGGCAGCCTCGGCGAGCGCGATCGTCTCGCGCGTCGTCTTGGTGACGCCGCCGAGGCTATCGCCGGCCGGCGATGGCCTGATGAAGGCCGATGGCTCGGTCGCGAGCCTTCCCATGCGGGTTTTGTCGCCGAGGATCGAGCCGCCGCTCCGCGACGACGTCGGATCCACGGCAAGCACGGCAACCTTGTGGCCTTGGGCCACCAGGTTCAGCCCAAGCTGATCGATCAAAGTCGACTTGCCAGCGCCAGGCACGCCGCTGATGCCGACTCTGATAGATCCTCCAGTATGAGGCATGAGCTGCTCGATGAGGGCTTGCGCCTTCGCCTGATCCTCGGGCTTGGCGCTTTCGACCAGGGTAATAGCGCGGGCAAGCGAAACTCTGTCGCCGGAGCGAATGGCCTTGGCTGCTCCCTCGGACTCGCGCTTCGATTTTGCCTCATGGCGCATGAAATGCGGGTACGGGCAAACCGCGCCTAGCGCAAGCGCGTTCTCGGCTGAGAATCAGTGCGCCGGCTTTGCCTGGCGCGGGGAGCGCACCCACCACATGAGCGCGGCTATGGTCGCAAGCGTGGTGAGATAGGTAAGGAGCTGAAGCCCGGTCGGCTTGTCGGTATAGCCAACCAGAACATGGAGCATGCGGCCAACGATGCTCGAATCCGGCAACAGCCATGACGAGTCCCACAGCCGCGTTTGCAGGGCGGTGACCACGCCGGCGGCTTGCAGGAAGTGGATTGCTTGCGCCGCCATGCCCGCCGCGAGCAGGGCGAGAAGGATACTCGTCACCGAAAAGATGTAGCGGGTAGGGAGCGCGATGAGGCCGAAATAGCTGAGCGCCGTCATCGCGGCGCCGCCCAGGAGGCCGAGCACGCCACCCAAGAGGAGCGATCCCATCGACGTGCCGGTGACCACGATGCCATAGAGAAAGAGCACGATTTCCGATCCCTCGCGCATCACTGCTACGAAAACCACCACGGCGAGCGCGGTGAGTGGCCGTCGCCCCGCGCTGACATCGTCGCCCACCTGCCGGAGTTCTGCGACGATCTCCCTGCCATGCTCGGCCATCCAAACATTGTGCCAGGTGAGGCTGATCACGGCGATGATCAGCACAGTGGCGTTGAGCAGTTCCTGACCCGAGCCGGCAAACGCATTGGAGATGGCGCCGGCAAAGGCGGCCACGATGCTCGCGCCGAGCACGCCCGCAGTGATGCCGAGGCTGACCCACCAGCCGCGCCCGACGATGCCGCGGGTTGCGGCGAGCACGATGCCGACGACCAGTCCCGCCTCGATGACCTCGCGAAAGACGATGATGAGCGCGCCGAGCATGAGCTATTTCGCAACGAGCGCGCCTTTCGCGCTGTCCTCGTGATATTCGCCAAAGAACTCGTAGCGGCCTGGATCGAGCGGCGCGATTTTGATCACTGCAGTTTGACCGCCGGGAATCACCTTCTCGGCATCAAAGTCGTTGCTCTCGAACTCCTCGGCCGTTGGATCGCTATTTGTAACTTTCAGAGTCAGATCCTTACCGGCAGGCACTTGAAGCTCCGAGGGCTCGAAGCGATGGTCCTTGATGGTGAGCGAGAAGTCGTCGGCTCGGACAGGAGAAGCCAATCCCACGACAGCGGGCAGGGACAGGGCAAGCAGCAGGCGCATTGATCCTCCTTAGCGACTTTGCTTTGCCCAGCGCCACCAAAATGGACGTTGTAACGGCCGGCCGCAAGCCCCTCGGCAACGAGGTCAGGAGCGGCCGCGCAGTCTTTAATTATTCCAATGAGAAACTTGGACGTAAGAAACTGAGCGAGCGAAGATTCCTCGCTCTAGCAGGGGGAAGGAGTCTTCGGCTTGCGGCGATGGGACGCAAGAATTTGCCCCGCTAGCGGCGCAACACGCCGATTACCCTGCTGGAAAAGCTCAAACGCTCGGCCATGATGCTGATCACATAGGTGAGCAGGGCTTGGGCGAGAGGTTCGTTTTCGCGTTTGATGCGCTCGTAGGCGTTGGCACTCAACGCATAGAGCACGCTTGGAACCTCGGCCTGAATGGTGGCGCTACGAAGTTGGCTCGTGATCAGCCCCATCTCCCCGATCGTGGTGTGCGGACCGAGGCTGCGGACGCGGATCGAGCGCCCGTCATCCATGTTGACAATGATGCCGACCCGGCCTTCGAGGATGAAGTGCATCGAATTGGCCGGCTCGCCTTGTGCGGCGATGATGACATCCTTGTCGACATCGAGCCGTTCGCAGACCGCGGCCAATTGATCGGCATGGTCGGCGCTTCCCAAGGCGCGGGTGAACCAATCGCGCAAGGTCTGTGCCTCGGCTCCTTTGCCCATATGGGCGGCAATGATGGCCTGCTCGCAAGCCTCGAGCGCGCGGTCGAGATCCGAGGCAACGACGACATCGTCGGCGATGAAACCTCGCGCATCGAATGCATTGCGGAGCTCGTGCGAGAGATTGACCAGCACGAGGCGTGCGCCAACTTCCTCGGCGACCTGCTTGATTTGAGTAAAGCTGTGCATGGCCGATGAATCGATGCCCGTGACCAGGCGGAAATCGAACACGAGGAACCTGCAGTCTGGCTGATTCGCAAACAGCGCCTTGACTTGCTGATAAAGCCGATTGGCGGAGCCGAAGAATAGATAGCTTTGCAGGCTCATGCCTTGGATCTCGCGGCCATGGGCCGCGAGGATGGCAAGCTCCTCGGGTCCGCGATCTAATGTTGATCGATATTCGGATCCATCAAATCTGAACTTGATCGCATTCACGCGGCTCGCACTTACCGCGAAAGTGGCGCAGCCGATGGTCACTCCGATGAGCACGCCGGCAATGAAGCCGAATTGGACGATGAGCAACGCGATGGAGAGCAACGAGGCGTATTCGAGCAGCGAGATCCGCCGCGCGGCATCGACCAGCCACTCATACATTAGGCTCGCGCCAAGATAGAGAAGCAGGCCAGCGAGGACGAATTTGGGGATGTAGGCGATGAAGCTCGGATCGACCGCGAGCATCAAGACCGAAGCAGCAGCGACGGTGAGCCCGCAAATCGGGCTGCGGCCGCCTGCGGCGTATACCAGCGTTGTCCGGCTAAGCGAAATGCAGCTCACATAGCCGCCGATCAACCCGGCCACCGCGTTCGCCGCGCCAAGCGTCTTGAGCTCTCGGCCAAGCTCCGCCTCGCGGCGCGTGGCAAGCTCGATTCCTGTGGTATTGAGCAGCATGGTGATGGCAGTCACGAACATCACGGCAAAAATGTCGCCGCTCAGGCTCGGCAAGATGCGCCATGGGAATTGTCGGACGTCGCCAAAGTCCCATGTCGGCGCGAGCCCAACCGCGGTTGGAGCCTTGAACGTCCAGCCAAGCCTGAGCGCTTCGCCGAGGCTCGTTCCGGTGAGGGCGAACACAACATGGGCGAGGACCGCCGCGGCGAGGAGAATGCCGGGAAGCAGGAAGGGATTTTTTCCCCGGCGCACAGCCAAATAAAGCCCGACCGCAACAGCGCCGGCGGCCGCGAGCTGACCGACTGTCGGCTGCTCGAACAAGGCTGGAGCAGTCCATAGGGTAAGCCGCTCATCGGTGATCACGCTAATGGCTCCGCTCACCATCAACCAACCGGTGGCACTCAGGAATCCCCCAATAACCGGGTAGGGGATGAAGCGGATCGCGCCTCCCGCTCGCGCGAGGCCGAGAGAGAAAAGCAGGATGCCGGTCAGAAGCGTGGCGAGAGCCAAAACGATCATGACGGGGGCCAAAAGGTCGTCGGGCGGCCCCATTTCGATCAGCCGCTGGGCCACTTTCGCAGCAAGCGTTGCGGTAACCGCGGCGGTCGCGCCGTCAGGAGCGGCTATGGCGAAGGGAAGAGAGCTCCTTGCCGCCACAAACGATGCGGCGATGGCCGTGGTCATAAAGGTTGCCGCGATACCGTAAGCGAGCCAGGTGTGAAGCGATGCGGAGAAGATCAGAGCCGCGAAGGAGAGGCCATAAGCGACCGTCATGATGCTGGCGGCAATCCCGGCAAACAGATCGTTCGCCTGTGTGATGAAGTGGCTGGCCCGCGGGCTCTCTCGGCTCCCGGCAAAACCTTTGAGCGACATTCCAGCCAAATCCTGCAAGCCCCGGAACCCTTTTTTACAGGAGCGGCGTCCCAAGCGCAGCCTGACATGTTTTCGGCGTTATGGCCCAAATCTGCGGCGACCGATATTGAGACGTGTGACGGTTTTCTGGTGCTGCGTGCGCGGGCGGTGGGGAATTTGCCAGTCTACTCGGCGGCCTGTTTGGTACCCGCAGTCGCACTGAGCTTCTTGAGGAGATCGATGGCAGCCTGGACGATGGGCGTTCCGGGCCCGAAGATCGCCTTGGCGCCGGCTTCGTAGAGCGCGGGATAATCCTGGGGCGGGATCACGCCTCCCACAACGACCATGATGTCGCCGCGGCCCTGCTCCTCGAGCGCCTGGCGCAGCGCGGGTACCAGCGTCAAGTGGCCAGCCGCAAGCGACGACACGCCGACGATGTGCACGTCATTCTCGGCGGCCTGGCGGGCGGCCTCTTCAGGCGTCTGGAACAGAGGACCGATATCGACATCGAAGCCAAGGTCGGCAAAGGCTGACGCGATGACCTTCTGACCGCGGTCATGGCCATCCTGCCCCATCTTGGCGACGAGGATGCGCGGCCTCCGCCCATGCTCGGTCTCGAATGAGTCGATCAGCTCCTTGATGCGGGTCATGCTTCCGTCCATGCGACCCATCTCCGCTTTATAGACGCCGGTGATTGCCGACACCTCAGCTCGATGCCGCCCGAACACCTTCTCGAGCGCGTAGGATATTTCGCCCACCGTGGCCTTGGCGCGGGCGGCCGCCACGGCGCCTGCGAGAAGGTTTGCGGTGCCTGTCTCTGCGCTTCTCGTCAGCGCGTCAAGCGCACTCTGGACCACCGCCTCGTCGCGCTCGGCCTTGAGGCGCGTAAGCTTCTCCAGCTGCTGACGGCGTACGGCGCGATTATCCACCTTCAATATGGAGATATCCGCGTCTTTGTCGGTCCGGTACTTGTTCACGCCGACGATGGTTTGCCGGCCTGAATCGATGCGGCCTTGGGTGGCTGTCGCAGCC
>Ga0209814_10000545_pt1 | contig 12481 bp, 10 predicted proteins | sample SoiMetdeltSBSDD1_FD_187597 | JGI IMG/M metagenome (GOLD analysis project Ga0209814, IMG submission 187597) | Bulk soil microbial communities from a Populus tree surrounding site in Tennessee, USA - Soil MetaG P. deltoides SBSDD1 (SPAdes) (version 2) | ecosystem: Environmental > Terrestrial >... | reverse complement strand
ACTCGATCTCGTCCTCCTCGGCCTGGGCCCCGACGGCCACGTCGCATCGCTGTTTCCGGACGCCCCAGGACTGGACGAGAGGGAGCGACTCGTGGTTTCGGCCGAGCCGACGCTCGAGCCCTACGTCGAGCGGGTGACGCTGACGCTGCACGCGCTACGCGCCGCTCGGCGGATCGTCTTCCTGGTTGCCGGCGCCGCGAAGGCCGAGGCCGTGGAGCGTGCTCTCGCCGGGCCGCCGGAGCCCGCCGTCCCCGGCAGCATGGTCCGCTCGGACGCGGGCGAGACCCTTGCAGTCCTCGATCGGGACGCGGCTTCGCGGTTGCGCGACTAGACAACGAAGGCCGTTTCCGTATATATACCCGGCGTGCCGACACCCGAGCCGCCGCTGCTCGACGTCTTCACGATCGACCGCCCGGAACAGCTGAAAGCGCTCGGGCACCCGTTGCGCCTTCGCGTCCTCGAGATGCTGGGGCAGAGCGAGGAGGGTTCGCTGACGAACAGGGAACTCGCGCAACGCCTCGGCGTCGACCCCGGTCACCTCCACTTTCATGTTCGAATGCTTCTGCGGGCCGGACTGATCGACCTCGCCGACGGCGGCAAGGGCCGTGAGAAGCCCTACCGTGCCGTGGCGAGAACCGTGCGGGTTGCGCCGGAGCTCGTCTCATCCGGCCTGGGCACCGACGTGCGGGCGACGATGCTCGACGACCTGCAGCGGGCGTGGGCCCAGTTCGGCACCTCGGGGACGTTCCGGATCACTCAGACGACTGTACGGATCCCCGCCGAGCGCGCGCTGCGACTGATCGAGGAGATCGCCGAGCGCGTGCGCGACGAGGAGACCGACGACGCCGAGCCGCTCGTGATCACGGCGTTCATGCACCCGTTGCCGACCGGGGAGACGGACTAGGACGGAAGCAGCGGCGAGCTGAGCTCGGCCGCGATCCCGCGTCGTGCCGCCAGCGCCTGCAGCACGAGCACCGTGTCGGCGACCGGGATGTCTTCCAGGTATTCGTCGCGGCTTTCGAACGACTCGAGCACGCTGTCGACAGCGATCGCGTAGCCGACGACGTCGTGCGCCGCGACGAAGGCGAGCGCGTCGCCGACTTCGGCGGGAAAGTCGTCCCGCGTGCGGATCGCATCGGCGTGCAAGCGGGCTTGCTCGTAGTCCTCGAGGACGAGGAAGGCGAGCGCCGCCGCATACCGTCCGATCGAGGAGGCGGCCGTCGCCGCGCCGGCGTCGAGCGTCCAGCGCGCGTCAGTGGCCGCGCCGTCCCAGTCTCCGGCAATGACGCGCGCCTTGACCGCGCCGATCGGACGGCCCCAGCTGTCGGGGGGCGCGTCAGCGAAGCTTTCGCGGTAGCGCTCGGCGGCTCGGGTGAGCGCGGCGGCGGCCTCGTCGCATCGGCCGAGCATCAGCAGGGCGAGCCCGGCGCCGGTTGACGCGTTGCCGAGCCGCGTCAGCTGACGCTGACGCGCGCCAGGCTCGCCGGCTTCGGGAAGGCGACGCACGCCGTCCCGGTAGCGACCCTCCTCACGCTCGAGATCCGCCTGCCAGTCCGCGGCCCCCGCGTCGGCTCGTTGATTAGGTGCATCCATCCTCCTCCCCGCGGCGAGCGTATCGAGATTGGATGGACGAGTGGGCGACGGGTCCGTGCCGAAAGCGTGACGGTAGCCTTGGCCAGATGGCCGAGCTACGCGAGGTCTACTTCGTCGACGGTGTCCGCAGCGCTTTCGGCCGGGCGGGGCCGAACGGTGTCTTCTGGCGCACGCGGGCCGACGACATGGCGGTCAAGCTCGTCCGCGAGCTGCTGCGGCGCAACGCCTCCCTGCCACCCGAGCGCATCGACGACGTCGTCTTCGCGGCGACCGCCCAGGTCGGCGACCAGGGCCTGACGCTCGGCCGCGACATCGCGCTGCTGGCCGGCCTGCCGCGGACCGTGCCGGGCTTCGCCGTCGACCGCATGTGCGCCGGTGCGCTGACTGCGATCACCACCGGCGCCGGCGAGATCGCCATGGGCGCCGCGGACGTGATCCTCGCGGGAGGCGTCGAGCACATGGGCCGGCACCCGCTGCTCGAAGATGTCGACTACAACCCGCGCTTCGTCGCGGAGCGGCTCATCGATCCGTCCGCGGCGACGATGGGCCAGACGGCCGAGAACCTCCACGATCGCTACCCGCAGATCACGAAGGACGACGCCGACGCCTACGCCGTCCGCTCGCACCACCGCCTTGCCGATGCCTGGCAGAACGGCGCCATGCGAGAGACGGTCGTGCCGATGAGCGTCTTCACCGACGACGGCTGGCGTGAGGCGGATGCCGACGAGTTCTTGCGCCCCGACACGTCGGTCGAGGCAATTAGGGACCTGCCGACGCCGTTCCGGCCCGGCGGCCGAGTCACCGCCGGGAACTCGGCCGGCTTGACCGACGGCGCGACTGCCTCCCTGCTCGCCTCGGCGAATGCGTCCGAGGACCTCGGGCTCCAACCGCAGCTACGGCTGGTCTCGTACGCCTTCGCCGGCGTGGAGCCGGAATTGATGGGGCTCGGCCCGGTGCCGGCCACGGAGAAGGCGCTCGAGCGAGCAGGGTTGTCGATCGAACAGATCGACGCCTTCGAGCTGAATGAGCCCTTCGCAGTGCAGGTGCTCACGTGGTGCGACGGGGTCGGCATTCCACCCGAGGACGAGCGCCTCAACCCCTACGGCGGCGCGATCGCCTGCGGCCATCCGCTGGCGGCAAGCGGCATCCGGCTCGTCGCGCAGCTCGCCCACGCGATGCGCGAGCGCCCGAGCTCGCGCTACGGCCTGACCGCGCTCTGCGTCGGCATGGGAATGGGCGCCGCGCTCGTGTGGGAGCGTGTCTGAGTCACTAACGGAGTTCAAGCTTGCGGCCGTCGTGAGGCCGGAGCTCGACCGCCCGATCGCGCTGGTCACGATCGACAACGGCGCCGACCACACGAGGCCGACGGTGTTCGGCCGCTCGGCGTTCGAGTCGCTCGCGCGCGTGCTCGTTCGGCTCGAATCCGAGGAGTGGGCAGCGCTCGTCATCACGGGCAAGCCCTACTTTTTCTCGGCCGGCGCCGACCTCGACGAGTTCACAAAGCGCGCCGGCGCCGACCTCGCCCGCCAGGGCAGTCGGACGGGACACGAGCTCTTCGGGCGCATCCGTGCGCTCCCGTACCCGACCGTCGCCGCGATCAACGGCGCCTGCCTGGGCGGCGGCGTCGAGCTTGCACTGCACTGCGACGCGCGCACGATCTCGAAGGCGGTCCGCCATTTCGCCTGTCCGGAGTGCCTGCTCGGGATCATCCCCGGCTGGGGCGGCACACAACTCATTCCGAATCTCGTCGGCGCACAGACCGCGATCGAATTCGTCGTCGAGAGCCCGCTCAACCGGAATCGGATGCTGGACGGCCGCCGAGCGCACGAGCTCGGCTTCGCCGAGCGCTTGCTCGAGCCGGCCGAGTTCGTCGACGAGTCGCTGGCGTTCGCTCTCGACCTTGCACGCAACGACGCGCCGAAAGTCACCAACCAGAACAGCTCTCCGGACACAGACGTCGCGGACACGCTCCGAAGGGCCCGGGCTCGATTGGACGGGACCGTCCACGGCGCGGCACCTGCGCCGTACCGGGCGCTCGACCTGATCGAAGGTGCGCTCTCTGGTTGGAGCCTCGAGCAAGGCTACGAAGCGGAGGAGGACGCGATCGCGGACCTGCTCCCGGGTCCGCAGGCGCAGGCCTCGCTGTACGCCTTCGACCTCGTCGAGCGACGTGCGAAGCGGCCGCCGAAGCTCGCCGCCGACCCGCGCCCGGTCACTGAGGTCGGGATCGTCGGCGCAGGGCTGATGGCAACGCAGCTTGCGACTCTGTTCCTGCGCCGCCTCGAGCTGCCGCTCGTCCTTGCCGACGTCGACGAGCAGGCGCTCGAGCGCGCCCGGACCGCAATCGAGGCGGAGCTCGCAGGCCTCGTCGCCAAGGGCCGTTACGACGAGGGGAAGGCCCGTTTCCTCGGCAGCCTCGTACGAACGACCACCGGGCGGGACGAGTTCGCCGACTGCCGGCTCGTCGTCGAGGCCGTCTACGAGGAGCTCGAGGTCAAGCGGCAGGTTTTCGCGGAGCTCGAGGCGGTCGTCGCGCCGGAAGCTGTTCTGGCCACGAACACGTCGGCGCTCTCCGTCACCGCGATGGCCGCCGGGCTCGCGCACCCTGAGCGCGTCGTCGGCATGCACTTCTTCAACCCGGTCGCGCTACTGCCGCTCGTCGAGATCGTCCGCGGCGAGCGCACGGATGACGCGACTGTGGCGACGGCTCTCGACGTCGTCGCCAAGCTGCGCAAGCGGGCGGTGCTCGTGCGTGACGCCCCGGGCTTCGTCGTCAACCGAGTCCTCACTCGCCTGCTGTCGGCGGTGCTGAGCGCACTCGAGCGTGGCAACTCCGTGGAGGAGGCCGACGAGGCGATTCTGCGCCTCGGCCTCCCAATGGCTCCCTCGGTGCTCCTGCAGATGGTCGGGCCGCCCGTGGCGCTGCACGTGCTCGAGACGCTGCATGCCGCCTATCCGGAGCGCTTTCCGCTCTCGCAGACGCTTGCGAACTACGCCGCAGGCAACGAGGAGATCGCCGTCGCCGAGCAGAGCCCGCTCACCCAGGACGAGATCCTCGAGGCGGCGCTGGCCGCGATCGACGACGAGATCGGCCACCTGCTGGACGAGGGCGTGGTGCCCGAGGCGGCAGACGTCGACGCGGCACTGATACTCGGCGCCGGCTTCCCCTTCTGGCTGGGCGGGATCACCAAGCACCTCGATCAGACCGGCGTGTCGGAGAGAATGCCCACGTGAGAGACGACTGGCGCATCCGGATCGACGTCGCCGAAGACCATGCCGACGGCCTGCTCGAGCGCCTCGGGCTCGACCTGGGCTCGGAAGCCCGGAAGCTCGCCGAGGAGCTGAAGGGACGCCGCCTCGCCGTCTCGCGCGACGACGAAACGATCTTCGTCTACGCCGGCTCGCGGAACGAGGCCGAGACCGCCCGCTCGATCATCGAGGCAGAACTGCGCGACGACGATGCCGAGGCTCGGATCGGACAGATCGAGCACTGGCTCGCAGACGAAGACCGCTGGGACGATGAGCCGCCCGAAGAGTTCGAGCCGGAGCACGAAGTCCTCGAGCAAGGTCACGCGCCCTGGGAGGTGCGAGTCGAGGCCGGCTCGCCGCACGAGGCCGAAGAGCTGGCCCGCCGGCTCAAGGGCGAGGGCTACGGCGTCCTCCGCCGTCACACCTACGTGCTTGTCGGCGCTTCGTCCGAAGAGGAGGCGCATGACCTTGCCAAGCGCCTTCACGGCGAGGCCGAGGCGAGCGGCGAGCTCGTCTACGAGGCTCTGCCTCAGAACCCGTTCGCCGTCTTCGGCGGACTGGGCGGAACGGGCACGCCGATCTAGAGCCCCCACCTGGCTTACAAGCCGCCCGATCGGGTATGCTGCATGCAGCGACGCTCGCCAGGGGTTTCCACGCGGGCTCGCTTCCCATTACGAGGTTGCAGCACGGAAAAACGTGCTGCGTCGATGCAGGAAACGACTGAGCAGCCGACGCTAGCGCCGGAGGCGGCAAACGGTCTCAGCGAGACCGCCGCCCGCGCCCAAGACTGGGCCGGAGAGCCATTTCTCCGGGCCGACGAGGACCCTGCCGTCGTACTGGCGCCCGGCACGGCGCGCCGGCTCGCGCTGGACGACGCGGTTGCGGAGATGGACGTCGGCCTGGAGACGCCTTCTTACGAATGGAAGCGCCGCTACGCGTTGATGCTCGGTCTCGAGCGCGTGCTCACGGACCGGCCGCCCCGCCTCGCCTCCGGCACGGAACTACGCCGCCACCAGATCGACGCGCTTGCCGGGATGCTCACGGAGCTGATCGCGGCGGCGCAGGAAGCTCCCGAGCTCGCAAACGGGAACGGGAACGGCGCGTACATCGAGGACGAGGAGGAGGAGCTGGAGGACCTGGAAGCGCCGCAGGCCGACGGCGACGCCGACGAGCTGCTCTCGCCGGTGGAGGATCCAGGCGCCGTCCGCCGTTTCCGGTTCCGCCATCCGACGGCGTCCGGCAAGACGATCGCCGCTGCGGGCTTCGTCGAGGCCGCGCGCACGCTCGGCGTCCTGATCCTCACTCACCGCCGACTGCTCGTCTCGCAGTTCAACCGCGATCTGACCACCGAGGGATACGGCGACCGGATCGTCGACGCGATCGAACGCGGTAAACGGCCGCCCAAGCCCAACCCGCTCACGATCCAGACCTACGCCTGGTTCGCGCGCCACTGGGGCGACGTCGAGCCGGAGGCGTACCACCTCGTGATCGCCGACGAGGCGCACACCGCGCTCGGGGAGAAGACGAGCACCGCAATCCGGAGCTTCACGAACCCGATCTACATCGGCATGACCGCGACGGAGCAGCTGATCGCGAAACAGGTCTCGGACGTGTTCCCCGCCTCGGTCGACGACCTGCCGCTCGGGGACGCCGCTCGCCGCGGCCTGATCGCTCCGTTGCGCTCGCTGCGCGTGCCGCCGGCTGCGGCGATCCACACGGTGCCGATCGTCGGCGGCGACTTCGAGGAGCGCGCCCTGGCCGCCGCCCTCGACCACCAGGCCCTGAACCAGGCGGCCGCGAGCCTCTACCGCGACCGGTTCGACTCCACGCCCGGGATCGTCTACGCCGCGGGCGTCGACCACGCGTACAACCTGGCGAAGGAGTTCCGGGCCGCAGGCCTGAGGGCGGAGGCGGTCAGCGGGCGGACGCCGCCCGTCAAGCTCGCCGAGATCCTCGCCGCCTACGAGCGCGGCGAGATCGACGTCCTGATCAACGCGATGCTGCTGGCAGAGGGCTGGAACTCACCGCGGGCGACCGTCTGCATGCATCTTGCGCCGACCGCGAGCAAGCGCGTCTATCAGCAGCGGATCGGCCGGATCATGCGCATCCACCCACGCAAGGAGGCCGGCATCGTCGTCGACTTCGTCCCGAAGGCGGCAACACACAACGAGCGCGTCGTCTCCCTGCACAGCCTGCTCGATTCGGACTTCTACCGCGAGGGTGCGCGCGTGACGCCGGCGCCGCGGCGACGGCAGCAGCGGCGTTCGCGCAGGAAGCTCTCCCCGGTCCCGTGGCTGGTCCCGGTGACGGCGGACGTCAAGCGCAGGCTCGGCGTGATCACGCGCGAGTGGCAACGGGTCGATCCGCGCTACCTCGACGAGGACGAGCAGCGCTACTGGGCGACGATCGCGGGTCGCAACGTCCGCTACGACGAGCGGGTCGAGTTCGCGAAGAAGTTCACCGAAAGCGGCGCCTCGCGCGGTGCGCTCGAGACCTTCCTTGCGACCTGTGCCGCCGAGAACCCGAACCGGCGGTTGCGGATGACCGCGCTCGCCGACCGCGTTTCGATGACGGTCGAGCGCGCCGACTTCGACGACCTCGTCACGCTGGTCACCCAGGCGCCGACCTGGGACAAAGACCGCGTTCAAGGCGTCCGCACCCTGCTACGCGCGATCGGCGAAGGCAAGGCCGACGCGCCCGACCAGATCCTCTCCCGCTGGATCTGGCGGCTCGCGCGCGCGACCCGCAAGGTGCAGGACCGCCGCGCGAGCGCGGAGTTCCCGGAGGCGAAGCGGCTCCTCGGCGCGCTCGCGAACTCCCGCGGGCACCGGCACGAGGAGAACGCGGCGAAGCTCGTCAACGCGGCCCGACAACAACCGCTCGAGGTCGGAGTGGCTCTGCTCGCCTCTGCCGAGGGCTACACCCCGCGCGCGAACCAGCTGATCGACGCGGCGCGCGAGCAGCTCGGAACGCTGCAGGGAGTCGCCCACGCGCTCGCCGACAACCTCCCGGCGCCCAAGCAGCCGAGCGGCCGCTCGCGCCGACGGCGCAGACGGCGCAAGAAGAAGGCGCAGGCGGCGGTCAAGCAGCAGGAGGCGCAGAACGGGCAGCCGCAGGAGCAGCCTCCGGCGGCGCAGGACGGCGCGTCGCCTCCCGCCGAGGCGCCCGCGCCCATCGCAGAGCCCGCGCCAGAACCGTAACGTCGCCTTCCGACGAAGGACCATAGGAACGTGGTCCTCCTCGTTGGAATCGCCTTTTTGGCAGGGGTTGTCACCGCGATCTCTCCGTGCGTGCTGCCGGTGCTCCCGATCGTCTTCGCCGGCGGTGCGAGCGGCGGGAGCCGTCGCAGGCCCGTCGCGATCGTCGCGGGGATCGTCGTGGCGTTCACGACATCGCTCCTGGCTCTCTCCTGGCTGCTCCGCACGCTCGGCCTCCCGCAGGACCTCCTGAGGAACATCGCGATCGGGCTGCTCTTCGTCGTCGCCGCGATGCTGATCTTTCCGCAGTTCGGGGTGCTGATCGAGCGCCCGCTCTCGCGGCTGAGCCGACGGCCGGCCGGAGACCTCGGCGGCGGTTTCCTGCTCGGGCTGAGCCTCGGGCTCGTTTTCGTTCCGTGCGGAGGCGTGATCCAGGGCTACATCGCCGCGCAGTCGGCGAGCATCGGCGACGTCGGCTTCAAGACGGTCGCGATCACGATCGCCTACGCGCTGGGCGTCGCCCTGCCGTTGCTCGTCATCGCGAACCGCGCCCGCGCCGCGGTCGGTCTCCGCGCATTTCGTGCGCATGCGCAGACGATCAGGGTGGCGCTCGGAGTCCTCGTCGCCGCCTCCGGCCTCGCGATCGTCTTCCACGCCGACCGGACGCTGCAGACGAAGATCCCCAACTACACCGACTTCTTCCAGGCAGCCGAAAAGAGCTGCTACTCGCGGGAGCAGCTCGGTTATCGCTGCCTTCACGAGCACGGCAATCTCGCGGACACCGGCACCGCGCCGGACTTCCGAGGGATCACCGACTGGTTCAACTCGAAGCCGCTGACGATGCGCGAGCTGCGCGGGAAGGTCGTGCTCGTCGACTTCTGGACCTACTCGTGCATCAACTGCCTGAGGACGCTGCCGCACCTGCGCGCCTGGTGGAAGGAGTACCGGCGCGCCGGCCTCGTGATCATCGGTATCCACACACCGGAGTTCGCGTTCGAGGCGGTCCCGCACAACGTCGGCGAGGCGACGAAGCAGCTCGGAGTCACCTGGCCGGTCGCGCTCGACCCGCACTACGCAACCTGGAAGGCCTACAACAACGAGTACTGGCCGGCCGAGTATCTGATCGACAAGCAAGGCCGGATCCGGCACGAGCACTTCGGCGAGGGCGAGTACGGCAATACGGAGCGGCTGATCCGCGAGTTGCTCGGCGAGCCCGGCCGTTCACACGCCGAACTCGCCGACATGACGCCTACCGAGCTCACAACGCCGGAGACCTACCTGGGCTATCAGCACCAGCTGGCCGATTACGCGGGGTCGACGCCGGTTCCGGATCGGACTGCGCGGTACAAGGCTCCGAAGAACCTGCCCCAGAACGGCTGGGCGCTCTCAGGCCGATGGAAGCTCGGCGCGGAGCACACGACAGCGATACGCGACGCGGCGGTCGGCCTCCACTTCCACGCGCAGGACGTCTACCTCGTCATGGGCGGCCACGGCCGGGTGGGCGTCTCGGTCGACGGGCACGCCCTCGGGACGATTCCGGTCGAGGGGATCAGCCGCCTCTACACGGTTCTGAGAATGCCGCACCTGCTCGACGCGCAGCTGCGGCTGCGCTTCACGCCCGGGGTCTCGGTCTACTCGTTTACGTTCGGCTAGACGCTACTGGTCGCGCGGCCCGGATTCGCCGTTCTCACCCTCGCGCTCGCGTAGGTAGCGCGTCAGCTCGGCTGCGAGAGCATCCCCGGACGGAAGATCGACCTGTTCTTCGATCGTGTCGGCCCGCTGCTCGAGCTCCTCGACGTAAGCCGCCGTCTCCTCGTCGCTGGCAACCGCCTGGCTGACCTGCTCCTCGTAGGTCTCGGCAGCGCGGTCGAGCTCGGTCGTGTCGATCTCGATCTCCATCATTCCGCCGAGGCGATTGCAGAGCGCCGCCGCGGCGCGCGGGCTCGGCGTCAGCGAGACGTAGTGCGGCACCGCGGCCCAGAGGCTCGCGGACGCGATGCCCGCTTTGTTGCACGCGTCGTGGAGAACGCCGACGATCCCGGTCGGCCCCTCGTAGCGCGAGGTCGAGAGCCCCAGTTCCTGGACGAGCTCCGGATCAGAGGCGCTGCCGGTAACCGGCGAGGGACGCGTGTGCGGAACGTCGGCGAGAAGGGCGCCGAGGGTCACGACGAGCTCGACGCCGAGCCCCTGCGCGTGACCGACCACGAGGTCCGTGAACGTGCGCCAGCGAACGTTCGGCTCGATCCCGAGCAGCAACACGACGTCGCGGTCGAGTCCCGCCGGCTTCCCGTGGTAGAAGGCCGTCTCCGGCCAGTCGATCCGGCGGGTGATGCCGTCGACGAGCGAGACGTGCGGCCGGGTCGCCTGGAAATCGAAGAAGCCCTCGGGATCGACCTCGGCGATCTGCTCCGCATCCCAGAGCCGCGCCAGGTAGCCGGCCGCGAGCGAGGCGGCCTGGGCGCCGTCGTTCCACCCCCGAAATGCGGCGACGAGGACCGGGCGCGTGAGCTCCGGCCGCGCAGAAACGCGAAGCTCGGATTCCATCTTGTGAGTTTACGCGCGTCCGCTCGCGAGCCATGCAGGGGGGCGCCAAAAGGCGTATGCGAGCGCGACAATCCCTACCCACGCCGTGGCGGCGACCCCGACGTGGAGCAGCACGAGGTACCAGGGCAGGTGGAGGCGGTACTGGAGCTCGCCGAGCCCGACCTGCACGAGCAGAACCGCGAGGACGGCGATCGCCGCCCAGAACAGCCGGGGCGCGTTCGCGCGGCGCGCAGCCAGATACCCGAGCAGGAAGAGGAACGAGCAGCCGAACACCGCGACGACGCCGGCGTGCGCGTATAGGACGGGCTCGAAGCGCGCAAGGCGGTGCACCTGCGTCGTGCCGCCACCCGAGTGCGGGCCGGCCGCCGTCGCCAGCGATCCGCTGACGAGCAGCGCCAGGCCTGCCACCGCCACGAACGTCCCGAAGATCCTCAGCTCGCGCGGGACGAGCGGCTCGGCCCGGCCGACGACGCACATGGACGCGAGGAGCACGAGCACGACCGCGCCGGCGAGCAGCAGCATCGAGAGCAGTAGGTGCGCCGCCACGACCGGCCAGCGCAGGTCGGTCTTCACGGCGAGGTACCCGAGTGGCGCCTGTGCCAGCGTCCCGAGAAAGAGCGCGACGGCCAGCTGCCTGCCACGCCGGCGAAGCGGCGACCAGAACGCCGTCACGGCGACCAGCAGCGTGATCAGGATCGTGACGCCGCCAACCACGCGGTTCCCGAACTCGATGTACGCGTGGTAGTCCTTCGCCGGAAGCGGGTGACCCGCCTCGCAGCCGGGCCAGTGGCGGCAGCCGAGGCCGGAGTCGGTCAGCCGCACCGCCGCGCCGGTGGCGACGATCGCCCAGAGCGCGAACAGCTCGAGCGCGGCCAGCCCGAGGAACCAGACCGGCGCGAGTGCAAACGACCGCAGCCGACCGGCCGCCCTCGTGGTCTCGACGTGCACGAGAATCAAGCGTACTCGTGTCCGAGTTCTCCCAACGGCTGATCGATCGATCCGGCTACCTCGGCGAGGGGTTCGCAGGCGTCTACGACCGCTACCGGCCCGCGCCGCCGGAGAGCGTGCTCGACGTGCTCGCGTTCGTCGCCGGCGTCGAACGGCCCGACCTCGTCGTCGATCTCGGCTGCGGCACGGGCCTCTCGACCCGCGCCTGGGCTGACCGGGCAGAGCGGGTCGTCGGCGTCGAGGCGAACCCGCGCATGGTCGAGCGCGCTCGGGTGGCCACCGACCAATCCAACGTTCGCTACCTCGAAGCCTTCGCGGCCGGCACGGGGCTCCCCGGAGGGGATGCCGACCTCGTCACCGCCTGGCAGGCCTTTCACTGGATGGAGCCGCAGCCCGTCCTCGCGGAGGCGGCGCGGCTCTTGCGCGACGGCGGCGTGTTTGCGGCCTGCGACTACGACGTGCGGCCCGTTGTGGAGCCCGAGGTCGAGGCCGCGTTCGGGGCTCTGCTCGAGGCTCGGAGCGAAGCACGGAAGCGCCTCGGTCTTCCGGCGGGCGCGGCGAGCTGGCCAAAGGACGGGCACCTCGATCAGATTCGCGCGAGCGGCGCGTTCCGCTACGCACGGGAGATCGTCGCGCACGGCTGGTGGGAGACGGACGCCGAGCGGATGATCGGGCTCGCCGAGAGCATCGGCGGCCCGCGCGAGATCTTCGGCGACCAGGCCCCGCTGGTTGGCGACGCCTTCGAGCTCCTGCGCGAGACGGCCCTGCGCGTGCTCGGCGGGCGCAGGTGGCCCGCGGTTCTCTGCTACCGGATTCGGGTGGGAGTCAAGTAAGCGGCTCCAGGAGCTCCGCGGCCGGATAGCCGTCCGCCCCGTCGACGGGCGTCGGACGCGACCCGAGGAAGAGCGGCCGATCAGCGGCGTTCAGCAGCACCGGCATCAGGTCCGGCC
>Ga0209814_10000544_pt1 | contig 12493 bp, 14 predicted proteins | sample SoiMetdeltSBSDD1_FD_187597 | JGI IMG/M metagenome (GOLD analysis project Ga0209814, IMG submission 187597) | Bulk soil microbial communities from a Populus tree surrounding site in Tennessee, USA - Soil MetaG P. deltoides SBSDD1 (SPAdes) (version 2) | ecosystem: Environmental > Terrestrial >... | reverse complement strand
CAGCGACATGGTGGCCGCCGTCAACGAGCTGGCCGAGCGGGGGCTGGTGGTGCGCTCCCCCGACTCCACGGACCGCCGCCGCAACGTCGTGAGCCTCACGGCCGCCGGTCGGCGCCACCTCCAGAAGCTCGACCGCATCCTCGACCAGGCGCAGGACCAGTTGCTGGCCCCGCTGTCACCGGCCGACCGCCGCGAGCTGGTCGACCTGCTCACCCGCGTCGTGGACCACCACGCCCGAGGCTGAGGCGCCGGTGGAGCTGACGCTGCGGGACCTCAACCGGGCCACGCTCGCCCGGCAACTGCTGCTGCGGCGCGAGCCGTTGCCGGTGCTCGAGGCCGTGCGCCGGGTGGTCGCCATCCAGGCCCAGGAGCCGGCGTCGCCCTATATCGCGCTGTGGAACCGCCTGGATCCCTTCGACCCCGCCGACCTCGACGCGGCCTTCGCCCGCGGGGCGGTGGTGAAGGCGGGGCTCATGCGGATCACTCTGCACGCGGTGGATGCGCGGGAGTATCCGGTGTTCCACGACGCCATGCGGTCGACGCTCAGGGACTCGCGGTTGTTCGACCGCCGGTTCAAGGCGACCGGCCTGTCCATCGCCGAGGCCGACGCGCTGGTCCCGCACGTGATCGTCTTCGCGTCCGCGCCGCGCACCAACTCCGAGGTCGAGGCAATGCTGAGCGAGCGCCTCGACCGCGCGGTTCCCGTGCGCGGCGTGTGGTGGGCGCTGCGCACCTTCGCGCCGCTGATCCACGCCCCCACCGGCGGGCCGTGGTCGTTCGGTCCGCGGCCGTCGTATCTGGCGGCGCCCGCGACGCCCGCGGCCGAAGAGGGAGCCGCTTCGCTCCCGATCCTCATCCGCCGCTACCTCGAAGGGTTCGGCCCGGCCTCGGCGGAGGACTTCGCCCAGTTCGCCCTGCACCGGCGGCGCACCGTGCGGGATGCGCTGCAGACCATGGCGGGCACGCTCACCACCCTGACCGGGCCCGGCGGGCGCGAGCTGTTCGACGTCCCGGGGGCGCCTATCACCGGCGGGGACACACCGGCTCCGCCCAGGCTGATGGCCATGTGGGACAGCATCCTGCTCGCCTACGCCGACCGCAGCCGGATCATCCCCGCCGAGTACCGCCCGCGGGTGATCCAGCGCAACGGCGACGTGCTGCCCACCCTGCTGGTCGACGGCTTCGTCGCCGGGGTGTGGCGGCCGGTCGAGGAGGGGATCGAGGCCCACGCCTTCCATCCCCTCTCCGACGACACCTGGGACGGCCTCGCCCGTGAGGCCCGGAGCCTCCTGGGGCTGCTGGCCGGCCGCGGCCCCGCGCCCTACGGAGGCCGGTTCGCCCGCTGGTGGCGCGACCTGCCGCCGGGCGGGATCCGCATCCTCCCCGCCTGACCGGTCGGCAGGAACGCTGCCTTCGCCGTTCCGGGGGTGCTGTGGAATACTGCGGGCCGCGGACCGCTGAAAGGGGCACGCTCATGGCAGACGACGTCGAGGCGATTGGACCGGTCAGCTACCTGATCGTCGAGTTCCCGGGCAGCAAGATGACGGGTGAAGGCTTGCCGATCCTCGTCGACCTGGTCGACCAGGGCCTCATCCGGATCCTCGACCTCCTCTTCGTGAAGCGGGACGAGGACGGGACGCTGACCACCGCCGAGCTGACCGACCTCGACGGCGACGGTGAGCTGGACCTGATGATCTTCGAGGGCGCGGCCTCGGGCCTGCTCGACGAGAGCGACCTCGCCGACGCGGCCACGGTGGTCGAGCCCGGCTCGTCCGCCGCCATCCTGCTGTTCGAGAACCGCTGGGCCACACCCTTCACCCAGGCCCTCCGCCGCGGCGGCGCCGAACTGGTGGCGGCCGGTTATGTCCCGCTCGACGCCCTCGCGGCGTCGCTCGATGCCACCGAATAAGCCGAGAGCCGACCCGGACAGACCGGACAGAAAGGACAGGCACCCATGCCCGGACTCATGAGAGGCGTAGCCCGCACGGCCGTGGTCGCGGGGACCGCAACGGCAGTGTCGAACCGGGTCTCCCGGCGGCAGGCCAACCGGTGGGCCGCTCAGGATCAACAGCAGTACGACCAGCAGCAGCAGCAGTACGCGCAGCCTCAGTACGCACCCCCGCCGCCGGCCCCGGCTCCCGACCCGATCGAGCAGCTGAAGGAGCTGGCCGCGCTCAGGGACCAGGGGATCCTCACCGACGCGGAGTTCGAGGCCCAGAAGGCCAAGATCCTCGCGTCGTGACAGCGCAGGGAGGCTGCGATGCTCTTCCTGTACCGCCCCCGCCAGACCTACATGCCCTTCCGCCGGCCACGGCCGCGCATGGAGCAGGACATGTACAACCACCAGATGCAGCAGGCGTTCTCGGCGACGCGCCAGGTCCCGGCCTACGCGCCCGCCGACGCGGCACCGGCTGAGGATCCCCTCGCGCGGCTGAGGGACCTGGCCGAGCTCCACGACAGTGGCGTGCTGACCGACGACGAGTTCGCCGCGGCCAAGGCCAAGCTGCTCGGGCTCGACGAGGACGGCGCGTGACGTCGAACGCCGGGCGGGCGACCACGTTGATGCGAGCGCTGCGTGCGAGCATCGGCGGCGACGGCGACGCCGCCCGCGACCTGTACACCGAGGACGTGAAGGCATGGGCCCCGTCCCGATCGGCCTCGTCGCTCACCGAGCTGATGGCAGAGATCGATCGCCGCGATCACGCGTTCTCCGATGTCGAGGTGGATGTGGAGCCCCTCGACGTCGGCGGCGACTACGCCTGCGCCGAGTGGTCCGTCACCATGACGCACACGGGCCCGCTCACGCTGGCCGGCGGCGAGGTGGTCGAGCCGACCGGAGCCCGCATCACCGTGCACGGCGCGACGGTCGCGGAGTTTCGCGGCGATCGGATCTGCTCGCTCCGGCAGTACTGGGACGAGCTGGGGGTGTTCGAGCAGATCGGGCTGATGCCGGACGAACCGTGAGTCAGGCCCCGCGGGCGGGCGCCACCACGTCGCGCGCGAAGCGGCGCAGTTGTCCGATGCCGCCGGCCAGCTGCACGAGCACGTAATCGGCACCGGCCCGGCTCAAGGCGGCGAGACCGTCCGCGATCTCGTCCGGCGTGCCGAACAGGGCGTGGCGCTCGGTGTCGGCGTAGCCCAGCACGTGCGATCCGCCGGCCGAGGTCGGTGAGCGCGAGACGTCGACCGTGCGCCGGGTGAACGCGGCCTGGCGGGCCAGAGCCGCCTCGGCCTCGGCTCGGCTGTGGGCGACGTAGACCTGCCGGGCGACTGCGAGGGGACCGGAGCCGAACCAACCGATCCGCTCGGCGATCTGCTCGACGGGGGCGTACTGGTCGAGGAGGAGGCCGTGGCCCTGGCCGGCCGCCCGCCGGATGGACGCCTCGCTGGCGGCCGCGATCCAGATCGGCGGGTGTGGCGACTGCAGCGGCGGCGGCTCGACGACGATGTCGTCGAAGTCCCAGTAGCGGCCGTGATGGGAGAACCGCTCCCGGGTGGTCCACGCCCGGAGCAGCACGTCGAGCGCCTCGAGGAAGCGGGCGTCGGCGCCGGTCGGGTCCACGTTGAAGCCCCGGAACTCGGAGTGGCGGTAGCCCTTGCCCACCCCCAGGTCCACGCGCCCGCCCGAGATGACGTCCAGCGTGGCGGCCTGCTCGGCGAGCAGGACCGGGTTGTGCCACGGCAGCACCATCACTCCCGTCCCGAGGCGGAGGGTGGACGTGCGGGTGGCGACGCACGTCTGCAACATCAGCGTGGCCGCCACCTGGTTCCAGCCGCTGAAGTGGTGCTCGACCAGGAACGACGACTCGAACCCCAGGGCCTCGGCCTCGACGTTCAGCTCCACGTAGTCGCGGATCGCCGCCGTGGTGTCGACATCCGCGGTGCACAGCAGCCCGAAGCGCATGGGGTGGCCGAGTCTGCCGCTGCCCGCCGGCCCGGGCCAGCGATTACTCCTCGCCCGAGAAGCGCTCCCAGGCCGACTGCCGGGTCATCCCGAGAGCCTCGCCTATGCGCGCCCACGAGACCTTGCGCTCGCGCAAGGTGTCCACCACGCGTTGGACGGTGCGGTCGACGCCCGTGTGGGAGCGGTGGATGCGCACCAGGAGATCGATCAGCTCACCATCGCTGAGGTCGTCGATCTCGTCGGTGAGGTTGGGCACGTCGCCCGGACCGTCGATGGCCTCGTGCACCTCCTCCTTCGACAGCTCACCGTCGAGGATCTGCTGGCACAGGGCCACGCACTGGTCGCAGATGTAGACGCCCGGCCCCGCGATCAGCTTCTGCAGCTGGTCCTGGTGCTTCCCGCAGAACGAGCAGTGCAGCCCGGTGGGCGTCTCGGTGCTCTGCATGCGCCGTCTCCTCGCCAAGGTCGTCTCCTCAGTGTGTCAGGCGAACCCTGACATACGTCAGGTTACTCCTGACGTCAAGCGTGTGCTGAGGTGCGGAGGTGATCGCCATCGTGTTCGAGACACATTCCTTCAGCGAGGACAACGAGCGGGGTGTGGCCTCCGGCTGGGCGCACAGTCGCCTGTCGGCCGAAGGGCGCCGGGCGGCGGCGGAGCTGGGAGACCGCCGCCGGAACGACGGCATCGCCGCGGTGTTCTCGTCCGACCTGCGCCGGGCGATGGAGACCGCGGAGGTGGCGTTCTCGGGATCCGACATCCCGCTGCTGCTGGACTGGCGGCTGCGGGAGTGCGACTACGGCGAGCAGACCCAGGCGCCGGCCCGAGAGCACATCCGGGACCGGGGGCGCTACCTGGATACCCCGTACCCCGGCGGGGAGAGCTGGCAGCAGGCCATCGAGCGGGTCGGGCGTTTCCTCCATGACCTCCCCCTGCGCTGGCAGGACCGGCGCGTGATGGTCATCGGCCACGTGGCCACCCGCTGGGCGCTCGACCACCACCTCGGGGGCGTCCCGCTGGACCAGCTCGCCACGCGCCAGTTCGCCTGGCAGCCGGGCTGGGAGTACTCACTCGATCTCTAGGCCCGCGGCCGGCCTCACTGCACCGCGGTCAGCTGCATCGTGTCGCCCTCGCGCAGGGTGAGCGAGCCGGGCGTGACCTCGACCTGCTCGGCCGCATGGAGGGCGGCGAGGATCGCGGTCTCCTGGTCCGCGGCGCCACGCGGCTCCTCGCAGGCCCGCAGGGTGGTGCGGATCGACTCGAAGGTGATGGCGTCGCCGTCCAGCTTCCAGTCGCCGCCGCCGACGTTGCACCCGGTGTCGACCGTGAAGGTGCCGTCATCGGCGAACGACAGGGTCGGCTCGGTTCCTGCTACCGGGCTGTCGACCGAGTCCCCGGTGTTGACGCCGGTGATGGTCCAGTCGCCGACCAGCGCGTCGCGGGCGTCGAAGGAGCGGTAGGACAGGCGGAGGTCGTCCGGGCCCGTCAGGACCAGGTGGTCGCGGTCGTCGCGGCCCTCGTCGTCCACGTCCACCTTCGCACGGTCGACGCCCTCCAGCGCGGCGAGGTACTCGTCCTCGGCGTCCATGACCTCCGACTCGCACGCCCTCTGCGTCGAAGCGACGTCGCTGATCTCGACCGAGTCGTCCCGCCCCAGCTCGAACGAGCCGCCGTAGGTGTTGCACGGCGCCATGCCGGAGAGGTCGTCGCCGTGGATCGCCAGGGTGACCGGGGTGTCGGTCTCGGCCGACAGCGAGCTGTCGGAGTAGTCCAGCACCCAGTCGTGCGCCTCGATGTCGGCCCGCGTCGACGGCAGGCCCTCGGTGGCGGCCAGGCTGTCGACCGAGTCGTTCCAGCCGCATCCGGCGGCCAGGAGGACCACGAGGGCCGCGGTTCCGGCAAGTGTCAGGGAGCGTTGCACCGGTGCCTCACGTCAGAACTCGACCGCGTCGCGGCTGATCGGACAGGTCATGCAATGGCCGCCGCCGCGGCCCCGGCCGAGCTCAGCCCCGACGATGGGGATGATCTCGATGCCGGCGGCTTCCAGCAGGCCGTTGGTGGTCGTGTTGCGGTCGTACGCGAACACGACACCCGGTTCGAGGGCCACCACGTTGTTGCCGCTGTCCCACTGCTGGCGCTGGCTGGCGTAGACGTCGCCGCCGGTCTCGATGACCCGCAGCTTGGGCAGGCCGAGCGCGTCGGCCACCACCTCGACGAAGCTCTTGGGCTCCACGGTGACCTCGACCCCGGTCCCGGCGTCGTCGGGTCGCAGCGTGAACGGCTCGATGCTGTCCACGATGTCGGGGAAGAGCGTGACCACGTCGCGGTCGGCGAAGGTGAACACGGTGTCGAGGTGCATGGCGGCGCGCAGGCTCGGCATGCCCGCCACCACCACCCGCTCGGCCGCGCCCTGCGCGAACAGGGCCTGCGCCACGAGCGTGATGGCCTGGCGGGACGTGCGCTCGCTCATGCCGATCAGCACGACCCCGTTGCCGGCGGGCATGACGTCGCCGCCCTCGAAGGTCGCCAGGCCCCAATCGACCTCGGGATCGCCCCACCAGACGCTGGCGCCGGTCAGCTCCGGGTGGAACCGGTACAGCGCCTTCATCAGCAGCGTCTCGTCATGGCGGGCGGGCCAGTACAGCGGGTTGAGGGTCACGCCGCCGTAGATCCAGCAGGTGGTGTCCCGGGTGTAGAGCGTGTTGGGCAGGGGCGGCATCAGGTAGTCCCGGGCCCCCGAGTGGTCGCGGGCCAGGGCGATGTACCCGGGCCGCAGGTCGTCGGGCAGGTCGGTGGTGGCCATGCCGCCGATGACGAACTCGGCGAGGGTCCTGTCGTCGAGCCCGTCGAGGAACGACCGGGTCTCGTTCACCAGCCCGAGGCCGACGTCGGTGGCGATGATCTTGCGGTCGAGCAGCCACGCCCGGGCCTCGGGCCGGCCGAGGACCTCGGCCAGCGCCTCGTGCAGCTCGAGCACCTCGACGCCCCGGTCGCGCAGGGCGGCCACGAACTCGCGGTGGTCCTCCTGGGCCCGGTCGACCCACATCACGTCGTCGAACAGCAGCTCGTCGCAGTTGGTCGGGGTCAGCCGCCGGTGGGCCAGGCCGGGCGAGCAGACCAGCACCTTGCGGAGCCGGCCGACCTCCGAGTGGACGCCGAGGACCGGCTGGTCAGCGGGGGTGTCGGACATGACGGTCTCCCTCGGGTGATGGACGGTCGGGGCGCGGGCTCACACCGTGATCCACCCGGCGATCAGGGCGACGACGCCGATCACGGCGCCGATCACCGACACGGCGAGGATCACGAGCTCGCCCGGCGAGAACACGCGGCGGCCCTGCTCGCGGCGGGCCATCACGAACAGGATGCTGCCGGGGGCGTAGATGATGAACGAGACGAGCATGTACTTGGGACCCGCGGCGAACAGCAGGAACGCGGTGTACAGCGTGGCCAGCCCCGCCACCACCAGCTCGCGGGGGCGGCCGGGCGCCAGCTTCAGCGCGTACGCGGCGGCCAGCAGGAACGGGATCAACGTCAGCGCGCTGGTCATGTTCAGCATGAAGTTGAACGCGTCGTCCGACACCAGCGTCACGAACAGCATGACCTGGATCAGCGCCGTGCTCAGCAGCAGCGCCGCCACCGGGGCCTCGGCCTTGTTCTCCCGGCGGAGGAAGCGGGGCATGTCGTCGTCCTTGGCCGCCACGAAAAGGACCTCGGCGGCCATCAGCGTCCAGGCCAGATAGGCGCCGAGCACCGACACGATCAGCCCGACGCTGATGAACACGTTGCCCCAGCTGCCGACGGCCGCTTCCATGACCCCGCCCATCGACGGCTGGCGGAGCTCGGCGATCTCGGCCCGGGGCAGGATGCCGTAGGACACGATGGTGACGGTGGCGAACACCGCGAGCACGCTCAGGAAGCCGAGCACCGTGGCCCGCCCCACGTGCTCGCGCCGCTGGGCGAAGCGCGAGTAGACGCTGGCCCCCTCGACGCCCAGGAACACGAACACGGTGGCCAGCATCGTGCCCCGCACCTGGCCGAACAGCCCGCCCAGGCCCTCGGCGCTGAGGTTGTCGACGAACACGTCGAGGTCGAGCGCGAACAGGGCCACCAGGACGAACACGAGGATGGGGATGACCTTGGCCACCGTGACGATCTTGTTGATGTTGGCCGCCTCCCTGACCCCCCGCAGGATCAAGAAGGCGAACGCCCAGATGCCCACGGTCGACAGCAGGACCGCCAGCGCCGTGTCGCCTTCGCCGAGGGCGGGCACGATGCCGCCGAGCGTCGACATGATCAGCACCCAGTAGGTCACGTTGCCGACGCAGGCGCTCGTCCAGTAGCCGAAGCCCGAGAAGAAGCCGATGTACTCGCCGAACCCGGCCTTGGCGTAGGCGTAGACGCCCGAGTCGAGGTCGGGCTTGCGGATGGCCAGGGTCTGGAAGACGAAGGCCAGCATCAGCATGCCGGTCCCCGCGATGGCCCAGGCGATGAGGGCGCCGGGGATGGCGGTCTCGCTGCCGAAGCGGCGGGGCAGGGCGAAGACGCCGGCCCCCACCATCCCGCCCACCACCATGCCGGTCAGGGTGGTGAGGCTGACCTTCTGAACGCCGTTGCCCATCCTCGCTCCGGTGTCTGTCGAGGTCGTCTCGCTCACGTCGGCTCCTTGGCTGGGTCGACTGCGGTGTCGGGGGTGGTGGTGGGAGGCAGGTGCTCGATCCGGAAGCCGGTGAAGCCGTAGAGCACGCTGAGCGCCGGGCTGGCAATGTTGAACAGGGCGTAGGGCAGGTACTGCAGGGCCGAGACGCCCAGCACCGCCCCCATGAACGCGCCGCACGAGTTCCACGGCACCAGCGGCGACGTCACTGTCCCGCTGTCGGCGGCCAGGCGGGACAGGTTGGTGGGCGCCAGGTCGCGGCGGCGGAACTCGGCTCGGAACATCTTGGTGGGCAGGATCAGGGCGATGTACTGGTCGCCGGCCACCAGGTTGAGGCCGAAGGCGCAGGCGAACACGGTGGCGAACAGGCGGCCGGTGGTGCGGGCGGCGTGGATGACCGGGTCGATCAGCCGGCTGATCATGCCGAACTCCTCGAGCATGGCCCCGAAGGTGACCGCGCCGATGATCAGCCAGACGGTGGGCAGCATGCTGGCCATCCCGCCGCGCGACACCAGCCGATCGACCTCGTCGACGCCCGAGTCCATCTGGAAGCCGGTGGCCATGGCCTGCCACACCGCCTTGATCGACTGGACCACCGGGCCACCGCCGTCGCTCGCGAAGCCCTGCACGACATCGGATTGCAGGAAGGCGCCGCAGACGCCGGCGAACAGGGTGGCGGCTATGAGGGCGTAGGTGGCGGGCACCTTGCGTATCGACAGGAAGGCCAGCAGCACCAGGGGGAGCAGGTTCAGCGGGGTGATGTGGTACACGTCGCCCAGCGCCCGCAGCTCGATGGTCTCCGGCACCACATGGGCGTCGGTGCCCTTCACGATGCCGAGGACGGTGAACCCGATCACCGCGATCACGAAGGCGGGCACCGAGGTCCAGGCCTGGCGCTTGACGTGCTCGTAGACGTTGACGCCCACCAGCTGCGAGGTCAGCACCGTGGTCTCCGACAGCGGCGAGAGCTTGTCGCCCAGGTAGGCCCCGGAGATCACCGCGCCGGCGGTGATGGCGGGCGAGACGTCGAGGGCGATGGCGATGCCCACCAAGCCGACCCCGATGGTCCCGGCCGTGGTCCACGAGCTGCCGATGCTCAGGGCGACGAGCCCGCAGATGAGCGCGGTGGCCGCATAGAACCAGCCGGGCGAGAGCAGCTGGATGCCGTAGTAGACGAGCGTGGGGATGGTGCCCGCCAGGTTCCACACGCCGATCAGCGCCCCCACGGCCAGCAGGATGAAGATGGCGCTGGTCACCGAGGCCACCGAGGCGCGGGTCGCCTCCTCGACCTCCTCGTAGCTCCGGCCGTTCTTCATGGCGATGAGCGCCGCCACCAGGGCGCACAGGATCAACGCCACCTGGATGGGCCCGTCGAGGGCGTCGAGCCCGAACAGCGCCAGGGACCCGCCGATCAGCACGGCCAGCGTGATCAGCGGCACGAGGGAGTCGACCAGCGACGGAAGTGGGACCGATGCCCCGGCGTCGCCGGGCGGCGGATCACCGTTGCGGTCACTCGTGGCCATCGACGGTCTCCCGTGGGTCGGTTTACCCCGTACGGTCCATCACCACCAGTACCTGCGCACAGTGTGAGAGCCACCACCCGCTGCGGGTGATGCCGGTGTCACCCGTCGTAGTCGGCCTCGCTGACGTGCTCGCCCCACTCCGTCTCCGGCCCCTCGGCGACACCCTCCGTCAGGGACAGGTGGGTCATCAGCCGGTCGGGCGCGGCGCCGTGCCAGTGCCACTCGCCCCTCGGCGTGTAGACCACATCGCCGGCGCGGATCGTGACCCGCTCGCTTCCCCGGGCCTGGATGCGACCCTCACCCTCGGTGACATACAGGGTCTGTCCGAGCCCGTGCGCGTGCCACGCGGTGCGCGCCCCCGGGCTGAAGTGCACGGCGAGCGCCCGGATCCGGGACGGGTCTTCGCCCCGGACGATCTGGTCGATCCAGACGTCGCCGGTGAACCACTCGGCCGGTCCCTTGAATGACGGGTTGCGGGGCTGGATCTCCACGGTGCCTCCTCCGTCGTCGGCCAGCCCAGGCTAGACACGGGTGATGATCGAGAGCCGGGCCGCCTTCGCCGACCTCCTCGCCACCCTCACCGAGGTGGGCGAGCGCTACGCCGGGGGCGAATGGGGCCTGACCGAGCCCGGGGACGTGGCCGAGGGGCTGCGGGTCGTGCTCCACCACCTCGCCACCGGCATCGAGACCCAGTTCGAGCAGGACGCGGCCCATCCCACGTTCCGGCCCATCGTCACCCCGTGGCGCAAGGCGCTGGGCGACAACGCCGACGCCCGCTACCACGACGCACCGATCCATCCGGCGGGGACCTACCGGGTACGGGGCCGGACCGGCGGGGCGGTGTACGTGTCGGTCACCGTGGAGGCCGGGGCCGAGGACGGCGCGTTCCCGTCGGGGACCGTCGGCGTGCTCAACGACACCGGCTTCGACGTCGCGCCCGACGGCAGCTTCGAGATCACCGTGGGCGGGCCCCAGCGCGACCAAGCCTGGTTGCCGCTCGCGCCCGACGCGTCGCGGCTGACCGTGCGCCACTACTGGGAGTCCGAGCGCTCGCCGTGGACACCGCCGATCCCCGACCTCGGCCTCGACATCGAGCTGGTCGGCGGCGCGGGCGCGGTCCCGGTGGCGCCCGACGCGCCCACCGACGCCACCGTGGCGACGTCGATCCGGCGGATGGCCACCTACCTGCGCAGCCACACCATGGAGACGCTGGCCCCGCCGGGCGACGGCGACCCGCCCGCGTTCGTGTCCCGCCTGCCCCACGTGTTCCCCGCCCCGGTCAGGCCCGGCGCCCACGCCCTGGCGGCCGCCGATGCCGCCTACAGCATGGCGCCCTACCTGCTGGGCCCGGACGACGCCCTGGTCATGCGGGCGCGCTGGCCGGAGTGCCGCTGCGCCAACGTCTCATTGTGGAACCGCCAGCTCCAGACCTTCGACTACCTGCGCCACCCGGTCAGCCTCAACCGGGCGCAGGCGCCGGCCGGGCCCGACGGGCTCGTGACCATGGTGATCGCCCACCGCGACCCCGGCGTGCCCCACTGGATTGCGACCGAGGGGCGGCCCTTCGGCCTGGTGTTCTGGCGCTTCATGCTGCCCGAGGGCCCCATCGACACTCCCACCGCCGAGGTGGTCCCGCTGGCTGCCGTGCGCGACGCGGCCCCTCACGCCCCGGGCTCGGCCTCGACGCCGAAGGTGGACATGTAGGCCGCCAGCTCCGACCGGACGGCGGCGGCGTCGAACCCCCACTCGGCCGCCGTGTAGTCGTGACTGCCGTGCTTGCCCCGCGGCTTGGCCGCCAGGTAGTCGACGATCGCGCGCCGATGGCCGTCCGACAGCTCGCGGCCGATCTCCGCGTAGGCGGCGGCGATGGCCCCGACGGGGTCGGCCATGAGATCGGCGAAGCGGACGTCGCCGTGCACACCGGGCAGCGACCCGTCCGCCCGCCGGCGGGCCACGGTGGCCAGCGCGTCCGTGAAGATCGCCCCGATCAGGGCGGCCAGCCCGTCGATGTCCACCGCGTCGGTGCGCAGCCACTGGACCATCGCGGTCGTGCTCACCGTGGACGGCATGGTCCGAGCCGGATCGCGGTGGGTGAAGATCACGCACGCGTCCGGATACGCGGCCAGCAAGTCGTCCAGCATGAGCAGGTAGCCCGGGGTCTTCAGCAGCCAGCGCCGGGGCGGCCGCCCGTGCTGCACCGCCTGGAGCACGGCCCGGTGGAAGGCCAGGTCGGCGCCCACGTCCGGGGCCCAGTCGCCCCACTCGCTCAGCGCCATCGACCAGTGGTTGCCGGCGAAGGACGGTGCGCACAGGGTGATGCACTCGACCGGCAGGTCCGAGCGCAGCTCGTGGATGGCGGCGAACTCGGGCTGCACGTCGGCCCACAGCTCCTGCTCGGCCTCGGTCATCGCCCG
>Ga0209814_10000541_pt1 | contig 12511 bp, 7 predicted proteins | sample SoiMetdeltSBSDD1_FD_187597 | JGI IMG/M metagenome (GOLD analysis project Ga0209814, IMG submission 187597) | Bulk soil microbial communities from a Populus tree surrounding site in Tennessee, USA - Soil MetaG P. deltoides SBSDD1 (SPAdes) (version 2) | ecosystem: Environmental > Terrestrial >... | reverse complement strand
TTTTCGCCATCTCGGTAAAGAATCCCTCTTTCTCCAGTTCCTGCAGCAGGCTCAGATCGACGAACTGCTCCGGCTTGGCGTTCTTCGCTTGCGGCATCTGCGGCGCAAGCTGGTCCAAGAGAAATTGGAGTCCTTTCAATGTCGGGTAAGGTTTCTTCGGAGTCGTTTTTATGTACACCCGGTAAGACTGTTCGAGAACATCGGTATCATTGGTCCGCATGTATTTAGCGTAGACCTTCTGGGTTGCCGGTTTGTTGTGAAAGCTGAAGTGAATTCCCTCGATGTATCCCTTGAGCGCAGCCTTAACGATATCGCGATTGCTTTTGAGGTAGCCGCGCGTGGTTGCGAAGCCATTTCCCTGGACCTCCACTCCCAGGTCCGGAATGTAGACCAGTTCCGTAAAGCCCATTTTCTTCGCCACTGGAACGGTGGACGAGTTGAAGACCGAAGCATCAATCTTTCCGGCTGCCAAAGCCGCAACCCGCTCTGCGTCCGGGCCACCGGGCACGAGGACCACATCCTTACCGGGCTCCAGGTTGAGATGTTTAAGAAGAATCAGTGCCGCAAAGTGAGTGGCGGCTCCGTAGCCACTGATGCCCAATCTTTTGCCTTTCAACTGTTCAAGTCGGGTTGTACCGGCGCGGCCAAAGATGGTGGAGTCATAAAAGCTTTCAACTCCAGCAATCAGCACGAGGTTGAAGCCCGACAGGTTGGCCTGTACGACCTGGCCAATACTCATGAGCGGCGGATCTCCGGCGGCCAAAGCTTGGATCGCCAATTGTCCGCCTCGAAGGAAAACCGGCTCCACATCCAGTCCATACTTCGCGAACAGTCCTTCGTCTTTAGCAACCCAAATGTGGCCCTGCCTAAAGCCCAGGGAAGGATAACCCATTCTGACGCTCTTAAATTCTTGGGCAACGGCAAAAGTGGTAGGCGACACAAGGATCAGTAGAACAATCAGGCCTCGGTTCAACATAATGCGCTCCTAGTGACCGCCTATCAAAGCGCAATAAAAGTCCGGGTTCAAGCGCAAATCAAGGACGCGAGTTGCCACGACCTGGGATGCTTTGAATCGACTTTGATCAAAGAGTAGAGATAGTCAGACTTGGATCATCCGAACCCGCGAAGGCTCTGCGAGTTAGTTACCGCCGCGGGTAGCGCGCCACTTGGAGTCGCTGCCGCCTTTGACGGTTCCTTCCATGGCATTACCGTTCACGCGGCCGGTGTATTGGGCACCACCGGCTGTGAAACTGATCTGATCCCCGCGCAGCCTGCCGTTGGTGATGGGTGTGGAAACATTGCCGGACCTGAGGGTGCCGGAAATCATTTGAAAGGTTTGCTTAAGCGCAAGCTCGCCCTGCGGTAGTTGCCAGGTGCCTGCCACTTTCGCCGGCACGATCCAGAGCAGGGCCGTGCAGTATGAGATGCAGTCTTCGTTGACCGTGGCGGTTTCGTCAGCCGCCCATTCCCCCATCGTGAAGGTATTCGAGACGATGCGGGTACCGGGTTTGAGATCGAGGATCTTTGGACGCAGCTTTAGATTGATATCGGGCAGCAAAAACATCGAAATCACCGTCGCCTGCGAGAAATCGCTCTCGAATAGGTCGGCCTTCTGAAACGTGGCTCTGTCGCTGACGCCTTCTTTGGCGGCATTACGCTTCGATAATTCGACCATGTCCGGATTGTATTCGATGCCCAGGGCTTTGGCGCCGCGCTTCGCGGCGGTAATCACCGTGCGGCCATCGCCCGAGCCGAGATCGATGACGTAATCTTTGGGCGTGACTTTTGCCATGTCGAGCATTTTGTTGACCACCGTTTGTGGGCTCGGTACCCACACCACATCCTTGCCTTCCTGGCCGACGCGTGGTTCGAATTGTTCTTTGGCGGGCTGTGCCTGAGCGTAGACACTAGTAGCCATGAGAGACAGGAATACAGTCAATAACAACTGAGGTACACGGTGCGATGAATTCATATTGGATTCTCCACGTTTGAGATTACGGCGCTATTAGCAAAGCGTTCGCCGTTAAGAAGCCCGCAAAAGGAAATAGCTTCCTCGCGATCAGTTTAAACCTTTTTTACTCTAAGCCGCAGGAAATTTCCAGTCTTACCGCTGGCCAGTAGAGTTCAGCCGTTTCCCAGCAGCCGCGGTTCCGGCCGGTAATCAGTCGGCACGGCGGAAAGCCGACGGGGCTCTCGTCCTTCAACGAGTCTCGCCGGCGCAATACACTATCGCTGTTTTGAAATTCTTTGAAGCAGGACAGCTAGGACTTCTTTCGTTCCTCATCGATCAGCTGCATCGCCTTTGCGCGAAGCTCGCTGTCAGTATTCAACGTGTTGATAATCTGGCTGTAGATTTCTCGACTCAGCCCTTCCTTGGCGAGGGCTTCGTCAATTTTTGCTCCCGCTTCCTTTTGAATGACTTGAGCCTCTTGATCCCCTTGAGCTTTGTTAAGGCGCGGTTCGTAGGTGTCACGTATCTTCTCGAATTCCACGTAGACTCGAGCGAACGATTTAAGCTGGGTTGGATCGATCTTGGATTGCTGCTTAGGCGGTTCCTGTGCAAAGATAGTCTTTAGAAACGGGCTCACACTCAACCCGCCAATCAAAATAATCAAAACAATGATTCGACAAAATAATTTTTGCATTTAGACCTCCTTGTACGCGGGACAATCGCTATGCCATAGCGCAAGAGTGGTGCCAAAGAATAGTGTCGTAGATTTGCTGAGTTTCGCTGGGCAACTGGTTTAGCAGGAGGCTCGTCTGTATGAATTCTCCTGCATGATTCGTCCCACATTCCATGCTGAAAGAAAGTCTCAATTGTCAGGAGGCTTTTTTCCCCAAGACTTGTGGAGCGTCCAAAATATATTTCACCAGGAACGGCCAGACCTGGGTAGCGTCGGCCTGGATTTCCGCATAGACGCCGTTTTTAGCGGCTTTGCGCCAGGATTCATTTTCAGAGTAGGTGCAACCGGAAAGATGACCGAAGTGGGGTCGGTCGGGGCAGATCCTAATTCCGTAGGTGAATCGGCGCGGCGGTAGGTTTGTTCCCAGACGCTGATTGATGATCTCGATGAGCGGCGCGACATTTTGGACGTTGTTACGCGGTACGCCGCCGCCGATTGTAAAAATGCCGAAACGCTTGGCCGCCGCCACCAACTCGACAAGCTTTCTGCTGTCGCTCTCAAGGTCCATCAGAATTGGCCTCTTGCCGCGGCGTTTACGCTTGATGTTGTGGATATAGAGATCGTTGCCCAGCTCCGAGTCTACAAAGGCTGGCACAAAGACGGGTACGCCGCACAGATAGGCGGATTTTAGTATGCCCCGTTCGTTAGGGTAGTTCTCTGCGAGATATTTGCCGATAAGTTTGTTTAGAACCGTCGGACTGGTCGGGCGGGTGCCATCGAGCTGATCGATGACTTTGCCGATCACTTCCTCGACGGTATCGAGATTGGTTTCGGGCTCAAGCGTGTCCGTAACCCGGTTGAGCTTGCGGCGGGCCAGCGCCGTATCGTCGTAGGCAGGATTGTACTTGTAGTGCTTCAGTCCGATGGAGGACACAAGGCCATGCGCCATGAGAGCTCCGGTGGAGGAGATGGCGTTAATCAACCCGGTCTCAATCATATCGCAGATGACCAGGTCCATCTTACCGACCGTCATCGCGCCGGTTATCGTAAGGAAGCGAAGACACTGTTTATCGCGCACCATGGCGTGCAGCGCTTCCGCTCCTTTGGTAACTTGTGAAGCGACGCCGCCATAGGGCGCGAGATCAGATATAAGCGAGGCCACCGAAGTTCGCCGCCCGTTGATCCATTCGTCGAGGCTCCGGTAGAGAACCGGCATTATATAGCGCGGGTCGGCGAAGACGGCGTCGGGGAAGTAGCCGTCTCTGATTTGGCCGGGACGCGCCATGTCGAATGGGTTGATAAAGATCGCGCGCGCGGGTTTCCGATAGATCGCTTCGGCATTTCTTTCGGAGAATGCTCCGACGACGATGGCGTTTTCTGCACGGTGCTTTTGCCTCGCGTATTGAGAGGGGAGCACAATCCGGTCGCACCACTTGTTTCCAACAAATTTGTGCAGCAGACGTCCCAGTGGAGAATTTTCCAATCCGCTGTAGATGAGAACCGGTTTTTTCTTCGCAGCGATCATTGCCTGGATCGTGCGGGCAACCTCGCCGAGCATCCTGGCGCCGAAGGCGCAGTATCTCATCCCGTCCACGATGTCGCCGACGGTGGCGCACTTTCGTAGATCCAGTGATTTGAGTTCTTCGAAATTCAATTTTTAGGGAGCCTTTCGCCCTTTCACGGCTCAATAGTTTTGTGCTTCGTAGCACGGTGAGTATATCCAGTCAATTCCGAGCCGTGCAATTCGCGGCTATGGAATTTTCAGAATGGCGGCGGGGTGAACTGCGCTGTCACCAAACGATGACTGAACCGGTGGCCCAAATGGCGACGGCAGGGATTTTCCCCCTTTTGTACCCGGTTGATGGCGGGAGAGCCCCGGCTTATCCTTTTTGACCGCTAAATCTTTTTTTTTCATTAGACGACGGATAGGGCTGGCCCGAACGATCGAACCGTAACACTTTGTAACCCGTTGTCGCCGTGCCTTCCATGGTCAGCCGATAGTAGAAGTGCTCCCCTGAATTCTCTCCGGTCAGGAAAATATAAATCGCTTTCTCACCGGGCATCGGCTCATATTCAAGCGCTGTGACGGTTTTCGGAAAGGCTTTCGGATGCAATTTTGAAAGAACGGCTTTGAATTGTTCCCGAGAAACATAGCGCTTGGTCCCATCAGCCAGTAGCGCGTAACCGTTTTCGACATCCTGCTTCACAAATGCGACTTGCGCGAATTCCTCAGCTTTCTTTCCGGCTGAAGATTCATCATGGTGGATCGTTTCCATGCAGCCCATCAACCCCACGGCGAACATTAATGGGTAGAAGTAATACTTCGACCCGCTTCCTTTACGTGCTCGCCCGCGAATTACAAACCTCATGGCTAAAAATCCTCCAGATCGTTACAGAATGAAGGGTTCCTAGTACAGGGGACACCGGTCGTCAAGGGGTCAGAAAAGACCGCGCGGGTTTCCTTCGCTGGTGGAGTCGGCAAGGTTCACACTTGGGCAAGGCAGTGCCCCGCTGGTTCCTGAAAAGGGACGCCGTTAAGATGGAACATAGGATCTCGCAAATTAATCACCGCAGGCAACGCAACGGTTGCAGCTTTGGGACAAAATTGTGCGATTGTGGTCGGTCTTTGGTCGTTCAAGAAGCGCTAAGTTGTTTTTCGCCCGGGATTTAGCTGATAAGTCAAGGCATAGAACTTGCCTATCTGGATCTATAAGAGGTGACATGGGATGCGAAGCCTTTCTGGAATTGGGTTTGGGTTTGCTCTCGCTCTAGCCTTTTCAAGTGTCCAACAGGCCTTCCCGCAAACAATAGCCGATACCCTGTACCGGGAGAGTGTTGAGTATGAAGACGGTAAGATCTCCGTTGATTTCGATCAAACTCCGTTAGGAGTCGCGCTCAATGCAATACAAATCAAGACCGGCTTGCAGATTACGGTTCCTCCGACAACAGAGAGTAAATTTCTGAACCTGCGGATGAGCCGGCTGCCACTTGAGCCTGCTGTCCGCTCTCTGATTGCTTCCATTGGATTCAGGAACTTCGCGTTAGTGTACGATGAAGAGGGTTATCCCAAACGCGCCGTTGTCCTGGACGCGCGACCGGAAGTTCGTGCAACACCCGCCCCGGATTCGCGAACTGACTCCAGCGCGGAGCCCGTCGTCGAACCTCTGAGGGCGCAGGAACGAGCTCAGCTCCAGAAGGAACTGGAGCGTTGGGCTGAGCTCAAACAGGAAGATCGTAGCCGAATCGAGGAGCGGCTGAAAACCTTGCCTCCCTCTGAGGATCGCGAGCAGCTAGTCAAAGAATATGGGCGGCAGCTTTTGGGAATCAAAAATTAACCGGCCTAACCGATAGTTCACCGACGGTGGGTTTGTCGGCGAACTCGAGAACCATTCAACGTTTACCGGCATCAAAGGATCTTATCCCGCGGCTTTCAAGGATTTTGCGGCCTTCAGGATAGCCAAAGATACTTTTTCGATTATTTCATTGGGCTGGTAGGGCTTCATAAGTAAAGCGCTTAGTTCTCCTTGGTCCATGGCGGATTCCATATCATGTGAAATGTACCCTGTAGCCAAAATTGGTTTCAGCGCCGGATCCGCTTTTCGCATTTTCTTCAGAGCTTCCCAGCCGTTTAACTTGGGGAGTCCGAGATCGAGAATCACGACGGATATTTCATCCTTGTGCCGCAGAAAAGTTTCCACCGCTTCGACACCATCGGTGGCCACCAAGACGCGGTAACCTGCCTTTTCCAGAGTCGTGCGCATCAACTCCAGCTGCCTGATCTCGTCCTCGACAAACAAAACTACGTGACCTTGTACCGCGATGCTGCCGAGCTCTTGCCGGCCGCGCGGCCGATCCAGTCCGACAAGGTTGGTTTGATTATCGGCAAGCGGCAAATAGATGCGAAACGTGGTGCCGCACCCAGGCTCGCTGGTCACGTCGATGAAACCGGCGTGGTTGGTCACGATCCCATAGGCCACGGAAAGCCCGAGTCCGGTGCCTTGGCCTTGTTCCTTGGTAGTAAAAAATGGCTCGAAGATACGGCTCCTGGTAACCTCGTCCATTCCTGATCCCGCATCCTTCACGGTAATGTACGCGTAGGTTTTTTCTTTCGCGTTCTGAAAATGGGATCGAAGCTCAGCTCCGGCTATCGTTCCGGTCTTCAGAAGCAACTCCCCGCCCTCCGGCATGGCATCTCGAGCATTAACACAGATATTGAGCAGTACCTGATTGATCTGGTTTGGATCAGCCAGCACCGACGCCAGGCCAGGGTCTAAATCCAAACCAATATTGATCGTCCTGGGCAAGGTTCCGCTCAAAAGCACCTTGAGCTGTTGCAGCGCGTCATTGAGATCGACTTGCTCGAACCGGACGGCGCTCTCTTTGGCGACCGCGAGTAGCTGCCGGACGGTCGAGGCTCCACGTTCGATGGCTTCGTCGATGACGTCCAGATCTTCAGTCAACTCTGCATTGCCTGGACCGTGGTCTCGCAGAAGCGAAGCATATCCTTTGATGATATTGAGAATATTGTTGAAATCATGCGCGATGCCGCCTGCCAATACTCCGATGCTTTCCATCTTTTGGGCTTGGCGCAGCTGTTGTTCCAGTCTCTTTTCCTCATCCCTTTCTTTCGATAGCGCGGCGTTAGCCAGCTGCAACTCTGCCGTGCGGTGCTGCACTCTTTTCTCGAGCTCCTCGTTCGCTCGCGCCAATTCATCCTTCGCTTGTTGCAAGGCTGCCTCCGCCTCCTTGCGGTCGGTTATATTAAGAAAAATGCCGATGCAACCGCGGACCTTGCCTTCTTCTTCTCGCAGAGGCGTCGCGCGGCAGAGCTCATGAATGGTCGTTCCGTCGCTCCGCAGGATTTCCAGCTCCTCGTCCAAAATGTCAATCCCTTCGCGGCAGGCGCGTTGCATCGGCAGCTCGTCTACAGCGACTTGCTGACCGTTGCGCAACATCCGAAAGGAAAGCTTGTCACGGGCCGAGCTGCTCTTGGATACGTTCTCCCCCATATTTGTCCCGAGCATGCGCGTGAATTCCGGGTTGCACCAGATGTGTTCGCATTTCGCATCCGTGGCTACAGCAATGCCAATTGGAGCGGTATCGATCAGTTTGCGAAACTCCTGGTTGACGATTTCCAGCGCGCGAGTCCGTTGGCGCAACATCTCTTCCGTCTGCTTGCGTTCGGTAATGTCGCTGATGGCCGAGACCCATCCCGTAACGTTGCCGGAGGCATCTTTTTCCGGTACATAGGCGGCGCGCATAAAGCGGCGGCCGATTCGCTCATAGGGAATCTCGGTTTCATATTCGACGGTTTCCCCATTGAGAACCGTCTGGATATGCGGGCGAATGATTTTACTGGCATCCTTGCCAAGGATCTCGGTAATCGATTTGCCCATAATCTGTTCCGGTACGAGACCCAGGCGCTCCGCGTACATTCGGTTCACGAATCGGAAGCGCTCGTCGCGGCTGCATTGTGAGAGCATCACCGGCGCAATGTCGGTAATAAGACGAACCTGAGCTTCCTTGGCGCGCAGGGTTTCTTCGGCGCGCCGGCGCTCAGTGATATCCATGCAGACGCCGGCTAATTTTTCAGGCTGTCCGTTGGCACCGAGTAAAATGTGTCCAAATCCCTCGACCCAGCGGATGGCACCGTCCGGGCGCTTAATGCGGTAAGCGACATGATAATCGCCGTGCGTTGCCAGTGTTTGTTTGATTTGAGTCAACACGTATTCCAGATCTTCGGTGTGAATATCGCGCTTGAAATCCTCGAAGCGTCCGCCGAAGGTTCCCGGCGCTAGGCCGTGAATGGCTTCGAGACTGGACGACCAGGTGACTCGGTTGGTCGAGAGGTTCCATTCCCAAGCTCCCATTTGCCCCGCCGCCAGGGCCACCTGCAGCCGGCGTTCACTCTCCCGCAAGGCATCTTCCGCGCGCTTGCGCTCCATAAATTGTCCAAGCTGAGAACCGATATTCCCGGCCATTTCCAAGAAATCCCTATCCGGCTCCTCAATCTCATGACTAAAACATTCCATGACACCGACGACTTCATCGCCGAGTTTAATTGGAAAGCCAATCCCGGTGTGCAGGCCTTCTTTAGTGGCCACGGGCGCTTGGGGAAAATTACTGTCGTTAGTCACATCGGTAATCCACTCCGGTTTGCCACTGCTCCAGACTCGCCCCGGCAGACCCACACCGGGAGGAAACTTGCTCTGGCGGGTCATCGCCTCGAACTCTGATACATTAATGGAGGGAAGACACCAAAAGTCTACACAGGCGAGTTGCTTGGCCGATCGGTCCACGTTCCATATCGCACCCAGCTCCCACTCTGCCGTTTCACACATGACTTGAATAATTTTGGGCGCGGCATCTGTCATACTGGGAGATTCAGCTAGCACTCGACTCACTGCATCCTTGATACGCAGCCTTTGCTCTAAGCGCCTGCGCTCGGAAACCACGGTCGCCATCACCAGGGTCGTTACGGTGAGGGTCGCCATGAACAGCTGTAGAAAAAAAAGAGATTCATTCTGCTTAGCAGCTACGAATGGACCCAGGCCTTGTAATGTGCCCCAAATGGCGATCCCTGACATTATAAAAGTCGAAGTGATCGCTCCCCGTCTGCCAAATCGCAACGCTCCCCATAGAAGCGGCGCCAGCGCGAAATACTCCAACCCGGATGGAATGGTGTTCAGAAACAGAAGCCAGCCGACGAAAACGAGCGTTAGCAGCAAGCCCGTCGCCTCTAGAATCTGCATCGGTTTTATGGACAAGAACGGTTGCGTCAACCAAAGCAGCAGCAGGGAAGCAACGATTAAATCGCCGACCATGTCCCCCAGCCACCAGTCCAGCCAAATCGTTGAAAACTCGTCCCATCGGGCGAAGCCTCCAAGACTCAAGCTGGTTACACCAACGGTAGCGGCGACGGCGGTGCTCAGAATACAGGCCAATAGGATGAATCTGAGCAGGCTCTTCGTTTGTTCGAAGGCATTCGCGCCGTTAGCGAACCAGGAAACCAACGCCGCTCCCAAGAGCGCTTCGACCGTATTGCCGGCCGCGATGCTCAGCGCCGTGGCCAACGATCCTTGGGCATTGATGTTTACCAGGAAGGCGCCAATAAATATTCCCGGCCAGAGCCGATATCCCCACAGGAGAATTGCCGCCAATGCAATTCCGCTCGGCGGCCAGACTGCAGACGCGCTTGGGTGGACGCGCGCCAACGACAAGCCGAAGCCGCCGGCGCAAAAATACAAAACGGCGAGGACTACAATGAATGCCGCGGTTTGAAAATATCGCGTCATTTTGTCGACAATGCGTCGGTTTCTCACCGAACCAACGCATGACATATCTCGTTCTTTTTACGTGATTTGCGAATTGTTGACAAGGAAAAAGAAAGCATGCCAAACAAAGCGAAAGAAAGGCAAAGCGACTTTTTAAGAAGTACGCAGGGCTATGATGCAGTTGGATAGGGGAATTTGCAGAACCGCCTAGCCCGATTGTCAAAATGGAAGTGACCGAGGCGCGAACTCTCGGGGTCTCCGTATCTGAAGGAGTCGCAATTCAACGGCCTTGCAAGAACCTGCGAGTGCCGTTTACCTAGAACTGGTACTTTTGATAGATCCGCGCTAACCCTCCGGAATCTACCGGCTTTCTCCTCAGTAAATCTAAATAATGGGGTCCTTCGAGCGTCATCTGTTTACAATTCACCACGCACTCGCCGGCGTGGCAACGGTTTATCGCTCTTGGCAAAATCGGCTCTGGCCTCTCCGGTTGAGGAAACGTCCTCGGCACCGGTTTCCTGCAAAATAGTTTTGGCTTTTTGAGTCCAGTTCGAGTCGTCGCAATGCACCGAGACCAGAATCCCGCCTTTCTTGATTCTGCCTTCGTATCGCTTTGCCTCGTATTCAGGAATGCCGAAACCGATCAGGCTTCCGGTAATTCCGCCCACGACGCCTCCGGCGCCGACACCGGCAAGGGCCGCAAGGATAGGACCGGCCGCGATAAAAGGACCGATACCAGGGACAGCGATGGCGCCTATTCCTGCCAGCCAACCCACAACACCGCCGATCACAGCGCCTGTGCTGGCGCCTGCGGAAGCTCCCTCGGGGGCTTTCGTCGCTTTTTCGTGGCCAAAATCTTTGGTTCCTTCGTTATCAGGATAAAGAACCGAAACATCCTCCGGGCGAAAATTGGCTTCGCGAAGCGCTACGAGTCCTTCTTCTAAAGCTACCTTGTTCGAATAAATTCCAAACGCAGCCGTGTTCTTACCTGCCATATTAATTACCTCCTCCGGATTAACTTTCACCAAGTGGAGCAAGCGACATGCCAGGTAAGAAACTATTTAATTTTTACAACTGGATAGCATCGCGTTAGACTTTTCCTTACAGACGCGCGCCCTTCGATGACGGCTTTTAGCTACAGTTGCGCGCTAAAATTCAATTTATGGTCTTTTTCGTTTCTGTGAACCGGAGCTCGTCAGTGCGATATAACATATTCAAGCGCGCGTGAAGCGTGAAGGGTATTGATGATGTTCAAAGAAACATTAAAATAGAGTAAACCACGATTGCATCTTCAAGCTTTTTTCAGTTCATAATCCAATCCAAACTCCAAGGATATTTTATGGAAGCCACGACTCCCCCGATCGAAGACACATTTTATATTCTGGCGACCGACGCGCCCGCGGATTACGTCAGCAGAGTGCTAAAAGACGGCGAAACGTTTGCGGTCTTCGATCCTCACGGCGATATTCAAGCGGTAGGTTTGGGCCAAGAGGGACTCTACCATGAGGGAACTAGATTCCTTTCCCGCCTATTGTTCAAGCTGGGCAATGCCCGACCTTTTCTTCTCAATTCCGTCGTCAAAGAAGACAATTCGCTCTTCGTGGTGAATTTAACCAACCCGGATGTTTACCAGCGAGGACAGCGCATGCTGCCGCGGGGAACGTTGCACATCACACGAACAAAAATGCTGCGGCAATCGATGTGTTATGAGACGCTGAGATTCATCAACTACGGCTTAACTTCCGTCGACGTCCATTTTTCCATCGAATTCGAGGCCGATTTCGCAGACGTGTTCGAAGTGCGTGGCATGACCCGAGAGCGCAGGGGCGTTCGAAGTTTAGGAAAGATTGAGGCCGATCAACTCTGGCTCGCCTATGAGGGATTGGACGGCGTGCTGCGCCGGACGCGCATCCAATGTGCTTCCGCGCCCAACAATCTAGGCGCGTCCGGAGCCACCTTCATTGAGCGTCTCGGACCGAAAGAAGAAAGAGAATTCTTTCTGACTTACGGTTGCGAGATCAACGGCTCAAATTTCGCTGGCGTGAGTTACAGCCGGGCGCACACGGAGGTAGAAGCAACGCCTAGAGCTCTTCAGGCTCAAGGCTGCCAGATCCGCACGTCCAACGAGCAATTCAATGAGTGGTTGGTTCGCTCTTCGTCTGATCTTCAGATGATGTTTACGGCTACGCCTTTTGGTGTCTATCCCTATGCGGGCGTACCGTGGTTTAGCACGCCATTTGGCCGAGACGGAATCATTACGGCTTTGGAATATCTTTGGGTGAATCCGGAAGTTGCCCGCGGCGTTCTGGGTTACCTGGCGGCCCTTCAGGCAAAGCAAAGAGATCCCACCAGAGACGCCGAGCCCGGTAAAATCCTTCACGAGACGCGCAAAGGCGAGATGGCGGCGCTGCGGGAGATTCCCTTCGACCTCTACTATGGCAGTGTTGATGCGACTCCCTTATTCGTGGTGCTTGCCGGGGCCTATTTCGCCTGCACTCATGATTTAACTTTCATCAGATCGATTTGGCCCCACATCGATTTTGCGCTCCGCTGGATTGATAACTACGGTGACCTGGACGGTGACGGATTTGTTGAATATCAGCGCCATTCGTC
>Ga0209814_10000533_pt1 | contig 12569 bp, 10 predicted proteins | sample SoiMetdeltSBSDD1_FD_187597 | JGI IMG/M metagenome (GOLD analysis project Ga0209814, IMG submission 187597) | Bulk soil microbial communities from a Populus tree surrounding site in Tennessee, USA - Soil MetaG P. deltoides SBSDD1 (SPAdes) (version 2) | ecosystem: Environmental > Terrestrial >... | reverse complement strand
GGTGGGGGCTACCCGTCGGCCCCGCCCCCGGGCGGCTTCCCCTCGGCCCATCCGCCGTCGGGCGGACGCCGCGGCCGTGGCCGCGGCCTGATCATCGGGCTGGTGATCGCCGGCGTGGTCGCCGTGGTCGGCATCGGGGCCGTCGCCATCTTCGCGCCCGACGACGCCGAGCGTGACGAGGGCGGCGACATCGTCGAGGGCGGCCAGGTCTCCGTGTTCGACCTGTCCGAGGGCGACTGCTGGAACAACGTCCCCGACGCGGGCGAGGAGACCGAGACCGTGGATGCGGTGCCGTGCACCGAGGCCCACGAGAGCGAGGTCTTCGCGGTCTTCGACGTCGACCTGGGTGAGGAGTGGCCCGGCCTGGACGCCGTCACGGCCGAGGCCGAGACGCAGTGTGTGCAGCGGTTCGAGGGCTTCGTGGGCCTGACCTACGACCAGTCGGCGCTGAACCTCTTCTACTTCAATCCCATCGAGGAGTCCTGGAACGAGCTCAACGACCGTGAGGTGGTGTGCGTGGTGCTCGACCCGACGGCTCCCGACGGGCGGACCACGGGCTCCTTGCAGGGCGCGGCCCGCTGAACGACACGCCGGTGCGCGGCGCCTCCGGGGCGCCGCGCAATAAGGGTGCTGGCCGCACCACCCAGCGTCCGGTTTGTATCTACCCGACCGCCATCCGCCTCTCCTCCCTGTTGCGCCAAGGCGCCTGCAAGCGGGCTACGAGGGCGCGGGATCAGGGTGAACAGCATGGCGACGACCACGGCGACGGTCACCGGGCGCGGACCCGGGCAGAGCGGGGGAGAGCCCGCGGCCCTGGCGCGCCACGTCGTCATCGTCCACAGCGACATGGTCTCGTCCACCGAGCTGGTCGAGGCGGCCGGCCCCCGCTACCCGCAGTTGCTGGCCCGGCACCGGGCCCTGATCGGAATGGCGGTCGAGCGTGCGGGCGGCCGCTTCCTGGCCCATGCCGGCGACGGCACCCTGGCCCTGTTCGACGATCCCCGCGACGCAGTGGCGGCCGCGGTCGACGCGCAGCGGGCGCTGGGCGACGAGCCCTGGCCCGGCGGCCTGGCGCTCCGGGTGCGCATGGGCGTGCACGCGGGCGAGGTCTACGACCTGGACGGCGAGCCCGTCGGCCTGGCGGTGAACCTCGGCGCCCGCATCATGGCGCTGGCCGCCGGCGGCCAGGTGGTGGTGTCCGACGCCGTGGCCCGGGCCGTGGCGGGCGGGGGCGTCCCCCGGGTGGCGGACGCGGGCTGGCACCAGGTCCGCAACCACGCGGGCCCGGTCCACCTCCACCAGGTGGTGGCGGACGGACTGACCGTGGTGGTCCCTCCTCCCGTAGGGGTCACGCTGCTGGGCGTCGCCTGATCCCGAGGTTGTGGAAGCGGTTCCATTGACAGGCTGACCGCTGTCACTTATGTTGCCGTCAAGTCGTGGAAGCGGTTCCACGAAGCTTGGTGGCGACAACGGGGAAGGGGGCCGGTGGTCACTATCGCGGACGTTGCATCGCACGCGGGCGTGGGCGCCGGCACCGTGTCCCGGGTGCTGAACGACAGCCCGCGCGTCAGCGAGCGCACCCGCGCCCGGGTGCTGGCTGCCATCGAGCTGCTCGACTACCGACCGAACCCGCTGGCCCGGGGCCTGTCCCGGGGACGGTGCCAGACCCTCGGAGTCGTGGTGCCGTTCTTCACCCACGCCTCGGCCGTCGAGCGTCTGCGCGGCGTGGTGGCCGCGCTGGACGGCAGCCGCTACGACCTCGTGCTGTTCAACGTCGAGTCGCCGGTCCACCGGGACGAGCACTTCGCCACGCTCACCCGGCGGGACCGGGCCGACGGCCTGCTCGTCATGTCGCTGCCGCCACCCGCCCGCAGCCTGGTCCGGCTGGCCGACGCGGGCGTTCCCGTCGTGCTGCTCGACAGCCACGGCCCCGGGGTGCCCGTCGTCGTCACCGACGACGTCGAGGGCGGCCGCCTCGCCACCCGCCACCTCATCGACCTGGGCCACGAGCACATCGCCTTCATCGGCGACGATCCCGACAACCCGCTCGGCTTCACCTCCAGCGGCGCCCGGGAGCGGGGCTACCGCGAGACGATGGAGGAGACCGGGCTGAAGGTCGGCCCGGGCGACGTCCGCCACGGCCCCCACGTGCGGACCGTGGCCCGCCATCTCGCCGAGGACCTGCTGGCGGGCAAGGACCGGCCCACCGCCGTGTTCGCGGCCTCGGACACCCAGGCCCTCGGCGTGCTGGAAGCGGCCCGGGCCCGGGGTATCGACGTCCCCGACGATCTGTCCGTCGTAGGCTTCGACGACGTCGAGGTGTCGAGCTACGCGGGGTTGACCACCGTGCGCCAGCCGCTTTTCGAGAGCGGTCGGCGCGCCGCCGAGTTGCTGCTCGAGTCGCTCGCCGCCAGTGAGCCGCTGGGGGAGGCCGAACACCGGCTCGATCTCGAGCTGGTCGTCCGCTCGACCACTGCGCCGCCGAAGGGAGAGCAATGAGTGAAATAGTTCTTGAGGACGTCTGGAAGGTGTTCCGCGGCGGGGTCGAGGCCGTCAAGTCCTTCGACCTCGAGATCGCCGACGGCGAGTTCGTCGTGCTGGTCGGTCCGTCGGGCTGCGGCAAGACCACCGTCCTGCGCATGGTGGCGGGGCTGGAGCGCATCTCCAAGGGCTCCATCCGCATCGGCGACAAGGTCGTCAACGAGGTGCCGCCCAAGGAGCGGGACATCGCCATGGTGTTCCAGAACTACGCGCTGTACCCGCACATGAGCGTGTACGACAACATGGCCTTCGGGCTCAAGCTCCAGAAGGTCCCCCGTACCGAGATCGAGGAGCGGGTGCGCGAGGCGGCCCGCATCCTCGATCTGGACGAGTACCTCAAGCGCAAGCCGGCCGCGCTGTCCGGTGGCCAGCGCCAGCGCGTGGCCATGGGCCGTGCCATCGTGCGCCACCCGCAGGCGTTCCTCATGGACGAGCCGCTGTCCAACCTCGACGCCAAGCTGCGCGTGCAGACCCGCACCGAGATCTCCCGTCTCCAGCACGAGCTGGGAGTCACCACCATCTACGTCACCCACGACCAGGTCGAGGCGATGACGATGGGTGATCGAGTGGCCGTCATGCGCAAGGGGGTCCTCCAGCAGGTGGACATCCCCGAGACCCTCTACGACCGCCCGGTCAACCTGTTCGTGGCCGGGTTCATCGGGTCGCCGGCCATGAACCTGCTGGAGGCCACCCTGCAGCCGGGAGACGACGGCGCGCTGGTGGTCGAGCTGGGCGACACCCGGCTGCCGGTGCCCGCCGAGATCGTGGCCCAGCGCCCGGGCCTGCGGGCGTATTCCGGCCGCCCGATCATCCTCGGCATCCGGCCCGAGGACATCGAGGACGCCTCCCTGATGGCGGACGCCCCGCCCGAGCGGCGCATCCGGTCCACCGTCGACCTGCGCGAGGCGCTCGGCTCCGACGTGCTCGTCCACTTCACGATGGACGCCGCCCCCGCGGTCACCGACGACGTCGTCGAGCTGGCCCTCGACGCGGGCCACGCGGGCGACGAGGCCGCCCAGCGCGTGGCCGCCGACCAGGCGCACCTCATCGCCCGCCTCAACCCGCGCACCCGGGCGGCCAACGGCGAGCCCATCGAGCTCGAGGTCGACACCCGCCGCATGCACTACTTCGACCCCGAGGCGGGCTCGGCGATCTACGACGAGCCCCCGACCGAAGCACCCCAAGCAGTCACCACAACGACCCCGACAGACAGTAACGACAGCTAAGGAGACCACCATGCGATACCGGCGATTGTTGGCAGTGCCAGCCGTCGCGCTGTTGTTGGCCGCCGCCTGCGGCGGCGACGACGACGACGATGACGGAGGTGCCGCGCCGAGCGAGGGCCAGGAGGAGAACACCGGCACCGTCAACCTGATGAGCGCCGGCGAGCCCGAGGAAGTCGAGGCCTACCAGCAGATCTTCGACGATCTCATCAACTCCGAGACCGACTACGACGTCGAGATCGAGTCGGTGGGCGACTTCGAGGAGCAGTTCCAGATCCGTGCCGAGGGCGGCAACCTCGACGTGGCGGCCGTGCCGCAGCCGGGCGCCATCCCGGACCTGGTCGACTCGGGCTCGATCGTCGCTCTCGAGGACATGGGCTTCGACATCGACGAGCTCAACGACACGCTCGGCGAGTCGTTCGTGGCCCTCGGCGAGTACAAGGGCAAGCACTACGGCCTGCCGACCAACATCAACCTCAAGAGCATGGTCTGGTACCCGAAGGACGACTTCGACGCCGCCGGCTACACGGTCCCCGAGACTTGGGACGACCTGATGGCCCTGAGCGACCAGATCGTGGCCGACGGCGGCACTCCGTGGTGCGTCGGGTTCGAGAGCGAGGGTGCGACCGGCTGGCCGGCCACCGACTGGATGGAGGACATCATGCTCCGCACCGCGGGGCCTGACACCTACGACCAGTGGTACAAGCACGAGATCCCGTTCAACGACCCGGCCGTGCTGGCCGCCGCCGAGCAGTTCGGTGACGTGATGTTCAAGGACGGCTACGTGCTCGGTGGGGCGCAGGCCACGCCGGACATCGCCTTCGGCGACGCCCCGCTGCCCATGTTCGACGACCCGCCCGGCTGCTGGCTGCACCGCCAGGCCAGCTTCATCAACGCCAACTTCCCGGAGGACGCCGAGGCCGGGGTCGACTACGACTGGTTCCAGCTGCCTCCCATCGACCAGGAAGGCACGCTGTTCGGCGGCGAGCTGACCGTCGTCGGCTCCAACCGGCCTGAGGTCGTCGACTTCCTCAACCGGTTCATCGCCGAGGACGTGCAGTGCGAGATGGGCGGCGTCCAGGCGTCGTCCCGGATCTCGCCCAACGTCGACGTGGGGCCGGACTGCTACGCCAACGACATCCTCGCCGACGCCTCGGTCATCCTGACCGACTCGCTGAGCTCGGGCACGGGGCGCTTCGACGCCTCGGACCTCATGCCCGCCGAGGTCGGCAGCGGTACCTTCTGGACCGGGATGATCGACTACATGCGGGGTGGCCCCGACAACGCCGAGTCGGTGCTGGACCAGATCGAGGACAGCTGGCCCAGCTGACAACCGGCCGGGGCTAACTCGGCTACAACGGAATCCGAGGAAGGGAGCGGTCGCCTCGGCGGCCGCTCCCCTCGGGCCGTGAAGGAGGTAGTGACGGGGTGGCGATAGACACCGAGGAACCGACGGCTCCACCCGAGCCGGGCGCAGAGGAGCCCGCGGGTCGCTCGCCCGCTCGCGATGCCGTCACCATCGGGCTGTTCGCCCTGGCCCTGGTGGTGGGGGCGGTCATCACCTGGGTGGTCCTGGCCCAGGCGCTCGACTACATGCGCGACCAGGACTCCAACCGGCTGCTGGTGATCGGCCTCGCGCTCGCGCTCGGCGTCGGTGGGATCTTCTTCCTGTTCTGGGCCATGGACCGGTTGGTCAACATGCTGCCCCGGGACGTCAGCGAGCGGGTGCGGCCTTACGTGTACGTGGGGCCCGCGCTGGTCATCCTGGCCGTGTTCCTCATCTATCCGGTGATCAACACGATCATCCTGAGCTTCAAGGACAACATCGGGCAGGACTTCGTCGGCCTCGACAACTTCAAGTTCGTGTTCACCGACCCGAGCATGCTGCGCTCGATCCGCAACACCCTGCTGTGGATCGTCCTGGTCCCGCTGTGCGCGGTGTCCATCGGGCTCATCTTCGCCACCCTGGCCGATCGGCTGCGCCGGGGCGAGGCGATCGCCAAGTCGCTGATCTTCCTGCCCATGGCCATCTCGTTCGTGGGTGCCGCGGTGACCTGGCGGCTGGTCTACGGCTTCCGGCCCGAGGGATTCGGCAGCAACGTCGGCCTGCTCAACGGGATCAAGCTGGGCCTGGGTCAGGATCCGGTGGCGTGGCTGACCATCCGGCCGTGGAACAACCTCCTGCTCATCGTGATCATGATCTGGATACAGACCGGCTTCGCCATGGTGGTGCTGTCGGCGGCCATCAAGTCGATCCCCGACGAGATCGTGGAGGCGGCCCGCATCGACGGCGCCTCCGAGCTCCAGGTGTTCCGCCACATCACGGTGCCCAGCGTCCTGCCCACCATCGTGGTGGTGACCACGTACATGGTGATCAACGCCATGAAGGTCTTCGACATCGTGTACGTCATGGGCAGCCCGGAGGCCAATCAGACCGAGGTCATCGCCGAGCGCATGATCCAGTGGTTCTTCCTCTCCAACAACGACGGCCGCGGCGCCGCCATCGCCGTCGTGCTGTTCCTGGCCGTCATCCCGGTGATGGTCTGGAACGTCCGCCAGTTCCGCCAGCAGGAGGCGATCCGGTGAGCCTGACCGTCCCGCTTCCCACCGAGGTCGAAGAGGCGCCCTCGGGGGCGACCGTGACCGCGAGCGAGACCGTGGGGGTCCGCCGCGGCGGCTGGTTCACCAAGATCGTCATCATCGCCGTCGTCGTCCTGTGGCTCATCCCCACGCTCGGCGTGGTGATCACCTCGTTCCGGCCCGAGACGCTCGCCGACACCACCGGGTGGTGGACGGCGCTGGGGCATCCGTTCCGCACGTCGGAGTGGACGATCGAGAACTACCGGCTCGCCCTGGACACCGGCGGCTTCGAGAACGCCTTCCTCAACAGCCTGGCCGTGGCGGTGCCGTCGACCGTCATGCCCATCACCATCGCCGCGTTCGCGGCCTACGCGTTCTCGTGGATGGAGTTCCGCGGCCGCTACGTGCTGTTCGTGCTGGTGGTCGGCCTGCTCGTCGTGCCGCTGCAGATGGCGCTGATCCCCATCCTGCGGCTCTACACCGGCGGCGCCTCCATCGGGGGCGTGCAGATCTTCCCCGACCTCGACCTGACGGGCACATTGCCCGCGGTGTGGCTGGCCCACACCGCCTTCGGCCTGCCGCTGGCCGTCTACCTGCTGCGCAACTACATCGGGTCGCTGCCGTCCTCGATCATCGAGTCGGCCAAGATCGACGGCGCCGACCACTTCACCATCTTCTGGCGGCTGGTGGTGCCGCTGTCGGTCCCCGCGCTGGCGGCGTTCGCCATCTTCCAGTTCCTGTGGGTGTGGAACGACTTCCTGGTGGCGTACGTGTTCCTGGGCGGCACCCGCGACACCCGGGTTCTCACCATCGCGCTGGCTGGCCTGGCGGGCTCGCGCGGCCAGAACTGGCACCTGCTCACCGCAGCCGCGTTCATCACCATGCTGCTGCCGCTGCTGGTGTTCTTCTCGTTGCAGCGCTACTTCGTGCGCGGCCTCACCGCCGGGGCGGTGAAGGGCTGAGTGTCCAGCTTCCGGCCGCCCGGCATGGTGCCGCTGCCACCGCGGCGCAAGTGGCGAGCCATCACCATCGCCACGCTGGTGCTGGTCCCGGCGTTCTGGTCGCTGATGGCCGGGCTGGTGGCCCTGGCCACGGACGAGGCCAAGGAGCCGGCCGGGGCGCCCGCGGCGGTGGCGTTCGGCCTGGCGTTGCTCCCCTTCGTGTTCGTGGCGCTGCGCATGGACGTCGACCACACCGTCAAGTCCCGCGTGTGGGCGGTGGTGCTGGCCTCGGCCTACACCGCGGTGCTGGTGTGGACCATCGGCGGCCTCGTGCTGCTCCCGGCCCCCATCTTCCCCTTCACCGCCCTCGGCATTGCCGACCACATGGCCGAGCGCCGCGCCGACGCGGCCCCGGCCGACCAGGCCCAGGCCTAGGTCGAGTCCCGCACCACCAGCTCGGTCTGCAGCACGAGGCCGTTCGGCGGCGCGCCCGCCTCGATCTGGGCCAGCAGGAGGCGGGCCATCTCCCGGCCCAGGCGCTCGATGGGCTGACGGACGGTGGTGAGGGGCGGGTCGGCCGAGCGGGCCAGCTCGGTGTCGTCGAAGCCGACGAGCGCGACGTCGTCGGGCACGCGGCGGCCGGCGGCCCGTAGCGCGTCGAGCGCGCCGAGGGCCATGAGGTCGGACGCCACGAACAGGCCGTCGAGGTCGGGGCGGCGGGCCAGCAGCGCCCGGGTGGCGGCCGCGCCCCCCTCGCGGGTGAAGTCGGCTTCAGCCACCAGGGCCTCTGGCGCGCTCCGGCCCGCCTCGGCCAGTGCGTTCTCCCAGCCCGTGCGGCGGTCGATGCCGGGCACCATGTCGGCCGGGCCGGCGACGGTCCCCACCACGGTGCGGCCGCGGGCCAGCAGGTGGGCCACCGCGGCGTGGGCCCCGCCCTCGTTGTCGGCGTCGACGAAGCCGACCTCGACACCGGCGGGCGGGCGGCCTGCCACCACGCAGGGCAGGCCGGCGGCGGCGAGCCGGGGGACGAGCGGGTCGCCGGCCCGGGCCGACACCACCAGGGCGCCGTCGGTGCCGCCCCGCAGCAGGTGGTGCTCGACGCGGAGCTGATCGGCGTCGCTGGCCAGCATGAGCAGGACGAGCTGGTAGCGGGTGTCGGCCAGCTCGCCGGTCACCCCCAGCGTGGTGCCGGCGAAGAACGGATCGGCGAACAGCCGCACGCTGGGTTCGGACACCACGAGGGCCACCGACTCGCTGCGCCGGCCGGCCAGCGAGCGGGCCGCCCGGTTGGGCGCGTAGCCCATCTCGGCCACCGCGGCCTCGACCGCGCGGCGGGCGGCGTCGGACACCCGCGGGCTGCCGTTGACGACGCGCGACACCGTGGCCCGGGACACACCGGCACGGGCCGCGACGTCCTCGAGGGTAGGGGTGCTCACGGTGGGGGGCCACTGAGCCCGTTGGCTGCCACGACGTCGCGATACCACAGGGCGCTGGCCTTGGGGGTGCGTTCCTGGGTGGCGAAGTCGACGTGCACTATGCCGAAGCGCTGCGAGTAGCCCTCGGCCCACTCGAAGTTGTCGAGCAGCGACCACACGAAGTAGCCGCGCAGGTCGACATGAGCGGCCACCGCGTCGTGGGCGGCCCGGAAGTGGGCATCGAGGTAGGTCAGCCGGTCGTGGTCGTTCAGCGTGCCGTCGCTGCACATGTGGTCGGGGAAGGCGCCCCCGCTCTCGTGGATGTAGAGCGGCGGCGGGTTGTAGTCGCTCGCCACCCGGACCAGCGCGTCGTACAGGCCCTCGGGCTCGACCGCCCAGCCGTTGGACGTGGGCGTGGCGGCGGCCTCGGCGAAGGCCACGTCGGGTGAGCCGGGCCAGGGCGAGGGCGACGCCGAGGCGCCGGGGGCATGGCGCACGTTGTGGCAGCGGTAGTAGTTGATCCCGAGGGCGTCCAGCGGCCGGGCGATCTGGTCGAGGTCGCCGTCGCGGACATGGGCCAGGTCGCTGACCGCGGCGAGGTCCTCCATCACGTCGGCCGGGTAGCGCCCCAGCAGCACGGCGTCGTACCACAGGCGGTTGGCGAGGCCGTCGATGCGGCGCACCGCGTCGAGGTCGGCCTCGCTCGGCTGGGCGACCGACGGGAGCACGGGGTAGGGGTTGAGCGTGATGCCGATCTCGGGCTCGGGGGCCGAGACGTGCTCGCGGAGCACGGCGACGGAGATCCCGTGGGCCAGCAGGAGGTGGTGGGCGGCGGCGACCGCCGCGGCCGGGTCGGTCCTCCCGGGAGCGTGGATGCCGGCGCCGTAGCCGAGCATGGCCGCGCACCAGGGCTCGTTGATCGTCGTCCACCGGCGCACGCGATCGCCCAGCGCGCGGCCCACGGTGTCGGCGTAGCCGGCGAAGTGCTCGGCCGTGGCCCGGGCGGTCCAGCCACCCTCGTCCTCCAGGGCCTGGGGCAGGTCCCAGTGGTAGAGGGTGACGACGGGCTCGATGCCGTGGCCCAGCAGCTCGTCCACCAGCGTCCGGTAGAAGTCCAGGCCGGACTGACTGATCGGCCCCCGGCCGTCGGGCTGCACCCGGGACCAGGCCACCGAGAACCGGTAGGCGGCCAGGCCGAGATCGGCCATGAGCGCCACGTCGGCGGCCATGCGGCGCCGGTGGTCGCAGGCGATGGCCCCGGTGTCGCCGCGGGCGCGCCCCTCGGCCGCAAACGTGTCCCAGATGGTGGGGCCGCGCCCGTCGAGGTCGAAGCCGCCCTCGATCTGGTGGGCGGACGTGGCCGCGCCCCACACGAAGCCGGGCGGGAAGCGCCGAGGGTCGTCGCCCGTGGGGGCGCCCGCCGCGAAGCGGTCAATGCCGAGGTTGGTCACAGGTGCCTCCGCGGGCGCCGGGCTCAGGGGTGTGAGAGCGCTCTCATGAGAGCAGGTCGGTGGCTGCAGCGTCAACCCCTGCCACGCTCCGGGCCAGTCCGAATCAGGGAGGTTCGGGGGCGTCGGGGCGGTCCTCGTCGTCGTCGTCGGGGAGCAGCGGGTCCGTGCCCCGCGCCACCTCGAGCGCGTCGCCGAAACCGTCCTCGTCGGAGTCCTCGTGCAGCGGGTTGGTGCCGAGGGTGGACTCCCACGGGTCGGACAGGCCGTCGTCGTCCGAGTCGATCATGGCGACGGCCGCCTGGCCCGGCAGGCTCGGCAGGACCACGCCCGTCGTGTCGAACGTGGCATCGCCGAGCGTGGCCAGCTCGTAGGCGTCGGTGAAGCCGTCGCCGTCGGAGTCGGCGTGGAGGGCGTCGCCGCCGGACTGCAGCTCATAGGCGTCGGATAGGCCGTCGGTGTCGGTGTCGACGACGTGGGCGTCCAACCCGTGCGCCAGCTCCAGGCCGTCGGTGAGCCCGTCCGTGTCGCTGTCGGCCAGCGCCGGGTTGGTGCCCATCGTCATCTCGTACGGGTCGGGCGCGCCGTCGCCGTCGCTGTCGGCCGCCGGCGCCGCGGCGGCGGCCGGCTCCCCGTCGGCCAGCGTGGCATCGCTCAGCCCGGGGATCACGGCGGCGTACTGGAAGCGGTTGCCGGTGTCCCACGAGCCGACGCCGTAGCGGGTGCCGCGGGCCTCGATGGTGGTGCCGTCGCCCAGGCTGATGGCCACGTGCGCCTGGCCCGGCCGCCCACCGGCGGCGGTGGGCTCGCGGTCGAAGCTGAACAGCAGCGCCCCCGGGGTGTGCACCGCCTGGTCGACGGGGATCACTGCGCCCTGCTCCCTCAGCTGCAGGTACTGCAGCCACGAGCCGTCGGGCAGCGACACGCCCACCTGGCCGGCCGCCCACTGGGTCAGCTCGGAGCAGTCGAACACGTCGGGGTCGGCGTCGTCGGCCGCGGCCTCGGCGCCGAACACGTAGCTGTCGCCGGTCTGGGCCAGGGCGTGGTCGAGGAAGGTCTGGGTGAGGTCGGAGGCGTCGTCCGGCCCGTCGGGGTCGGTCACGCCCGGGACGTCCAGGCCGCCGGCGGTGGCGAATGCGGTCGGTGTCGCGAGCGTGCCGAGCGGGCCCGCGCCCGGCATGGCCAGCGCCATGTGCGGGTCGGCGTCGACTCCGTCGAGGATGCCGTCCCCGTCGGTGTCGGCCTTGGTGGGGTCGAGCCCCATGCCCTGCTCCTGGGCATCGCCGATGCCGTCGCCGTCGGTGTCGGCCAGGTTGATGTCGGTGCCCAGCGAGGCCTCGAACACGTTGCTGAGGCCGTCGGAGTCGGTGTCGGTGATGTCGACCGGCAGGGGCTGTCCGTCGGGCCCGAGGGCCACGCCGTGAGCCGGATCGCGTCCCAGTGCGTACTCCTCGGCGTCGCCGAGCCCGTCGCCGTCGGTGTCGGCCTTCAGCGGGTCGCTGCGCAGGCGGACCTCGAAGGCGTCCGACAGCCCGTCGCCGTCGCTGTCGAGCGAAAGGGGATTGATGCCGTGGTCGAACTCGAAGCCGTCGGTAAGGCCGTCCAGGTCGGAGTCGGCCACCTGCGGGTTGGTGCCCTTGGACATCTCGAAGGCGTCCGGCGCCCCGTCGGTGTCGGCGTCGGGCCCTTCCGGTGCGGCCGCATGCGCCGTCGCCGGTCCCGCCGGACCACCCTCCTCGCCGCCCCCCATGGGGTTGGGGTCGTTGTAGCCCGACACGCCCGAGAAGTCGCCCTGGTAGGCCCCACCCGCCGCGGCCCGCGCCTCGTCCATGTACATGCGGTAATCGGCCGGGGTGCCGGCGTTCGAGGCGTGGGTGGTGGTCCACGGGCGCATGTCGGTGCCGCCGCGCGAGATCTCGTAGGCGGCCCGGGCGTTGGCGACCGGATCCGTGAGGTTGCCCCACGGGTTGTCGCGCACGTCGGGGTCGATGTTCACCTGCCACAGGCCCCAGGAGTCCTCTCCATGGGGGTTGTGGGCCTCGGTGTTGCCGTGGGACTCCGCCATGGCGATGGCCGTCCAGGTCACCGCCTGATCAGGGGAGAAGCCCGCCTGCACGCAGACGTTGTAGATCTCGGTGGCTGTCAGAATGGTCACGAGCCGCCTCTGTGTCGGGTCACCAAGATACTCCGCGTGGCGGCGAGCACGACCGCGCGTCACTGTAGGGTGGTGCGGCGTCGGGGAGAGGAGGCGGTCGGCACCAAGGTGTGCTGTGACGAGCAGGGTCAAGAGGAAGCGGCCGCATGATCATCTGCGGCAAATGCGGTCACGAGAACGCGGAGGGCCGACAGTTCTGCGAGGAGTGCGACGCATTCCTCGAGTGGCACAGCGCCCCCCGCCCGACGACCCGCGCCACCCCGAAG
>Ga0209814_10000532_pt1 | contig 12578 bp, 10 predicted proteins | sample SoiMetdeltSBSDD1_FD_187597 | JGI IMG/M metagenome (GOLD analysis project Ga0209814, IMG submission 187597) | Bulk soil microbial communities from a Populus tree surrounding site in Tennessee, USA - Soil MetaG P. deltoides SBSDD1 (SPAdes) (version 2) | ecosystem: Environmental > Terrestrial >... | reverse complement strand
GATGTACGAGCGAGCTGTCGCCGACAGGCCCGCGTAGCCGTCGGCGTCGGCCATCAGCGTCTCGCCGTCCTTCCAGAGCGACTGGTGCGAGTGCATTCCGGAGCCGTTGTCGCCGAAGAGCGGCTTGGGCATGAAGGTCACCGTCTTGCCGGCGGCCCGGGCAACGTTCTTGACGACGTACTTGTAGGTCATGACCTGGTCGGCCATGCGTGTCAGCGGCCCGTAGCGCAGGTCGATCTCGCACTGGCCGCCGGAAGCGACCTCGTGGTGGTGGAACTCGCACGGGATGCCGAGCCGCTCGAGCGTCAGCACCATCCGCGTCCGCAGGTCGTGGAGCGTGTCGTGCGGCGCCGGCGGGAAGTAGCCCTCCTTCTCCCGCACCGTGTAGCCGAGCCCGGGCTTGCCCGAGTTCCAGTGACCCTCCGCCGAGTCGACGGCGTAGTGCGAGTGATTCGGGCCGAGGTCATACGAGACCTCGTCGAGGACGAAGAACTCGCACTCGGGCCCGAAGTACGCGGTGTCCGCGATCCCGCTGGACTCGAGGTATGCCTCTGCCCGCCTCGCGACGCCCCGCGGGTCCCGCCCGTAGGGCTGGCGCGCGACCGGGTCGGCGATCTCGCACAGGATCGACAGCGTCGGCGCTTCCGTGAACGGATCGAGGATCGCGCTCGCGGCGTCGGGCATCAGGAGCATGTCCGACTCGGAGATCCCCTGCCAGCCGCGGATCGAGGAGCCGTCGAAGCCGAGCCCCTCGTCGAACGACGACTCGTCGAAGGCCGTGATCGGCAGCGTCATGTGCTGCCAGGTCCCGAGCAGGTCGCAGAACTTCAGGTCGACCATCTGGGCCTGCGTCTGGCCGGCCCAGGCAATCGCCTCCTTGGCCGCGGGCGTCGTCTTCTGCCCGTTCGCCAGGTAGTGCCTCGTCTCGATCTCGCTCACTTTCTCCCTCCTTGAACGCGAAAAAGCCCCAGGGCTCCTGAGAGTCCTGAGGCTCCATTGCCTCGACGCGCACCTTCGGCGGCGCGTGCCTGATCCGAGAATACGGGATGCACCGGACGCAGCGCTAGGGTCGGGCCGTGAAACTGCGCGGACGTCTAGGTGCGCTCGAGGAGCGCGAGTTCCGGCTGCTCTGGTTCAGCCGCGTCGTCTCGGACTTCGGCGACCGGTTCAGCCTGATCGGCCTGGCGTTCGCGGTGCTCGCGATCGAGAGGTCTGCGTCGGCGCTCGCATATGTGCTCGCTGCGCGGACGATCGCCAGCATCGCGCTCTTCCTCGTCGCCGGCGTCTGGGCCGACAGGCTGCCGCGGCAGCGCGTCATGCTCGTGTCCGACGTCGGACGCGGCATCGCCACGGCTGCCATGGCCATTCTGCTGCTGACCGGCCGGGCGGAGATCTGGCACCTGGTCGTGCTCGCCGTGGTCTACGGCGCCGCGGAGGCGTTCTTCGGCCCCGCCTCGCAAGGCCTCGTCCCGCAAACGGTGAGCCCCTCGCGGCTCCAACAGGCGAACGGTCTGATGTCGCTCTCCCGCAACGTCACCGCCATCGCGGGGCCGGCAGCGGCCGGCGTCGTCATCGCACTCTCGAGCCCGGGATGGGCGATCGCAGTCGACGCAGTGACGTTCGGCGTCAGCGCGGCCTTCCTGCTCCGAATGCGGGTGTCGTTCGCCAAGCCGGCCAAGCAGACGTTCTTCACCGACTTGCGCGAGGGATGGAGCGAGTTCACGCGCCGGACGTGGGTCTGGGTCTGCGTGTGCCACTTCGCGCTCTTCCAGTTCGCCGCGCTTGCACCGTTCTTCGTTCTCGGGCCGCTGATCGCCGAGGAGGACCTGGGCGGAGCGTCCGCCTACGCCACGATCACGGCGTTCGGCGGCGTCGGGTCGGTGATCGGAAGCCTCGCGGCAATCAGGTTCCGACCGGAGCGCCAGCTCGTCGCCGCCTTTCTCGCGCTGCTGATCTGGACTCCCGTCCTGATCGCCTTTGCCATCGCCGCGCCCGTGTGGGTGATCTCCGCGTTCGCGCTCGTTGCCGCAACAGGAATGAACTTCGCAGGGACGATCTGGTTCACGGCGCTCCAGCAGCACGTCCCGCAGCACGCGCTGTCCCGCGTGAGCTCGTACGACTGGGCAGGCTCGGTGCTCTTCACGCCGCTCGGATTCATCCTCGTCGGACCGCTCGCGGACCAGTTCGGGTCCGCGGACGTGCTCTACGCTGCTGCTGCTTGGACGATCTTCTCGAGCATCGTGATCCTCGCGATCCCGAGCGTGCGGAACGTGAGAGCCGTGTCGCACGTACCTACGAGCGATGAGAGGGCTTCCGACGACGGTGGCGATCGCCGTCCTGATCTTCGGAGCCTCAGCGGCGTCGGCGAAGGAGATCCCGCCGGACGCTGACCTCCGCGTCTGCGGTGCGCGCCAGTGCCGCGTCCTGACCCCGGAGCAGACCCGTGCCTTCAGCGCGCTGCTGTGGGGCGGCCGTCGCGTCGTCCGCGCTTCCACCCCTCGCATCGGATCGGCCGTCTTCCAGCTTCGGTTCAGGGATGGGCCCGCAGGGGTCGTCCTCAATCGGACCGCCTTCCGCGTCCACGGCCTCAACTGCGGACGGTTCCGGCGCGGGGTCTGGTACCGGCTTCCCGTCGAGCTACGAGGCCTGGGTGTGGGACTGACGCCAAAGCGCCTCCGCTCGACGGTTCCGCGCTCCTGTTGAAGCTGAACTTGACCCCCACAGCGGCCGCTGGCTAAGGTGGCTGCGCTGATGTCTCGCCTGGGCTGAGCACTTTCACGGGTTCGCGGGCCTCCTGAGGGCCTGCTGAAGCCTGTCCTCACCCACTCGAAGCACGTAGGAGACATCGCATGACCGCAGCAAACAACACGAATGGAACACCGGCCGTCGTCGTGGACGACCTCCGCAAGGAGTTCTTCCGCAACGACGGACGACATGGCCTACGACGCCGCCGCAAGCGCGTCGCAGCGCTCGACGGCGTCACGTTCGAGGTCGGACGTGGCGAGACCGTGGCGATCCTCGGCCAGAACGGCTCGGGCAAGTCGACGCTGATCCGCCTGCTCTCGACGCTCCTGCTCCACGACGGCGGCGCGGCCCGAATCTTCGGCCACGACGCCTTCACGGAGACCCGCGCCGTACGGCGGCTGATCAACCGTGTGTCGGTCGAGGCCTCGTTCTTCAAGAAGATGTCTGCGGTCGAGAACCTCAGCTACGCCGCGCGCTTCTACGGGATGCCGATCCGCGAGACCCGGAAGCGCATCCCCGAGATCCTCGAGCGGGTCGGATTCCCGAAGGCTCGGATGAACGAGCCGCTCGAGGATCTCTCGCGCGGTATGCAGCAAAAGGTCGCGCTTGCCAGGGCGCTGCTCACGGCGCCCATCGTCCTGCTCCTGGACGAGCCCACGACCGGGCTCGACCCGCGCTCGAAGCTCGAGGTGCAGGAGTTCATCCGCGAGATCAGGCGCGAGCACGACGCGTCCGTCCTCCTCTGCACGCACGACCTCGTCGAGGCCGAGGAACTCGCCGACCGCGTCGGCATCCTCGATCGCGGACGGCTGATCGAGCTGGCAACCGCAGACGAGCTGAAGCGGAAGCACGGCGCGAAGACGCTCGAGGAGGCCTTCTTCGCTGCGACCGGCAAGTCGTTCGAGGACGAGCCGCCCGAGGAGGATGAATAGTGCGCCACCAAGCAATGTCATCCGCACCTCTGGCGGCTGCAAAGCCGCGCCAGCCTGGTGCCTCAGCCCGCGCCCATATCTCTTCGATATGGACGCGGTCTGAGTCCGCATTCTGGCTTGCTTTTCGCGTGCCAGAGGCACGGCAACATCACCCGGAGGCGCACTGATGCCCGGCGCAGCCGCAGTTCTCCGACATGAGCTGATCGGGCTCTCCGGCGTCTTCGAGCGAAACGTCTACCTCGTCCGCCGCTACATCTGGTGGGACGTCGCGTTCTTCGTCTGGACGATCGCGAACACGCTCACGATCGTCTTCATCGGTGAAGGCGTCGAGGCGACCGGCGGCGACATCGACGTCGAGCGGGTGACCACCCAGCTCCTGGTCGGAGCCGTCGTCTGGGCATACCTCGGGGTGATCTTCGAGATCCTCACGGAGACCGTCGCCTGGGAGCGCTGGGAGGGAACGATCGAGTACACGTTCATGGCCCCGCTGTCGCGACCCGTGCACCTGTTCGGGATGGGCCTGTTCGCGATCGTCTACGGGATCATCCGCGCGATCCTGCTCTTCGGAGTCGTCGCGCTCTTCTTCGATCTCAACCTTGCGAGCGCCGACTACCTCGCGGCGATCGTGGTGCTGCTCGTCGGGTCGGTCTCGTTCATCGGGATCGGGATGATGACGGCCGTCCTGCCCCTGATCTCGCCGGAGAAAGGGACGCAGCTCGGATTCATGGCGCAGGGGATCCTGCTCGTGATCTCGGGCGTCTACTACCCGGTCTCGGTGCTGCCCGAGTGGATGCAGTTCCTGTCGATCTTCTCGCCGGCGACGTATGCGCTGGACGGGCTGCGCGACGCGATCATCGAGGGCGACGGGCTGTCGAAGATGGGCGACGAGCTCTGGCCGCTGGTACTGATCGGCGCAGTCACGATTCCGCTGGGCCTCTGGGTCTTCAGGGTCGGTGAGAAGTATGCGAAGCGCCACGGCAAGCTGAAGAGGTCAGGATGATCCGGCGGGCCGAGTCGGACGCCGACCTCGCGGCGTACTGCGAGGTCTGGAACGCGATCACGCCGCGCGAGCCGACCGCGCTGGAGGACGTGAAGCGAAGGCTCGAGCGGCAGCCTGAGCGGCTCTACCTCGTTGCTCTCGAAGAGGAGGAGGTCGTGGGCCTCGGGTTCTGCGGCCCCTCGCAGACGCCCGAGCGCACCGCCGTCGTCGTCCGCGTCCTTCCCGAGCACCGACTCCGCGGAATCGGCTCGGAGCTGCTCGAGCAGCTCGTCGCACATGCCGCTGGGATCGAGCGGCCGCAGATCTCCGGGATGGTCTTCGAGGACGACCCTGACTCGATCGCGTGGGTCACGAACCGCGGCTTCGAGGAGTACGGCCGCCAGGTCGAGCTGTCGCGGGAACTGTCCGCGGCCGAGGCGGAGCCGCAGGCGCCGAACGGCGTCGAGTTGAGCGAGCTCCACGAGAGCCGCCACGAAGAGGCGTACGAGGTCTGGGTGGAGTGCTTCCCGGACATGCCCCTCTCGCCGCCGATCCCCGCCCCGACCTACGACGAGTGGCTCGAGGAGGAAGTCTCAGGGCCCGTCACCTTCGTGGCGCTGGACGCGGGGCGTATCGTCGGCGCGGCCGCGCTGTTCGAGCGTGTCGACGGGCTTGCCGAGCACGGGCTGACCGCGGTCCGCCGTTCGCACCGCGGCCGCGGGATCGCGACTGCGCTGAAGCAGACGCTGATCCACTGGGCGGCCGAGAACGGCTTCCGCGAGCTGACGACCTGGACGCAGGACGGAAATGCCGCCATGCAGGCGGTGAACCTCAAGCTCGGCTACCGGCCCCGGCCGGCCGTGATCAACGTCTGGAGACCGCTGTGAGGCGCTTCGACGCCACCCGGGTCTTCTACGGGATGGAGTTCTTCGACACGCTCGGCGCCCAGGCGGCCTTCACGGTCTGGGCCGTCTACCTCGTGCAGGACGTCGGCGTGAACCCGCTCCAGCTCGTCCTGCTCGGGACGGTGAGCGAGATCGCGGTCTTCCTCTTCGAGGTGCCGACCGGCGTCGTCGCCGACACCTACAGTCGGCGGCTCTCGATCATCATCGGGATCATCCTGTCGGGGCTGTCGATGGTCATCTTCGGCCTGGTCGCCGTCTACTGGATCATCGTCCTCGCCGTCATCCTGCGCGGGATCGGCGGAACGTTCATGAGCGGCGCCTGGGAGGCGTGGATCACGGACGAGCACGGCGTGGACGGGATCGGCCGAGTGTTCCTTCGTGGGGACCAGTTCTCGTACCTCGGTGCGATCGCAGGCTCCGCCCTCGGCGTCGGGATCGCGACGTGGGACCTCGGGGCCGGGATCGTCTTCGGTGGGATCGTCTCGGTGCTGACCGGGATCGCGTGCATCTTCGTCATGCCGGAGCACGGCTTCCAGCGCCGTCCTGTGGAGGAGCGCAGGTCGCCGCTGCGCGCGATGCGGACGACAGCGGTTACGGGCGGAAAGCTCGTGCGCGGGCACAACATCCTCCTGCTCATCGTCGGCATCACGTTCTTCGCCGGTGCCGCGTCCGAGGGCCTCGACCGACTGTGGGAGGCGCACCTGCTCAAGGACGTCGGGCTCCCGGAGCTTTGGGGCATGGACCCGGTCGTCTGGTTCGGCGTCTTCAACATCGTCGGCCTCGTCGCCGGGATCGTGATCACCTCGTTCCTGGTGCCGCGATTTGAGCATGCGGACAACGCGAAGCTGGCCCGCACGCTGCTCTGGCTGACCGTCGTCCTCTCGGTGTCGGTCGTGATCTTCGGGCTCGCCACGAGCTTCGCGGTCGCCGCCGTCGCCTACCTCGTCGCGCGGCTCGTGCGACGCCTCAAGGACCCGCTCTACGCCACCTGGCTGAACAAGAACGTCGAGGACTCCAGCGTCCGGGCAACCGTGAACTCGATCGCGAGCCAGGCGGACGCGATCGGCGAGGTGGCCGGCGGGCCGGCAATCGGCGTGATCGGCACGGTCGGGTCGCTGCGGGCTGCTCTCGTCGCGACCGGGCTCCTGCTCACGCCGGCGATTCCGCTCTTCCTGCGGGCGTTGCGCCACGGTGGCCGCGAGCCCGAGCTCGACGAAGCCGAAGCGCCCGCTTGAATCGGATCCGGATCCTCCGGCCTCTCCGCGAGCGGGACTTCGCGCTGTTCTGGCTGGGCTGGACGGTGTCGCTGATCGGCGACGGCTTCTTCCTCGTCGCCATCGCGTGGCAGGTCTTCGACATCTGGAACTCACCCACGGCGCTCGCGATCGTCGGCGTGGCCGAGACGATCCCGATCGTGGCCTTCGTGCTGGTCGGAGGCGTGGTTGCGGATCGATTCGAGCGCCGGAAGGTGCTGATCTTCTCCAGCGCGCTCCGTGGCACAGCGGTCGCCGTGCTCGGGCTGCTTGCGACCACTGGGACCGTCGAGTTGTGGCACATCTTCGTCCTCTCGGTGTTCTTCGGCGCCGGCCAGGCCTTCCAGGGGCCGGCGGCGGGAGCGATCATCCCCGACCTCGTCCCGAGGCACCTGCTCGTCGAGGCGAACTCGCTTTCGCAGTTCGTCCGGCAGGGGGCGTTCGCGTTCGTCGGCCCGGCCGTGGGCGGCTTCGTCGTGCATTCCGTCGGTGCCGGCTCGGCGTTCCTGATCGACGCCGCGACGTTCGGCTTCGCCATCGTCACCCTGCTCCTCCTCCACTCGAGACCGGCCGCCGCGACGTCGGAGGGCGCCACCTCCGTGCGCCGCGACATCGCGGAGGGGCTTCGCTATGTCCGACAGAAGGTCTGGCTCTGGGGCACGCTCGGTTGGGCCCTCGCGGCGATCTTCCTGGTCTACGGCCCGTTCACCGTGTTGCTCCCGTTCCTCGTCCGCAACGAGCTGGGGGGCGACGCCGGCGACCTGGGACTGGTGTTCGCGGCCGGCGGGCTGAGCGCGATTCTGGTGTCGCTCGTGGTCGGGCAGATCGGCCTGCCGCGCCGCCACATCACGTTCATGTACGGACTGTGGCTGGTGGCCTGCCTCCAGATCGCCGCCTTTGCGCTTGCCGACGTGCCGTGGCAGGCGATGGCAATCTCGTTCGCGGGCGAAGGCTGCTGGGCCGGCGGCCTGATCGTGTGGGTGACCCTGATGCAGCGCGTCGTTCCCGCCGAGCTCCTGGGTCGGGTGAAGAGCGTGGACTGGCTGCTCTCGCTCGGACTCGCTCCGCTCTCGTTCGCCGTCACCGGCCCGCTCGCGGGCTGGCTCGGGGTGAGGCCCGTGCTGTTGATCGCCGGCGTCGGGGCAAGCGTGCTGACGGTGCTCTTCTACTTCCTGCCGGGCATGCGGGACACGGAGACGCCGGGTCACACGAGCCGGGTCATCCTCAGCGAGCCGACGGAGGCCGCGGCTCCTCCGACCGAGGACCCCGACGGCGCACTTGCGGGCGCCCGGCCCGGTCAGTAGTCTCGGACGGGCACGGAGGCAACGGAGCCTCGGGCGGTCGCCCGGGGCTTTTCGCATTCAAGGAGGCGAAATGGCGCAGGTCGAAAGCAAGCCGAGAGCGACGTCGAGCACGGAGGACCGCAAGGAAGTCCTGAAGCGGATCAAGGGCGAGGGCGTGGAGTTCCTCCTGCTCTGGTTCACCGATCTCGAGGGGCACTTGAAGAGCTTCGCGGTCACGCCGGCGGAGATGGAAGACGCCCTCGACGACGGGATGGGCTTCGACGGCTCGTCGATCACCGGCTTCAACGCGATCGAGGAGTCGGACATGGTCGCGATCCCCGACCCGCGCACGTTCCAGCTGATGCCCTGGCGCGAAGGCGAGACCAAGGTCGCCAGAATGATCTGCGACGTCGTCACTCCAGACGGCGAGCCGTACGAGGGCGACCCGCGCTACGTCCTTCGCCGCGCGCTCGAGCGGATGAAGGGCATGGGCTTCGACACGTTCAACGTCGGCCCCGAGCTCGAGTACTTCCTCTTCAAGGACGCGAAGGGAACCGAGACGCTCGACGAGGGCGGCTACTTCGCGATGACGACGATGGACGCCGCCAGCGAGCTCCGGCAGGAGACCGTCCGCGCGCTCGAATCGATGGGGATCCCGATCGAGTACGTCCACCACGAGGTGGGCCCGTCCCAGCACGAGATCGACATGCGCTTCGCGCCGGCGCTCGAGATGGCCGACCACACGATCACCTACCGCCTGATCGTCAAGGAGATCGCGAAGAAGGCCGGGTTCCACGCGACGTTCATGCCGAAGCCGATCTTCGGCGAGAACGGCTCGGGCATGCACACGCACATGTCGCTCTTCACCGACGGCCGCAACCAGTTCTTCGACGAGGAGGACAAGTGGCACCTGTCCGACACGGGGAAGGCGTTCATCGCCGGGCAGCTACGTCATGCGCGCGAGATCGCAGGTGTCTTCGCGCAGTGGGTCAACTCCTACAAGCGGCTCGTTCCGGGCTATGAGGCGCCGGTCTACGTCGCCTGGTCGCAGCGGAACCGCTCGGCCCTGATCCGGATCCCGCTCTACAAGCCGGGTTCCGAGGAGGCGACCCGGGCCGAGATCCGCTGCCCCGACCCGGCCTGTAACCCGTACCTCACATTCGCGGCGCTGCTCCACGCAGGGCTCGAGGGGATCGAACGCGGCTACGAGCTGCCCGAGCCGATGGAGACCAACCTCTACCACCTGACGCCCGAGCAGCGGGAGGAGCGCGGGATCGTTGCCCTCCCGGAGACGCTCGGCGAGGCGATCGACGAGCTCGCCCATTCGGAGCTGGCGAAGCAGGCGCTCGGCCGCCACATCTTCGACCGCTACATCGAGCTCAAGCGGAAGGAGTGGGACGAGTACCGCGTTCAGCTCACATCGTGGGAGCTGGAGCGCTATCTCCCTGTGCTTTGAGGCCACAACGACCGCGAGCTGCAAACGCAGCTCGCGGTCGGCCGTCAGTTCGTCCCACCCGCCGCAGGCAGGGCAGGACACCTGACCATTGTGGATGTTTTCCGCTCGCGTTTCTAGAGAAACGCGCGAATCGACTCGCGGTCGACTTTCAAGCCCACGACGCCGCTCGCGCGGTCGATCTCCTCGATCGTCCCGGCCGGCACCAGTCGCCGGCGCCGCGAGAGGAATCCGGAGCGGACGGAGAGCGCGTCGGGGATGTCGCGGGCGGTGCCGTACATCGCGCATTCGACCCGGCCGACGACCCTGCCACTCACATCCGCGACCAGGTAGCCGATCGTCTGGCTGAGGTCGGGGAGGACGGGCAGGGCCTCACTCATGACCCGAACCTACTCCTCCCGGATCAGCGTTTCGGCTGCGCGAGGTAAGAAGTGTGTAAGCGGTGCGCTCGGAGGCGGGGGCGCCACCAGAAGGCGGCGCCCCGCGTCCATGGTCTAGATCGGCCGAACGCGCCGCCGGCTGGTGCCGACGAGGAAGTACGCGCCGGTGATCATCAGTGCGATCGCCGCGATGACGCCGACGGTCTCGGGGCCCGGCGCCGTGATGGTGCTCGGATCAGACACCGTGCCTCCGGTCGTCGCGACCGGATCCGTGCGCGGAAGCGCACGATCGTCCGGGCTCATCTGCGGTGGCTCAACCCGCGGAAGCGCACGGTCGTCCGGGCTCATCTGCGGCGGCTCAACCCGCGGAAGCGCCCGATCGTCCGGGCTCACTCCCGGCTCCGGCGCCGCGACCGGCGTGACGCGCGGAAGCGCCCGATCGTCCGGGCTCACGCCTGGCTCCGGCGTCGCGACCGGCGTCGTGCGCGGAAGAGCACGATCGTCCGGGCTCATTGCCGGCGGCGGAACCCGCGCGAACCCGCGGTCATCGGCGGCAACGCCGTCACCCGTCGCGACCTCGCCACGTGCGAAAGCACGATCGTCCGGGCTCATCGACTGGACGATCGGCGTGGTCCCGCCGTAGGACGCTCCCGGCTCAGCCGCGGCGCTCGCCGCGCCGCCGGCGACAGCGGTCGCGGCGACAGCCAGAACGAGCGCTGTCTCCCGCAAGCCGTGGGCCTCGACGTCGTCGGTTGCCCGTCCCAGAGCATCGCGGTCGAATGTCAGGACGATGTCGTCGCCCTGCGCCCCGCTCAGCAGCTGCTCGAGGTCGGTGCGCTCCCACGCCACCGAGATCTCCCGGGTCGCGGCCGCCTCGCCGTCGGAAAAGCGAGTGATGTCGAGAACAAGCTCGATCGGCTCCTCTTCCGCAGCGAGCACGGCCTGGATGTCCGACCGTGGAATGGTCGTGGTGAGACCATCGCCGAGATCGGAAGCAGGCACGAGTGCTGCTCGTGCCGATATCTGCTCCATAGGGCCGCTCCCTTCTCTCAGGGCGCCAGGCTGGCGCCACTCTTCATTTCTCTTGACGCGCCGCCTGCCAGGAATCTTCCCACACCCTTGTGGCATCTTCAACAAACCGCGCGCTTCTACAATCGGCCTGTGAACGCCTCCGAGCGGCACCTGCAGCTGCTCACGGAGAGCATCGCGGCCGTCAACTCGACGCTCGACCTCGAGGAGGTGCTCTCGCTCGTCGCGCGCAAGGTCGCCGAGGCGCTCGACACCGAGGCGTGCTTCGTCTACCTCTACGACGAGGGGGCCGACGAGCTCGTCCTCCGCGCGACGAGGGGCACGTCCGTCGAAGCGATGACGCGCAGGCCGCGGATGCGGCCAGGCGAGGGGATCACCGGAACCGCGGCCGCCGAGCGTAGGCCAATCGCGATTCCCGCCCAGGCGCACCTCGACCCTCGCTTCAAGGGCTTCCCGAACCTTCCCGAGGATCAGTACGAGTCGATCCTCGCCGTCCCGATCCTCGCGCGGGAGAAGCTCGCAGGCGCACTGAATGTGCGCACCGTCGAGCCGCGGGAGTTCACGCGGGACGAGATCGAGCTCCTGCTCGCGATCGCCGCTCAGGTCGCGCAGACGATCGAGCACGCGAAGCTCTACAGCGAGGCGCAGCGGCGGGTCGGTGAGCTGGAGGCGCTGGCGCGCATCTCCGAAGCGGTCTCCGAGTCCCTCTATCTCGAGGAGTCGCTGGAGGCGATCGTGCAAACGACGGTCGACGCGGTCGGCGCGACCGGCGCCGCGCTCGTGCTCGAGGACGGGAACATCGCGTGGCCCGAGGGCCGTGCTGCCGAGCATGCGATCAGGATCCCGCTCCGATGGAAGGGTCGGCAGATCGGCGAGCTCGTCTGCGACCGGGACACGCCGTTCACCGAGCAGGAGCGCGCCCTCCTTTCCTCGATCGCGAACCACGCCGCCGTCGCGCTCGAGCATGGCCGGGCCGTGATGCGCGGTGTCCTCGCCCAGGAGATCCATCACCGCGTCAAGAACAACCTTCAGACCGTCGCGTCGCTGCTGCGGCTCCAGGCGCGCTCGGGCGAGCAGGTCGACCCGCGCAAGGCGCTCGACGACTCGGCGAACAGGATCCTCGCAATCGCCGCCGTCCATGAGGTGCTGACGGAGAGTCGCCACGACGACGTCGACCTCGACGAACTGCTGGACCGACTCCGGGCGATGCTCGTCCAGGGGCTCGGGTCCGGCAAGCGCGTCGAGACCGCGCTCGCGCCGGTGTCACTCGCCGGCAGCCGAGCAACCGCGCTCGCGCTCGTCTTCAGCGAACTGCTCCAAAACGCGCTCGAGCACGGCGGCGACTCGGTGCGCGTCGAGCTCGGACGCATCGACGGCAACGTCGTGCTCGCAATCGCCGACAACGGAGCCGGGATCGCCGACGAAGCCTCGGGAACCGGCCTGTCGATCGTCCAGGCGCTCGTGCGGGACGAGCTGCGCGGCACGCTCGACCTGAGCTCCGACGGCGGCCTGCGGGCGGAGGTCGTCTTCCCGGCATGAGGATCCTGGTCGCCGAGGACGAGACGATCATCCGGCTCGACCTTCGCAACCTGCTGGAGGAGTCGGGACACGAGGTGTGC
>Ga0209814_10000530_pt1 | contig 12595 bp, 15 predicted proteins | sample SoiMetdeltSBSDD1_FD_187597 | JGI IMG/M metagenome (GOLD analysis project Ga0209814, IMG submission 187597) | Bulk soil microbial communities from a Populus tree surrounding site in Tennessee, USA - Soil MetaG P. deltoides SBSDD1 (SPAdes) (version 2) | ecosystem: Environmental > Terrestrial >... | reverse complement strand
ACAGAATAGAGGAGAAAGAGTACGTGGAACTACTGAGCACATATCACCTAAAGCAGTGGGTAGAGGATAACAAGGATTATTTCAATCCTCCTTTCAGAACCAATCGCCTGCTCGTTCATCATAAGGATTTCCTTGTCATGATATTGCGCGGGCCCAATACGCGGCTCGACTTCCATATCGAACCTGGGGATGAGTTTTTCTACCAGGTCGAAGGGGATATGGAGTTGCATCTTAAAGCGCCTGGCGAACGGCGTCAGGTAGTCAAGATCAAGGAAGGGGAGATCTTCGTGTGTCCGGGTGGGCTGGCTCATTCGCCGCGGCGCTTTGAGAATACGTGGGGACTCGTAATCGAACGCAAACGGCGGCCCGGGGAAAAAGAAGAGTTCGCCTGGTTTTGCGAAAAGTGCGACGCGCTAGTGCTATCGCGAGTCATGGACCCGGATAATATCCCCGCCCAGGTTTCTCAGGTCTATCAGGAATTCAACGACAACGAGAAACTGCGCACTTGCCGCGCCTGCGGCTACGTTTTTCCCGAGACACCGATGGCCGAACGGCTGGGATTCCTGGAAACGAAGAAATAGGGCCGCCTTTTCGGCTGCAGCCGATCCAACTATCGATCTTTGTTTGCGGTTGTTTTCTCGCCTCTAAGCATGAATATTCTTGTATGTCCAACGGTTTAGCTCTACTAAAAATCGGTTGACAAACAGATGCAAACACTAATACTAGCTTCTGTTTGGGGTCTCGTTTAGTTTAGAACGGTGCTGTTTGAATCACTGTTCTGTGCGAAACTTTATGTTCGCCAGACTGTTTTGTGCAGAACGGAGGGCAAACATTCTAGGTTTCGTACAAAACACCCGAAGAACGGATTGCCTGCGAGAGGAACCAGATGGAGAGGCTCAATTGAAGAAGGAACTGATCGATAGACTGCTGGAAGTATCGAGACAAGCGGCCCGTGAAGTCGAGTCGGCGGTCTCGACTGTGAAGGACCCCCATTTGCGCGGCGTGATCGCCGGCGTGATCATGCAACGGATTTTGGACGAAGTAGACACCAACGAAAAGGTCGCTTCAGGTACGGCATCTGCCGCATATTCGGGAGACCCGGTCAGGAAAAGCGGCACCCAAGCGCGAATCTTGGATTTGCAAGCCGACAATTTTTTTCGCGAGCCGCGCCGCTTGGAGGAGGTCTTGGAAGAGCTTCGGATCAGAGGATATCACCACAACAAGTCCGATGCGCGGATGAGTTTGCTTCGATTGGCGCGAAAGAAACTGCTCCGGCGCATAGCGCTTGGCGAGGGTAGGCAGAGGATGTATTTGTATGTGAGCCCTTAGTAAGCCGGTGATCCAGCAGCCATTTTCTTTTGACGGCTTCTTAACCATATTGGCCCATCAAAACTATTTCTGGCAGAAACCAGCTCACCCCTCTAGTTCCGGAAGAGAACAATCCTCCAAGGAAGCATCATCATGGTAAATGGGCGTGTCGTTTCTTATACAGGGGAGTATCTAAAGCGACACACGCTACTTGCTGCGCATGCTCTCCGTTAAATCTTCTGGCAGAGCTTTCTTCTGCCAATTCAGAGACTTTCATGATTCCCGCTTGACACTTCATTTCTGGCACCTTTAATGCGTGAACTGAAGCACAATCAGGTTTTTTGACGCAATAATTCTTTTCAGAACTGTTCACTATTAGACTGCAATTTCTCCCGAGTCAGGCAACGTTAATCAAAGAGGAATCTATGCCATAGATTACAGAGGCGTCAAAACGTAACCATAAATCTTAAGGCGCAGTCTCATCTTTATTGTGCCCATGTGCGCTTAGCCGAGGAGAAGGGTAATGGAACGACCGCTTTGCCGGGCTGTTTTTGCGCTCGTCTTTATAGTTGCCATTTATGCGATTCAAATCGGTGGGCTGACGACGGCCGCTGAACTCACCCCCGAGGCAGGCGATGGACTTCAGCCGCTCATCACGACGTCTGAGTTGGTCGTTGGAGAGAACCGTTTCGCCTTCGGATTGCTGAAGGCCGGGAAGCTTCTCGAAGACGCCGATGTGAAATTGCGCCTTTATGAAATCGACGGTGGAGAAACCAAACTGGCGGCCGAGCTCAAGGTTCCTTACCAAGCAGTCAAAAACGTTAAGCAGGAGCGTTCGGTGCATCGCCATGCGGATGGAACAGAGCATGTACATGGGGAAGACTCAGGTGTTCGGGGTCTCTACGTTGCGCAGCTAAGTTTCGCTCGGGCCGGTGATTGGGGAGTCGAACTCCTGGTGAGTCAGGCCAGCGATGCGTTCGAACCCGTACGTCTCGCGGTTACCGTACAAGAGGTTCCAGCCACGCCGGCGGTCGGTTCGCCCGCGCCGCGGAGTCGTAATCTCATCGCTCGCGATGTCAAGAATATACGCCAGATCGATACCAGCCCGCGGCCCGATCCGCGCCTGCATCAGATTCGAATCGCTGACGCGATCGCGCAAGGAAAACCGCAACTCATTGTCTTTGCAACGCCGCAGTTCTGTACCACCCGCATGTGTGGGCCAGTCGTCGATATCGTTCGTACACTGCTGCCAACCTATGGCAAAAGAGTGGCCTTCATTCACCAGGAGATTTGGCAGGATTTTGCCGATAAGAAAGTGTTTCCAACCATCGAGGAATGGCGCCTGATCACTGAGCCGTGGATCTTCGTCGTGGACGGCCAGGGGATTATTCGCGCCAAATTCGAGGGGCTTGTGACCGAGCGGGAGCTGGAAAGCGCGCTGCAACAGATTCTCACGCGAGCCCCCGCCCGTCGCCAGTAAGTGGCCGCGGCCCTGATTGATCGGAAAATAAGGAGTCAATGATGCAGAAACTCAATTTTCAGAGGAGGGCAGCAGCGAGATCTGCTGAACTGTTTGAGATGTGCCCCCCGAAGGTTCCGTGGGCCTTCGCGGGGGCTAATGGTGCGCGCCCACGGAGTATGTTTGAGACAATATCATCAGTTCGACAACTTAGGAGGAAAACCAAATGAAACGAATGACACTCTCATTGATTTGCGTTTTGACTTTTATTGGCATCGCCCTGAGCGTTTCCTCGGCGACTGCAGATGATGGCCGCCGGTCTGATGCCGCGACCGTTAGCTTTGGCCAGTGGGAAACGGATCCGCCGCTGGATAGGGTCACCACTCCTGTACCGCCAATGGGTGGGAATAATCACCACGAATTGATACCTAACACAGTGACTGTCACTCTCAAGGGAGATGCTGCAGTAAACTTCATCATTGCCGGCTTGCACCAGCCCACTGTTTATGATGTCGGGACCCAGCCAGAGGATATCAGTCTACTATCGCCTCTGCCGGGAGCAGCAGGGGGGATCATCAATGACCCTAATCACAGAATTTACCGGGGACTGGATCCGAATGTGGCTACCAACCCGCGAGACCGAGTTGAAGTAGTGCGGTTCTCTAAACCGGGTACCTACCTTGTGATCTGTGGGGTCTTTAACCATTTTGTCAACGATCGTATGTTCGGCTTCGTAAAAGTAAAGGAAGCCAAACATTGAAGGTCGTGGTGGTGGCGGGTCGGACCCGCGACCCCACAACTTGGCCTCACCCGCTCGTACAGCCGCGCCAGGAACCTCTTTCGCTTCGATTACCAGGCGCGGCTGTTTCCAGCATTAACCAACGATCACCAGTGAAAGAGGTGCGATTTTTGGAGGTGAAAGAATAACCACTCAGGTCTATTTCTGATACAGCTTCGCAACAAATCCGCTCTTTTCAATCTCGCGCAAAAAACTCGCGTCGATGAATTGCTCGGGTTTAGCATTTTTGGCGCGGGGATCACGGTCGGCCATCCAGGTCAGTTGGGTTTGAATGGCGGAAACTGAAGGATACGGAATCGGCTGATAAATTTCAAAATAGATCCGGTACACCTCTTCCAAAGTCTCCCGATCATCGATTCGCAGGTACTTGGTCAAGGCCCGAATGCTTGCTTCACGATCGTTTTTGAAAAGGTAAATTCCCTCAATGATCGACCGTAAGTATCGCGTCGCAACATCGGGACGAGCTTTCACGAACGAGCGCGTCGTGATGACTTCCAGTTGCGGAAAATCGATCTGGTACTGCGTTGGATCTACCAGGATCGTAAATCCTGCTTTCTTGGCGACTAGAAAGAACTCCGGCGTTAGGATCGTCGAATCCACAGTTCTCTTGCTCAATGCTGCAAGGCGAGTGCTGGTACCGCCAATTTGGAGAAGCGTAATATCTTTGTCCGGGGTCAAGCCGAAACGCTGGAGAATTAGCCTCGATCCCAAATCCGCTATGCTGCCGAAACGCGAGATGGCGTGTCTTTTTCCCTTCAGCTGCTCTAATGTTTTGATCTCCTTTTGGGCAAGTAGGCCATAGGGAAGGCGACTCTCGATGCTGGCGATAGAAATCAGATCGGCGCCGGCGAGAGCGCTGCTCACCGCCACGGTCCCTCCTCCCATCGCAATTTGAGTTTCGCCGGCGACCAGTGCTTGGATGGTCGTCGTGCCGCTCTCGATCAGGACAACATCAACGTCGAGTCCATGTTTCTCAAAGAGTCTCGTTTCTTTGGCAAGCCAGTAAGCCGCCATGTTGGCCGTCAGCGCGCTGTATGAAGTCTTGAGCTTGAAGACCTGGGCAGATGCGGGTGAAATAGTGGAAAATTGGAATAATGCTAAAACTAAGCAAAAAACGAGACCGATGAAACGCGAAGTCATCTAAGCCTCCAGGAACTTCATCAGCACGCGGTTGAATTCCTCGGTCTCTTCGATCTGTGGCTCATGGGACGAATTCTCAAAACGATGAACTTTGGCGCCGGGGACGATCTTTTGAAATTCCACGTCCCAGTCTTTCTGATTCAGTGGGTCATGTTCGCAGGACATGATGAGTAATGGAATGTGAAGCCGGGAGAGTTTTTTGACGAATGCGTCGGTGGTCGAACGCGTCTGGTGGACCGGGCTTCTGAGCCGCGCGGCCGATAACGCCTCCCAGGCGCCGGGGATGATCGATTTGTCGTAGCGCTCCCGAATATTTTCTTCCGTCTGCCACTTGGAATCGTGGTAAAGTAAGGCCACGATTTTCCTCATGTTCTCAAAAGATGGCACGTAATTATCGAGATCGGCTTGGGAATTGGTTTTGAAAACACTTGCATTGCCGCAAATGGTGACCATTTTCTGGATTTGAAAGGGCAGCGGTTCCATGACCGCAGCACGAAGAATCGTGCCGCCGCCCGCTGAATTGCCAACAAAGAATGCTTGCTGAATGCCGAGCAGATCCAATAATCGCCTCAGATGATTGATTCGATAGCCCGCTGGATCGGAGAAATTGTAAATCTTGTCCGTGCCGCCCCAACCGAGCATGTCCGGCGCGATCACGTGAAATCGCTCGGCCAGCGGGCCGATGTTGTGCTTCCAGGTAATTTCTGCCGATGCGCCGTACTCGCCGCCATGAAGCAAGACGAGTTCTGGACCGTCGCCGGCTTCGAGGAAGTGAGTTTTGATGTCGCCGACGAATACGGTTCGGTGATGGTAAGGATTCATAAGAATGACGTTCAACGTTTAAAGTTCAAGGTTCAACGTCCTGGACGCAACGAAGGGTTTAGCTGCGCGAAGCGTACACTCTGAACATTGAACATTGAACTTTGAACTCCTTCGTTAAAGAAAGGTCACACCGCCGTCGACGGCAACTGTTTGGCCGGTCATGAAATCGCTTAACGGTGAAGAGAGGAAAAGCACCGTCCCGACCAGATCCTTGGGTAGTTGTACTCGTTTCAATGCGCGGTCGCTGAGTCTTGCCGAGCGCATCTTGATGATATCCTCGCTCGGGTTGTCTTCCGACAGGGTCGAGCCTGGAGCGATGGCGTTGACGTTGATGTTATCATCGCCCACCTCGCGGGCGAGACAGCGGGTAAAGCCAATCACCCCCGCTTTGGAAGTGACGTAATGAATACGGCCGGCGCTGCCGTTCAAGGCCGTGCCGGAAGAGATGTTCACAACCTTACCGGACTTCTGTTTGCGCATCGTCGGCAATACGGCGCGGCAGCAAAAAAATAAGCCTTTTAGGTTTACTGCCATCATGCGATCCCATTCCGCCGGGTCGATGGAGTCGATGCCCCCACGATTCATGGGAATGGTGGCGAAGATCGCTGCGTTGTTAACCAGGATGTCGATGCGGCCAAACTGCTCCAGGATCGTCTGCACCATCAATTGCGTCGACGTTTCATTGGATACGTCGACTTTTACCGACAGCGACTTGGCATCTGTCTGCGTATTGACTTCCTTTGCCACTTTCACCGCTGCCGGCTCGTCGATATCAGCGACGACCACCCTCGCACCGGCACCGCCGAAACCTAAACAGTAAGCCCGCCCGATCCCATGCCCGCCGCCTGTTACAATGGCTACCTTGTCTTTGAGTCCTTCGATCATCGAATTCTCCTAATGACTTGGATTGCCGCCAAAATAGCTCCGAACTTTGAGAAGTGTCAAGTTTAAGGAGTGGAATGATGGCGGAAGCGTTTCGACGCTGCTATTATGACCCGACTGAAAACCAGAAATCGTTTCATGCGCAATTCATCTTCGAAAAACCAACGAACTAAGCGCTATCTGTGTCTGTTGTTGCTCGTTGTATCGGTGACAATGTTCCGGGTGGGTTGGGCTGCCGCCCAGAGTGATCCGAGCGAAAAATTACCGATGTACGGCCAGCCTGGAGTAGCTCGGCCGGAGAGTCTGAAGAAGATCGATGAGGACTTCATTCGAGACGCAACCTTTAGATTCGGCAACAGGCAGGCTGCAAGTCGCGCTTTGGCGGAGCAGGGATGGACGAGTGTCAGAAAGGACATGTTGGACACCGCCATGCGACGATTCAACGAAGCGTGGTTGCTTAACCCGAAAAACTACCAAGCCTTTTGGGGATTCGGAGCGGTGTTGAGCGAGCAAGGAAAATTGGCCGAGGCCATTGAACAACTTGAAACGGCGAGAGAGCTGATCGATGATCCAAAGCAAAGAGTGGCTCTGCTGTCGGATCTGGGGGCGGTCCATTCGAGCTACGGGGCGCGGCTGTCGGCGGATAAACAACTCGACCGTGCACAGCATTTCGTGATCGCGAATAATCGCTTCGCCGAGAGTTTGGAGATCGATCCCAATTATGCCCGCAGTTGGCGGGAATGGGCGTTTTCGCTGTACGAACAGGAAAGATATTCTGAAGCATGGGTCAAGGCCAAGCGGGCAATGGAGCTGAACAGCGAACCTTTCCCGACCGGTTTCCTTGACACGTTGCGCAAGAAAGTGCCTGAGGCAAAGTGAGAACGCCAAAAGCGTCGTTATGTAATTGAAATTCAGTTCTAGCCGGCCGGATCAGATCTGACATGTCGCGCTATGCCATTCTCCATGCCATTGAACGGCTGGATCCCGAGAAGGATCACCAGCGTATTATTTTTCTCTCGACCTGCTACGATTTTCCCTTTGATACGACCCGGGCATTAGAATTTGCGCTTTTTCGTACCTTTTGCGTCCCAAGCATATCCGCCCTGCTTGACCGGACAGGAGAGTTTGCACAGCGCTCCCAGAAGCGTTACGACGACACGGATATTATTGTCAGCGAGTTGCTGGAATGGGGCTATGACAGCGAGCGCGGCAAGCGGGCCCTCCGGCGCCTCAATCAATTGCATGGCCGCTTCAGCATCGCTAATGAAGATTTTCTATATGTGTTGTCAACGTTTATCTATGAGCCGATCCGTTGGAATGAAAGATTCGGTTGGCGTTTGCTGTGCGAGCAGGAGCGGCTAGGTTATTTTTACTTTTGGCGCGAAGTCGGCCGGCGGATGAACATCCGGGACATTCCCGCGGACTACAACGTTTTCGAACGTTTCAATAAAGACTATGAGAGAGAGCATTATCGTTTCACGGAGGCCAATCAGCGCGTGGGCGCGGCGACCCGTGAATTGTTTGTCGGTTGGTTCCCATATTTTTTAGCGCCGGTGGTGCGGTCGGCGATTTATGCGTTGTTGGAGGATCGGCTTATTGAGGCTTTCGGCTTTCCGCAACCCTCGCCGCTGATGCGTTGGCTGGTACCAGGCGCTCTACGCCTGCGCGCAGGATGCCTGCGTTTGCTGCCGCCGCGGAGAAAACCGCGCCTGCGCACCGAAACGGGAAATCCTACCTATCCTAACGGTTACGTGATCGAGCACTTGGGACCGCCGGGCACAAACTAATCACCTTCCAACATAAGGGGTGAGGGGTTTTGTTTGTTTAAAGAGAGACATTTTCCTGATCGCGACTATGCAACGCTATAGTTGTTTGATAGTTTTTTTCGCCGTTGGAGTTCTTGCCTATTCTTGCGAAAGCTTGGCGCAAAACGAATCAGATCGTCAAAAACTGTTGACGGTGTGGGCGGGAATGTTGCCGATCATACTTTCGGCGCCTCATGGCGGCCGCCAGTCACTCCCAGGGGTGCCCGCCCGGCGTGGAGCTGGTGTGATTCAATTTGCCACCGGACGCGACAACAACACGGATGAGTTAGCGGAAACAATTGCCGTACGGCTGGAGAAAAGGTTGAACGCAAAGCCCTTTCTGGTTATTGCCCGCATCGAGCGGAAATATCTGGATGCTAACCGGCCCACCGAGAGCGCTTACGAGTCAACAGAGGCAAAACTCTATTACGATGGCTACCACAACGCGTTGCGGGAGGCGCACGATCGGGTAAGCGGGGAGTGGGGGCGCGGTTTGCTGCTCGACATACACGGCCAGGGAGCCCAAGCCGAAGCGATCTACCGGGGAACCGGTAATGGCAAGACCGTCGTGTCACTGACTCAGCGCTTCGGCACTGAAGCGATTACCGGGCCGAAAAGCATCTTCAGCCAATTGGAGCTCATGGGATACAAGGTCTTGCCCTCCACCACCGAGTCCCACAAGGAACAGCGATATGTGGGCGGCTACATCGTTCAAACCTACGGCAGCCATCGGGGCCGCGGTGTTGATGCGATCCAGTTAGAAATCGGAACGAAGCTTCGAGCCCGGGCAAACCTGGAGCGGACTGCAACCGATTTGGCCGAGGCCATCGCGGTGTTCGCTCAGGAGTATCTGCCGATCATGAAATCTTCGGCGCCGGCCGAGACGGTGCATCAGCCATGAGATCCGCGCTGCACGCCTTCCCAGGAAATTGGCGTTTGCATCAACGATATAAACTTTTAGAATGAGTCCTATGTCCAATTCGATGAAGAAGCCTGAGCTTGACCCATCGAAAGCCGATGCGTTCGCGGGGCGTTTGTTAAGCGCGCTCAACGACGGCGCTCTATGTCTAATGATTGCCGTGGGTCACCGGGTGGGGTTGTTCGACGCGATGCGGGAACTGCCCCCGGCTACGTCCGATGAAATCGCTCGCCATGCCGGGCTCAACGAGCGCTACGTGCGCGAGTGGCTCGGCGCCATGGTCACCGGTCGGGTCATAGAGATAGATCCTGAAGTCAATCGTTTTTGGTTGCCTCAGGAACATGCCGCTTTTCTAACGCGTGCTGCAGGAGCGGATAACATCGCTGTGTTCTCCCAATACATTAGTCTTCTGGGAAGTGTTGAAGACGAAATTGTTGCGTGCTTCAAGAGGGGCGGCGGGGTGCCGTACTCGAAATTTCCGCGATTTCATGCGGTCATGGCGGAGGACAGCGGCCAATCGGTCCTGTCATCGCTGGAAACGCACATCGTGCCGCTTGTGCCAGGTTTGGCCGATCGGCTGGCGGCCGGCATTCAGATGCTGGATGTCGGTTGTGGCCGGGGCCGTATCATGAACCGGCTCGCCGAGCTCTACCCGAAGAGCCGTTTCACTGGAATTGATCTGTCCAGCGAGGCGATCCTTACAGCGTGGGAGGCGGCCGCGGAAAAGAAACTCCGGAACGTAGAATTCATGGTTACTGACCTGAGCAATTTTGATGAAAAGGCTGAGGCCGAGGCTTTCGATTTTGTTACCACCTTTGATGCGATCCATGATCAGGCGAAACCATTGAATGTTCTAAAAGGGATCCACCGTACCCTAAGGAATGACGGCGTATACCTGATGCAGGACATCAAAGGTTCGAGCCAAGTGTACAAAAATATTGATCATCCGTTGGGCACCTTTCTCTACACCGTCTCTTGCCTGCACTGCATGACCGTATCCCTGGCGCAGGGTGGCGAAGGGTTGGGAGCGATGTGGGGTGAAGAAAAGACGCGCGAATATCTCACCCGGGCAGGCTTCAGGTCCATCGCAAAACATGAGCTGGCCCATGACATTCAAAACAATTGGTACGTTGTCAGGAAGTAAGGAACCGCTTCGGTAAGTCCCAGATCTCTTAGAGCCCATCATTCCCCAATGCTTCTATCCCTCGATTTCTCTCGGGACGGTGAGGTTCTCGAGCCGTCGGGAATCCAGGCGAGACCGGAACTGGCCCCCCGATTAAAACATTCGGAGGTGATTTCTTTGGGGGCTGAGCTGGTCCGTCTCAAGGTCGATGTGATCTTCGGAAACAATACACCGACGATCCAGGCCGCCAAGCCAGCCGACCTGCCAATGGAGCGGTCGGCGAAATTCGAATTGGTGCCAAGGTGGCGAAGCAAATCGGCCTGATGATCCCAGAACCGGTTCTCACTCGTGCCGACAAAGTAATTCAGTAGGCTAGCACAACCTCACGCGTCGAGCACTTGGCCCCCATCGATAACGAGCGCGTGTCCGGTGACGAAAGAAGCTTCGTCGGAAACAAGAAATAGCACGCCGTAGGCGATTTCTTCGGGGGCGCCCATGCGCAGCAGCGCCTTGTTGCTGCTCGCCATCCTGGCGCGCTGTTCTTCCGTGGTGTTTTCATCAATGGTCCGGCGCGGGGGAAATCCGCGGAAGCGCGGTGTTTCGATGGCGCCGGGGCAAACGCAGTTTACTCGAATACCGTGGAGACCGTAATCCAGTGCCATCTCGCGGGTTAGGTTGACGATGGCGGCCTTCGTTGCGCAGTAGCCGGGATATTCAGCCGACGCTAAAAGGCCGAAGGTGGAGGCAGTAGTGACAATGTTACCGCTGCCTTTCTTGATGAAATGCGGTAACACGGCGCGGGCGCCGCGAAACATTGCGTTCAAGTTGACGTTAAGTACAAAGTTCCACTCTTCATCCGTGTGCTCGTGAAGTTTCTTCCGAATCCCGGCGCCGGCATTGTTGTAGAGGATGTCAACGTCGCCAAACTTCTCCAAAGCGGTAGCGACCATGCGGTCGCAGTCTTCCTGCTTGGTGACGTCGATTTTGGCAAAGACCGCTTGGCCGCCATCCTGCTCGATCAGTTTGTCGATCCGCGGCTCGATGGTCTCCTGAATATCGCAGCAAACGACTCTCGCTCCCTCGCGCGCAAACAGGCGTGCGGTGGCGCGGCCGATGCCGCTGTTGGCTCCGGTTACAATCGCTACTCTTCCTTGGAGACGGCCGAGCCCTTGCCGCAACCTTGGATGTTCTGTGTCTGACATAGCACTTCCTCCTTCTCGCGGCGGTTCAACGTTCAATGTTCCATGTTCAAGGTAATTGCTCGGAACTTGAACTTTAAACCTTGAACTTGGAACGAAGACCGCTATTTCTTATACAACTGCTTAATGAAGCCAGAGCTGTCCAGCTCGCGAATCAAGCTCGGGTCGACAAACGCCTTCGGATCGGCTGTTGCGGCCTTAGGGTTCTTTGGGGCTAGATCGTCGAGCATGGTTTTGACTCCGTCTGGAGTCGGATACGGCACTTCCGGGAAGATGTTCGAATAGTCTTTATAGGCTCTTGCGAGACCTTCCGGATCGGAGACTCCTAAATTCTTCTTGATAAGCCCAATGGCATATTCCTTTTCGGTTTTGATGATATGCATAGCTTCCACCATAGCGCGACTCAGTTTCAGCAGAAGGGGCCGCTTTGCTTTGACGATCCCCTCACGCGACAGAATGCCGTTCCACCAAAAGGGAATCTTCAAATCGCTGATATTATAAAGATTGCGAAAGCCGAACTTTTTTTCGGCCTCGGTCAGGAAAGGCTCCGGAATAATCGTGAACTGAGTGATACCTTTTGACAGCGCCGCGAATCGCTCGGCGGTGCCGCCCGTGGGTATGATCTTGACGTCCTTTTCCGGGTCGACGCCCAATTTCCTTAACGCCAGCCGCAGCCCGAGATCCGATGTGCTTCCCAGACGATTAACGCCCGCCGTTTTACCTTTGAGTTGTTCCACTGAGGTAATGCTCGACAATGAAACGATGTGATCGACAAACGTCGGAACTACGCCCACGATCATCACCGTGTCGGCGCCGGCTAGGCGCGAGCTCGTAAGCGTTGTCACCGAAATACTGGCCGCTTCGATTTCGTTCGCGAGGAGAGCCTGAAGCACTGTCGGGCTGGCGCTTATGGCTATGATTTCCGGTTGCACGCCCATCTTTTGGAGGAGCTTTCTGTCTTCGATGACCCAGATTGGACTGTTGGTCGGGCTAAAGCCCGCCCATGCCAGCCGGAGTCTCTCTTGAGCGAAAACCCTGGTGCCCAAGCTGGGAGATATCGCCAAAACAAGCATTATGATCGAGAGCTTTTTTATCACTCTTGCGTCCTCCTTTTGGCGCGAGCAAAAACTATCATTTTG
>Ga0209814_10000529_pt1 | contig 12597 bp, 11 predicted proteins | sample SoiMetdeltSBSDD1_FD_187597 | JGI IMG/M metagenome (GOLD analysis project Ga0209814, IMG submission 187597) | Bulk soil microbial communities from a Populus tree surrounding site in Tennessee, USA - Soil MetaG P. deltoides SBSDD1 (SPAdes) (version 2) | ecosystem: Environmental > Terrestrial >... | reverse complement strand
GCTGCGCATTTCTCATCCGTTTAGTCTACCTGATTGAAATCGATTCGATCCCGCTCTTCTATAATCTTGCCGGTGATGGTCGAACCTACGACGAGTGGGGGCAGAGAATTGCTGCGGGAGATTGGCTCGGCCAAGGGGTTTTCTATCAAGCACCGCTTTATCCCTACTTCCTCGGAGTTCTTCAGATAACCCTGGGGCATAATCTTTGGCTCATCCGCCTTATCCAGATCGCCCTTGGAGCGATTTCCTGCGTTTTGATTTTCCAAACCGGCCGGAATCTATTTTCGCGGCAAGCTGGAATTGCCGCAGGTCTAATTCTTGCCTGCTATGCTCCCGGAGTTTTTTTTGACGGTCTCATCGAAAAGAGTATTCTCGACTTTCTTCTTCTCTCAGCGCTTTTGTGGCTGCTGAGTCAATTGAGGGCGACGGCGCCATGGAGCCGTTGGCTCGGCCTTGGTGCCGTCCTGGGTCTCCTGGGGCTTTCACGGGAGAATGCGCTAATTTTGACTGCCGTAATACCACTTTGGATCGGACTGTATTTCTCCGAATTGCCCATCCTAAACCGGTTGCAATGGATGGGACTTTTCTTTGCTGGCTTGCTTTTGGTGCTCGTTCCGGTGGGGCTGAGAAATTTAACCGTCGGTGGTGAGTTCAAACTGACGACCTCACAGTTCGGCGCGAACTTCTTTATCGGTAATAATCCCTCGGCCGACGGAACCTATGTATCCGTTGAAAACGTGATCGGCGAACCCCAACTCGAGGGAAAAGACGCCAAGCGCCTGGCGGAAAGAGCTTTAGGTCGGAGTCTCTCTCCTGGAGAGGTCTCCGATTATTGGCTGCAAAAGGCGTGGGATTACATTCGCTCACAACCCGGGCAGTGGTTTGAGCTCCTTGGCAAGAAATGGCTCATGGTTTGGAATGCGCGGGAAATTGAAGACTCGGACGACTACTATATTTATAAGCAGTGGTCGTGGTTGCTCAGTTTACTCGGACGGATCAACCATTTCGGAATCTTGGCTCCCCTAGCGGCCGTGGGTCTGTGGTTGACCCGTCATCAATGGCGGCGCTTGTGGTTGCTCTACGCGATGATAGTGGCCCTAGCTTCGAGCGTCGCCGTTTTTTACGTGTTTGGCCGCTATCGGTTTCCGTTAGTGCCCTTGCTCGCGCTCTTTGCAGGCGCTGGACTTGTGGAATCGGCGCGGCAATACCGGCAGCGGCATTGGCGGTCACTGGTGGCTGGGTTAGTTCTGTTCGCACTCGTCGGGATGGTCGCCAATTGGCCATTCTATGGCGTCCAGGGGCCCGGCCCCGCCGGTTATAACAATCTCTCCAATGCCTACTATAAGCAGGGCAGAATCGAAGAGGCGATTAGAACGGCTCTCAAGGCGATTGAATTACAACCCAATTACGGTGTTGCGCGCTACAATCTCGGCAACCTCTACGCCGCCCAAGGCAGATTCGATCTGGCCCGAACTAATTTCCAGGAAGCGATCCGGCTTTTTCCAAATTACGCAGACGCCTATAGCAATTTTGGCCAGTTGATTGCAGAAAGCGGTGATATTGAAAAGGGCATCCAATACTTCCGCAAAGCCATCGAGCTTAACCCGTCGGTCAGCAGGGCGCACCTTAACCTCGGCGTAGCGCTCGCCAAGCTGGGCCGGATCCAAGAGGCTCTCCGGCCGCTTCATGAGGCGGTGCGGTTGGCCCCGGACTCCGCCGAGGCTCGCAACTACCTGGGCAGCTTATATGCCACACAAGGCCGGTACGATGAAGCGGAAAAATATTTTCAAGACGCGTTGCGCGTCCGACCGGATTACGCCCAAGCACATCAAAGCCTGGCGCAGCTCTTGTTACTGCAAGGGAAAAAAGAAGCGGCGCGGCAGCACTATGAAGAGGCGCTGAGGCTCATGAAACACAAGGGAGTCACATCCAATGTCCGCTAAGCGATGGAAATGGAATCTCCTCTGGCGGTTTTGTGGATGAAGCGATCCCCGCAAAACGAAGAATCTGACGCACCGTCTCACGACTGATCTCTAGCTTCTCCTGCTCGGCTAGCTTTCCGTCAGGTGATGATCGTTAAAACTCCGTACTTCCCTTCGCTAGCTCCACAACCCGCTTGACCTCCTTCTCCTTGGTCTTGCGCTTACCACGGCCTACCCCGATTCCCATGGACCATTCCCTCCTTTGATCCGCTAACATTGCCGCTCGCTGACTCCTATCACCATCTCCAACTTCACCACCGTCAGCTCGGCTCTAAACGCTCTCTGTATTACTTCTAGCCGCTTCTCTTCTCTCATCGTCAGGGTTGTCATCCCACGCCCTGACATAATTACGGCGTGCAAGTCCTCTATGCCTTACCGGAGCCTGAATTTTAAACGATTACTCCTGGCAAGGGCCATGGCTTATGCCCGACTGGAATGGGATCGAAGCGACGCGGCAGGTGAATTCAATCTCGTCCTATTGGCAATGAGTATTGGTCTCCTACTCTCCGGACCCGGTAAATTCGCCATGGATCGTATGCTGGGTCTCGAGCAGAAGTAAATTCGCACCGAGATCATTGATCTCTTCGGTGATAGACCGAATCGACGATCGTATCGGTCAAGTCCGTCGCCGGACCGTCGAAGAAAATCTGTCCTTGCTTGAGTCCGATAATACGATCGGCGTATTCCCGTGTCAGCTCCAAGGCGTGAAGACTGACCAGGGCGGTAATTCCGTCCTCCCGGCAAACCCGCTTTAGAATATCTAAGACAACCCTGGACAGTCGAGGATCAAGACTGGCGACCGGTTCGTCAGCCAGGATAATGGCCGGCTGTTGCATCAGGGTTCGAGCGATCGCCACCCGCTGCTGCTCCCCGCCACTCAACTGGTCAGCGCGTTTGTAGGCATGATCGAGCAGACCGACCCGCTTGAGATTAGTCAATGCCTGCCGTTTTTCTTCCTGAGAAAATATCCTCAGCACGCTTCTCAGGGCAGGCTGGTAACCCAACCCGCCAGACAGAACATTCTCGATCACCGAGAGACGCTTGACGATATTGAACTGTTGGAACACCATGCCGACCTTCCGGCGCACCAAACGTAGCGCCTCGGGGTTGAGCTTGAGAATGTCGGCCCTACCACCGTCGGCACTTAGCCCCGTCAGCGAGCGGGGCACCAAGATGGCGCCGGAACTCGCTTCGATGAGCCGATTGACGCAGCGAAGCAAGGTCGATTTCCCAGCGCCGCTGAGGCCGATGATGCAAACAAACTCGCCTTGTTCGATCTGGAGATTGATTCCCCGCAGCACCTGGGTCTTGTCACCGTAGGCCTTGTGGAGATCTTTGATCTCAAGAATGGTCACGGTTGTTTCTTTTGGAGCGCTTCTCTGATTGGGATCCCCGCGATGGCAAAAGCCTGTCGAACCGAATCGTAATCTTTATCAGTGGCGGCAACAAAACCATCGATTTGATAGAGATCCCGTAACATCTTTTTACCCTTCTCATCATGGCTCAACTCTATAAAGATCTCTTCGATTTTCTTGGCGGTTCGATCGTCCAGGTTGGCATTGATGACCAGATTGTCCGCCGGGATCGGTTCGGAAAACGCGATGGCTCGGATTTTCTTGACGTCGTCAGGATTCTTCAAATAGCGCATCCAGGCGGTGTCGTTGCTGTCCGGGGAATTTGCATACGTGGCGCCGGCGTCGACTTTGCGATTGAGCACCGCCAGAACCGTGGCGTCATGGCCGCCGGAATTAAGAATCTGTTTGAAATCCCGCACCGGATCGATCCCCTGTTCGTGAAACATCTTACGGGGAAAGACATTAGCCGAAGTTGAAAGCGGATCGCCGAAGGCGAACGTTTTCCCGCGCAGATCTTCCAGTCTTTTGATGCCGCTGTCGGCGCGCGTGATAATGGCGGCGTAATAAAACGGCGAACCTTTGCGCTCCGACTTGAGCACAACTTTTACGTTGGCCTCATTTTTCGCCAGCACGTAGGAAGCCGGCGTCAAAAACGCGATATCGAGTTTATTGCCCCGCAGCGCCTCAATGACTCCGGTATAGTCCGTTGCAACAAAAGGTTGCACTTCCATACCCAAGCGGTTTTGGAGGATATCGACGATCGGCTGGGCATTTTGGATGACTTGCTGGGCGTTCTCCGCCGGCACGAAACCGACGCGCAGGACTTTCGGCGAACTCGACGATTTGCCACAACCGGCGAAAACAAAGAGAGAGAGCAACAATAGCAAGATTCGCACGGATAGGTTCATCTTAGTGCTCATAGTTACCGAAAGGTGAGTGGCGGTGCAAATGGTGCGATTTTTGTTGGCCGAATGTTGGAAGGTTGCGCGCCTATCCGGATGACGGCCACCGGTTGCCACTGGGGACGCCGGGAAAAACAACCCACTCTCTCAAAGACCTCCGGATCAGCGATGGTGTGCTAGCGCTCCTTGATCTCTTCGAGAAGCTGTTCGGCCTTTTGTTTGTTCTTGGCGTCGTCGGAGAATTGTATGGGCAGTCCCCGAATGGAGATGAGAAAACTGCGCGCCAAAGGCCAATTCTCTACCGCCACGTAGGTCCGCGCCAGCTCCAGCCGGCTGGCTATGACCGTAGGATTCAGAGTGACAGCCTTGTTCAAATACTCGATGGATTTCTCCATGCTACCCGTGGGTATGGATCGGCCGTAAATGACCGAGGCGAACATGCGGCTCATCTTACCGATCTCCGCCATTTTGCGGTGCCAAACGCCATAGACATGGTAGGCAAAGCCGTTTTGTGGATCGAGGGCGATAGCTTTCTCAATGGCGCCGCGAATCTCTCCCGCCATATCGATTTGCTTGGCGACCGGCGATACTGTGGCCATGCTCCCCAAAGAGGCTGCTACGTAGAAATGGCCCCAAACCACGCTCGGATCCGCCTTGACCGCCTTGCGAGCATACTGCTCAGCGATCTGGTATTGCTTCAGTCTCTTCGCTTCCCAATCAGGCGTGGACTCCGGAATCACGTCACCGAAAGCAATGTAGACTCGAGCTATCTTAGACAGCGCTTCTGCGTTTTGTGGGTCCGAATCGAGGACCTTCAGAAACTCGGCAAGCGCTTCCTTGGGTTTAAAGGCAGCGTATAGCTCGTCGCCCTTTTGCAACGACCGGGAAATCGACGAGCCATCATTGGCGCAATTAGGGCAACCGACTCTGCCAGTTTTCGATAAGCTACCCTGGGCGAAAACTTCCACCCTTGGTAACAGCAAGAGAAAAAACATCCAAAGAACAATCACGAGTTGACCCATCGCTCATCTAATTGGAGTTGGGTTGCCATCTTCATCCACCGCTACGTAAACTACCTCGGCTTCCGTAACTTTGACTCGCCGTCGCGGTTCTTTGCTTCGCTCGGCTTCGACGATCACTTGGATAGTCACGGAGGTTTTTCCTTCACGAAGCACGTTAGCATAGAAGCTGACGACGTCCCCGACATAGACCGGGGCTATAAAACCAACTTCTCGCATCGCTCGGGTAACGAAATTCCTCGTCGCTTGCCGAGAAGCCGCAATGGCGCCAGCCAAGTCGATGTGACTCAAGATTACGCCGCCGAAGATGGTCCCGTGCGCATTGGTATCGCGCGGGAGCATGGTCACCCGCAACGCTGGATCGCGAAGTTCAGCCATCAGCTGGTCATTTAGACAATACGCGAAACAACAAACCGAGCCGGGGGGCTAAACCCTTGTCAAAAGATCATCAGAGATAGACCAACCACTTCGAATACTTTTTGTCCTTGCCTTTGATCACGTCGAAAAAAGTCTGTTGAATATCGGCTGTGACCGGACCGCGACAGCCGGCACCGATCTGACGGTCATCCACTTCGCGAATCGGTGTCAGCTCGGCAGCGGTCCCGGTAAAGAACGCTTCATCCGCCGTGTAGAGCTCGTCGCGCGTAAAGCGCTCTTCGACAACTTCGTAGCCTTTGTCGCGAGCGACGATCACGATGGAGTCGCGGGTGATGCCCGGGAGGATCGACGTAAGCGGCGTCGTTTTTAGCCTCCGGTCGCGGACGATGAAGATGTTCTCTCCGCTGGCTTCCGAGACATAACCCTCGGCATCGAGCATGATCGCTTCGTCGTAGCCCGCTTTCTTGACTTCGGTTTTGGCTAGTACGGAATTAACGTAATTTCCCGACGCCTTGCTCTTGGTCATCATCACGTTCACGTGATGACGGGTATATGAGGAGACTTTCGCGCGGATGCCATTCTTAAGCCCTTCATCGCCGAGATAGGCTCCCCAGGGCCAAACCGCAATGCAGACATTGACCGGATTTTTCGGCGCATAAAGCCCCATCTCACCCAAACCCACGAAAGCCAAGGGCCGGATATAACATTCTTTGAGCTGATTCGCCCGAATCACTTCCAATGTCGCTTGCTGGAGTTGTTCAACCGTGTAGGGAAGCGGAAAGCCCAGAATCTTACCGGAGTCGGCAAGGCGACGGAGATGCTCTTCCAGGCGAAACACTGCGGAGCGGCCATCGGCCAACGCGTAACAACGAATTCCCTCAAAATAAGCGGTACCGTAATGGAGCGCATGGGCCAAAACGTGGACCTTCGCTTCTTCCCAACGAATTAACTCTCCGTCTAGCCAAATTTTCTCAGTCTTGAGTGACATGACTTCTCTCTTACAAGGATCGAGACTTTTATTGATTCCGTTTATTGTACGTGCCCGCTGGAGCCTCATCAAGGGCCAACAAAAAAAAGGCCACCCGGTTCCCCGTGGTGGCCTCTGGCGGCTTACCACTAACACTATAACCCTTTCTTTAGAGTGGGGGCGGGTTTGAATCCTACGGTTCGACTGGCTTTGATGTTGATGATAGCGCCGTTCTGGGGATTTCTTCCCTTGCGTGCTTTGCGTGAGCGCACTGTAAATGTCCCGAATCCGGGAACCTGAAAGCGTTTGCTCTTTTTGATGGCTCGGGAGATGCCTTCAAAGGTTGCGTCCACCGCGTCCTCTGCCGCTCGTTTGCTAAGCTTGGCACTTTTGGCCACCGCGTCGATTAGATCGCCTTTTGTCATTTGCCGTCACCTCCCTCCTGGCGAGTTAGCAACTTGATTTTGATAGAAGCGCATCGAGAGATACAAAAACAAGGGGAGATAATTCCGAATTCAGCCGGAAATGTCAATAGTTATTTGCGATGTTTTAAGCATTCGTGAAGCAAGCCATAGCGCACACCGTGGTCGCTTACGATTACCCTTTCCGAGTGAAATAAAGTCATAATCCTCTCGATCAAGCACGCCCCAGCGAGAATGACGTCTGCCCGCTTGGGCTCCAAGCCGGGGATCGCCTTACGCTCCATAATCGTTTTGCCTTGAAAAAGTGCTACCTGCCGCCGAACCTCGCTCAGAGTCAAGCGGCTACCGTGAACCTCACCGTGGGTGTAGCACACTAATTTTTTCTCGACGGCAGAAAGGGTCGTAAAGGTACCGGCAATTCCTACGAGGGTCAAAATAGAATCATCTTTTAGCCATTGATTTGGCAATCGCGTCAGCTCTTTCTCAATGGCGATCACCATCTTCTCGCACTCTTCGGTTTGTACCGGATCGGAACGGAGAAATTGCTCGGTGAGCCGCACCGAGCCAACGCCGATGCTGATGGCCTCGACCACTCCAGCCGCATTACCTCGGACGAATTCCGTACTCCCGCCGCCGACGTCGACAACCAACAGTTCCCTGCGGTTGAGGGGAAGTCCCTGCTGAACCGCTAGAAAAGCATACTCAGCCTCCTCGTCCCCAGATATAACGCGGACATCAAGCCCGAGCTGCACCTCGAACCGGGCTCGTACTTCAGCGCTGTTGCGAGCATCTCTTAGAGCACTGGTGCCCACCGCTATGATTTTTTCGACGTTGAGACGCTTACAGCGTTCCAGATACCGCTGCAGAACTTTGAGACTTCTCTCTTCTCCTTCCGGACTGATGCGGCCGGTCTGATGGACACCTTGTCCTAGTCGCGTGATTTCCGCGAGATCGTCAAAGACATCAAAGCTCCCGTCGTTTTTGATCTCAGCGATCAAGCAGAGAATCGTGTTGGTACCGATATCAATGAACGCAAAGCGCTGGGCAATCATCGCGCGACCGCCGAGGGCGCGTTGGGGTCGGCATCTACTAATGGAACGAATGCCTCACCCCCTTCAGTGTTTCTGACCCAGGCCTCCATATCCGCTAGCGCTCTTTGCGCAAGCATCTCTTTTTTGGCTTTTTTACGAAGGGGTTCCGATAGGGGCGGGAGCAAACCAAAGTTCACGTTCATTGGCTGAAAACTTCTTCGCTCCGAATCCGTGATATAGCGCAGCAGCGCCCCCAGGGCTGTGGTTGAGGGCGGAACGACAGGTGGCTTTTCGGCGATTAACCGGGTGGCATTGACGCCCGCCAAGAGACCTGTCGCGGCCGACTCGATATAGCCCTCGACTCCAGTCATTTGTCCCGCGAAAAACAAGTTTGACCTTTGCCGCCATTGTAATGTGGGACACAGATGCTGCGGCGAATTGATGAAGGTGTTACGGTGTAAACTGCCGAGTCGAACGAACTCAGCATTTTCCAGTCCTGGAATCATTGCGAAAACCTGCCGCTGCGCTGCATAGGTCATCTTGGTCTGGAAGCCGACGAGATTATAGAGGGTCTTTTCTTGATTCTCCTGTCTCAGCTGAACCACGGCATAAGGCCGCTGGCCGCTGCGCGGATCGATCAGTCCTACAGCTCTCATTGGGCCGAATGCCAATGTTTCCGTGCCGCGGTCCGCTATCTCTTCGATGGGCATGCAACCTTCAAATGGCACAAACCGTTCGAAGCTGTGGGTCGGCACTCGCTCAGCGATCAATAAGGCATCGATGAGATGATAGTATTCTTCTCTCGTCAGCGGCAAGTTAAGGTAGTCATCGTCGCCCTTCCCGTACCGCGAACCTCGAAAGGCCACCGTCATGCCAACCGATTCCGCGGTGACGATGGGCGAAATCGCGTCGTAAAAATAGAGATGCTCGGATCCAAGCAAGGTCGCGAGATGTTGTGACAGTGCCGTCGACGTCAACGGGCCGGTGGCTAAAATCACGATGCCCGGAGGAATCTCCCTTAGCTCTTGTCGAACGATCCGGACCTTCGGAAGCGCCTCGACCGCCTGAGTCAGCGCGCGCGCAAATAACTCACGATCCACGGCCAATGCGGATCCCGCCGGTACTCGATTGCCCTCGGCCACTCGAATCACCAGGGAATCCAATCGTCGCATCTCTTCTTTGAGCACGCCTGCCGGCGCGGTCAACAGACTGGAGCGCAGAGAATTGCTGCAAACCAATTCGCCCAAGTTCCCGGTCGCATGGGCCTCGGTCATTCTGTGGGGCCGCATCTCGTAGAGTTCGACACTCACGCCGCGGCGCGCAAGCTGGTAGGCCGCCTCTGCGCCTGCCAGTCCGCCGCCGACTATGCGGACGATTTTTTCCACGATCTATTCGTCTACATGGATAGAATAACCACACTCTTTTTGGCGGCAACGGCGGGTGCGTCCCGCGCGCTTAGTAACTTTCTCGATGAGAATCGGATCGTTGCAATTCGGGCAAGGCCCCGTCACCGGACGATCCCATGAAGCAAACTTGCACTCCGGATAACGGTCACAGCCGTAAAAGACTTTTCCCCGGCGCGATTTTCGCTCCTTCAGATTGCCTTCTTTACATTCCGGGCACTTGATACCAAGATCGACAGGTTTCTCGAGAGGCCGGATATTAGTACACTCGGGGTAACCGCTGCAGCCGAGAAACTTGCCGTATTTTCCCCAGCGTAGCTGCATCGGTCGGCCGCACTGCTCGCAAGTCTCGTTGACTTCTTCTTCCTTGGCGATGTGGAGCTCGCCTTTTTCGTTGCGTTTAAAATTCTTAGTGTTCTTGCATTCGGGATAGCGCTTGCAGGCCAAGAACTCGCCGTTGCGGCCCCACTTCACCACCATCATGGCGCCGCACTTATCGCAGGCGATGTCCGTCGGCACTTCTTGGCGTTTGACGTCACGCATCTCCTTCGCGGCCTTTTTGAGATCCCGCGAGAAGGGGGTATAAAAGCGCTTCATTGCTTTCGTCCACGCCTCTTTCCCCTCTTCGATCTTGTCTAATTCAGTTTCCATCCCGGCGGTGAACTCCACGTTCAGGATATCCGGGAAACTCTCCACCAATAGATCGGTGACCAGAAATCCGAGCTCCGTCGCCGCCAGCGAGCGGCGTTCATCTTGGACAACGTACTCGCGGTCCAAAATGTTCGAAATGATCGTAGCGTAGGTCGACGGACGGCCGATGCCCTTTTCATCCAGTTCCTTGATCAACGAAGCCTGGGTGTAGCGCGGCGGCGGTTGGGTGAAGTGTTGCCGCGGGTCCAAGGAGAGGAGCTTCAAGGCATCTCCCTTCTGCAGGTCCGGCAACATGCCTTCATTCTCGGGACTCTCGTCCTCGTCTCCCTCCTCGTCTGCGCCGTTGGCTTGCGCCGCGCGTTCGTCCCGCCCTTCGATATAGACCTTCATGAAACCATCGAACTTGATTTGCTGACCGGTGGCGCGAAACAGGGCTTCTCTGACGGGGATCTCGAACGCTGTCTGATCGAACAAGGCCGGCACCATCTGACTGGCGACGAAGCGATCCCAGATGAGAGAATAAAGCTGGAAAACATCGCGCCGCAGATAGCGCCGCACCCGTTCCGGCGTGTATTCCATCGAAGTGGGCCGAATCGCCTCGTGCGCATCCTGCGCCCCTTTCTTAGATCGATACGTGTTCGGCTTACCGGGAATGTAATTCTTACCGTATTGTCCTTCGATAAAATGTCGCACGGCGTTGAGCGCTTCGTTAGACACCCGTGTGGAATCCGTTCGCATGTAGGTGATGAGGCCGACGGAACCTTCGTTGCCTATCTCAATTCCTTCATAGAGCTGTTGGGCCAGCTGCATCGTGCGTCTAGGCTGAAACCCGAGCTTGCGCGCCGCCTCCTGTTGCAGCTTGCTGGTGACAAATGGCGGGGTCGGATAGCGGCGCCGTTCTTTTTTTTCTACCTCGCCGATAACCCAGGAAGCCCCGTCTAAGGACTTGACGATCTCCTGGACACTTGGCTCGTTCTCAAGCCGGAACTTCTTGTTGTCGATTTTTTTCTCTTGCCACTGAACCAGACGGGCCTTGAATGACGGTGGCAAGCGCCCCTCTAACAACGCAATGAGCGACCAATACTCCTGAGGCTCAAAGGCGCGGATCTCCTTTTCGCGCTCACAGACCAACCGCACCGCAACCGATTGGACTCGCCCGGCGCTTAAACCACGCCGAACTTTGTTCCAGAGGAGCGGGCTGATCTGGTAACCCACCAAGCGGTCCAAAATGCGCCGCGCGACCTGGGCATCGAATTTGTTTCGATCGAGTTCGAGGGGCTTGGCAATGGCCTCTTGTACCGCCCGGCGCGTAATCTCGTTGATCAGTACGCGGTGAACCCGCTTATGATTCTTGGCGACCTGATCAGCGATATGCCAGGCGATGGCTTCGCCTTCGCGGTCGGGGTCCGAAGCGAGGTAAATGTTCTCCTTCCCTTTGGCCGCCTTCTTTAGATCGTCGATGACTTTTTTCTTTGACTGGATGACATGAAAATCCGGCGTAAAGTTTTTCTTAATATCGACGCCTAATTTGCTCTTCGGCAGGTCAACGATATGCCCGACCGAGGCTTTAACTTGAAAATCTCTTCCTAAATATCTCTCCAAGGTCTTCGCCTTGGCTGGTGATTCCACAATAACTAGATTCTTCGCCGCCATAACGATTCACTCATTCCTTAAATTTAACACTCGTAGCTTGAGATTCTACTGTTCCGTCGTGTACTTTTTTCCAGGGAGCTGTTTGATATATCCCTGCAATTCTAGTTCCAACAAAATTTCGGAAACCCTTGACGGCGAACAACCGCTGCTCTCAATGACTTCATCGATTTGAAGCGGTCGCTCCTGAAATAAGTCGAAAATCCTTTGAAACTCATCGCCGAGGTTTTGCGGAAGCGTGCGCCGCGGCGCGCTCACCGCTTTGCCGCTGCGCACCAATAGCTGTGGCGCGATCTCTTCCATGATATCGTCCACCGTTTCTACCAGCTTAGCGCCCTGACGAATCAGCCGGTGCGCGCCGCGGCTGCGACTCGCGCCGACCTCGCCCGGCACGGCAAAGACTTCCCGCCCCTGCTCCAAAGCCAACGCTGCCGTGATCAAAGAGCCGCTCTTCTCCGTCGCTTCCACCACTACGACACCCAGGGACAAACCGCTGATCAGCCGATTGCGGGCCGGAAAATTAAAGGCCAGCGGTCGCGTGCCCATCGGAAATTCTGAAATGACGGCGCCATTTTCACTGATCCGGCGATAGAGTTTGTCGTGCTCAGCAGGATAGACGCGGTCGACGCCCGAACCCAAAACTGCGATGGTTCGGCCTCCGGCAATCAACGAAGTTTCATGTGCCGCACCGTCGATTCCACGCGCCATCCCGCTCACGACGGTAAAGCCTAATGATGCTAGACCCCGACACAGATCTCGCGCCACTCTGCGGCCGTAATCGCTCGTGCTCCTCGAGCCCACCACGGCAACAGCTTTTTCATCCTCCCTGCGAATCTC
>Ga0209814_10000528_pt1 | contig 12607 bp, 13 predicted proteins | sample SoiMetdeltSBSDD1_FD_187597 | JGI IMG/M metagenome (GOLD analysis project Ga0209814, IMG submission 187597) | Bulk soil microbial communities from a Populus tree surrounding site in Tennessee, USA - Soil MetaG P. deltoides SBSDD1 (SPAdes) (version 2) | ecosystem: Environmental > Terrestrial >... | reverse complement strand
CTGCGGATCGGCCATCTGGTCCTGTGCGACGCGCTGCGACATCCGGCCGTGCTCGCCCGCCAGGCCGTGAGCCTCGACCACGCCTCGGGCGGCCGCTTCGACCTGGGCATCGGCTGGGGCTCGGTGCCCGAGGAGCTGGACACCTTCGGCGTCGGCCAGGCCGCGCCCCGCGAGCGGGTGGCGCGGCTGGGCGAGTCGCTCGCCGTGATGCGGGCGCTGTGGACCGGCGAGCCGGTCAGCTACGAGGGCCGGTTCTTCCGGTTGCACGGCGCCCGGCAGCGGCCCACGCCGACCGGCCGCATCCCGATCGTGATCGGCGGCGTCGGGCCCCGGACCCTGGCGCTGGTCCGGGAGCACGCCGACTGGTGGAACGTCCCGGTCCACTCCCTCGCCCGGCTGGACGAGGCCCGGCCCCAGGCCGGAGAGGCCCGCGTCTCGCTGCAGACCATGGTGGCGCTGGTCCCCGGCGAGGCCGAGCGCGAGGCGGTCACCGCCCAGTTCGCCCGCCGCTTCGGCGGCTGGACGCTGGGAGACGCAGCGGCGGTGGGGACGGTCGACGAGCTGGCCGGGCATTTCGCGAGACTGCGGGCGCGGGGTGTCGAGCGGTTCTACGTCTGGTTCGCCGACTTCGCCCCACCCGAGACGCTGGCCCGCTTCGGCGAGGTGATGGAGGCCGTCGCATGCAGTTGACCCCGACCTGGCACGCCGAGCAGACCCCGGACACGCCTGCCCTGGTCATGGCGACCAGCGGTGACACCGTCACGTACGCGGCGCTGGAGGACCGCTCCCGCCGCCTGGCGCAGGCGCTGCGATCCCGGGGCGTCTCCGCCGGCGACCACATCGCCGTGCTCATGGAGAACAACCGGCAGTACCTGCCGGTGGCGTGGGCGGCCCAGCGGTCCGGCCTCTACTACACCGCCATCAACAGCCACCTGCGGCCGGGCGAGGTCCAGTACGTGCTGGACGACTGCGGCGCGGTGGCGCTCGTCGCCTCCGAGGCCCGGCGCGACGTCGTGGCCGGGCTCGACCTGGCCCGCATCCCGGTGCGGGTGGGGGTGGGCGACCTCCCCGGCTTCGAGCGCTTCGACGACGTCGTGGCCGGCGCGGCCCGGTTACCGGCGGAGGACGAGGGCGAAGGTCGGGAGATGCTGTACTCCTCGGGCACGACCGGGCGGCCCAAGGGCGTGCGCAAGCCGCTGCCGGGCACGCCGCTGGGTGATCCTTCGGCCACGCCGGTGCTGCTGGCCCAGGCGCTGTCCGCCCAGGGCGGGGTCGGGCCCGGCTCGGTGTACCTGTGCCCCGCACCGCTGTACCACTCGGCGCCGCTGGTCTACTCCATGTCGATGCAGCGGCTGGGGGCCACGGTGGTGGTGATGGAGCGGTTCGATCCCCGCCAGTGCCTGGAGGTGATCGAGCGGCACGGGGTGACCCACGCGCAGTTCGTCCCCACCATGTTCATCCGCATGCTGCGCCTGCCCGAGGCCGAGCGCGAACGCCACGACCTGTCGAGCCTGCGCTTCGCCATCCACGCGGCGGCTCCCTGCCCGGTGGCCGTCAAGCGCCAGATGCTGGAGTGGTGGGGCCCGATCATCCACGAGTACTACGCCGGCACCGAGGACATCGGCAGCACCTACATCACGCCCGAGGAGTGGCTGGCGCATCCCGGCTCGGTGGGCCGGCCGCTGGGGGAGTGCCACATCCTCGACGAGGACGGTGAGGAGCGGCCGCCCGGCGAGGCGGGCGTGGTGTGGTTCGGCGGGGGCCGCCCCTTCGAGTACCACAACGACCCGCAGAAGACGGCTTCGGTCACCAACGACCGGGGCTGGCGGACGCTCGGCGACATCGGCTTCCTGGACGCGGACGGCTACCTCTACCTGACCGACCGCCACGCCCACATGATCATCTCCGGCGGGGTCAACATCTACCCCCAGGAGGCCGAGAACGTCCTGGCCGGGCACCCCGCGGTCGTGGACGTGGCGGTGATCGGCGTCCCGGACCCCGAGATGGGCGAGGCGGTGCGCGCCGTCGTCCAGCCCGTGGACCCGGCGACGGCCGGGCCCGGCCTGGAGGCCGAGCTGCTCGCGCACTGCCGCGCCGAGCTGGCGACCTACAAGTGCCCCCGCCAGGTCGACTTCGTCACCGAGCTGCCACGCGACCCGAACGGCAAGCTCTACAAGCGGCTACTCCGTGAGCGCTACTGGGAGGGCCACGACTCGCTGGTGATCTAGCCGCGGGTGTCGGCGCCGATGCCGTGGAGGAGCAGCTCCCACAGCTCCTCGGCCGCCTCGTGGGGATCGGGCCGGATGGAGGAGCCGCTGATGGTGGCGGCGAAGATGTTGAACATGATCGCCTGGAGCACGATGCCGGCCACGCGGCGGCGGGGGAGGCCGGGCTGGATGCCGCCCGCTGCCTCCGCGTCGGCGAGGAGCTGCTCGAGCAGCGTGATCATCGGCACGAAGGCCTGCGAGGCCTCCTTGGGGTGCTCGGTCAGCAGCTGCTGGGCGAACTCGGCCATGGCCACCGGCGTCGGCCGGGGCTTGCGGCTCGACTTCGCCTTCACCGGAGGCCGGCAGATGATGTAGTGGTCGACCACGAAGCGGTGGAGGCGCTCGAACGGGTCGTCGATCTCGCTGACCGTCTCCTGCAGCTGCTCGGCCGTGGAGCGGACCGACTCCTCGAACAGGGCCAGGAGCAGCTCATGCTTGCCCGCGAAGTACTGGTAGAAGCTGCGCAGCGACTGCCCGGACCGCTCGACCACGTCCTGGACGGTGAACTCCTTCTCGGAGTCGCTGTGCATCAGCTCGAGCGCGGCGTCGAGGAAGCGCTGCACCCGCTGCTCGGCCCGAGCGCGCGCCGGGTCGAGCGACCGCGCGACAGCCATCTCACGCCACGTGCCGGAGCGATCGGTCGCAGGCGAGTCGGCCGCCGGTTGGTTTCGTGCCATGCGCAAACATTACCTCCGCGAGAACCGATTCCCGCGATAGCTGAGAATACGAATCTCAGGTATTGCGACCGCCATTCACGCCGATGACCTGGCCGGTGACGTAGCTCGCTTCGTCCCGCACCAGGAACGAGCAGGCGGCGGCGATGTCCTCGGGCCGCCCGACCCGGCGCACCGGCGTCTGCGAGGCGTGGAAGTCGACGCCCTTGCCCAGGAGCCCCTTGCTCTCGGTGCGCCGCAGCATGGGCGTGTCGATGAACGCGGGCGGGATGGTGTTGACCGTTATCCCCTTGGGGCCCAGCTCGAGGGCGAGGGCCTTGGTGAACCCGATCATGCCGGCCTTCGACGCCACGTAGTGGGTCATCAGCGGTTGGCCTCCCTGGGCGCTCGACGACGAGATGTTCACGATCCGGCCCCAGCCCGCCTCGATCATGCCGGGCACGACCGCCTGGCAGCAGTGGAACGTGCCGGTCAGGTTGACCTCCAGCAGGCGGTTCCACTTCTCCGGCGTGATGGACAGGAACGGGTCGAAGCCGTCGAGCCCGGCGTTGTTGACCAGGACGGTGGGAACACTCAGCTGCGTGCCCACCTCGGCCACCGCGGCATCGATCCCGGGCCGGTCGGTCACGTCGACCGTGAGCCCGAGGGCGGTGCCGCCGGCGGCCCCGATCTCGGCCGCCGCGCTCTGGGCCGCGTCGCCGTCGCGGTCGAAGATGGCGACCGCCAGGCCGTCCTCGGCCAGCCGTTCGGCGATGGCGAGCCCGATGCCGGAGCCGGCGCCGGTCACGATGGCGGTGCGATCGCCCGTCACTGGATCGCCTCGTCGCCCGCGAAGGTCGTCCGGTGCATGTCGCGGGGCGACGAGGGGTCGTAGGGGCAGGCCCGGTGGAGGACGCCGCGGTTGTCCCACATGACCACGTCACCCACGTTCCACTGGTGGCGGTAGACCCGGTCGGGGGTGGTGGAGCGGGCCAGCAGGTCGTCCAGCAGGGCCCGGCCCTCGTCGCGGTCCATGCCCACCACGTGGTCGGTGGTGGCCCCCAGCACCAGCGAGCAGCGTCCCGAGCGGTGCCGCCACACCAGCGGGTGGACCTTGGCCGGCCGCTTCCGCCAGATCGCCACCTCCTCGGGACTGGGATCGGGGAAGGCGAGGCGCTGGGCCGCTTCGATGGTGTGCACGACCCGCACGGACTCGAAGCGCTCCTGCTCCTCGTCGCTGAGGTCGTCGTAGGCGCCGTAGGTGCTGGCGAACTCGGTCTCGCCGCCCGTGTCGGCCACGGCGTGGGCGCTCAGCATGGTGGCCATGATGGGCACGTCCTCGGTGCAGCCGTCGATGTGCCAGTCGAAGGTCCCCTTCAGGTAGGCGGCGACCGGGTTCTTGGCCGGGTCGAGGGTGACCCGGAAGATCTCGGGGAACTCGCCCTTGCCGAAGACCTCGACCTCGCCCAGCTTGCGGCTGAACGCGACCTGGGTGGCGTCGTCGATGTGGAGGTCGCGGAACACGAGGGCGCCGCTGGCCTCGAGCGCCTCCAGGCACGCGGCGGGGAGGTCGTCGTCGGCCAGCAGGCGCTCGCGGTCGACGCCCTTGACCTCGGCCCCCACCCGGTCGCCGAGCTTCTCGGTGGTGATCACAGCCATCAGAGTGGGACTCTAGCTTTGCGAGAACGACGTTTCCAGGAGTCCATCCCGCAGCTGGCGGCGCAGGACGAACTTCTGGACCTTGCCCGATGGCGTGCGGGGGAAGTCGGCCACCACGTGCAGCGACTCGGGCCACTTCTGGCGGGCCAGGCCGGCCTCCGCCAGGTGCGAGCGGACGTCGGCGAGCGTGGGTGCCTCGGCTCCGGGACGCAGGCGCAGGATGGCGGCGGCGTGCTCGCCGAGGCGGTCGTCGGGGGCGGCCACCACGCTGGTCTCGGCGACGCCGTCCACTCCCATCAGCAGCTCCTCGACCTCCTGGGCGCTGATGTTCTCGCCGCCGCGGATGATGATGTCCGACACGCGGTCGGTGATGGTGAGGTAGCCCTCGGCGTCGAGGACGCCCACGTCGCCGGTGCGGTACCAGCCCTCCGCGTCGAAGGCGGCGGCGGTCAGGCCGGGATCGGTGTAGCCCAGGCAGCAATCCGGGCCCCGGCTCACGATCTCGCCCCCGTCCTCCAGCCGGATCTCGACGCCGGCGAGGGGTCGCCCGTCGGTGGTGAGCCGCTTGTCCTCGGGGTCGTCCAGCGTGCAGCCGGTGATGGAGGGGTGCTCGGTGCTGCCGTAGGAGCGGAACACCTTGATGCCGAGCCGGGTGGCCCGCTCGGTGACCGCCACCGGCACCGGCGAGCCGCCCAGCCCGGCGAAGGGCATGAGGGCCAGGTGCTCGTCCGAGAAGTCGGCGTGGTCGAGCAGGCTGGTGAGGAAGAAGGTGGCGCCGCCCCCCATGCCCAGGCCCTCCTCGCGCATCATGCGCAGCACCTCGCCCGGGTCCCACACGTCGATGAGGTTGACCGCCCGGGTCCGCAGCAGGGGCACGAGGAAGGCGTTGAGCATGCCGATGAAGTGACCCACCGGGGCGGCGGTGACCTGCGGCGGGCCGCCGCTCGGGAACATGCGGTCGAGCTGGCGGGTCTCACAGCCGATGCTGCGATGCGAGTGCACCACGCCCTTGGGGTCACGGGTGGTCCCGGACGTGAAGCCGATGAGCGCGGGAGTGTCCGGGTCGACGGCCGGCGGCGCGGGGAGGGGCGCGGTGTCGAGCAGGTCCCCGAACGGCGTCGCGGCCGCAGGCAGGTCGCCTCCGCCCACCACGAGCCACCGCGGGACCGGATGGCGGGCCAGCACGTCGCTCCAGGTGGCGAGGAAGTCGCGGTGGCCGAACCGGTCTGCGGTGACCAGGACGTCGGGCTCGATGGCCCGCACGATGTAGTCGACCTCCTTGGCCCCGTAGAAGTGCACGATCGGCACCACCACCGCCCCGAGGTAGGCCGCAGCCCAGAAGGTGATGCCCGCCTCGACCCAGTTGGGGATCTGGAAGGCGACCACGCTGCCCGGCCCCACCCCGCGCGCCTGCAGCGAGGCGGCCAGGGCGCGAGCGGCCCCGTCGACATCGGCGAACGTGCCCGACCACGGCCGCACCGCCGAGCGCACGCGGAACCGGACGTCGCCCATGGTCCCCAGGCCGGACGCCACCATGTCCCCCAGGGAGGCGTCGGTCCACCAGCCGTTGGCGCGGTAGCGGTCCGCCAGGTCGGGAGGTATGGGACGCAGACCCCAGGTCTCGCGAGCGATGTCCGTCACGTCCTTTCCCCCTTGCAACTGACGTTGTCGGAAAGTGAGAACTAGATTATCGTAGGGCTTCATGGCGATCTCGGCCGCTGCGGCTTCGCCGCCGGGCGCAGTGCGTGACCACGGGTTCCACCCGCTCCGGGTCGCCCGCGTCGTGGCCGAGACCGCCGAGTCTGCCTCGTTCGTGCTGGACGTGCCGGACGAGCTGCGGGACGCCTACGCCTACGAGGCCGGCCAGTTCCTCACCTTCCGGGTGCCGGTCGACGGCGAGCACCACCTGCGCAGCTACTCGATGTCGTCGTCGCCCGCGGTCGACGACGAGCTCCAGGTCACGGTGAAGCGGGTGCCGGGCGGCGTCGTGTCCAACGCCATGATCGACACGCTCGGCCCCGGCGACAGGGTCGAGGCCACCCGCCCGGCCGGCGTGTTCTGCCTCGGTCCCGGGGACGGGGACATCGTCGCCTTCGCCGCCGGCAGTGGCATCACGCCCGTCTACTCGCTGCTCAAGGCGGCGCTGGCCACGACCTCGCGGCGGGTCCGCCTGCTCTACGCCAACCGCGACCGCGACTCGGTGATCTTCGGGCCGGCGCTCGACACGCTGGCCGAGCAGTACCCAGACCGCTTGGCGGTGGTCCACCGCCTCGACGTCGAGCAGGGGTTCGTGGACGAGGCCGCCATCGCCCCCTTCGCCGACGAGGCTGCGGCCGCGGACGTCTACGTCTGCGGCCCCACGCCGTTCATGGACATCGTGGAGGCCGCGCTGCTGGCCCGGGGGGTGGACCCGTCCCGCATCCGCATCGAGCGGTTCGACCCGGCTCCGCCGCCTTCGGCACCTGAGGCGACCGCGGAGGCAACCGCTGCCGCGCGGGTCACGATCGAGCTCGACGGCCAGACCGGGACGGTCGACCACCACCCCGGCACGACGATCCTGCAGACCGCTCGGGAGCTGGGGATGGCCGCGCCGTTCTCGTGCGAGGCGGGCAACTGCGCCACCTGCATGGCGCGGCTGGTCGAGGGCGCGGTCACCATGTACACCAACAATGCGCTGACCGACGAGGAGGTGGCGGACGGGTGGGTGCTGACGTGCCAGTCCGTCCCCACGACGGCCACGGTGCACGTCGTCTACGGCTACGGGGAGGCCTGAGGTGAACCAGTCGCGGCTGGCCGACATCCTGGAGATCGAGCAGCTGCTCGCTCGCTACGCGGTCGGCATGACCAAGGACGACATCGACGCCGTCATCGAGGTGTTCACGCCCGATGGGAGCTACCGCGCGTTCGGGGACACCTACGCGCTGGCCGACTTCCCCGCCCTGGTGGCGGCGGCGCCGAAGGGCCTGTTCCTCACCGGCACGCCGGCCATCGAGCTGGACGGCGACACCGGCACCGGCGAGCAGCCGCTGTGCTTCGTCGACCAGACCGACCACTCGATGCGCATCGGCTGGTACACCGACACCTACCGCCGGACCGAGCAGGGCTGGCGGCTGCACACCCGGGCCATGACGTTCCTGCGCCGCAGCGGGGCCCGCGACTCGGGCAAGCCGCACGACCCGACCCGCCCCGAGCCGACCCGGGCATGAACCTGAGCGAGCTCCGGCCGGCGCTCGACCGCTGGCTCGACGACAACGCTGCCGCCCTGGCGCCCCAGCACGACCACCGCGGGACGCTGGACCAGCAGATGGCGCAGCTGGCCAAGGTCAAGCGGATGGCGTTCGACGCCGGCTGGATGCGCTGGGGCTGGCCCGAACGGGTGGGCGGCCTGGGCGGCTCGCCGCTGCTGCGGGGCTACCTGGGCGAGGCGCTCACCGCCCGCGACCTGGTCGAGCCGGGCCTGTACTCCATGACCGAGGTGCTGGCCCCCACCATGATCGACTTCGCTCTCCCCGAGCTGGCAGCGGCCATGGTCCCGCGGTTGCTGCGGGGCGATGAGACCTGGTGCCAGGGGTTCTCCGAGCCGGGCACCGGCAGCAACCTGGCTTCGCTCTCCTGTCGCGCCACCCGGGTGGCCGACGGCTGGCGGGTCTCGGGCCAGAAGGTGTGGACCAGCCTGGCCCAGTACGCCCAGCGCTGCGTCCTGCTCACCCGCACCGGCACTCCCGAGTCGGCGCACAAGGGCATCACCGCCCTGTTCGTCGACATGGACAGCCCCGGCATCACCGTGCGGCCGCTGGAGACCATGCACGGGGTCGAGGAGTTCTCCGAGGTGTTCTTCGACGACGTGGCCGTGCCCGCCGACCGCACCCTGGGGGAGGTGGGCCAGGGCTGGTCTGTGGCCATGGACCTGCTGCCCTACGAGCGCAGCACCGCGCTGTGGCACCGCGGCGCCTACCTCCACCGGCGGCTGGACCGGTTCCTGGCGGCCGTGCCGCCCGGCGCGGTCACCGCGGGCGAGGTGGGGGAGGTTTTCCAGCAGCTGTACGCCCTCCGCGCCCGCTCGCGGGCCACGCAGCACCGGCTCGCGGCCGGGGAGCGGCTGGGTCCCGAGACGTCGATCGACAAGATCCTGCTGGCGACGACCGAGCAGGCCGTGTTCGACCTGATCGCCGACGGGCTGGCCGGCGATGTGGTGCTGGGGGACGACCCCGCGGCCGAGCGGCTGCGGGCCGAGTTCCTCTACTCGCGGGCCGCCACCATCTACGGGGGCAGCGCCGAGATCCAGCGCAACATCGTCGCCCGGCGCCTGCTCGACCTCGGGGCGGACCGGTAATGGACCCGGAAGAGCGCGAGCTGTTGGCGAAGAGCCTGGCGCAGGTGACCGCCCGCCACACCGGGGCGTCGCTGGACGCGGCCCTGGGCGACCTGGGCTGGGCCGACGCCCATGCCGCCGACCCCGAGACGGCGGTGTCGACGCTGTTCGAGCTCCAGGGCTCGGCCAACGCCACCTCGTCCGCCCTCGACCACGTCATGGCCGCGGCCCTCGGCCTCGGCGATGGCGCGATGTCGGTGGTGCTGCCGCCGCTCGGCAGCACCGAGCCGCCGGGCCGCGTGTACGGCGGGAGCGTGACCATCGCCGGGCTCGCCCTCTTCGCGGTGGCCGACCGGGACTGGACGGTGGTCGTCGGCGAGCGGGCCGCCGCCGTCCTCGCCCGCGCCACGCTCGGGCTGCGCCCGGTGCAGGGCCTCGATCCCGGGCTGGGGCTGGTCGAGGTGACGGCCACGACGGCCTGGCCCGATGCCCAGTCCTCGTGCGTCCCCTGGCCCGAGGCCGTGGCCGCCGGCCAGCGCGCCCTGGCCCACGAGCTGGTGGGGGCGTCCCGGGCGATGCTCGACCTGGCCCGGGTGCACGCCCTCGAGCGCATCCAGTTCGGGCGGCCCATCGCCGCGTTCCAGGCCGTCCGCCACCGGCTGGCCGAGAGCCTGGTGGCCGTCGAGGCCGCCGACGCGGCCCTGGCGGCGGCGTGGGACGACCGGTCCGCCTTCGCCGCGGGTGTGGCCAAGGCGCTGGCCGGGCGCGGCGCCCGCACGGTCGCCCGCCACAGCCAGCAGGTGCTGGCCGGCATCGGCTTCACCACCGAGCACCCGCTCCACCGCTACGTCCGGCGGGTCCACGTGCTGGACCGGCTGCTGGGCGACTCCCGCTCCCTGACCCGCCGGCTGGGCGACGATCTGCTGGCCCGCCGCTCGCTGCCCTCCATCCTGCCCCTGTGATCCGACGAGGAGATCGCCCGTGACCCAGGTCGCCTTCGCCCCCGACGTCTTCACCTGGCCGGCCGACGAGCCGCAGCTGATCGGCGCCAAGTGCGCTCGCTGCGCGGCGGTGACGTTCCCGCGGGGACCGTCGTGCCCGCGCTGTGGCACCCCCGACCCGGAGCGCCACCTGCTGGCCCGGCAGGGGACGCTGTGGACCTGGACGACCCAGGACTTCCTGCCGAAGGAGCCCTACGCCGGCGGCGAGACCCTGGAGACATTCCGGCCCTACGGGGTCGGGCTGGTCCAGCTGGGCGACGAGGTGCGGGTCGAGGCCCGGCTGACCGAGGCCGACCCGGCGAAGCTCGACTTCGGCATGGAGGTCGAGCTGGCGATCGTGCCGTTCCGGGTCGACGAGGACGGCACCGAGGTCATGACCTACGCGTTCGCACCCGCGGGAGAGGGGATCCGCTGATGGAGGACGTCGCCGTCATCGGGGTGGGGCTGCACCCCTTCGGCCGGTTCGGCCCCAAGTCCGCCATCGACATGGCGGCCGAGGCCACCCGGGCCGCGTGCGCCGACGCGGGCGTGGACTGGCCCGACGTCCAGGTGGCCTTCGGGGGTAGCTACACGGTGGACAACCCGGACGCCGTGATCGGCCGGCTGGGCCTGACCGGCATCCCGTTCATGGACGTCTACAACGGCTGCGCCACCGCGGCCACCGCGCTGCAGCTGGCGGCCGACGCCATCCGCTCCGGCCGCTACGACGTGGCGGTGGCGGTGGGGATGGACAAGCACGACGCCGGCGCCTTGACCGCCGACCCCGTCGACTACGGCGCGCCGGCCTGGTACGGCGAGATGGGCTACTTCCTGACCACCAAGTTCTTCGGCATGAAGATCAACCGCTACATGCACGACCACGGCATCTCGCACGAGACCCTGGCCAAGGTGGCGGCCAAGGCCTTCCGCAACGGCGCCCTCAACCCCAACGCCTTCCGCCGCAAGCCGGTCACGGAGGAGGCCATCCTCGGAGCCCGGATGCTCAACTACCCGCTGACCCAGTACATGTTCTGCGCCCCCGACGAGGGCGCGGCCGCGGCGGTGCTGTGCCGGGCCGACATCGCGTCCCGCTACACGTCCACGCCCGTCTACCTGCGGGCCGCCACGCTCCGCACCCGCCGCTACGGCGCCCACGAGGTCCACAGCACCTGGGCCGCGGTCGAGCAGGACGACGCCCCGACGGTGTACGCCTCCCGCGCCGCCTACGAGGAGGCGGGCATCGGCCCCGACGACGTGGACGTGATCCAGCTGCAGGACACCGACGCGGGCGCCGAGGTGATCCACATGGCCGAGAACGGCTTCTGCGCCGACGGCGACCAGGAGCGACTCGTCGCCGACGGCGCCACCGAGATCGGCGGCCCGTTGCCGGTCAACACCGACGGCGGCCTCATCGCCAACGGCGAGCCGGTCGGCGCCTCGGGCCTGCGTCAGGTGCACGAGCTGGTCCTCCAGCTCCGCGGCCAGGCCGGCGAGCGGCAGGTCCCCGGCACCCCGCGGGTCGGCTACGCCCAGCTCTACGGCGCCCCCGGCACCGCCGGCGTCTCGATCCTGTCGCGGTAGGCCCGGCCATGGCGACCTACGTCCTCGTCCACGGTGGTGCCCACGGCGGCTGGTGCTACCGCTACGTGGCGGCGATCCTGCGGGACGCCGGCCACGAGGTGTATGCCCCCACGCTCACCGGCCTGGGCGAGCGCGCCCACCTGCTCAGCCCCGCCATCGACCTCGACACCCACATCACCGACATCGTGGCGGTCCTCCACTACGAGGACCTGCGCGACGTCATCCTGGTCGGCCACAGCTACGGCGGCATGGTCATCACCGGCGTCGTCGACCGCGCGTGGGATCGGGTCGGCCACCTCGTCTATCTGGACGCCGCCACCCCCGTGAACGGCGAGTCGCTGGCCGACATCGCCGCCCCGCTGATGAACGCCGCCCGCCGCCAGGCGCGAGTGGTGGACGGCGTCGAGCTGGTCCTCTACCCCGGCACCGAGCCCCTCCCGAACTACGGCGTGACCGACCCCGACGACATCGCGTGGATGGCTGAGCGCCTCACGCCCCACCCCTTCGCTTGCTTCACCCAACCGCTGGCCCTGACCAACGAGGCCAAGCTCTGGAAGCTCCCCCAGACGCACATCGTCTGCACGTCCACCCTCGCCACTCGAGACCCCGACCGTCTCGCCCCCGCCCGCGACGCCGGACGCCTCTGGGACATCGACACCGGCCACGACCTCATGATCACCGAGCCCCGAGCGGTCGCCGACCTGCTCCTCCGCCTCGCCTAGGGAGTGCCTGCCCTCCGGTGAGGGCAGGATGAGGGCGTGCCGCCGTGGCTCTGGTTCTCGATCCTGGCGTCGGTCGTCCTGACCGTGGTCCTCAACGTCGCCCTCCGCCTGTTCCCGGGCGCGGGCCGGCGGATCGGCGACAGCATCGACCGCGCCCCGGAACGCCAGGAGCCGCCCGCCGGCGAGCATGACGACCGCTCCCGGGTCCGGGTGATCGTCCCGTGGCGGCTCATGCTCGCCGGCTCCCTGCTGTTGACGCTGGTGCTCAACCTGGCCTTGTGGCTCAGCCGCTGAAGAACCGCGTGAGCGCGGGAGCTACAGCCTCGGGGGCGGCTACGTGGGACTGGCCCTCGAAGGTCTGGCGCTCGGCGTCGGGGATGGCGGCGGCGATGGCGTCGGCTGCGGGGGCCAGGGCGCGGACCCACTCGGGGGC
>Ga0209814_10000527_pt1 | contig 12613 bp, 10 predicted proteins | sample SoiMetdeltSBSDD1_FD_187597 | JGI IMG/M metagenome (GOLD analysis project Ga0209814, IMG submission 187597) | Bulk soil microbial communities from a Populus tree surrounding site in Tennessee, USA - Soil MetaG P. deltoides SBSDD1 (SPAdes) (version 2) | ecosystem: Environmental > Terrestrial >... | reverse complement strand
GTGTAATGGCTGGTGAGCTTGCTGAACCCGGGGCTACGCCACATCTGCTCGTAGAACGCCTGCCGCTCCTCCTCGGAGTCGTCGAAGGTGGCGCGATCGTGGGGCTGGTGGAGGAACCCGGCGAGCGAGGTGTTAAGGATCTCGCGCATCGCCTCGAAGCCGGCGCGCAGCTGGGCCTGCTCCTCGGGGGTGATGGGGCGGTTGTTGAGGGGCGTGCACCAGTTGGCGGTGCGCTGGTACACGGTGAGCGAGGCGACCTCGCCCGCGATCTCGGGGATGATCTGGACGCCGCTCGACCCGGTGCCGATGACCGCCACCCGCTTGCCGGCGAAGTCGACCGGCGACGCGGGCCACAGGCCGGTGTGGTACGCCTCGCCCCGGAAGTCCTCCCGCCCGGGCACGTCCGGGAAGTAGGGCACGGACAGCACGCCGGTGGCTGCGACCAGGTAGCGGGCCCGGACCTCGCCGCCGTCGTCGGTCACCACGCTCCACGTCCCCGACGGCTCGTCGAGGCGGGCGGCGGTGACCCGGGCCCCGAGGCGGATGTGGCGCCCCAGGTCGAACCGCTCGACCACGTGGTTGAGGTAGCGCTCGGTCTCGGGCTGCTCGGCGAAGTGCTCCTGCCATTCCCACTCGTCGAACAGCTCCCGCGAGAACAGGTAGCCGTAGGTGTAGCTCTCCGAGTCGAAGCGCGCGCCGGGGTAGCGGTTCCAGTACCACGTGCCGCCGACGCCGTCGCCGGCCTCCAGCAGGAGCACCGAGAACCCCGCCTCCCGGGCGCGGTAGAGCTGGTATATGCCGGTGATGCCCGCGCCCACCACGAGCACGTCGACGGTCTTCTGGGTCTCGCCGGAAGTCTCGTTCATCTTGTACCGACCGGTTACTATAGTCTCGCGATAACGGCGCACTCCGAAAACGAGAGGGGGGTTACGTGCTGCCCTACGCGATGGAGGTCCCGGACCGGGTGCGCAAGCAGCGCTACTACGACCCGGACTTCTACGCCCTCGAGGTCGAGCTGCTCTGGCCGCGCGTGTGGCAGATGGCCTGCCGGCTCGAAGAGATCCCCCGGCCGCACGACTTCGTCGAGTACGAGTTCCTCGACCAGTCCGTCATCGTGGTGCGCGGCGACGACATGGGTGTGCGGGCGTTCCAGAACGTCTGCCGCCACCGCGGCGTCCGCGTGGTCGCGGGCCGCGGCACCTGCGACGACGGGTTCACCTGCCCGTTCCACGGCTGGTGCTACGGCCTCGACGGCCGGAACACGGCCGTGACCCGGCGCTCGACCTTCGCCGAGCACAACCTCGCTCCGGGCGACATCGACCTCACCCCGGTCCGCTGCGAGGTGTGGGGCGGCTGCGCCTGGATCAACCTCGCCGACGACGCGCCCCCGCTGCGGCAGTGCATCGAGCCCGCCGCCACCGTCCTCGACGCCTGGAAGGTCGAGTCGCTGCGCACCGAGTGGTGGTACGCAGCCCGCCTGCCGGTGAACTGGAAGCTGGCCGAGGAGGCGTTCGTCGAGCAGTACCACGTGCTGGAGACCCATCCCCAGCTGCGCATCCCCGGGCGCTATGCCCGCCCCGGCGCCGAGTTCGATGCTCGCAGCTGGGTCGACGCGGAGATCCACTACCTGCGCATGATGAGCGAGGGCATGGGGGGCATGGTGCACGCCAACGACGTCAAGGTGGCCGAAGGGCTGCGCGACCTCGATCTGCCCGCCGGCGCCGAGCCCGCCATGGCGACCTGGCACCGGACGTTCAACGACGCCGTCACCGCCTGGCACCGGGACGCGGGCGGCGACATCCCCGACCTCAACGAGCTCGAGGCGAGCGGGCTCAACGAGCCGATGGGCTACTGCTTCCCGCACTACTTCGTGCTGCCCATGTACAGCAGCGCCTCCTCCTACCGCTTCCGGCCGCTGGGGCCGGAGGAGACGCTCATGGAGATCTGGTCGCTCACCCGCTTCCCCGAGGGCGAGGAGCGTCCCCGGCCCACGCCTCCCGAGCCGTGGGAGTGCGACGATCCCCGCTGGCCACCGATCCCCGCGCAGGACTTCTCGAACCTGCCGCGCCAGCAGCGGGGCCTGCACGCGCGAGGTTTCGAGTACATGCGCCTGTCAGAGCAGATGGAGGGGCACATCTCGAACTTCCACCGCACCCTCGACCGGTTCCTCACCGGCCTGCCCTACGACCAGCTGATGCCGGCCCTCCGGCACGTGAACGTGAACCCGCTGGAGATGCCGATCGTGGACCTCGACCAGTGAGCGACATCTCTTACGCGGACGTGGCCGAGGGCGTGAGGGCCACACTGGCGGCGTACGTACACGCCCTGGACGACGGCCGCACCGACGACGTCCTCGCCACGTTCTGCCCCGACGGCGCGTTCGAGAGCCCGGGCCTCGGCCGCTACGAGGGCCACGACGCCCTGCGGGCCGCCTACGACAGTTGGGCGCCGCGGCGGCCCCAGCGCCACCTCATCGTCAACACCCATGTCACCGCGTGGGACGAGCACGAGGCGACGGCGGTCAGCGACGTGATCTTCGTCCTGCTGGGAGACGCCGGATGGTCGATCCAGCTCGTAGGTCGCTACCACGACGTCTTGCACAACGACAGCGGCAGCTGGCGGTTCCACCGGCGCACCGCCGAGTTCGTCACTGCATCATCGGGCGGGGGGACCACATGACCGGGACCGATTACGACGCCATCGACTTCTTCCGGGGCAACGAGCTGGTCGAGGACCCGTACCCGTACTTCGACTGGTTGCGGGAGCAGTGCCCGGTGCAGCAGGAGTCGCAGTACGGGGTGTACATGGTCACCGGCTACGCCGAGGCGTGCTCGGTCTACACCGACCCGGACAGCTTCTCGTCGTGCAACTCCGTCACGGGCCCGTTCCCGGGCTTCCCGGTGCCGCTCGAGGGCGACGACGTGAGCGAGCAGATCGAGGCCCACCGCGCCGAGCTGCCGTTCAGCGACCAGATCACCACCATGGACCCGCCCAAGCACCGGGACCACCGGCACCTGCTCATGCGGCAGCTCACGCCCAAGCGGCTCAAGGAGAACGAGGAGTTCATCTGGCGGCTGGCCGACCGCCAGACCGAGGAGCTGGTGGCCCGCGGCCGGTGCGAGCTGGTGAGCGAGTACGCCAACCCCTTCACCCTGCTGGTCGTGGCCGACCTCCTCGGGGTCCCGGAGGACGAGCACGACGAGTTCCGGGCCGCGCTGGCCCGCCGCTCTCATCACGCAGTCGGCAGCACCAGGGACAGCATGCGGGGCAACCCGCTGGAGTGGCTCTACGACCGGTTCAGCCGCTACATCGAGGACCGCCGGCGCGAGCCGCGCGACGACGTGCTCACCGCCCTCGCCACGACGACGTTCCCCGACGGCACGCTGCCCGAGGTCATCGACGTCGTGCGCATCGCCGCCAACGTCTTCGCCGCCGGGCAGGAGACGACCGTGCGGCTGCTCGGCACCGCCCTGCAGATCATCGCCGAGCGCCCGGACCTGCAGCAGCTCCTCCGGGAGCGGCCCGAGCTCGTAGGGGACTTCGTGGAGGAGACGCTGCGCATCGAGTCACCGGTGAAGGGCGACTTCCGGCTGGCGCGGCGGCGCACGACCGTGGGCGGGGTCGACATCCCCGCGGGCGCCACCGTGATGGTGCTCAACGGCGCCGCCAACCGCGATCCTCGCCACTTCGCGGACCCGGACGAGCTGCGCGTCGAGCGCGGCAACGCGCGCGAGCAGCTCGCCTTCGGGCGCGGCGTCCACAGCTGTCCGGGCGGGACGCTGGCCCGGCTGGAGGGCCGTGCCAGCGTGGAGCGCCTGCTCGATCGCACGACCGAGATCCACATCTCGGAGGAGCACCACGGCCCCGCCGGCGCCCGTCGCTACCAGTACGTGCCCACCTACATCCTGCGGGGCCTGACAGCCCTGCACCTCGAGCTCAGCTGAGCTCGGGCATCACCTCGCGGGCGAAGCGCTCGACCTGGTCCCGGCCCGCGCCGGGCCAGCCGCACACGAGGTAGCCGTAGCCCGCATCGTGCCAGCGGGTGGCGTGCTTGCGGGCGGTGTCGATGTCGTCCAGCGACAGGGACCCGGCGCGCACGATCGACGACGGGTCCCGTCCCGCCTCGGCGGCCAGCTCGTCGACCCGCTCGTTGGCCTCCCGCAGCGAGTTCGGCGTGCCCCAGGCGTGCCAGACGTCGGCGTAGCGGGCCACGAGGGGGAGGCTGCGGCGCGGGCCGTTGCCGCCGATCCAGATCGGGGGGTGCGGCTGCTGGACCGGCACCGGGCGCAGTTGGGCGTCCTGCAACGACACGACCCGCCCGTCGTAGGACACGACCTCGCCGGTGAACAGCCGCGTCATGATCTCCAGCGCGTCCTCCAGCAGGTCGAACCGCTCACCGGTGGGCGGGAACGGGATGCCCAGCTCGTGGTGCTCCTGGTCGAACCAGGCGGCGCCGAGCGACAGCTCCAGCCGGCCGTGCGAGGCGTGGTCGACGGTCACGGCCTGGGCCGCGAGCACCGACGGGTGCCGGTAGGTCACCCCGGTCACCAGGATGCCCAGCCGGATGCGCGAGGTCAGGCCGGCCAGGGCGGCCAGCGTCGTCATGCCCTCGAACGCCTCGCCCGGTCCCTCGCCGTACATGGGCTTGAAGTGGTCGAAGCCCCAGGCCCCGTCGAAGCCGAGGTCCTCGGCGAACTGCACGCGGCTGACCACCTCGTCCCACGGCATCCGCTGTTGCGCGACATCCAGGCCGAATCGCATCGGCGCACCCTACCGACGTCCCCGCCGCGCTCACAGATCGGGACCGTGGTCAGGCCGTTCGGCCCTACGACCGCGGTGCGGCACCGGTCAGGCTGCGAGGCAAGGAACGGCGATGCTGGAGCTCGACGGTGCGACCAAGCGGTTCGGCGGGCGGGTGGCCCTCGACGCCTGCTCGTTCGTGGCCCGCCCTGGGCGGCTGACCGGGTTCCTGGGGCCCAACGGCGCGGGCAAGACCACGGCCATGCGCACAGTGTTCGGGCTCGTCGAGCTCGACGCGGGCACGGTGCGCTGGCGCGGTGGGCCGATCGGGCCCGAGGAGCGGGGGCGGTTCGGGTACATGCCCGAGGAGCGCGGGCTCTATCCCCGCATGCAGGTGCGCGACCAGCTCGTGTACCTGGGGCGCCTGTGCGGGAGGCCGCGCCGGGCCGTCGAGCGGACGGTCGACGCCTGGCTCGACCGCCTCGGGCTGGCGGCCCGGGCGAACGATCGGCTCGACGCCCTGTCGCACGGCAACCAGCAGCGCGTCCAGCTGATCGCCGCGCTGGTCAACGAGCCCGACCTGCTGGTGCTGGACGAGCCGTTCGCCGGGCTCGATCCGCTGGCCATGGCGTCGATGTCGGCGCTGCTGGCCGAGCTGGCGGCGGCGGGGGCCACGGTGCTGTTCTCCAGCCACCAGCTCGACCTGGTGGAGGACATCTGCGAGGACGTCGTCATCATCGACGCCGGGCGCATCGTGCGGGCCGGAGACCTCGCGGCGCTGCGGGCCGCGGTCCCGCAGCGCTTCGTGAGCGTCCGCTACCGCGGCTGTCCGCCCGACTGGTCCCGGCTGCCGACGGTTGCGGTGGTGGACCAGGCCGCCGGCCGGGCGCGGCTCCGCGTCGACCGGGACTCCGACCTCGCCACCGTCGTCGCGGTGGTCGGCCAGGCCGCCGAGCTGGTGTCCTTCGCCTACGAGCCGCCGAGCCTGTCCGAGCTGTTCCGCGAGGCGGTGGCGGCGTGAACGGCACCCGGCAGGCCTGGCTGGTCGCTGCCCGCGAAGTGCGCGAGCGGGGCCGCTCCCGGGCGTTCCTGGTCTCGTTCGTGCTCATGCTGCTGGCGGCGGCGACGGCCGTCGCCCTACCCGCCCTGCTCGACTCCGGCCCGGGGACCAAGGACGTCGGCCTGAGCGGTCCGGCGCCCGCTGCGTTCGGACCGGCGCTCGAGGCTCAGGGACAGGCGGTCGACACCACCATCCGCCTCCAGCGCTACGACACCGTCGCCGCGGGCCAGGCGGCCGTGCGCGACGGCGACATCGACGTCCTTGTGGTGGACGCCCGTCGCCTGGAGTGGCGGACGAGGGCCGACGAGCAGCTCCAGGCGGTGGTCACCGGGGCCATCCAGCTGGTGGCAGTGCAGGAACGGGCCGCCGCCGCCGGCATCGACGCCGACGAGCTGGCCGTCATCGTGGCGCCCGTGCCGGTCACCAACGTCGAGCTGGGGCAGGTGGCGGGCCGGAGCCCCGACGACGAGACCGCCGCGTTCATCATGACGGTCGTGCTGTTCGGCGCCATCAGCACCTACGGCGCCATGGTGCTCAGCGGCGTCGTGGAGGAGAAGGCGAGCCGGACGGTCGAGGTCCTCCTCGCCCGCATGCCCGCCCGCCACCTGCTGGCCGGCAAGGTCGCCGGCATCGGCGTCCTGGGGCTGGCGCAGGTCGTTGCGGTGGCCGTCGTCGCGCTCGTGGCCGCCGGCACGGTCGACTCGGTCGACATCCCCGCGGTTCGCAGCAGCGTTCTGGCCTGGGCCGTGGTGTGGTTCGTGCTGGGCTACGCCCTGTACGCCACCGTGTTCGGCACCCTCGGCTCGCTGGCGTCGCGGACGGAGGACGCCTCCAGCGTCACCGGCCCGGTAACCGTCGTCCTGGTCCTCGCGTTCGTGGTCTCGTTCGCGGCGATCGGCAGCGCGGACACCACCTGGGCGCGGTTGGTGTCCTGGTTCCCCATCACCGCGCCGCTTGCCATGCCCAACCGCATCGCCATGGGCGCCGCCACCTGGTGGGACCCGCTCGTGGCCGTGGCCCTCACCCTCGGAGCCATCGCCGTGCTCGTGGTCCTCGGCGGACGGATCTACACCCGCGCCATCCTCCACTCCGGATCGATGCTCACGCTCGGCGAGGCGTGGCGCGACGCCGTCAGCGCAGGCGCCACTGCGGCCGCTCGCCCGAGGCGAACCGGTCCTGCCCGGCCTTGAAGGCGGCGGCGTCGGAGCCGATGCGGGTGAACAGGTTGGCCAGCTCGATGGCCTGGGCGCGGGGGACCTGCAATGCGGTCCAGAGCGCCCGCATGGTGCCCTGGACGGCCAGGGGCGGGGAGTCGGCGATGATCCGGGCGGCCCAGCCGGCCCGCTCCCGGAGTTCGTCCCGGGGGCAGACCTCGCTCACCAGCCCGATCTCCCGCGCCCGGGAGGCCGACAGCCGCTCGTGGGCGCCCAGCAGGGACAGGCGCATGATCTCGTGGAACGGCATCTTGGCCAGCATCTGCATGGGCTCGAACGCCGCGGTCATCCCGTAGGTGACGTGGGGGTCGAAGAACACCGCGTCGTCGGAGGCGATGATGAACTCGACCTCGCCCAGCATGTAGAACGCGCCCCCGCAGGCCATGCCCTGGACCGCGGCGATGACCGGCTTCCACAGGTCGCAGGTCTTGGGCCCGACGTCGCGGCCCGGATCGTCGTACATCCACGGGGTGGGGTAGTCGGGGAACTTGCCGGCGGCCATGGCCGCGTTGTTCTCGTCCGACACCGCCTCGGCCCGGTCGATGCCGGTGCAGAAGGCGTCGCCCTCGCCGGTCAGCACCACGCAGCGCACGTCGTCGTCGTAGCGGAAGCCGTGCCACAGCTCGTGCAGCTCGGCCTGCATCCGCTTGTTGATGGCGTTGCGCACCTCCGGGCGGTTCAGCGACACCCACGCGACGCCGTCGTCCTTGCTGACCACCAGGGTCTCGTAGCTCTCCATGACCGCTACTCGTCGACCAGCCGGCCCTGGTTGTAGTCGTCGTACGCCGCCAGGTCGAGGAAGCCGTGGCCCGAGTAGTTGAACAGGATGACCCGCTCCTCGCCGGTCTCCTTGGCCGCCAGCGCCTCGTCGACGGTGGCCCGGATGGCGTGGGCCGTCTCGGGGGCGGCGACCTTGCCCTCGGTGCGGGCGAACAGCACCGCGGCGTCGAACACCTTCGACTGGGGGGCGGCGACGGCCTCCATGCGTCCCGACCGCACCAGGGCCGACACGATCGGGCTGTCGCCGTGGTAGCGCAGCCCGCCGGCGTGGATGGCGGGGGGCATGAAGTCGTGGCCCAGGGTGAACATGGGCAGCAGGGGCGTCAGACCGGCGGTGTCGCCGTAGTCGTAGTCGAACCGGCCCTGGGTGAGGGTGGGGCACGAGGTCGGCTCCACCGCCACCAGGCGCACGCCCTCGTCCTCCAGGAACGGGAGGGCGATGCCGCCGAGGTTCGAGCCGCCGCCGCACGACGCCAGCACCACGTCGGGCCCGGCCTCGCCCGCCAGGGCCAGCTGCTCGCGGGCCTCCAGCCCGATGACCGTCTGGTGCAGCAGCACGTGGTTGAGCACCGAGCCGAGCGAGTAGTGCGAATCGGCGCGCCCGGCCGCGTCCGCCACCGCGTCGCTGATGGCCAGGCCGAGCGACCCCGGGCTGGCGGGGTCGTCGACGGGGGAGGGGACGCACTCGGCGCCCCACGTCTCCATGAGCACCCGGCGGTAGGGCTTGGACTCGAAGGACGTCCGCACCATGTACACCTTGCAATCGAGCCCGTACTGCGAGCAGGCGAAGGCGAGCGCGGTGCCCCACTGGCCGGCCCCGGTCTCGGTGGTCAGCCGGTCCACGCCCTCGGCCTTGTTGTAGAAGGCCTGGGCCACCGCGGTGTTGGGCTTGTGCGACCCGGCCGGGCTGACCGACTCGTCCTTGAAGTAGATGCGGGCGGGCGTGCCCAGCTCCTGCTCCAGCCGCTCGGCCCGGACCAGCGGGGTGGGCCGCCACAGCCGCAAGATGTCGAGCACCTCGCCGGGGACGTCGATCCACGGCGCCGGGCTCATCTCCTGCTGGATGAGCGCCATGGGGAACAGCGGCGCCAGGTCGTCGGGGCCGAGCGGCTCGCGGGTGGCCGGGTGCAGCGGCGGCTGCAGCGGCTCGTCCAGCCGGGCCAGGGCGTTGTACCAAGCGGTGGGAAGGCCGTCGGGCGGCAGGTCGAAGCGCATCGCGCGGATGCTAGATGGCCTGCTAGCGGGACATGGCGGTCATTCCGCCGTCGACTGGGATGATCGCGCCGTTGACGAACGATGCCTCGGAGGCGGTGAGGGCGACCACCATGAAGGCGATCTCCTCGGGGCTGCCGTAGCGGCCGAGCGGGATGTTGCGGCGCCCGTACGCGGCGCGGGCCTCCTCGGGGATCGGCGCGGTCATCCCGGTGAGCGTGGCCCCCGGGCACACGCAGTTGGCGGTCACGCCCCGGCGGCCGAGGTCCACGGCCAGGGACCGGGTGAGGCCGACCACCGCGTGCTTCGAGACGGTGTACGGCCCGCCGTGCCGCCCTGCGGTCAGGGCCTCGGTCGAGGCGATGTTCACGATCCGCCCGGCCTCGCTGGCCAGCAGGTCGTCCAGGCACGCCCGCACCGTGTTGAGCGTGCCCTCGAGGTTGACGGCCAGCGTCACGTCCCACACGTCGCGGTAGCCCGGGCTCTCCAGATCGGCCAGGGCCGGGATCCCGGCCGCGTTGACCAGGATGTCCACCGGTCCCAGGCGCTGCCTGACGCCTTCCACCGCCGCGTCGACCGCAGCCGCGTCGCTCACGTCCACGGGAGGGTCGCCGTTGCGGTCGAACACGGCCACCGCCACCCCGGCCGCCTCCAGCCGCGCCGCGGTGGCCCGCCCGATGCCGCTGGCACCCCCGGTCACGATCGCCACCCGCCGGCCGTCCTCGGTAGACATGGGCCGGGACCCTATCCGGCGACCCGGGCCGCCCGCTCCTGGGACTCGGCGTGGCTGGCGGCGATGTCGGGCATCACGAAGTCGGCGGCCGAGGAGAGGATGAAGCCCGCGATCAGGGCGATGGGCACCATGACCAGCATGCTGGCCTGCACCCCGTAGGCGTCGGAGATGCGGCCGATGAGCGGGAAGAACACGGCGATGCCGGGCACCGCGAACACCGAGATGGTGGTCAGGCCAGCGGAGCGGACCCGCGGCGGACTGACCAGGGACAGCAGCGCGAAGAAGGCGGGGGCCAGCGTCCCGATCGAGGCCGCCACCAGCGCGTGCATAGCGATGGCCAGCCACACGTGGGGCGCGTAGGCGAGGATCACGAGGCACACCGCGTCGGCCACGCCGACGAGGCCGACGAAGCGCAACAGGTAGCCCGGGTCACGCATGGCCACCTTCGCCACCCACGGCATGATGAGGAAGACGCCGGCGATCTGGAGCGGCTCGACCCCGGCGGCGATCCAGCCCCGGGCCAGGCTGTCGAGGCCGAACACCTCCTCGTAGATGAGCGAGAGCAGGTTCTGAACGCCGAACAGGGCCACGCCCAGGAACGGGATCGCGAACCAGATCCGCCGCATGGTGCGCACGCGGGCCAGCGTGGCGACCGTCGACCGGAACGTCTCCGGCGGGTCGGCGACCTGCGCGGCGGCCTCGTCCAGGCCCGCCGCCCGCCGCTCGTGGACGCCCCGCACCGGCTCGTGCAGGCGCAGGGCGAACACCACGATGATGGCGGTGGGGATGGCGAAGAGCAGGAACGGCGCCCGCCAGGTGAAGAAGTAGGCCAGGGTGCCGGCGAGGAGCGGCCCGAGGATCTGCCCGACCGAGTTGGCCTGGCGGTGGAGGGAGAAGACCTTCACCCGGGTCTCCGGCGGGTACCAGTCGGCCAGCAGCGAGTTGTGGGTCGGCTCGACCACGGCCCGCCCGGTCCCCGCGCCGACGCGCGCGGCCACGAGCATCAGCGGCGTCAGCGCGAGCGCGGTACCCACCGAGAACAGGGCCCACAGCGCCGCGCCCACGGTGGCGATGCGCACCCGGTTGGATCGGTCGCAGTAGAACGAGAGCGGCACGGCGATGATCAGCACCGCGATGGTGGTGGCGGAGACGATGCTCAGCGCGCCGGCGTTGCTGAGACCGAAGGCGTCACGGATGTCCGGCAGGAGGACCGAGAACGCCGTGCGGTCCAGCTCGTCCACCGCGTTGAGGCCGAACAGCACCATCAGCGGGAAAACGGGGAGGCCGTGGGTGACCACCGAGGGCCGCCAGTCCGCCGCCCAGGTGCGCAGTGACCTCACGACGGCACCCTGGCGCGGTCGATGACGAAGCCCTGGTAGCCCTGTGCGGCCACGTTGGCGCACATGGCCTCGTAGGGAGGGAAGCCGGGGAGGGGCATGAACACCCGGGGCTTGCCGGGGATGTTGGCCCCGAGGTACCAGGAGTTGCAGGTGGGGAAGAGCGTGAGGCCGGCCACGCTGTTCACGTAGGCGACCCAGTTCTCCACGGCTTCGGGGTCGGCCTCGATCGTGGCGTGGCCCCCGGCCCGCAGGTGCTCCAGGCAGGCGGTGATCCACTCGACGTGCTGCTCGATGGACGTGACCATGTTGGTCAGCACCGACGGGCTGCCGGGCCCGGTGATCACGAACAGGTTGGGGAAGCCGGCCACCGCCAGGCCGAGGTAGGTCCTGGGCCCTTCGCCCCACGCCTCGGTCAGGGTGCGGCCGCCCACGCCCTCGAAGCGGATCCGGGCCAGCGCGCCGGTCATGGCGTCGAAGCCGGTGGCGAACACGATGGCGTCGAGGGCGTGGTCCTCGCCGCCGGCCCGGACGCCAGTGGGCGTGATCGCCTCGATGCCCCCGTTGCTGATGTCGACGAGGCGGACGTTGGGCCGGTTGAACGTCTCGTAGTAGCCGGTGTCCACGCAGAGGCGCTTGCACCCGATGACCTGGGTCGGACTCAGGAGCTTCGCGACCTCGGGGTCGTGGACGATGCCGCGGATCTTGTCCCGCACGTAGTCGGCTGCGACCTCGTTGGCGTCCGGGTTGGACAGGGCGTCGGTGAACACGGCCACGAAGCCGAGGCCGCCCTGGCCCCAGCGCTCGTCGAGCTGGCGCTCCCGCTCCGCGGCGTCGAGGTCGGCCACGGCGTGCAGCGGCGGTCCCAGCGTCGACGTGGCACCGAAGCCGGCCATCGCCTGCCGGTTGGCGGCGCGCACCTCGCGGTAGCGGGCCTTGACCTCGTCCTGGTGTCCCGGTGCCAGGGGCCCGTTGTGGGCCGGCACCGAGTAGGTGGCGGTGCGCTGGAAGACCGTGAGCTGGTCGGCCTGCCCGGCGATGATCGGGATCGACTGCACGGCCGACGAGCCCGTGCCGATGACCCCCACCCGTTGGCCGGTGAAGTCGACGCCCTCGTGCGGCCAGCGGCCGGTGTGGTACGTCGGGCCCCGGAAGCTGTCCCGCCCGGGGATGTCGGGCAGGTTGGCGGCCGACAGGCAGCCGGTGGCGGCCACGACGAAGCGGGCCGTGAGCCGCTCGCCCGCCTCGGTGGTGACGGTCCAGGTGGCGGTCGCCTCGTCGAAGGCGGCGCCGGTGACCCGGGTGTCGAGCTGGATGTCGCGGCGGAGGTCGAAGCGGTCGGCGACGTGGTCGAGGTAGCGCAGGATCTCGGGCTGGGACGCGTAGCGCTCGGTCCACTGCCAGTCCTGCTGGAGGTCGTCGTCGAACCCGTACGAGTACTCCAGGCTGGGGACGTCGCAGCGCGCCCCCGGGTAGCGGTTCCAGTACCAGGTCCCGCCCACGCCGCTCCCGGCCTCCAGCACCCGGGCGGTGAAGC
>Ga0209814_10000525_pt1 | contig 12624 bp, 12 predicted proteins | sample SoiMetdeltSBSDD1_FD_187597 | JGI IMG/M metagenome (GOLD analysis project Ga0209814, IMG submission 187597) | Bulk soil microbial communities from a Populus tree surrounding site in Tennessee, USA - Soil MetaG P. deltoides SBSDD1 (SPAdes) (version 2) | ecosystem: Environmental > Terrestrial >... | reverse complement strand
GGCTCGCTCCAGTCCGAGCCGATGGAGCGCACGACCGACGCGATCGCGGACATGGTCGACGAGGCGAACAGAGACGGCGCCGAGGCCATCGCGGCGGTCGGGACCGCCGGGCTCCGGATCGCGAAGAACAGCGCCGAGTTCGTCGCCTCCGTCGAGGCGCGCTGCGGAGTCGCGATCGAGGTGATCAGTGGGGACGAGGAGGGCCGGCTCGCGTACGTCGCGGCGACCTCGGGACTCCAGCTCGGCCAGGGGCCGCTGGTGGTCTTCGACACAGGTGGAGGGAGCTCGCAGTTCACCTTCGGGCACGGGAAGGACGTCCAGGAGCGCTTCAGCGTCAACGTCGGTGCCGCGCGGTTCACCGAGCGGTTCGGACTCGACGGCGCCGTCTCCGAGAAGACCCTGGCCGCGGCGATGGAGGCGATCGGCGGCGACCTGGAGCAGCTGGACGGCCGGCCGACGCCGGACGCGCTCGTGGGCATGGGCGGCGCCGTCACCAACCTCGCGGCGGTGAAGCATCAACTGACCGCGTACGACCCCGAAGTCGTCCAGGGAACAGTCCTCGACCTCGCCGAGATCGACCGTCAGATCGAGCTCTACCGGACGTCGACTGCCGCGGAGCGCAGCCGTATCGCCGGCCTCCAGCCCCAACGCGCCGAGGTCATCCTCGCCGGCGCCTGCATCGTCCGCACGGCGATCGCGAAGCTTGGGCGCGACTCCGCGACCGTGAGTGACCGTGGCCTCCGCCACGGCCTGCTCCTCGAGCGCTTCGGCTAGCGCCGAGAGCCGGCGAACTCGAGATCCGGCGTAAAGGTGTGCAGCTCGTCTTGTCCCGGCTTGACGACGCCCCACGAGGACTCCGGCACTTCGTTCCAGGCCCCGGGGAGCTCTCCCAGCGGCTCCGAGACGACAAGCCTTGCCTCGTCGCTCAACTCGCGCAGCAGCTCGTTCTCCGGGTAGAGGGCGCGGAGCGTTTGCACATCGGTGCTGAAGAAGAGCGACCGCGACTTGCCCTCGCTCGAGTAGCGGAAAGCCCAGATGCTCTCACCGTCGGTCGTCGCGATCGTCCCCTGAAACGGATACTCGACACCGTGGTCGCGGCCGGTCGCCTCGACCAGTCCAATGGCCCGCTCGACCGCACGGGGCGGATCGTCCTCGAGGCCGAACGTCAGGGCCACGAAGAAGAGCGTCTCGGAGTCCGTCGTCCCCTCGATCTCGGGGTACAGGTCCGTGTCGACCGCAAGCACGAGATCGCGCTTGACCAAGTGGAAGTCGCGGATCAGGCCGTTGTGCATCCAGAGCCAGCGGCCATGCCGGAATGGGTGGCAGTTGGTCTGTTGCACGGGCGAGCCCGTCGACGCGCGAATGTGCGCGAAGACGGTCCCCGCCGAGATGTGATCCGCCAACTCGCGCAGGTTCCGGTCGTTCCACGCGGGCTCGATGCTGCGGAAGACGGCAGGCGTCTCTTGCTGTCCGTACCAGCCGACGCCGAAGCCGTCGCCGTTCGTCTCCTCGGCGCCGAGCCGCGAATGGAGGCTCTGGACGATCAGCGAGTTCTGGGGCCCATAGAGAAGCTCCTCGATGGGAACAGGCGATCCCGAGTACGCGAGCCAGCGACACATGGCGGACAGACTTTCCCGCCTGAGCCGACAAAGCGCATCACCCGATTCGGACGAGGAAGCGTGGTGTCCCCGTGGAAAGAGGCGCCACCACGGAAACCTAGAAAGGAGCTCCCTGGATGGCTCTGGCCAGCAACTACCCGTTCCTGGACATCATGTGGACGATGTTCATCTTCTTCGCCTTCGTGATTTGGATCTGGCTGCTGATCATGGTCCTGGCGGACGTCTTCGGGCGCCGTGACCTGTCCGGCTGGGCGAAGGCAGGCTGGACGCTGTTCGTGATCTTCCTGCCGCTGATCGGCGTCCTCACCTACATGATCGCGCGGCCTCCGGCAGAAGGCGTGCTGATGGGACGCGACTGACCGAGGGCGGGCGGCGTCGTCCGGCTGACCGAGCGGCGCCGCGACCGGCTTCACCCTCTCGGGACGATGCTCGCCCGGGCCACCCGCTGAAAATGGATTCGTGAGCCAGGCGGCCACCGCAACACTCGAGGCGCCGGCCAAGCGTCCGCGCTGGAAGCGCCTGGTCGTCATCGGGCTCGTTGCGGTGATCATCGGCGCGGCCGCGGACCTCCTCGGCTGGAACATCCGGAGTTGGTTCAACGAACTCTGGGACACGATGAGCGAGATCTCAGTCGGATACCTCGTGGCCGGGGTCGCGCTGAAGACGGTGCAGACGACGCTTACGGCGTTCTCGTGGTACGCGATCCTGCGCTACGCGTACCCGGCGACCCGGTTCAAGCTCGTCCTCGCCTGCTACGCGGCGTCGGTCGCGCTGAACGGGATCCTGCCGGCCAACCTCGGAACGTTCGCGCTGCTGCTCATGTTCACGACGATCATCGCCGGCGCCACCTTCTCCGGCGTGCTCGGCGCCTACGTCGTCCAGAAGATCTTCTTCACCGTGATCGGCGCCTTCACCTACCTCTACTTGTTCCTGAGCGTCAGCGGTTCGTTCGACATCAAGTTCTCGTTTGTCCACGATCACCCAGTCGGCACGGCCATCCTGCTGCTGGGCGGCGTCGTCCTCATCTACATCCTGATCCGCACGTTCTGGCCGAGGATCGTGAGCTGGTGGGAAGAGGCGAAGGAAGGCGGCGCCATCCTCGCCGAGCCGCGGAAGTACCTCGTGCGCGTGTTCACTCCCTCGTTGCTCGGCTGGATCGCGAGCCTCGGGGTGATGGCCGTGTTCCTGGCTGCCTACAGCATCCCCGTCAGCTTCGACACGCTGATGCGGATCTGCGGCGGAAACTCGATCGCGAACGTGACGTCGGCCACGCCCGGCGGCGCCGGCGTCAACCAGGCGTTCAACGTCGCGTCGCTCAAGGGCGTCACGGACGCGACGACCGCGACCGCCTACTCCGTCAGCCAGCAGCTCGTGACCACCGCGTGGAACATCATCTACGCGATCGTTCTGCTCGTCTGGGCCTTCGGCTGGAGCGGGGGCAAGGAGCTCGTCCAGACCTCCTACGTGGGCGCCAAGGAGAAGGCGGCGGAGCAGAAGGCGGCCCGCGCGGCGAGGAAAGAGGAAAAGCGGGCCGCCGGGGCCTCCTCGTAGAGTTCGCGCGTGGGCTGGATCGACGCCGAGCTGGCGCTGACTGCGCTGGCAGCAATGTTGTCGCCCACGACCCTGACGTTCTCGGTGCTCGTGCTCGTGCTGGGGCAACGCCCGCTCCGGACTGGCCTCTGGTTCTACGCCGGCGCGCTCGGAGCGACGCTGGGGATCGGCGTCATCGCCGCGTTCGTGCTGGGAAACGCCGCCGCGGACCACACTCCGGGCACGCCGAAGACGTGGGTCGCGATCTTCGACGTGGTCGCGGGCGTTCTCCTGATCGCCTGGGTGGTGAGCAGGCTGCGAAGGCCGCCGGACCCCAAACGCCTGGCGAGCATGATCGATCAGATGCAGAAGGTCGCCTCGTCGCGGGCCGTCGCGATCGTCGGAGCGGGCGCGGCTCTCGCGAATCCAGGCGCGTTCATCCCGATCGCGCTGAAGAACATCTCAGAGTTGAATCCGTCGGCGGGCCAGTACGTCGTCGACTGGCTCTTCTTCTCCCTGGTCTCGCTGCTGCCGCTCGCGGTCGCGCTCCTGCTCCTGCTCGTCGCGCGAGACTGGGCGGAGCGCCTGCTCGAAAAGGTTCGGGGCTGGCTCGAGCGGAACGCACGGATTGTCGCCGCCGTGATCATCGTGCTCCTTGCGTTCTCGTTGATCCGGAACGGGATCGCGGGCCTGACGAACTGAATCAGTCGCCCAGCTTGGCTTCGATCGCCGCGAGCCGCTCCTCGATCCGACGAAGCGTGGCCTCGGCCTCCGCCGCTCGAGCATCACGCGCCGCGTTTTCCTCCGCGTCGGCTTCTGCCTCTTCGGCCGCCACGAAGTACGAGGTCACGGTGGCGATCAGGAACGAGATGAACGTGACGCCGACGATGATCACGATGCTCCCAACGAAGCGTCCCCACGCGGTGTGCGGAACGACGTCTCCGTACCCGACGGTGCCGAGCGTCACGATCGCCCACCAGACCCCCGTCCCGAACGTCGGAAAGTCCTTGTGGTCTACGAGCGTGACGACGAATCCCGCGAGCGCGCCCAGCCCCGCGGTGGTGAGGAGGAGGAACGGGAAGATGCGGCGGTTCGCGACTGCCTGTTGCGTACGCTCGTGCCAGCGGAAGGAGCGGCGGACGCGACGCGATTCGCGCGAACCCATCGACGCGCACGTTGGCAGGGACGCCGGATGGCCTGGGAGGATGCAGCCATGACGGACAGCGTCACGGATGAGGCTCCGCGTCACCGGGCGGCGCGGCTCGGGCGGGCCGCGATGGGCGAGCGACTCGGCGGCTACATCTACGGGACGATCGTCGCGCTCGCCGTCGTCGTCGCCGGCGCCCGTGCATATCCGCACGGTGCCGGCCACATCGCCGCCCTGGTGGCGGCGACGAGCGTCGCGCTCTGGATCGCGCACGTGTACGCACACGCGCTCGCCCACAGCGTGGCGAGCGACGCTCGCATCTCCGTGGCCGAGTTGAGGCATATCGCCAGGCGCGAGGGGTCGATCATCGAGGCCGCGCTCCCGCCGGTGGCCGCACTCGTGGTGGGCGCGCTGGGAGTGATCTCGACCCGAGCGTCCGTCTGGGTCGCTTTCGGCCTCGGCCTGGGCGTGCTCGCCGCTCAGGGGATCGTGGTCGCACGCATCGAGCGCCTCGGGCGGCTGGGGACGCTCGGCGTCGTCGCCGGCAACGTCAGCCTCGGCGTCCTCCTAGTCGGGCTGAAGCTGGTCGTTACGCATTGACCGGGCGGCCGCCCGGGAGCAGAAGCGCCGCGCCCAGGCCGATTACCCCGGCGATCCCGACGGAGGCCATCGCCCAGCCGTAAGAGGTGTTACCGGTGGCCACCGCCGAGATGAGGATCGTGCCCGCGATCGCCGTCCCGAGCGAGGAGCCGAGGTTCGAGACGCTGCGCGAGAGGCCGGAGATCTCGCCCTGCTGCTGCTCCGGGAAGGCCGACTGCACGACGTTGACCGACGGCGTCAGCATCAGCCCCATTCCGACGCCGAAGAGGAACAGGCCCGGGAAGAAGGCGACGACGCTCCTCCACTCGACGACCAGCGGGATCAGGAGCACGATGCCGACGAGGGCGAGCACGAAGCCCGCGACGATCAGCGACTTCTGCGTCCGCCGCCTCGCGAAGCGGCCGGCGCCGAGCGAAGAGAGCAGGAGACCGACGGTCGCGGCGGTGAACACGAGCCCCGTCTCGATCGGGTTGTAGCCGCGCACCTCCTGGAGGAACACCGAGACCACGAATGCCGTCCCCATCAGCAGCAGCCACTGCACGTTCTGAGTCACGAGCGCGAGGTTCGACGTGCGGTTCCTGAAGAGCGCAGTCGACAGCAGTGGCTCCTTTCCCTCCCGCTCTTCACGCCGGATGTAGACGAAGAACGAGAACAGGAAGACCGCGCCGACCACGCCGAGCACGGCCGCGAGGACGTTGTGCGTCCCGATCTGGAGGATCCCGAAGACGAGGAAGAACAGGCCGGCTCCGGAGAGCACGGCGCCGACGAGGTCGAACCGCCGGCTCGGGTCAGCCGGCAGCGGATCGGCGATTCGCCGCCCGAGCACGACGATCACGGCGATCACGAGCGCCTGGAACACGAAGGCCGCACGCCAGCTGATGAGCGTTGCGATCAGCCCGCCGAGCAGCGGGCCGGTTGCGGCGCCGATCCCGGCCGCGCCGTTGATCGCCCCGAACGCCTTCGCGCGCGAGGTCGTGTCCTCGAAGGCCAGCGTCGTGAGGATGTACACGGGTGGGATCAGCAGCGCCGTTCCCACGCCCTCGAAGACCGAATTGCCCAGGATCAGGACGCCGAGGCCCGGAGCGGCTGCGCTCAGGATCGCGCCGACTCCGTAGAGCGCGAGGCCGAGGTTGAAGCACCGTTTGCGCCCCCAGCGGTCGGTCAGCTTGCTCCCCGGGATCATCAGGATCGCCATGATCAGCAGGAAGAGCGTGATCGCGGTCTGCACGCCCTTGACGGTCGTGCCCAGGTCGTTGCTGATGTCGTTGATCATCACGTTCATGTTCGAACCGGCGAAGCTGCAGATGAACTGCGCCAGCGCGAGCGGAAGGAGGAACTTCCCTCGGGAGAACGCGGCAGGTGGCGCGGCGGCCTGAGCCCCGAGCGAGAGGGGCTCCGTCACGTTGCTGCCTCGGGCGCTCCCGGCTGGGTAGTCGGGATCCGCTGCGCATAGAAGAGGGCGACGAGGACGAGGACGCCAAGGATCGCCAGCGCGGCCTTCAGCCCGTCGATCCGGGAGCTGCGGTAAGCGTCGAGCGCGGCCTCACTCTGCTTCGAGTCGGCATTCGCTTTGTCGAGTGCCGCTTCGAGGTCGGCGTCCGAGGCGAACGGCACTCCGCCCGCCAGTTTAACGTGCGCCTCCGACTTCGCGGAGTCCGGGATCGCAGGGCTGTGCTGGATGTTGGCGGTGAACGACGAGGTAGTCGCCGCGATCAGGATCGAGCCGGCCAGGGCGGTGCCGATCGAAGCGCCGAGGTTCGTCATCGTATTCTGCACGCCGCCGACCTCGGGGGCCTGGTCGTCGGGGACGGCGGAAACGGTGACGGCGCCGAGCTGCGAGGCGAGCGCGCCGATTCCGAGGCCGACCAGAAGCATCGGTACGAAGACGACTTCCGGGCCCGTGTCCGCGTCGAGCGCGCCGAGGAGCACGAGCGTGCCCGCGAGCAGCGCGAGGAGGCCGCTTCGGACGATGAGGCGCGGCGAGACGTTCGGGAGCAGCCGCGGGATCCCGATCGCGGCGATGAGCAGCGTGATCGAGAGCGGCAGCAGGCGGGCGCCGGTCGCGAGGGCCGAGAGCCCGAGGCACACGGACAGGTAGAGCGGCACCACGAAGAAGAGCCCCGCCTGTGCGAGGTACTGGAAGAAGAACATGATCAGTCCGCCGCCGAGCTGGTGATTGCGGAGTAGCGCCGGCCGCACGAGCGGCTCCTCGCCCTGTGATTCGCGCCGCGCTTCCCAGCGGAAGAAGACCCAGATCACTGACAACCCGATCAGGATCAGCCAGACGGTCGGCGAAACGCCTCCCCACGACGGGCCGTCCGCCTTCGGTTGGATCCAACCCCACTCGCTCGAGCGCAGAATGCCGTAGACGAGCACGCCGAGGCCTGCCGCCGAGAGCGCAGCACCGACGAGGTCGAGGTGTGGGCGGCTCTCGGGCGGCGCATCGTCGATGCGGCGCGCCAGGAACAGGATCGCGATCACTATCACGACCTCCCCGGCGAACACCCACCGCCAGGAGAAGTAGGTCGTGCAGAAGCCGCCGATCAGTGGCCCGACCGCGACCGCGATCGCGCCCGCGGCCGCGACGAGGCCGTAGGCGGCGGGGCGCCGCGCGACCGGAAAGTTCCCGGCGACCAGCGCGACGATCGAGGGGAGGATCAGGACGGCGCCGACGCCTTCGAGGAACGACCACCCGAAGAGGAGCACGGGCAGGTTCGGCGCCAGCGACGTCGTCAGCGACCCGCACCCGTAGATGACGCAGCCGATCGCGAACGCGCGCTTGCGACCGATCATCGCGCCGATCTTGGCGCCCGTGATCATCAGCGCCGCCATCACCAGCGTGTACGCGGTGATCGCTCCCTGGATTCCGGTCACGGTCGTGCCGACGTCCTTCGCGACCGTGGCGATCGAGACGTTCATCACCGACGTGTCGAGCGTCATCAGAAACTGTCCCGCGGCCAGGGTCAGGAGGACGATGGTCGCTCCGGTCGTTCGAGCCGACGGAGCGGTGCCCGCAGTCGCAGCGGGTTGCGTCACGAGCCGGCGGGCTGAAGAGTCCGCGGCTCGTGCGTTTCTGCGGAGCCGGGCGTCGAGCCGTTCAGGCGCCGGCGCCATTCAAGGAGCACGTCGTGGACCGCCGCGGCGCCGACGATCGGCCCGCCGGGAAGCGGCAGCTCCGCGGGATAGAGCAGGAAAGGCCGCGTCTGAGTGCCGCCGATCCCGCCGTGGAACGAGATCAGCTCCTCGAACGCGCAACCTTCGTCGAGCTCGGGATCGTAGAAGCTGCCGACCATGATGTCGGCGACGTGCTCGAAGCCGTCGGTGCGGAGCAGGTGCCGCGGCGCGCTCGGGGAGAAGCTCGACAGCGGATCGTCGCCTTCGACCCGGCCCTCGGCGAGATAGTGCGCCCCGTTTCCGCCGAGCGCCACGGGGCCGTCGCCCTCCGAGCGGACGAGCAGCCAACCGATGTGCGGATGGGCGCGCAGTGCCGGAAGCAGCTCCGGGTGCCGCTCCTCGATCTCCTCGAGCGTCAGCCGGCGGCGTTCCTCCATCAGGTAGATCAGCCCCAGGTTCCCGGACCCGAGCACCACGACATCGCGGTCGGAGACGTCGTTCTTCGGCCGCTTCTGCTTCTTTCCCGTCGCCTCGGCCGCCGCGTTGCCGACCACGGCGCTCTGCTCGTCGCCGCCGGCGATCCCGGTGACGCTGCGGCCCGTGAGCGACCGTTCGACGAGCTCGTCGAGGCCGTAGCCGTTCCGCTGCTTGAAGGTCGCGCCCTGCGTCTGGCCGTGATCGGAGAGGACGACGATCTCGTAGGGGCGGGCCGCGTAGGCACGCGCCTGCTCGATCCGGCCGAACTGCTGGTCGAGCTTGCGGAGCGCCTCCAGCGTGTCGGCGCGCTCGAGCCCGGAGTGGTGGGCGACCTCGTCGTAGCTCGAAAACGTCGCGTAGATCGCGGGACGCCCCTTCATCATGTCCGCGAGAACGCCGTAGACGATCAGGTCGCGGACGACGACGCAGAGCGCCGCCCGCAGGAACGGGTACAGCCCGCCGCGGTGGCCTCGCGGGCGCACGTCCCGGCGCCTTGCGCGGCCTGCAGCGGACCACTCGAGCACGACCTCCCACCCGAACAGCACGAACACGCGGATCACGTTGAAGCCGTTCGCGAAGAACGCCCGGTAGCCCGGGTTCGCGCGCTTTTCGGCGTCGATCCGGCTGCACGTCAGAATCACGTGGTCGGCGAGGCCCGAGAGCAGATTGCCGCGGCTCGCGCCGCCGTCCGCGAGCAGGCCCTCGCCGGACGAGTGACGGCGCTCTATCTCGGCGCAGTCCGCGGGCCCGGAGCAGGCGACCAGCTTTGCCGACTCCTTCTCGACCCAGCGGAACGCCGGGATGTCCTCGTTCGAACCCAGCAAAATTCCGGCCTGGCTCGCGCCGGTCTGCGACGAGAGATCGGTCTCCCATTCGGTACAGCGGTGGCTCCCGTCGGCGAGCCACCGGGCCATCGTCGGTGCGTTCCCGTCCCGCATCGCCCGCTGAAGGACCGGAAGCCCGAGCCCGTCGATCTCGAGGAAGACGATTCCGGGCGCATCGGTGATCGTGCGGCCGCCGGAACGCTTGGCGATGCGCTGGATCACCCTGAACGTGTACTCGTCGTCGTCGTTCGTGCCGAGGACTACGGCGATGACGACGCCGAGCGCGGACGCGACGAAGGCGACGGCCAGTGCGGACCAGAAGGAATCCACTTTCAGGTCTCCTTCCGTGATGCGGTCCGCCGCAAGCAGAATCAGCGCGTCGACGATGAGGACGAGGACGAGCCCGACCAGCAGCATGAACGGGAGCCGCAGAGCGGCGATCAGCGGCGGGATGACCGCATTCAGAACGGCGATCGCAGCCGTCGCCGCGAGGGCGCCCAGGAAGCCGTTGACGTGCGCTCCGGGGACTACCCATGCCGCCGCAAACAGCGCCAGCGCCGACGCCAGCCAAGCCGTGACGAGCCGCAGCGGTCGCAGCCTCGGGCGCGCCGGGCTCCACGCCGCAGCACGACCGTAGACCGGTTCGGTACTCGTCGTCATGGCATGCCCGCTCCGAAGGGATTCTCCGGCGGTGCGCCGGCTGCTACCTCATCCGAAGGGGATGATGATTGCAGCCCTTCGAAGCTGTTCTCTGTTCGCGAGAACCGTTGAGCCGGCTCACCTGGCTGGGGCACAGCACCGTCGTCGTCGACCTCGAAGATACGCGGGTCGTGACTGACCCCGTCCTGCGCGCCCGTGTCTGGCATCTCCGGCGCAACGCCGAGGTGGCCGCAGACTCGCTCGGGCGGCTCGACGCGATCCTCGTCTCGCACCTCCACTTCGACCACCTCGATCTGCGGTCGCTCCGGCGCTTCGACCATGAGCTGCCCGTCGTCGTCCCGCGCGGCGCCGGCGCGCTCGTCCGGCGGCGCGGGTTCGGGGAGGTCGTGGAGGTCGATGTGGGGGAGGAGATCGAGATCGGCGCGATCCGCATCCGCGCGACCCATGCCGAGCACGCGCCGGGCCGCGGGCCTTTCTCCGCGAAGACTCCGTCGCTCGGCTACGTACTCGAGGGCAGGGCCTCGGTCTACTTCGCCGGTGACACCGACCTCTTCGCCGCGATGAACGAGCTCGCGCCGCTCGACGTTGCCCTGCTCCCGGTGGCCGGCTGGGGGCCGGGGCTCGGGCCCGGGCACCTCGATCCGGCCCGGGCGGCGGAGGCGCTTCGCCTACTCAAGCCGAAGGTCGCGGTGCCGATCCACTGGGGAACGTTTCGCACGCTGTTTGCCGAGCCCGCGGGCGACGGACCGGCGCGCGACTTCGCCCGTCTCGCCGCCGCGCTCGCTCCGGAGGTCGACGTCCGCGTCCTCTCGATCGGGGAGACGCTCGCCCTCGGGGCGGTCTCGTGACCACGCAGCTCGAACAACCCGTCACGCACCCGCCGAGCCGTTGGTACCGGAACCGCTGGGTCAAGCGCGGCCTGGCGGCGGGGGCGGGGCTCATCGTCATCGTCGGCACCTTCGCCTTCGTCCTGCCGCAGTTCGCGAACTACAGCGACGTCTGGGCGCGGGTCGAGAAGCTGTCGTGGGAGTGGATTGCGGTCCTGCTCGCGACGGTCGCGCTCAACGTCGTCACCTTCGCGCCTCCGTGGATGGCCGCACTTCCCGGACTGGGGTTCGTTCAGGCGCTGACGGTGACCCAGGCCTCGACGGCCTCGACCTACGTGGCGCCCGGCGGGCCTGCCGTCGGCGTCGGGCTCTCCGCGGCCATGCTCCTCAGCTGGGGCTTCTCCGCGAGCGCGGTGACCCTCGCGGTGACGCTGACGGGGGTCTGGAACCAGCTCGCGATTCTCGGCTTCCCGGCACTCGCGTTTGCGCTGTTGACAGCCAGCGGCGGCAGCGGCGCGGCGTTGCAGACCGTTGCGGCGCTCGGGCTCGCCGCCTTCGTCGTGCTTGCCGGCGCTTTCGCGGCGGCGATCGCGAGCGCGCGGATGGCCGCGAAGGTCGGCGACCTCGCTGCGCGAATCGTCGACCGGGTGTTGAAGGTCGTCCGGCGCAGGCCCGTGACGTGGGACGGGAGCAGCCTCGTGCGCTTTCGCGCCCAGGCGCTGGGTCTGCTCCACAGACGTTGGCCCGTCTTGACCGTGGCGACCCTCGCCGGGCAGCTCTCGGTGTTCCTCGTCTTGCTTGCATCGCTCCGCGCGCTCGACGTCGGGCCGGGTGAGGTGAGCGTCATCGAGGCGTTCGCGGGTTGGTCGCTCGCGCGCGTGCTCGGCTCGCTTCCGATCACCCCGGGCGGGCTCGGGCTCGTCGAGGTCGGTCTCACCTCGGTGCTCGTCGGTTTCGGCGGCAACAAGGCCGGCGTTGTCGCGGCGGTCCTGCTCTTCCGCTTCCTGACTATCGTGCCCACGCTCCTGCTCGGCGCGGGTGCGGGGGTCCTGTGGAGGCGGTATCGCCGGCCGAAGCCCGCCGCGGACGTCTAAACCCCGCGGGGTTGGCGCAGCTGCCGGCGCTTCGACCCTGCGACCGAGACCGGTGAGAGAGGCCGGCCGAAGACGTCGATGAAGAGCGAGCACGGCCCGGATTCGGCGGGGAGGGTTCCCTCGAGCACTTCGACCCGGTAGGTCAGGTCGGTTCCGTCGAGGGAAGGCTCGTGGAGCACGACCACGGCGTCGGAGGCGCCGCCGCCGTCGTCGTCCAGAAATGAGATGACGGCGTTCGGCGGATCGACGGCGAAGCTGTTCACGCCCGCGGCCCAGAGCGACACGAACCGGCGGGATGGGATGTGGCCGATCTCTCGTCGCGGCCTATCGGCGAAATAGACCGTGGAGTCCGTCAGGCCGTGCAGCGTCACCGTGTCTGCGTCGCTCGAGAACCCCGTCGCACTCTGGACGAAAAGGGCGTCGATTCGTTCCAGTTGCGGTTCCAGGATCTCGCTCACCCACCTGCGAGAGTTGCTTGTGCGTCGCGTCGCCCGCGTCGGCGCGGGTGAGAGGATTGTCGTGTCAGCGGGGCGCCCGACACATCATCCCCTCCGGGTGATGCTGGGGTTCCGGCAGGAGAGGAACGATCGGAGAGGAACGATCGGCTGACAATGGCTCGCGCGGGCTTCTTCAGGCATCTGCTCAAAAGGGACGTGGCCGTTGATGCGAGCGAGCCGCCCGCCGTCGAGCTGAGCCCGGCCGAGGCGGGACAACTCGCGACCGTCTTCGCAC
>Ga0209814_10000522_pt1 | contig 12658 bp, 12 predicted proteins | sample SoiMetdeltSBSDD1_FD_187597 | JGI IMG/M metagenome (GOLD analysis project Ga0209814, IMG submission 187597) | Bulk soil microbial communities from a Populus tree surrounding site in Tennessee, USA - Soil MetaG P. deltoides SBSDD1 (SPAdes) (version 2) | ecosystem: Environmental > Terrestrial >... | reverse complement strand
GGCCAAGGGCACCTCCGGCAACGGGATGACCACTCCGGTCGCCGGCAACGTTGCCGGCGACCGGAGTGGTCATCCCGTTGCCGGAGGTGCCCTTGGCCGCGGGCGCAGCCTGATCCACGTCACGCCGGTAGTCGGCGAAGAAGTCGCGCCAGGACTCACTCACCGAGGTCGGATCGGCGAGGTACTGCTCGTACATCTCGTCGACGAGCCAGGCGTTGGGGCCTAGCGCAGCGGTCGTCGAGAGCTCCGGTCGCGAATCTTCAGCCACGTGCCGCGATCGTACCGGCGGAAAGCCCTGGTTCGGGCCTCTCCAGCCGGACGGCGCACTGCTTGTAGTTGGGCTCGCGGGAGATGGGGTCGAACTCGTTCAGGGTGAGCCGGTTGGCACATTGCTCGTCGAAGTGGAAGGGGACGAACACCTCCCCCTCCCTCACTGTCCGTGTGACCCGCACCCGGATGCGGTCGACGGCCCCCCGCTCGGAGACGAGGCGCACCAGGTCGCCGGAGTGGATGCGGTGCCGCTCTGCATCCGCGGGGTGGACCTCCACCCAGCCCTCGGGCGCGAGCCGGTCCAGGATCTCGACCCGGCCGGTCTTGGTCCGGGTGTGCCAGTGCTCGACGGTGCGGCCGGTGTTGAGCAGCAGCGGGTACGGGGGCCGGGGCCGGTCGCTGATGGGCTTGGGCTCCACGCAGCGGAGCCGGGCCTTGCCGTCCGGCGTGGGAAAGCGCCAGTCGCCATACAGCCGGGCGGTCCCGGCCGGCGGGACCGTGGTGTCGCCGGCCGGGCATGGCCACTGCACCCCACCCGCGGCATCGATGCGCTCGTAGGTGATGCCGCCGTAGTCGCACAGCCGCCCGGCCGATACCCGGCGCCACTCGGCGAAGGCGTCGGCCGGACCGGTCCAGCCCGGGAACAGCTCGCCCCGCACGCCCAGGCGCTCGGCCAGCCCCAGCACGATGTCGAAGTCGGAGCGGGCCTCGCCCGGCGGGGCGACCGCGGCCCGGACCCGTGACACCCGGCGCTCCGAGTTGGTGAAGGTGCCGTCCTTCTCGCCCCAGATGGCCGCGGGCAGCACGACGTCGGCGAGCGCGGTGGTCGGCGTCTCGAACCCGTCCTGAACCACCAGCAGGTGCAGCCGGCCGAGGGCGTCCTCCAGCAGCTCCCGGTTCGGGAACGACACGACCGGGTTGGTGGCGATGATCCACAGCCCCTTGATGCGCCCGTCGATCACGCCGTTGACGATGTCGGGATAGGCGCGGCCCCGTTCGGCCGGCAGCCGGTCGGGCTCGACGCCCCACAGCGCGGCCAGCTCGGCCCGGGCGGCCTCGTCGTCATAGGCCCGGTAGCCGGGCATGGAGGCGGTGAACCCCGCCTCGCGGGTGCCCATGGCGTTGCACTGGCCGGTGATGGACAGCGGCGCCGCGCCCGGTCGGCCCAGGTTGCCGGTGAGCACGCACAGGGTGTTGAGCAGGGTGACGGTCTCGGTGCCCTGGACGGAATGGTTGACGCCCATGGTCCAGGCCACCAGCGCCCGTCGGGCCCTTCCCAGCGACAAAGCGGCCCGGCGGACCTCCGCGGCCGGCACCCCGCACTCGCGCTCGACCCGCTCCAGGTCGAAGGCCTCCACGTGGTCGACCAGCTCGTCCAGGCCGTGGGCGACCCGCCGCACCCGGTCCCGGTCGATCAGGCCTTCGTCCAGCAGCAGCTTGATGATCCCGTTGAGCAGGGTGACGTCGCTGCGCGGGCGGACCGCCAGGTGCTGGGTGGCGAGCATGGCCGTCTTGGTCACCCGGGGGTCGACCACGATGACCTCGGCGTCGGGGTTGTCGAGCACGCGGGGGGCGAGCAGCGGGTGGTTGTCGGCGATGTTGGCCCCCACCAGCAGGATGACGTCGGCCTCGGCGAAGTCGTCGTACGCGCCTGGCGGCCCGTCGCTGCCGAAGCTGAGCTTGTAGCCCGAGACCGCCGAGGCCATGCACAGCGTCGTGTTGCCGTCGTAGTGGCGCACGCCCATGCCCAACCGGACCAGCTTGCCGAGGGCGTAGAACTCCTCGGTGACCAGCTGGCCGGTCGACAGCACGGCGAACGCCTCGGGCCCGTGGGCGGCCACCAGCCGCCGGTAGCCGTCCGCCACCCGGCCGAGCGCCTCGCCCCAACTGGCGCGGCGCCCGTCCACCGTCGGGTGGGTGAGGCGGCCCGGCGCCGCCAGCGTGTGGTGCTCGGACAGGCCCTTGGGGCACAGGCGGCCCCGGTTCACCGGGTGGTCGGGGTCGCCCGTGACCGCCGTGGCCTCGCCGTCCCGCACCCCGAGCAGCATCCCGCAGCCCACCGAGCAGTAGCCGCAGGTGGTCCGGACCCAGCGGTCGGGCGCCCGCGACGCCGCGACCGGGCCGATCAGCTCGTCGGTGACGTAGCCGTAGCGGTCGCCGCCGTGGTCGACGCCCAGCAGGGTGCGGAGGCGGCCCAGCATCAATGCCGCCTTCCCGGCCGGTAGTGGGGCCCAGGCATGTTGAGCGGCACGACGGTGACGTAGAACAGGTAGCGGCCGACCAGTTCGCCCAGGGTCACCAGCGCCAGCCCGGCCGCCGGCCAGCGGAACCCGACCGCCGCGCCGGCGGCCACCAGCGCCCAGCGCCCCGCGGTGAGCCCGCCGAAGGGGTGGCGATGCAGCGTGACCGTCCCCCGGGCTTCCCGCCGAGGGTCGCGGGCCAGCCGGGCCAGGTTGGCCAGCCACACCGCCGCCTGGGCGACCAGGGCGGCCGCGGCCACGGCCGGGTGCCCGGTGAGCAGTGGTCCCAGGGCCAGGGCGGTCAGGAAGAAGGCGGCGATGGTGAGAGGTGTGTCCCACGCCGGCCGCCCGGGCACCACGTAGAGCCGGCCGCTGGCGAACACGCCGGCGATCCCGACGGCGGCCGTCGCGGGGGCCAGGGCGGGGACCCCCACGGCGGCGACCGCCAGGCCGGCGTAGGCGCCGAGCAGTGCCGCCTCCCGCGACAGCCACGAGCGGCGCAGATTGCGGAGCGCCTTCCAGGCGTGGATCGGCCGGCCCAGGTGCAGCAGCGACCCGGCCAGGGCGACGGTGGCGATCCCCGCGGCCGCGGCGCGCTGGGCGACGGTCCCGGCGGTGAGGCTGACCCCGAGGGCGGCCTGGGTCAGCAGCGTCAGCATCACCAGCGGCCAGTGGGGCTGCTCCGGATGGAGGTGGACGTCCGAAGCCGCCACCGTCTCCCCCAGCTCGCCCCCCGGGAGGGCGATGCGGGTGGTGGACAGGGTCAGCTCCGCAGGCGGCAGGTGAGGGGCGTCGGCGCCCGAATGGTCGGCGGTCCACGCGGCCACGCTCACCGGCTCGACGTCGAGGGCCCGGGTGGGGCAGGCGCCCACGCACGCGGGCTTCAGCCCCTCCTCCAGGCGGGGCAGGCACATGTCGCACTTGGTGACGATGCGCCGGTCGGGCTGGAACACCGGCACGGAGTACGGGCAGTTCCAGGTGCAGTACTGGCAGCCGATGCAGTCGTCGGCGTGGTGGTCCACCACGCCGTTGTCCAGCTTGACGTAGGCGTTGGTCGGGCAGCCCTCCAGGCAGGCCGGGTCGAGGCAGTGGTTGCACGACATCGACAGGTGGAACCGCCGGGTGTGCGGATGGTCGCCGCCCTCGAACTCGCCCACCCGGCGCCAGGCGGTGCCGGCGGGGAGGCCGTTCTGCTCGGCGCACGCCACCTCGCACGAGTGGCAGCCCACACACGAGTCCATGGCGAAGGTGAAGCGGTACTGCTCCCCCGCGTCCAGCGGCAGCAGCTCCGGCGTCGGCGCGGTCGCGGCCGGCCGCAACCACAGCGCCGCCTCACTCACGGCGCCACCGCCACCCAGCCGTCGTCCTCGATCCGCACCGGGTAGCTGGGCACGCCGACGCCGGGATCGTCGAGGCAGCTCCCTGTGCGCAGGCAGAACGACTGCTTGTAGACCGGCGACGCCACCTTGGGCACACCGCCGCGGTCGCCCACGATCCCGCGGGCCAGCACCTGCGCGCCCGAGAACGGGTCGCGGTTGCCCAAGGCGTAGACCTCGCCACTGGAGAGGCGGAAGATCGCCACCTGAGCGCCGCCCAGCAGCGCCACCGCCCCCCGGTCGGGCGTCAGCCGGTCCAGCGGGCACACCCGCTCCCAGGTGCTCATTGGCGCACCCTTCGGGCTGCGCGCAATGAGCGCTCGGCCCACGGGGCCGAGTAACGCACTGTGTTTCTGATTCGCTCGACAAGCTCGCTCATTGGCGGGCGGGCTCGAGCGCCGCGGGCTGGCGCTGGCCCCGGACCCGCACATAGCCACGCGACAGGTCGGGCTCGTCGGAGTTCAGGAACGGCCGGAAGCGGGCCAGGCGGACCGGGTCGGCCAGGGTGGCCTGCCACTCGCACTGGTAGGTGTCCACGTGGCGGGCCATGTCGGCCTCGAGGTCGGCACAGATGCCCAGGCTGTCCTCCAGCACCACCGCCTTGAGATGGTTGAGTCCACCCTCCAGCTTGGTGAGCCACGTCGCGGTGCGCTCCAGCCGGTCGGCCGTGCGCACGTAGTACATGAGGAAGCGGTCGATGGCGGTGATCAGGGCCTCGTCGTCGAGGTCCTCGGCGAGCAGCACCGCATGCTGGGGCCGCATGCCCCCGTTGCCGCCCACGTACAGGTTCCAGCCCCGCTCGGTGGCGATCACGCCGACGTCCTTGCCCTGGGCCTCGGCGCACTCCCGGGCACAGCCGGACACCGCCAGCTTGAGCTTGTGGGGCGAGCGCAGGCCCCGGTAGCGCAGCTCCAGGCGGATGGCCATGCCGACCGAGTCCTGCACGCCATAGCGGCACCAGGTGTCGCCCACGCAGGACTTCACGGTCCGCACGGCCTTGCCGTAGGCGTGGCCCGACTCGAAGCCGGCGCCCACCAGCCGGGCCCAGATGGCCGGCAGCTGGTCCACGCGGGCGCCGAACAGGTCGACGCGCTGGCCGCCGGTGATCTTGGTGTAGAGGTCGAAGTCGCGGGCCACCTCACCCAGGGCGATGAGCTGGGCCGGGGTGATCTCGCCGCCCGGCACCCGGGGAACCACCGAGTAGGTGCCGTCGCGCTGGAGGTTGGCCAGGAAGTGGTCGTTGGTGTCCTGCAGCGTCGACTGCTCGCCGTCGAGGATGTAGCCCGACGCCAGGGACGCCAGCATCGAGGCCACCGCGGGCTTGCAGACCTCGCACCCCGCGCCGGTGCCGAACCGGTCGATCAGCTCGGCGAACGTGCGGATGCCGGTGACCCGCACGATCTCGAACAGCTGAGCCCGGCTCTGGCCGAAGTGCTCGCACAGGCGCGTCACCACCTCCTTGCCCGCCTTGCGCCGCTCGTCGTTCACCAGCTCGGTGAGGACGGGGACGCAGCTGCCGCAGCCGGTGCCGGCGCGGGTGCAGGCCTTGACCCCGGCCGCATCGGCCAGGTCGCCGGCCACGATGGCCTCGCAGACGGCGCCCTTGGCCACGTTGAGGCACGAGCAGATGGTGGCGCTGTCGGGCAGGTCGCCGGGCCGCAGCCCGACCGCCCCGCCGCCGGCCGCCGGCAGGATCAGGCGCTCCGGGCGGTCCGGGGCCGGCAGGTCGTTGCGGACGTACGACAGCACCGAGTCGTAAGCGCCGGCGTCGCCCACGAGCATCCCGCCCAGGATGCGGCGGCCGTCGGCCGAGAGGACCAGCTTCTTGTAGACCCCGGTCACCGGGTCGGCGTAGCTGATCTCCTCCGCCCCGTCGGTGGTGGCAAAGCCGTCGCCCACGCAGGCCACGTCCACGCCGAGCAGCTTCAGCTTGGTGGAGGTGTCGGCGCCCTCGAACGTCGCGGTCCCGCCCGCCAAGCGGTCGGCCACCACCTCCGCTTGGCGGTAGCCCGGGCTGACCAGGCCGTAGGGCCGCCCGCCGCGATGGGCGGCCACCTCTCCGATGGCCCACACGCGGGGGTCCGAGGTGGCGAGCGTGTCGTCCACTGCCACGCCACCCCGGTCCCCCAGGGTCAGGCCCGCAGCCCGGGCCAGCTCGTCCCGGGGCCGGATGCCCGCCGCGAACACGACGATCCCGGCCGAGATCCCCTCGTCCTCCTCGAAGGCCAGGCCCGCGACGCGGCCGTCGTGGGTGCCCAGCACCGCCGACGCCGCCACTCCGGTCCGGACCTCGATCCCCAGGCCCTCGATCCGGCGGCGCAACGCCTTGCCGCCGGGGCCGTCGAGCTGCACGGCCATGAGCCGGTCGGCCAGCTCGACCACCGTGACCTGGACCCCGAGCGCCCGCAACGCGCCCGCGGCCTCCAGGCCCAACAGGCCGCCGCCGACCACCACTCCCCGCTCGCACTGCGAGGCCCAGGCGCGGATGGCCTCCACGTCGTCGAGCGTCCGGTACACGAACACCCCCGCCAGGTCGGTGCCCGGCACCGGCGGGACGAAGGGCGCGCTGCCGGTGGCCAGCACCAGGGCGTCGTAGCCGATGACGTCGCCTCCGGATGCGGTCACGGTGCGGGCCGCGGGGTCGAGCGCCTCGGCCCGCCGGCCCGGCCGCAGGTCGATCCCGTGGACCTGGTGGAACTCGGGCGCTCCCAGCCGCAGCGCGTCCGGGTCGGCGCCCTCCAGGGCGGTGGTGAGGTGGACCCGGTCGTAGGCGGCGCCGCGCTCCTCGCCCAGCACGACGATCCGGTGCGAGCGGTGCAGCCCCCGCTCGACCGCGGCCTCCAGGAAGTGGTGGCCGACCATGCCGTTGCCCGCCACCACGAGCACGGGCCTGTCGGGGTCCGGGATCATGCCGCCCACGTTCCCGGAGCGCTGTTTCGCGCCCGCGACACGCCGGTGAACACCCGAGCACCAGGGACGCACACCGCCGGTGACCGGCCGTGAGCCGGTCGTCACGCCGCCAGGCGGTAGCCCCGGCGGAAGACCGTTTCCAGCAAGTGGCCGTGGGCGCCGAGGCGGCGGCGCAGGCGGGCCACGGCCACCTCCACCGCGTGCTCGTCGGCGTCGCCGCCACCCCAGGCCACGACCAGCAGCTCCGCCTTGGACACCACTGCGCCCGGCCGGCGGGCCAGCGCGGCCAGCAGGTCGCGCTCGCGGTCGCTGAGCTGGGTGGTGGTGCCGGCCACGGTCACGAGCCGGCCCTGCAGCCGCACCGGGTCACCGCCCAGCCGGAAGCTGACCGACCGCCGGGCCAGCGCCTCGGCGACCGCCATCACGAGCGAGCCCAACCGCGGCCGGACCGGCACCACCGGCTCGCCGAAGCCGGCCTCCACCGCGGCCTCGGCGCACACGGGTCCGACGCACGCGGCCAGCACATCCCGGGCGAAGCCGCGGCGCAGCAAGCCCAGGGCGCCGTGCGTTTCGGCGATCTCGCACAGGCTCTCGATCTGGGGTCGGGCGGTGAAGGTCACCGCGTCGACGCGGCCGTCCGCCACCGCCAGGGCCAGGCGGAGCGCCGGGCCGGTGTCGTCGGGCAGCGACCAGCGGTACACCGGGATGGGCACCACGTCGGCGCCGAGGCCGGCCAGGGCGTCGGCCAGCGGCTGGGTGCGGGCCCCGTCCAGCTGCACTGCGATGCGGGACCCGGCGATGCCGGTGCGACCCAGCTCGGCCAGGATCTCGCGGGACACGCCCGACGGCGTGTTCCAGTCCACCGCCAGGCCGGCCGTGACCGCCGCACCGTGCGCCTTCGGCCCCCGCGCCACCACCCGGGAGGAGCCCAGGGCGTCCAGCAGCGCCTCGGCCCGGCCCAGCACCTCGGCCGCCTCCACCACGCCCCGCACGCCGATGCCGGTGGACAGCACGGTCACATCCGGCGGCCGGTGGATCAGCTCGTCGAGGGCCGCGGCCAGGTCGCCGTCGAGGCTGACCGGGTGGGTGCGGATGGCCGGGCCGTGCAGGACCTCGGCCCCGCGGCGCTCGAGCATGGCGATCTGCTCGCCGGCCCGGCGGTCGGCCGCGACCCCGACGACATATCCCGACAGCTCCTCCATGGGCACCCTTGCCATGGTGCCGGGACCATGTTGCCCCGGTGTTTCGCCGCCGTTACCGGCCTCCTACCTCGGGCTGAATGCGAAGTGGCATGAGTCACCGCACGCATCCACCACCAACTGACTCTACGGATGTAGACCGAACGGAAGTCAGCTTCCGGCAGGAGGCAACCATGAGTGCGACCGTGTTCCCGAGCGTGATCGAGCGGCCCGCGGTGACCGCGGGCGTGCTGCGGCCGCTCCTCGGCGGCCGGGTGATAGTGCGCACTGCTTCGGCCTTGTGGCGCGGCACGCTGCTCTCCTGCGTGAAGGACAGCGCCTGGTTCGTCGTCGACGACGTGGACGTGGTCCTACCCATCGACGACCTGGTCTCGGTGCGCCCCGCCTGACTCAGAGGGCGTGCGCGCTACGCACCACCTCCTGCACGAACGCCGCGGTCGCGCCCGTGCGCTGCCCCCGGTCCCGGAAATGCCGGGGTGAGGGCTCGCCCCGGCAGTAGGCCAACCCCTCCTCGACGACGGGCCGCCACTCGTCCCCGAAGGTCGCCAGGGCGTACTCCCCCGCCGCCTCCTTGCTGACCACCTCGCCGGTGGCGATCGTGCAGTGCAGCCGCGGCGCCCCGAGGGCTCCCCACGCCACCGTCCAGCCCGAAGTCCGCCACCACTGGCCGCGCCCGGCCCGGAGGTCGGCGGCCCACGAGCCCCAGTAGCTGTCCAGGTTGCCCAGGTTCCAGTCCTTGAGCACCCCGGGCTCGGGATCGAGCCCGAGCGCCCCCGGCTCGTCCCCCCGCACCGCGATGCCCCGCTCGGCCAGCACCTTCCACATGACGGGGTTGACGTCGAACCCCTTCCCCACCACGAAGAGCAGCCCCGTGTGCGACGCCACCGGCACGATCGTGGTGACCGGCCGCGCCAGGTCGCCGGCCTCGACGTACACCGCGTTCACGTTCCCGGGGATCCACACCTGCCCCCGCGCCCACGCCCGCGCCGCGGCCCCCGGCCACGACACCGCATGCAGCGCCCGCAACCGGCGCAGCGGCACCGGCCGGTCCAGCACCATCACCACGTCGAGGTCGCTCCGCCCCTCCCGGTAGGCCCCCAGGGCGGTCGAGCCGACCACATACACCCCCACCACCCGGCCCGGCAGCATCCGATCCGCCCACCGCACATACCGGTCCACGATCCTCTGTGCCCCAGGCTCCATGCCCGACCGGTCTAGCAGTACGGTCGCCTGCGACCAGCGCTGTATACTTGCGCTGTATGTCGATGACGCGGACGCAGATCTACCTCACGCAGGAGCTGCGCGCCCGCATCGACGAGAGGGCCCGGGCCGAAGGCAAGACGATGGCCGAGGTCGTTCGGGACGCCGTGGAGCGCTACGTCGCCGATCCGCTGGACGTCGACGATGCGCTCGACGCCACGTTCGGTGCGGTCGCGAAGGTTGTCGTCCCCTCGCGGGATGAGTGGGACCGTGGCTGACCTCCTCGTAGACACCGACGTCTGCATCGACCATCTCCAGGGAGTCGCACGGCTTCCGGGGCGACGAGCCACGCTCGCGTACTCGGTCATCACCCGCGCCGAGCTGCTGGCGGGCCCCGACGAGCAGCAGGCTGCGGCCCGGCGACTGCTCGCACCCCTGCGCGAGCTCGTGATCGACCGCCGGGTGGCCGAGCGGGCCGGTGCCCTGCGGCGGGAGACCGGCCTTCGCCTGCCAGACGCGCTGGTCGCGGCCACCGCCTTGGTCCACCACCTGAGCTTGCACACTCGCAATCACCGAGACTTCCGCAAGGTCGCCGGACTCCGCCTGCGCTGAGCGCACCCGGTACGGTCGCCCGCATGAGCGCGCAGTTCATCTTCACCATGCGCAAGGTGAGCCGGTTCCACCCTCCCGACAAGGAGGTGCTGAAGGACATCTCGCTGTCGTTCTTCCCCGGGGCCAAGATCGGCGTGCTGGGGGCGAACGGGGCGGGCAAGTCGTCGCTGCTGCGGATCATGGCCGGCGTCGACGACGGCTTCACCGGCGAGGCCCGGCTGACCCCCGGGTTCAGCGTCGGGATGCTGGAGCAGGAGCCGCAGCTCGACCCGGCCAAGGACGTGGCCGGGAACGTGGCCGACGGCGTGGGGCCGGTGGCGGCGCTGCTGGCCGAGTACGACGAGGTGATGGCGGGCTGGGCCGATCCCGAGGCCGACTACGAGAAGCTCGGCGCCCGCCAGGCCGACCTGGAGGCCAAGATCGAGGCCGCCGGCGCGTGGGACCTGTCCCGCACCACCGAGATCGCCATGGACGCGCTGCGCCTGCCGCCGGGCGACGCCGACGTCGCGACGCTGTCGGGCGGCGAGCGGCGCCGGGTGGCGCTGTGCCGGCTGCTGCTGTCGAGCCCGGACCTGCTGCTGCTCGACGAGCCCACCAACCACCTCGACGCCGAGTCGGTGGCGTGGCTGGAGCGCTTCCTGCGGGATTACGCCGGCACGGTGGTGGCCATCACCCACGACCGCTACTTCCTCGACAACGTGGCCGGCTGGATCCTGGAGCTGGACCGCGGCCGCGGCTACCCGTTCGAGGGCAACTACTCGGGCTGGCTGGAGCAGAAGCGGGCCCGCCTCGACCAGGAGGAGAAGGCCGACACGGCCCGCAAGCGCACCCTGGAGCGGGAGCTGGAGTGGGTGCGCATGGCGCCCAAGGCCCGTATGGCCAAGGGCAAGGCCCGCCTGGCTGCGTACGAGAAGCTGCAGGCCGAGGCCGAGGCCGCCGAGCGGGGGCCCGACCGGCTGCAGATCCACATCCCGCCCGGCCCGCACCTCGGCGACCAGGTCATCGTGGTCGACCACCTGGCCAAGGGCTACGGCGAGCGGCTGCTGATCGACGACCTGTCGTTCTCGCTGCCCCGGGCCGGGATCGTCGGCATCATCGGCCCCAACGGCGCCGGCAAGACGACGCTGTTCCGCATGATCACCGGCGCCGATGCACCCGACAGCGGCACCATCACCGTCGGCTCGTCGGTCGACCTGGCCTACGTGGACCAGTCCCGGGATGCGCTCGACCCCGACAAGACGGTCTACGAGGAGATCACCGACGGCCAGGACCTGCTCAAGGTGGGCACGCGGGAAGTCAACAGCCGGGCCTACGTGGCCTCGTTCAACTTCCGGGGGTCCGACCAGCAGAAGCAGGTAGGCGTGCTGTCCGGTGGCGAGCGCAACCGGGTGCACCTGGCCAAGATGCTGCGCCGCGGCGGGAACGTGCTGCTGCTCGACGAGCCCACCAACGACCTCGACGTGGACACGCTGCAGGCCCTGGAGGACGCGCTGGAGGCGTTCCCCGGCTGCGCGGCGGTGATCAGCCACGACCGCTGGTTCCTGGACCGGGTCGCCACCCACATCCTGGCGTTCGAGGGCGACAGCCAGGTCCGCTGGTTCGAGGGCAACTTCAGCGAGTACGAGGCCTGGCGCCACAAGGAGCTGGGCGCCGAAGCCGACCAGCCCCACCGCATCAAGTACAACCCCCTGGTCCGCTGACGGTCATGGCCGAGATCGAGCTGCGCCCCCTCACCCCGGCCGACGACGCCGCGGCCGAAGCCCTGCTGGACGCCACCATGGCCGGCCGCCACCAGTCCCGCCTGGGCGAGATGCACGACGTGCTCGCCCTGGACGGCCTCGGCGCCTGGGACGGGGCCCAGCTGGTCGCGCTGGCGACATGGAGCCCGCCGGACACCACCGGCCGCTCCGAGCTGGCCGCCCTGGCCGTCACCGACGACCGCCAGGGCCAGGGCATCGGCGCCCTCCTGGTCGACGCCGTCGCCATGGCCGCCCTCCAGGCGGGAGCCACCACCCAGTGGCTGGTCACCACCAACGACAACCTGGACGCCCTCCGCCTCTACCAACGCCACGGCTACCACCTGGCCCAGCTCCGCCCCGGCGCCATCACCGAGGCCCGCCGCCGCAAGCCCACCATCCCCGCCATCGGCGACTACGGCATCCCCCTGCGCGACGAGCTGGTGCTGGAGCGCCTCCTCTAGCTACGGCAGAAGGCCCCGCACCTTCACCGAGAACCCCTCCAGCTGCGGCGAACCCAGCACATCGTCAACCCTCAACATCAAGTTGAGGTCAAAGGTTGGAGCACCGGGCGATGTCCGGCGGAACACCCTGATCACGGGGTTGGCTTCCGGCCTGGGGTCGATCAACCACAGCTCAGGTAGGCCCTGCTCCTCATAGCGGACCCGCTTCTTCCCCAGGTCGTTGCTCCGAGTCGAGGGCGACAGCACCTCGATGGCCAGATCGGGGAGGCGTGGCAGCCTCACATCGTCGATGTGGGGCTGCCGGTCCTCGCTGAACCAGAAGATGTCCGGGCAGTACACATTGCCGCCGTCGAGCTTGACGTCGACCGTCGTCGACACGACGCCCCGGCCTGGCGAGGCCTTTGCCCAGCTGAGGAGCCTGTACAGGAGTTCGTCCCCGACGCGCTGGTGCCGGAAGCTCGGGCTGTTCACGACGACCTCGCCATCGATCAATTCGGCAATGCGAGGCAGCCAGGTCATCGCGAAGAACTCTTCGGCCGATACCTTACCTTGGCGGGCTACAAACACCATTGGTTAGTACTGTACACCACTGAAAGGCCAGCAGGGCAAGCCTTAGTCAGGTAGCAGCTCGAGCACCAGAGCGGCCTGGGT
>Ga0209814_10000521_pt1 | contig 12659 bp, 12 predicted proteins | sample SoiMetdeltSBSDD1_FD_187597 | JGI IMG/M metagenome (GOLD analysis project Ga0209814, IMG submission 187597) | Bulk soil microbial communities from a Populus tree surrounding site in Tennessee, USA - Soil MetaG P. deltoides SBSDD1 (SPAdes) (version 2) | ecosystem: Environmental > Terrestrial >... | reverse complement strand
GCCGTGCCCTCCCGAGTCGACGACCAGGCGCTCGCGGCCGCGGTCGGTCGCCATCTCGGACAACCGGTGACGATCGAGGATCTGCGCCGACTGTCGGGTGGCGCGTCACGCGAGACCTGGTCGTTCGACGCCGTCACCGCCGGCGCAGCCCGACATGCCCTCGTGCTCCGCCGCGATCCCGGGCCCTCGGTCGGGCTGTCGGACCGCTCGGTCGAGTTCGCGCTGCTGGACGCTGCGCACCAAGGCGGCGTCGCCACGCCCCGGGTCTGGTTCCTGCTCGAAGTGGACGACGGGCTGGGTTCGGGCTTCGTGATGGAGCGGATCGACGGCGAGACGATCCCCCGCCGCATCCTGCGGGACGACGCATACGCGGCTGCCCGCCCGGTTCTCGCCCGGCAATGCGGCGAGCAAGCGGCGCGCATCCACGCCCTCGATCCGGCGCGCCTGCCCGCGCTGCCGCTGCAGAGCGCGCGCGAGCAGATCGCCCTGTACCGCGGCTACCTCGACGGCTTCGGCGAGCCGCACCCCGCGTTCGAGCTCGGTCTGCGCTGGCTCGCCGAGCACGCGCCGCCCGATCCCCCACGGCCTGCGCTCGTGCACGGCGACTTCCGCAACGGCAACATCGTCGTCGGTCCGGACGGCATCCGAGCGGTGCTCGACTGGGAGCTTGCGCACCTGGGCGACCCGGTCGAGGACCTCGGTTGGTTGTGCGTGAAGTCGTGGCGCTTCGGAGTGACCGAGCAGCGCGTGGGCGGGTTCGGAACCGTGGATGACCTGCTCGACGCGTACCGGGCCGCCGGCGGTCGTGACGTCGACCCGGCCGAGCTCCGATACTGGGAGGCGATGGGCAACCTCAAGTGGGGCGTGATCTGCGAGATCCAGGCATTCACCCACCTCGAGGGCACGGTCCGGTCGGTCGAGCTGGCGACGCTGGGCCGGCGGGTCGCCGAGATGGAGTGGGATCTCCTCGAGCTCATCGGTCGCCCCGGCGACGGCTAAGGGAAAGGAGACGTCATGCAGGATCGACCGACGGCCGTCGAGCTCCTCGAGGCGGTCCGCGAGTTCCTCGTGCACGACGTGATGCCGGCGGTCGAGGGGCGCGTGCAGTTCCACACCCGCGTCGCGGTCAATGCGTTGGGGATGCTCGAACGGGAGCTCCGTCTCGGCCCCGAGCCCGCCGCCGCCGAGCGCGCCCGGCTGAGTGCGCTCCTCGGCCACGACGACGACCTCGCCGCCCTGACTGCGGAGCTGGCGGCCCGCATCAGGGACGGCTCCCTCGACGACCGCCGTGACGACGTGGTCGCCGTCGTCCGGGAGTCGGTGCGGATGAAACTCCTGGTCTCGAACCCGGACTACCTCGAGGACCGCGTCGGGTAGGTTCCAAAACGCTGTGCGCTTCGCCACCTGGAACGTCAACTCGCTGAAGGCCCGGCTCCCCCGCGTCGAGGAGTGGCTCCAGTACGCGCATCCCGACGTCCTGTGCCTGCAGGAGACCAAGCTCGCCGACGACTCGTTCCCGCAGCTGACCTTCCAGTCACTGGGGTACGACTCCGTGCACCACGGGCCGGGCCAATGGAACGGCGTCGCGATCCTCTCACGCACCGGCATCGGAGACGTCACCTCCGGGTTCGACGGCACCGAGCTCGTCGATCCGTACGAGGGCGACGCCCGGCTCCTCTCCGCCATGTGCGGCGGCGTGCGCGTGATCTGCGTCTACGTGCCCAACGGCCGCCAGGTCGGCAGCGACTTCTACGAGCGCAAGCTGGCGTGGCTCGAGAGCCTCCACGACTGGATCGCCGCGACGTACAAGCCGAGCGACCCGATCGTGATGATGGGGGACTTCAACGTCGCGCCCGAGGACCGTGACCTGTGGTCGCCGAAGGCGTTCGAGGGCGACACGCACGTCACCGAGCCCGAACGCGCCGCGGTCGCGCGGCTGCGCGACTGGGGCTTCGTCGACGCGTTCCGCGCCCTGTACCCGCAGGACAAGTTGTTCACGTACTGGGACTACCGGCGGGGTGACTTCCACGAGCATCGCGGCATGCGCATCGATCTCGCCTACGTCACCGAGCCGCTGGTCGATCGCATCCGGTGGGCTCTGGTCGACCGGTTCGCCCGCAAGGGCAAGCTCCCGTCCGACCACGCCCCGCTTCTCATCGACATCGCCGCCGCCGCGTAAGCCCGTCGCCACGTGGACGCCGCGGGCGTACCGTGGGCCCATGGCGATGTACCACGACGGCTCGCGCGAGCTCCAGGACCGTTTCGACAGCCGGCGGATCGCCGACCGTCTGGAGCAGATCACCGTCCACGACAAGTTCAGCGACGACGACCGCGCGTTCATCGAACGGGTCCCGATGTTCTTCCTCGCCACCGCCGACGCCGACGGCTGGCCGGACTGCTCGTACAAGGGTGGGCAGCCCGGCTTCGTGAGAGTGGTCGACGAGTCCACGCTCGCGTTCCCGAGCTACGACGGCAACGGCATGTTCCGCAGTCTGGGGAACGTGCTCGTGAACCCGAAGGTCGGCATGCTGTTCGTCGACTTCGAGCGACCGAATCGCATGCGCATCAACGGCATCGCCTCCCTGCACGACGACGACCAGCTGCTGACCTCGTTCGAGGGCGCGCAACTCATCGTGCGCGTGCGCGCCGAGCGGATCTTCCCGAACTGCCCCCGTTACATCCACAAGATGCAGGTGGTGGAGCACTCCGTATACTCCCCGCGCCCCGGTCACGTGCCACCCGTCCCGGAGTGGAAGCAGATGGACGTCTTCCGGGACTACCTCCCTGAGGATTAGCCGCGACGCGGCGAGTCCCCTATCCGGCGACAGGCGTGCCGTCGGCGAAGGTCAGGCTCACCACGAAGAGATTGCGCGCGCCCTGGGGATAGCCGACCTTGCCGCGCACCCAGGCGTGCAGTGTCATCCAGAGCTGGCCGTGCTCGTCCACGAACACGTCCTCGCCGCCGGGCCCTTCCGCCTTGGCGGTCGAGGCGAGCCACGGCCCGTCTGCCGGCTTCGCGCACGGCCCGGTCGGCGAGTCGCACACCGCGTATCCGACGGCGTAACTCGTCGTCGACCAGTTGTTCCCCGAGTAGAAGAGGTAGTAGCGGCCGTCGTACCCGACCATGCTCGGCGCCTCGACGACGCCGGCCTCCCAGGCCTGATCGGCTTGGAGAATCGGCTGCTGGTCGCCGACGAGGGTGAGGCCGTCGGGCGCGAGCTCCTGGGCGACGATGCCCGCAGTGGCATCGCTCTTCCACAGCAGGTACGCGCGGCCGTCAGCGGCGACGAACGGGCTCGGATCGATCGCTCCCCCGTCGGGCGGACAGACGAGCGGACCGCTCGAGTCGTCGACGAACGGGCCCCCGGGTTCCTTCGAGACGGCGCGCGACAGACACTCGCGATCCGGATCGTGGGCCCGAGTCGTGTAGTAGAGGACAAACCCGCCCGGTCGAGGAAGCACCGCCGGCGCCCAGACGCCGCCGGGAGACGACCACGCGGGAAGCTTCGGAAGCGCGTCGGCCGTGTGCGCGGTGCCGAACAGCCCGCTCGAGGTGAGGACCGGGATGTGATCGTCCTGGTTGTTGGTCGCGTACGCGTAATACGTGTTCCCCGCACGGAGAACGAACGGGTCGGCGAAGTCGCGGCAGTAGACGGCCGAGCCCTGAGGTCGGAGCGCCGCCCGCACCTTCCCCGCGAGACCTCCCGTGCCTCCGATCGGAGGTCGGTTGGCGGGTTCGGTCGGCGTGGTGGACGCGCCGGCCCGGAACACGATGCCCGAGCACTGGGCCTGCTCGAACAGCGGCACCATGACGGCGAGAGAGAGCCACACCAGGAGCCAGAGCGCGACGCCCAGCGCGAGGGCGATCCCGATGGTCGTGCGCGACCTCCGGTGCATCACTTGTTCGACCCGTCCGGACGATCGGAGGTCGCGTCCTCGACTCCCGGCCTGTGACCGACGTCATCTGGCCCCGGCGGGGAGGGGAGCCGATGATGGACCGGCGTTAACTTATCGGTGATAACTCATCCTGCGGGGCCGCCGTGCTCGCTCGCATCGGCCGATTCACGGTCCTCCATCGCAAGTCCGTGCTCGCCGCGACGGCGCTGTTCTTCGTCCTCGCGGCCGGGTTGGGCGGCGGCGTCGCCTCCCGCCTGACAAGCGGCGGGTTCACCGACCCGAGCTCCGAATCGAGCCGCGCCGCCGATGCGGTCAAGCACGACTTCGGCAAGCAGGAGCCCGACCTCGTGCTGCTCGTGACGGCGAAGCGAGGCACCGTCGACGACGCCGAAGTGGGCAACGCGGCGAACGCCCTCACGTCCAGGTTGTCGGCCGAGCCACAGGTCTCGCGGGCGGTGTCGTACTGGAGCCTCGGGAGCCCGGCGCCGTTGCGCAGCACCGATGGTCGCCAGGCGCTCGTGCTGGCGTCTTTGCGCGGCGGCGAAGACAAGATGCACGACGCCGCCCAGAAGCTGTCACCCCGATACACGGGCGACCACGGTGCGGTCACCGTGGGCGTCGGCGGATTCGCCGAGGTCTTCCGGCAGGTCAACCAGCAGGTCGAGCAGGATCTGTTGCGCGCCGAGCTCATCGCGTTTCCCATCACGCTCGCGCTGATGGTCCTTGTGTTCGGGAGCGTGGTGGCGGCCGGTCTGCCTCTCCTCGTCGGGGTGCTCGCGATCGTCGGGACGTTCCTCGTGTTGCTCGTCATCTCCTCGCTCACCGACGTGTCGATCTTCGCCCTCAACCTCACGACCGGCATGGGTCTCGGGTTGGCGATCGACTACAGCCTGTTCATCGTCTCGCGCTATCGGGAAGAGCTTCATGCCGGGCGCGCGCCGAATGACGCCGTGGTGCGAACCGTCCAGACTGCAGGGAAGACGGTTGCGTTCAGCGCGCTCACCGTCGCGGTCGCGCTCGCCGCGCTGCTCGTCTTCCCGCTCGCGTTCCTACGGTCGTTCGCGTACGCCGGCATCGGCGTGGCGCTGCTCGCCGGCGTCGCCGCGGTCGTCGCCCTCCCTGCGCTCCTCGCCGTGCTCGGCCCGAGGGTCAACTCGCTGCGATTGCTGCGCCGGGACCCGAAACCCGTCGGCGAGGGCGTCTGGCACCGGATCGCCACGTTCGTGATGCGCCGACCTGTGCCGGTCGCGCTGGCTGTGGTCGCGGTGCTCATCGTGCTCGGGCTGCCGTTCCTGCGGATCCAGTTCGGCCTTCCCGACGACCGCGTGTTGCCCACCAGCGTGTCCAGCCGCCAGGTGCAGGACGACATCCGGTCGCGGTTCGCGTCCAACGAGGCGCGCACGCTCGAGGTGGTCGCGAGCCGCATCGGCGACCCGGCCGCCCGCAGTGACCAGATCGATCGATACGCCGCCGCGTTGTCGCAAACGTCCGGTGCCGCCCGCGTCGACGCCGTCACGGGGAGCTACATCAAGGGACAGCGAGTCGCCGAGCCCGGACCGCTGACCGCCCGCTTCCAAGCCCGGGACGCCACGTGGCTGTCGGTCGTCCCTTCGGTCGAGCCGTACTCGGACGCGGGCGAGCGACTCGCCCACGCCGTTCGCGACACGCCCGCGCCCTTCCCCATCCTCGTCGGCGGAGCGTCGGCCGAGCTCGTCGACTCGAAGGCGTCGCTGTTCTCGCGGTTGCCGCTCGCCGCCGGGTTGATCGCGCTGGCGACGTTCGTCCTGCTGTTCCTGATGTTCGGGAGCATCCTGGTCCCGATCAAGGCGCTCGTCCTCAACGTCCTCAGCCTGAGCGCGACGTTCGGGGCGTTGGTGTGGATCTTCCAGGACGGCCACCTGTCGGGGGTCCTCGACTTCACGCCCACCGGCACGCTGCCGGCGACGGTCCCGCTGCTGCTGTTCTGCCTCGCGTTCGGCCTCTCGATGGACTACGAGGTCTTCCTGCTCTCGCGCATCAAGGAGGAGCACGACCGCACCGGCGACAACACGCGATCCGTCGCCGTCGGCCTCGAACGCACGGGCCGGATCGTCACGGCCGCCGCCGTGCTCATCAGCGTCGTCTTCATCGCGTTCGCGACGTCTGGCGTCTCGTTCATCAAGATCTTCGGGCTGGGTCTGACCATCGCCGTGCTCATGGACGCCTTCGTGATCCGGGCGACCCTGGTGCCGGCGTTCATGCGCATCGCCGGCGAGGCGAACTGGTGGGCGCCGAAATGGATGCGGCGCGTGCACGATCGCATCGGGATCAGCGAAGAGCCAGAGCCGGAGCTCGCCGAGCAGCGCGTACCCGAGCCGGTGGGATCACGATGACGGCCGCGCGCACGTCTGCGGTCCGAGCTCGACCCCGCGCCCGGCGCGGCGAGGGCGACAAGCTGCGCGACGACCTGCTGGCGGCGACGGAGCGGCTGATGATCGAGTCGGGCGGTGCTGACTCCGTATCGATCAGGGCCATCGCCGACGCGGTGGGCGTCACGCCACCGTCGATCTACCTGCACTTCCCCGACAAGCAAGCGCTCATCGTCGCGGTGTGCGAGCGGCACTTCGAGATCTTCGACTCGGTGATCGAGCAGGCCGGCGCCACCGTCGACGACCCCGTCGAGAGTCTCCGTCGCCGCGGGCGCGCGTACGTGCGCTTCGGCCTCGACAACCCGGAGCCGTACCGCATCCTGTTCATGTCTCGGACCGGCGGCGACCGCCGGCTCGAGGTCATCACCGGCGCCGGGGGGCGCGCGTTCCAGCACCTCGTCGACGCGGTGCAGCGGGCCATCGAGTCGGGGGATTTCCGAACCGTCGACGCGACGTTCGCAGCGACCGCCCTGTGGACCGCGGTGCATGGCATCACGTCGCTGCTCATCTCTCTACCCGACTTTCCGTGGCCCGACGTCGACGCGCTCGTCGACCACGTCTGCGACATCCAGATCCGCGGCCTGCGCGAACCCGTTCACGAACCCGAGGAGTCGTCATGACCACCGTCGAGAACCAGTACCTGGTCGGGAACTTCGCCCCCGTCAAGGACGAGATCACCGTCACCGACCTGCCGATCGAGGGCGCGATCCCGCCCGAGATCAGCGGCCGCTATCTGCGCAACGGCCCCAACCCCATCGCGCCCGACCCGGCGGCGTACCACTGGTTCACCGGCGACGGCATGCTCCATGCCGTCGAGCTGCGCGACGGCAAGGCGGTTTCGTACCGGAACCGGTGGGTGCGGACCGACCAGGCGCTCGATCTGCTCGGCGAGGACCCGATCCCCGGTCAGCCCGAGGACGTGTTCCCGGTGGGCTCGAGCGCGGCCAACACACACGTCGTCGCGCACGCGGGCAAGATCTTCGCCCTCGTCGAGGTGTGCCTCCCGACGCAGGTGCGCCCCGACCTGTCGACCGTCGGACGCTACGACTTCGGCGGCAAGCTGCGGTCGGCGATGACTGCGCATCCGAAGATCGACCCCGTCACCGGCGAGATGCTCTTCTTCGGCTACGACCCGTTCGGTCCGCCGTGGCTCCGCTTCCACGCCGTGAACGCGGCCGGCGAGCTCGTCCGCAGCGAGGACATCGACATCCAGGGTCCGTCGATGGTGCACGACTTCGCGATCACCGAGCGCAACATCGTCTTCCTCGATCTCCCTGTGGTGTTCGATTTCGACCTCGTCGGGAAGCGTCCGTTCCCAGCGGCGTGGAAGCCCGACTACGGCGCACGGGTCGGCGTGATGCCTCGCGACGGCGGGAACGCCGACGTGCGATGGTTCGACGTCGAGCTCTGTTACGTCTTCCACCCGCTCAACGCCTACGACGAGGACGGGCGCGTCGTGCTCGACGTCGCGCGGCATCCGAAGATGTTCGACACGGACATCTACGGGCCGGCCGAGCTGCCGCCGACGCTCGACCGGTGGACCATCGACCTCGACGCCGGGAAGGTCATCGAGGAGCGCCTTGACGACCGTCCCCAGGAGTTCCCACGAGTCGACGAGCGCGTCGTCGGCCGGCCCCACCGTTTCGGGTACGCAGCGCACTTCGGCATCGACGACCAGGGCATCCACTTCGGCGGCTTGCTCAAGCACGACCTGCGGACCGGCGCCGTGGACGCCAGGACGTTCGGGCCCGGCACGCACGCCGGTGAAGGCGTGTTCGTACCCGCGTCGCCGACCGCCGGCGAGGACGAGGGTTGGGTCCTCTCGATCGTCTACGACGACGGCCGCGAGGCGAGCGACCTCGTGATCCTCGATGCGCGCGAGTTCGACGAGGTGGCACGGGTGCACCTACCCCAACGGGTCCCCTTCGGCTTCCACGGTTCGTGGGTGCCGGCCGGCGCCGCCTAGGGGATCACGCCCCCAACGCGCTTCTCGTAGCGGCTCTGGACGTACTCGTCGACGGTCAGGTCGCCGACGTACTCGTACGCGGCGCGTTCGTAGTAGGCGCGCAGCAACTCGCGCGCTACAGCTTCGACTTGGCGATGCAGATGGCCAGGTGAGCTTCCAGCACGGCGTCGCGCGTGGCGTCCGACAGGCCGGTATCGGCTTCTGCCGCCACCTTCGCGCTGTCGCCGGCTTGCTCGAGCTCGATGACGGCGCCGCGTTCGTCCTCGGCTCCCGCAGCCTTCTCCGCCTTCTTGGCGAACTCGCTCACGACCGCGGTCAGCACGGGAGACGCACCCTGATCGTTGCGAACGGCGCCGACGGCGTCGTCGATCTTCGTTCGCACCTCGCGGAGTCGCTCCCCCGTGCTCGTCACGGCCTAGGTCTTCGCCTTGAGCGCCTCGATGAGCTTGGGCACGACCTTCGAAGCGTCGCCCACGACCCCGAGATCCGACACGCTGAAGATCGGAGCCTCCGGGTCCTTGTTGATCGCGATGATGTTGTCCGAGCCCTTCATGCCGACCATGTGCTGCGTCGCGCCCGAGATCCCGATCGCGATGTACACCTTGGGCTTCACGGTCTTGCCCGTCTGACCGACCTGCTTCGAGTACGGCACCCAACCGGCGTCGACGATCGCACGCGACGCGCCCGACGCACCCTTGAGCACTTTCGCCAGCTCCTCCACCAGCGGCTCGTACGCCTCGGCGCTCCCGAGCCCGCGTCCGCCGGACACGACGACGTCGGCGTCCTCGAGCTTCGGGCCCTCCTGCTCCTCGACGTGGTGGTCGAGCACCTGGGCTTCGGCGGCGCGCCCGGCGTCGACACTGTCCATCTTCACGACCTCGGCCGCGCCTCCGCCGCTGGGCTCGGGTGCGAACGTCTTCGGCCGGATGCCGGCGAGGAACGGCTTCTCACCCGCGAAGGCCGTGGTCACGATCGTGTTGCCGCCGAACACCGCTGTGCTCACGGCGACCGTGTCGCCCTCGACTTCGACTCCGCTGCCGTTGGTCAGGACCGGCCGGTCGAGCTTCACCGAGAGCCGGCCCATCGCGTCGCGCCCGTCGTAGCTCTGCGCGAAGAGAATCAGGTCCGGCTGCTCGTCGGCGACGAGCTTGGCCAGCAGCGCACCGCCGATCACTCCGCTCAGCGACGAGCCATGGTCGACCGAGTGGACCTTCGTCGCGCCGTACTCGCCGAGCTGGGGGGCGATCGTGTCGGCGTCGGCGCCCGAGTAAACCGCCTCGACTGTGTCGCCGATCTCGCGCGCTTTGGTGAGCAGCTCGAGCGTCGCCGAGGTCGCTTTGCCGTCCTCGCCCTCGGCGTAGACCCAGACCTTCGGAAGGGGCATGTGCAGTGGCCTCCTAGATGACCTTGAGCTGCTCGAGGAAGGCGACGATCCGTTCGTGCGCGTCGCCTTCGTCCTCGATCTTCTCGCCCGCCTGGCGTTCGGGCGCGGCCTCGATCGACGTGATCTGCTGGCGGGCGCCCTTCCAGCCGACTTCGTCCTCGGACAAGCCGAGGTCGGCGGCCTTGACGTTGTCGACGGGCTTGTTCTTGGCCGCCATGATCCCCTTGAACGACGGGTACCGCGGTTCGACGACGCCGGCGGTGACGCTGACCACGGCGGGGAGCGACGCCTCGACCATGTCGTATCCGGCTTCGGTCTGCCGCTGGATCTTGACCTTGCCGTCGGCGGTCTCGATGTGCTTCGCGAACGTGAGCGAGGGCCAGCCGAGAAGCTCGGCGACCTGCTGCGGGACGGTGCCGGTGTAGCCGTCGGTCGACTCCGTGGCGGTGAGCACGAGGTCCATCTCGCCCGCACGCTCGACCGACTTGGCGATGACCTTGGCCGTCGACAGCGCGTCGGAGCCCTGGAGGGCCGGGTCGGACACGAGGACGGCCTTGGCGGCGCCCATGGCGAGGGCGGTGCGAAGCCCCGACACCTCGTCGTTCGGCGCCATCGAGATGAGGGTCACCTCGCCACCGCCGGCGGCGTCCACGAGCTGGAGGGCCATCTCGACGCCGTAGCTGTCGGAGTCGTCGAGGATCAGCTTGCCCTCGCGCTTCAGCGTCTTGGTCTCGGGATCGAGCTCGCCCGGCGTGGCCGGGTCGGGGATCTGCTTCACGCAGACAGCGATGTTCATACCACTCCTGTTTGCCCAGAAAGGCCGCCGGTGATTCTGGCCCGCCGGGGCCGCCCACGTCGAAGCGGTCCGAGGGGCGGCCGAGGGTGGCGGTACCGCGCGGCGACGGTGGCTTTGCCGACCGGCGCCGCTGGCCGGAGCTTGCGACGGCGACCGTAGGATCGACGCAATGCCGACGGCGGTCGATGTCCTCGTGGTGGGTGCCGGACCTGCGGGCGCGGCCGCCGGCCTGGCTGCCCGACGACGGGGCCTCGATGTCCTCGTCGTCGACAAGGCCTCGTTCCCCCGCGACAAGACGTGCGGAGACGGCCTGACGACCGCGGCCTTGCGGCTCATCGAGCAGCTCGGCGTCGACCTGCGCACCCTCCCCGGCTACATGGCCGTCCGCGAGACGGTCCTCGTCGGCCCCGACGGACGCCGCGTCTCACTCCCGCTGGCGGACGACGGCGATCACGCCGCGGTCGTCCCGCGCGTCGAGCTCGACGCCGCCATCGTCGACGCCGCGCGGCGGGCGGGCGTCGAGGTGCGCGACGGCGTCGCCGTCAGCGGGATCGACGTGAATGGCGACGGCGCGGCCGTCACAGCCACGACGGCCGGTGGCGACTCGGTACGGGCCCGCTTTCTCATCGCGGCGGATGGCCACTACTCCTTCGTGCGGCGCTGCCTGCGACCGCCGGCCCCGCCCGAGCTCGGCACGTGGCACGCCTTCCGGCAGTACTTCCGCGGCGTCGACGACCCCCGGCTCTACGTACTCTTCGAGGCCGATCTGCTCCCGGGCTACGCCTGGGTGTTCCCTCTGCCCGAAGGCCGCGCGAACGTCGGGTTCGGCGTGCTGCGTCGTCCGGGTATGACGGGCAAGGAGCTCAACGCCCGCTGGCGAGAGCTGCTCGAGCGCCCGAGCGTGCGGACGGTGCTCGGGCCCGCCGCCGAGCCGGAAGCGACGCACCGCGCCTGGCCGATCCCCGCTTCGTTCGAGTACGACGCGCTCACCGACGGGCGCGTGCTGTATGTCGGCGACGCCGCCAACGTGGTCGACCCGCTCACCGGCGAAGGAATCGCGCAGGCGATCGAGACGGCGCTGGTCGCGGTCGACGCGATCGCGACCGGTGACCCCGCCGATGCCGGGCGTCGATACACAGAAGGCGTCCGCCGCGCGCTCGGGCGCGACCTGCACTTCGCGGCCGCGCTCCAGCGCGTGCTCCGCTCGCGCCGCGGGGCCGCGTTGGCGGTGCGCACCGCCGGGCTCACGCCGTGGACGCGGCGCCACTTCGCCCGCTGGATGTTCGAGGTGTACCCGCGCGCGTTGCTGCTGACGCCGGACCGGTGGCGGCGCGGCATGTTCTCCGGCGGTGGCGCGTACTCGCGCTCGACCGAGGCCGCCTGATCAACCCACGGTCGCCGATACGGTGGGCAGCGATGACGCGTCTGGGAACCGAGACGGTCCGCCTCATCGACGAGCTCACGGCCAACGCGACCGCGGCCACCACCGTGCAGCTCGTCGACGGGTGGCTGCTGCGCGCCTCGCCTGAATACCCGTTCCGGCGTTGCAACTCGGCGCTCCCCTACAGCGGAGATCGCGCCGGTCTCGAGTCGCGCATCGACATGGTCGAGGACTTCTACCGCGAGCGCGAGCTCCCGACGCGCTTCCAGATGAGCCCGGCCGTGCTCCCGGAGCTCGACGCCGCGCTCGAGACCCGTGGTTACGAGATCGAGGAGCCGACACTCGTGCTGGTGGCCGACACGCAGCGCGTCATCACGCAGACGATACGAGCCGAGGCACGCGAGATCACCTTCGGCGAGGGGATCGACGAGTTCTGGGTTGCCGAGTACGCGTCGGCGTTCGGGGACGACGACGCCGAGCGCGATCGGCTGCGCGCCTATGCCCACCTCCTGCGGCATCTCGGCCCCGCCGTCGGCACGGCGGTGCTTCCTGTCGACGAGATGCCCGCCGCGGTCGGCCTCGGGGTGCTCGAGCGCGGTTGGACGGGCGTGTACGCGATGGGGACGCGACGGGAAGCTCGGCGACGCGGCGCCGCCACGTCCGTCCTGCACGCCCTGGCGCGCTGGGGACACAGCCGGGACGCCGCGCACATGTACCTCCAGGTCGAGGTCACGAACGACGGGGCCCGCCAGCTGTACACGCGCGCCGGCTTCGAGACCGCGTACCGGTACCACTACCGCACGTCCGCTTGACCGCGCGGTCAAGCG
>Ga0209814_10000520_pt1 | contig 12667 bp, 3 predicted proteins | sample SoiMetdeltSBSDD1_FD_187597 | JGI IMG/M metagenome (GOLD analysis project Ga0209814, IMG submission 187597) | Bulk soil microbial communities from a Populus tree surrounding site in Tennessee, USA - Soil MetaG P. deltoides SBSDD1 (SPAdes) (version 2) | ecosystem: Environmental > Terrestrial >... | reverse complement strand
ACCTCAACGATCTCGGGTGGGAAGCGGTTGTCGTCACCGGCCCGGGAACGACCGGCAGCCGGTGGACGCCGCCGGACGAGACGCTCGCCGCCGAGGTACCCGCGTCCACGCCCGTGCTCCGGGTTCCTTCGGCGCCGCCGAAGGCATCGCGCTGGAGACGCAGGGCCGATCGCTGGCTCGGCACCACCACGCCGTTCGGCCGCTGGTGGATCGACGGTGCCGTCGAGGTCGGTCGAGGGCAGAACGTGGATCTCGTCTACGCGTCGATGTCCCCCTACGAGTCCGCCGAGGCCGCGGCGCGCCTCTCCGCAGAGCTCGGGCGGCCGTGGGTGGCCGACCTCCGGGACCCCTGGGCGCTCGACGAGATGATCGTGTATCCGTCCCGGTTCCACCGTCTCCGCGAGCTCCGGCGCATGCGCCGCCTCCTGGCCGACGCGGACGCTGTGGTGATGAACACACCCGAGGCGGCCGCCCGTCTCCGCCGCTACCCCGAGTTCTCCCAGCGCGAGCTCGCGGTCATCCCGAACGGCTTCGACGCGAACGACTTCACGGGCCCGCCGCCGGAGCGGCACGACGACGCGTTCAGGATCGTCCACGCCGGCTACCTCCACACGGAGCTCGGGAAGCGGGAGCGCTCCTCCCGACTTCTCCGGCGTGTGCTCGGCGGCGCGCTGCTTCCGGTCGACATTCTCACCCGCTCACATGTCTTCCTGCTCGAGGCGGTCGACCGCGTGCGGCGGGAAGGGGTCGCCGTCGAAGTCCACCTGGCGGGCGTCGTCACCGACGTGGACCGTGAGGTCGTGGGGGACCGTCCGTATGTCCACTTCCACGGATACCTCGACCACTCGGGAACCGTCTCGCTGCTCCGCTCGGCCGACCTGCTCTTCCTGCCCATGCACGATCTTCCGCCCGGCGTTCGCGCCGGGATCGTGCCGGGGAAGACGTACGACTATCTCGGCTCCCGGCGCCCGATCCTGGCAGCCGTTCCCGACGGGGACGTCCGAGACCTGCTCGGCCGCGCGGGCAACGCCTTCGTGACGAGGCCGGCAGACGTCGACGGGATGGCGGAGGTCATCTCCGGGCAGGCCGCTGCGAAAGCGGCCGGGGCGTCACCGCGCGTGCCGGCCGAGGACGTGCTGAGCGCCTGCGAGCGAAAAACGCTCACGCGTCAGCTCGTCGACGTGTTCGAAGGCTTGAGCGCGCCGTCGGCCGAGCGGACGCTCGCGGCGTCGCGGGACTAGGACGACGACGCCACGCTGGACTCGGCCCGTGTGAAACCGCGCCGCTCGCCGAGCCGCTCGTTGTCGGCGAGGGAGTAATAGAGCGCCTGAGAATCGTCCTGCGGGGCGGCCTCGATCCGGTCGAGCATCGGCATCGTCTGCTCGAAGAGCGTCCACGCGAACTCGAGCGCACGCGCGTAGACGTCGCGGACCTCGTCCACCTCGGGATAGATGGAGTACAGCGCCTGGGCGACAATCGGCCCGTCGTCGATCCCCGGCGTGATCTCGTGGATCGTCACGCCGTGGAGGCGCTCCTCGTTCTTGAGCGCCCAGTTGATCGGCGAGACGCCGCGGTATCGGGGAAGCGGTCCGTTGTGGATGTTGAGGATCCGGCGGCACCGCCGGATGAACCAGTCCGGGAGGATCCGGTCGTAGAACACCGAGACGGCCAAGTCGGTGGCCCAGTCGCCCTCTTCGCTCGCAAGGTCGCGGTAATCGCCGGACGGGACGTGCTCGACCCCGGCCGCCTCCGACCATCCGAGAAACGAGTCCGTCCACGCCGGCTCCGGGACAACCGGCACCACCGTCCGCAGCTCGTAGGCCTCGCTCCGGCGGAACCAGTCGGCCACCCGGATCGCCAGGGTGCCCTTGCCAAGCACGACGACGCGTCCTCCGTCGGCCATGGCGGTCAGGCGAAGTAGTCGGCGATCGCGGCGACGACCGTGTCGACCTGCTGCTCGGTCATGCCGGGGAACATCGGCAGCGAGAGCACCTCGGAGGCGAGCGCCTCCGCGACCGGGAACTCGCCTCGCTCGTGCCCGAGGAACCTGTAGGCCGGAGCAAGGTGGACCGGATCCGGGTAGTGGCGTCCCGTGCCGATGCCGCGCTCGCGCAGGAAGCCGGCGAGCTCCTCCGGCGCCGCGGTCCGGATCGCATAGATGTGCCAGACCGGCTCGCTGCCGTCGGGCACAGGGGGCAGGCGCAGGTCGCCGATTCCGTCGAGCCGCTCGTCGTACTTGGCGGCTACTGCTCGCCGCTCGCCGTTCCAGCGGTCGAGGAGCGGCAGCTTTCGGCGCAGCACGATCGCCTGGATCGTGTCCAAACGGGCCGTCCACCCCTCGATCTCGTGGACGTACTTGCGCATCTGGCCGTGCTCCCGTAGCGCTCGCACGCGAGCGGCGAGCTCCTCGTCGTCGGTCACGAGGGCGCCGGCATCGCCGAACGCGCCGAGGTTCTTGCCGGGATAGAAACTGAACGCGTTGGCGAGCCCTGCCGTGCCCGCGGCGATCCCGTCGCGGCTCGCGCCGTGCGCCTGGCACGCGTCTTCGAGGATCGCTAGGCCGCGGCGCTCTGCGATCTCCATGAGCGACCGCATGTCTGCGAGCTGCCCGTAGAGGTGCGTCGGCATCAGGAACCTGGTGCGTTCGGTCAGCGCGGCTTCGAGCGCGGCGGGATCGAGGTTGTAGTCCTCGTCGGTGGCGTCGACCACGACCGGCCGTCCGCCGGCCTGTGTCACTGCCTCGAGCGTCGCGACGAACGTGCTCGCTGCCACGACGACCTCGTCGCCCGCCTCGAGGCCGGCCGCCTGGAGCCCGAGCCTCAGCGCGTCGAGGCCGCTCGCCAGGCCGACGCAGTGCTCGGTGCCGCAGTAGGCGGCGAACGCCGCCTCGAACTCACGGACCTGCGGGCCGTTCGTGAAGGCGCTCGAATCGACGAGGTCAGCGATCTCCTCGACGATCTCCGCCTTCAGGTCACGGTGAAGCAGCCCCAGATCAAGGAAAGGGACGTTCGGAGCAGCCTCGAGAAGCCGTCGCTCAGCCATCGCATCTGACACTACAGAGGCGCCCCGGCGCGGAAACTAGCCGTCCTGGGGGTTGTGGTACGGAACCCCAGCTCGGACAATGAAATCGTGCTTCGGAAGAGGCTTCTTGGTCCCCTTCTTCCTGCAACTCTCATCGCAGTTGTCGCATGCGGCGCCTTTTTCGCAAGCCCGGCCTCGGCAGCTGACAACAGCCGGCCGAGCAAGCCGGGCTCGCTGACGGAGACCGCTGCGACCGAGAAGACCATTTCGCTCTCGTGGAGCGCGTCCACCGACAACAAGGGCGTGAAGGGCTACCGGATCTACCGGAACGGCACGCTTGCCGGCACCGTCAAGTCAGGCCTGAAGTACGTGCTGACCGGGCTGCGCTGCAATACCACGTACATCGTCACCGTCTCCGCGTACGACGCGGCCGGGAACACGTCCCTGCCTGCAGCGATCTTCGCGAAGACCGCAGCGTGCGGCTCGGACGAGCCCGCGTGCCAGACCCCGTCCACCGTGTTCCAGCTCCTGCTCGTGCACCAGATCCAGTACGGATGCGGCTGGCCGGCCGGCGTCCATGCGAAGCAGGCGATCCAGTCGGTCCGCGTCATGCTGGCCGCACGTGGCGGCACGCTCGACACGTGGCGCGCCAAGAAGTGGCACAAGGTCGCGCTCGAAGAGCTCGACGCCGCGTCGAGCAAGGCCGGCGCCTGGGGCTCGAAAGGGGTGCTGCAGCCGAACGCAGCCGGGCTCGCCGTGCAGTACAAGATCGGGCGCGTGATCCGGATCCTCCACTGGCACAACCCCGAGCTCTACGAGGTCTCGAAGGCGGAGAAGTGGGCGCTCACGGCGATCTCCTGGTACATCTCGGCGAGCGAGTACAACCGCCACTTCGCGATCGTCGGTGCGACACCGACGATGAACTCGGCGCTCAACGACCTCAAGCGGGCGGACTCGGACTTCTTCTCGAACGCGATCTACCGCGCCTGGGGCCGCTACCGCCAGGTGTGGCAGCGGGTCAACGGCCTCTAGCCGAGCCCCAGCGAGCCCGCTACCTCGCCTCACGGCTAGGTCGAACCTCGACTTACGCCCATTACGCCTCGGGCGCCCGCGGGAGATAACTCAGACGTGGGCCGGGGGGCTTGCTTGACGTTGCGGCTTCGAGTTTTCGTACTCGGTCTGATCACGGCGGGCGCGTTTGCCGTTGCCGGCCACGCGGGCGCCGCGACGCTTCAGCCCAACTTCCAGGAGACGGACGTCTTCTCGGGCCTCACGAATCCGACGACACTCCGGTTCGCCCCCGACGGCCGTTTGTTCGTCGCCGAGAAGAGCGGCCTGATCAAGACGTTCGACAGCCTGAACGACGGCTCTTCGACGACCACGATCGACCTGACGACCAACACCTACAACTTCTGGGACCGGGGGATGCTCGGCCTGGCGATCGACCCGAACTACCCGGCGCAACCCTACGTCTACGTCCTCTACGCCTACGACAAGGAGCCGACCGTCGCGACGTTCCCCCGGTTCGGCACGCCCGGTGTTCACTCGGACCCGTGCCCGCCGTTGTACGGCGCGACCGCCGACGGGTGCGTCGTGAGCGGCCGGCTCTCGCGCTTCCCGGTCAGCACCACCAACGGCGTCGCGTCCGGATCGGAACAGGTTCTGATCGAGGACTGGTGCCAGCAGTATCCGAGTCACTCGATCGGCCAGCTCGCATTCGGCTCGGACGGCGCGCTCTACGTGAGCGGCGGCGACGGCGCGAGCTTCAACTTCACGGACTGGGGACAGGACGGGAACCCGCTCAACCCCTGCGGCGACCCGCCCGGCAACCGCGGCAGCACCCTGACACCGCCCACGGCCGAGGGCGGCGCCCTGCGGAGCCAGGACCTGCGCACGTCGGCGGACCCCACCTCGCTCAACGGCTCCGTGCTGCGAGTCGACAAGACCACCGGCGCGGCTTTCCCGGGCAACCCGCTTGGGTTCAGCTCCGACGCCAACGCCCGCCGGATCGTCGCCCACGGCCTCCGCAACCCCTTCCGGCTCACGGTCCGCCCGGGCACGAACGACGTCTGGGTCGGTGACGTCGGCTGGAACAACTGGGAGGAGGTCAACCACCTCGGCCCGGTCGCCGACACCACCGTCGACAACTTCGGGTGGCCCTGCTACGAGGGCAACGGGCGCCAGTCCGGTTACGACGGCGCGAACCTGAACATCTGCGAGAACCTCTACAGCGCCGGCTCGTCGGCGGTCCGGCTCCCGCACTACACCTACAGCCACTCCGCCGCGGTCGTGAACGGCGAGAGCTGCCCAACGGGAGGCTCCTCGATCTCCGGACTGGCCTTCTACAACGGCGGCAACTACCCCTCGAGCTACCTGGGGGCGCTCTTCTTCGCCGACTACTCGCGCGACTGCATCTGGGCAATGCTCCCGGACGGCACCGGGCTCCCGAACGCGAACAACCGCCAGACGTTCGTTGCGGGAGCCGCGAACCCGACCGACCTTCAGATCGGCCCGAACGGGGATCTCTTCTACCCCGACTTCGACAACGGGCGGATCAAGCGCATCCGCTTCCTCGGTGCGAACAACGCGCCGGTGGCGCAGATCTCCGCGAACCCGACCACGGGCGGCGTTCCGCTCAACGTCAGCTTCAGCGGTGCGGCCTCGAGCGACGCCGACGGTCACCCCCTGTCCTACACGTGGGACCTGAACGGCGACGGGACCTACGGCGACGCCACCGGCGTCACGACCTCGTTCACCTACACCGTGGCCGGCCTCTACACCGCACGCCTGCGGGTGACCGACAGCCAGGGGGCATCCGATACGGAGGAGGTGACGATCAACGCGAACGCGAGCGCGCCGCCCGCGGCGACGATCCTGTCGCCCTCCAGCTCCCTGAACTGGAAGGTCGGAGACACCGTCAACTTCAGCGGCATGGCCACCGACCCCGAGGACGGGACGCTTCCGGGCTCGGCCCTCTCCTGGTCGTTGATCCTCCACCACTGCCCGTCGAACTGCCACCAGCATCCGATCCAGGACTTCGTCAACACGGCTGCAGGCTCGTTCGTCGCGCCGGACCACGAGTACCCGTCCTACCTCGAGCTGCGGCTCACTGCCACGGACTCGAGCGGCTCGACCGACACCGAGAGCGTCCTCATCCAGCCGCAGACGGTGAACCTGACGTTCGCGACGGCGCCGACCGGCCTCCAGGTCGCGGTGGGCGGGATCCAGGCGCCGACGCCGCTGACACGGACCGTGATCGTCGGCTCGACGAACACCGTCAGCGCCATCTCGCCGCAGCAGTCCGTGTCGCGGACGTATGCCTTCGGCTCCTGGTCGAACGGCGGCGCCCAGACGCACACGATCACCGCCCCGCAGACGGCGGCGACCTACACGGCGACGTATCTCGACACCGGGCCCGCGCCGCCCGAGGGGCTCGTGGCGGCCTACGGCTTCGAGGAAGGAGCCGGCACGACGACTGCGGACGCCTCGGCGAATGCCCACCAGGGCACGCTCGAGGGCGGAACCGCATGGACGACGGCCGGCAAGTACGGCAGGGCGCTCTTCTTCGACGGGGCGGACGACAACGTCCGCATCGACGACGCGCCGACGCTCGACCTGACGAACGGCATGACGCTCTCGGCGTGGGTGAAACCGCAGTCGCTCGTCAGCTGGGACACCGTGATGCTGAAGGAGAACGGTTCGACGCTTTCCTACGCGCTCTACGGGAACACGGGCTCGAACGTGCCTTCTGCCGAGGCTCACATCGGCGGAGGCCTCAGGTCCGCCCCGGGTGGCGGGCAGATCCCGCTCGACGCCTGGACCCACCTGGCGGCGACCTATGACGGCGCGACGCTGAAGGTGTTCGTCGACGGCGCCGAGGCCGGCTCGAATGCGCACGTTGGGGGCATCACGACCTCGACCGGCCCGCTGCGCATCGGCGGGAACACGATCTGGCCGGAGTGGTTCCACGGCTACATCGACGACGTGCGGGTCTACCAGCGGGCGCTCAGTGCGGCCGAGATCCAGTCCGACATGAACTCGCCGACGATCCCGCCGCCGCCCGGCGACAGCGAGCCGCCAACGGCGCCGACGAACGTCACCGCCGCGGGCACCTTCGGGCAGGTACAGCTGAACTGGACGGCGGCGACGGACAACGTGGGCGTCGTCCGCTACAACGTCCACCGGAGCACGGTCGCGAGCTTCCTGCCCAATCAGGAAAACCGCGTCGCGCAGGTTCCTTCGACGAGCTATCTCGACACCCCGCTCGCGCCGGGCGTCTACTTCTACAAGGTCGTCGCCGAAGATGCGGTCGGCCTCCAAGGGCCGCCGTCGAATGCCGCGAGCGGGACCGTTCCGGCCGATTCGGAGGCGCCGACTGCGCCGACGAACCTGAGCGCGACCCTCCAGGCGGGGAACAACATCGCGCTTGCCTGGACCGCATCGACGGACAACGTCGGCGTCGCGCGGTACAACGTGCACCGCTCGACGACCGCAGGTTTCACGCCCGGGCCCGGTAACCGGATCGCCCAGCCGACCGGGGCGAGCTACACGGATTCGGCGCTCAACCCGGGCACCTATTACTACGTCGTCACCGCGGAGGACGCGGCGAGCAACGTGAGCGGTCTTTCGAACCAGGCGCAGCGCACGATCGACGCGCCGCCGCCGCCGCCGCCCACGCTCGTCGCCGCGTACTCGTTCGACGAGGGCAGCGGCACGACGGTGGGCGACCTGAGCGGCAACGGCAACACCGGGACGGTCAACGGCGCAACGTGGGGCGTGGGTCGCTTCGGTCAGGGCCTCTCGTTCGACGGCGTGAACGACCGTGTGGTGATCCCCGACTCGGCCTCGCTGGACCTGACGACGGGGATGACGCTCGAGGCGTGGGTGCGGCCGACTGCGCCGATGACGAACAAGTGGAAGACGCTGCTCTTCAAGCACCGCGACAACAACGCGACGAACATGATGTACGTCCTCTACGCCAACCGGAACACGAGGGTCCCGAACGCGGAGATCACGAACGGGACGTCGGTGCGGGCGGCGAACGGGACGACCCAGGTGCCCGAGAACGCCTGGACGCACCTTGCCGCGACCTACGACGGCGCCGTGGTCCGTCTCTACATGAACGCCACCCAGGTCGGGACGATCGCCACGGGCGGCGCGATCTCGGTCTCCAACGGGCAGCTCTGGATCGGCGGCAACAACATCTGGGCCGAGTGGTTCCAGGGGACGATCGACGAGGTCCGGATCTTCCGCAGCGCGCGCACCGCCGCCGAGATCTCCACCGACATGGGGACGAGTGTCGGCGTGCCGGACACGGAGCCGCCGACGACGCCGGGCAACCTGCAGAAGACGGGCTCGACGGCGGCGTCCATCTCGGTCTCGTGGACGCCCTCCACCGACAACGTCGGGGTTGCGGGCTATCGGGTCTTCCGAGGCACGACGGAGGTCGGCACGACGACGAACACGAACTTCACGCTCGGGTCGCTCGGCTGCGGCACCGCCTACGACATCTCCGTCGAGGCCTACGACGCCTCGAACCGGATCTCACCGAGGGCGACGATCAACGCGTCGACGTCGGACTGCGACACGACGAAGCCGGTGGTCTCGGTCACGGCTCCGGCGGCCGGCGCCACTCTCTCCGGCTCCGCCGCGAACGTGTCCGCCTCCGCGACCGACAACGACGCCGTCGCCGGCGTCCAGTTCCTCGTGAACGGCGCCCCACTCGGCGCCGAGGACACGACGGCGCCGTACTCGATCTCCTGGAACACCTTCACGGTCTCGAACGGCCCGTATGCGATCAGCGCCCGGGCCCGCGACGCGTCCGGCAACCTGGAGACGTCGGCGCCGGTGAACGTGACCGTGAACAACACCGCGCCGCCCCCGTCGCCGGGCCTCGTAGCCGCGTACTCGTTCGACGAGGGCACCGGCGCCACGGTCTCCGACCTCAGCGGCACCGGGAACAACGGAACCGTCAACGGACCGACCTGGGCAGCGGCCGGCCGCTACGGCCAGGCGCTGAGCTTCGACGGCGTCAACGATCGAGTCGCCATCCCGGACTCGAGCTCTCTCGACCTGACGACCGGAATGACGATCGAGGCCTGGGTGCGCCCTGCGGCCGCGATGGGCACGTCGTGGAGGACGGTGCTGTTCAAGCACCGCGACAACAACGCGACGAACATGATGTACGTCCTCTACGCGAACCGGAACACGAGCGTCCCGAATGCGGAGATCACGAACGGGACCACCGTCCGCGCCGCCAACGGCACGGCCCAGATCCCGGCCAATGCCTGGTCGCACCTCGCGGGAACCTACGACGGGACGACTCTGCGACTCTTCGTCAACGGAACGCAGGTGAGCGAGTTCGCGACAGGGGGCTCCATCGCCCTCTCGAACGGCGAGCTCTGGGTCGGAGGCAACAACGTCTGGGGCGAGTACTTCAGCGGCTTGATCGACGAGGTGCGCGTCTACAACCGCGCGCTGACCGCGACCGAGATCACGACGGACATGAACAGGAGCGTCGGTGTCCCCGACACCGAGGATCCGACCACGCCGACCAACCTGCAGAAGACCGGCTCGACCGCTTCCTCGATCTCCCTGTCCTGGACGGCGTCTACCGACAACGTCGGAGTCGCCGGCTACAGAATCTTCCGGGGGACGACCGAGGTAGGGACGACGGCGGGGACGACGTTCACGATCCCTTCGCTCAGCTGCGGGTCCTCACATGACATCTCGGTCGAGGCGTACGACTTCGCCACCAACGCGTCTACGAGGGCGACCCTGAGCGCGACCACGTCGGACTGCGACACGACGCAGCCGACGGTCGCCGTGACAGCGCCCACGGCCGGCTCGACCGTGTCCGGCACGACCGTGAACGTCACGGCGAACGCGTCGGACAATGACGCAGTCGCAGGGGTCCAGTTCCTCGTCGACGGGCTCCCGCTCGGCGCCGAGGACACGAGCGCGCCGTACGCCGTCGTCTGGAACTCCTGGAACAACATCAACGGCCCCCACTCGCTGACGGCGCGCGCGCGGGATGCCTCCGGCAACACGACCACTTCGGCCGCCGTCAACGTCACCGTGTCGAACACCGGCTCGCCGCCGCAGCCCGGCCTCGTCGCCTCCTACGGCTTCGACGAGGGCTCCGGTACGGTCGCCGCCGACTCGACTGCGAGCGGGAACCATGGAACGCTCGTCAACGGGCCTGCGTGGACGATCGGCCGCTTCGGCCAGGCACTGAGCTTCGACGGCACGAACGACCGCGTCTCGGTCCTCGACTCGGCCTCGCTCGACCTGACGAACGGCATGACGCTCGAGGCCTGGGTGAAGCCGACAGCGACCGGCACGGCGTGGAAGACCGTCCTGTTCAAGCACCGCGCGAGCAACGCCACCAACATGGTCTACGTGATGTACGGGAACCGGAACACGAGCGTCCCGAACGGTGAGATCACCGTCGGGACGAGCGTGAAGGCCGCAAACGGCCCGGCCGGCTCCGGTCTCCCGCTCAACGTCTGGAGCCATCTGGCGGCCACGTTCGACAACGCGACGCTGCGCCTGTTCGTGAACGGGACGGAGATCGCGTCGCTGGCGACCGCCGGTCCGATCGCGACGTCGACCGGCGACCTCTGGATCGGCGGCAACAACGTCTGGGGCGAGTACTTCAGCGGCGTGATCGACGAGGTGCGCGTCTACAACCGTGCGCTGACCGCAGCCGACATCCAGGCGGACATGAACCGCGCGGCCGCGCCGGACGGCGATCCGCCGGGCATCGCCTCTACGACGCCGGCTGACGGCGGCACGCTTGGTGTGGGCAGCGCCGTGACGGCGACCTTCGACGAGGCGATGAACCCGGCCTCGATCACGACGTCGACCTTCGAGCTGCGGGACTCGTCGAACGCGCTCGTTCCGGCGACGGTCTCGTACGACGCAGCGACGGGGAGGGCAACCTTGACGCCGAGCGCGGCCCTTGCGTTCGACTCCGCCTATACGGCGACGGTCAAGGGCGGCGCGACCGGCGTCAAGGACCTGGCCGGCAACGAACTGGGTGCGAACCGGGTCTGGTCGTTCCTGACCGCGCCTCCGCCGCCCCCGATCGCCGTGTTCTCGGCGGCCACGAACAAGTTCGGCGCCTACGCGGTCGAGATGCTCAAGGCCGAGGGCCTGAATGCGGTCGACAACGTCGACGCTGCGACGCTGAGCGCAACGACGCTTGCCGGCCGCGACGTCGTCGTCCTCGGTGAGTCCAACCTCACTGCCGCCCAGGTCACGGCCGTCACGAACTGGGTGACCGCCGGCGGCAACCTGATCGCGCTGCGCCCCGACAAGGACCTCCTCGGCCTTCTGGGACTGACAGACCAGGCGGCCACGCTCGCCGAGGGTTACATGCAGATCGACACGACTCCCGGCGGCCCGGGCGCCGGCCTGACCGGCTTGACGATGCAGTACCACGGAACCGCCGACCGTTACGGGCTGAACGGCGCGACCTCGGTCGCGACGCTCTACAGCAGCTCGAGCACGGCGACGACGAGCCCCGCTGTGACGCTCCGAAGCGTCGGCGGGAGCGGCGGTCAGGCCGCGGCGTTCACCTACGACCTCGCGAGGTCGATCGTCCTCACGCGCCAGGGCAACCCGGCGTGGGCGGGCCAGAACCGCGACGGGATCGGCGGGCTGCGCCCCAACGACCTCTTCTTCGGGAACATGACCGGCGATTCGCAGCCCGACTGGCTCAACACGCAGAAGATCGGAATCCCGCAGGCCGACGAGCAGCAGCGCCTGCTCGCGAACCTCGTCATCCGGATGAACCGCGATCGCAAGCCTCTGCCGCGCTTCTGGTACCTCCCCAGGGACGAGAAGGCCGCGGTGATCATGACCGGCGACGACCACGCCGACGGCGGCACGGCCGGCCGCTGGGAGCAGCACAAGGCTCAGAGCGCGCCCGGCTGCTCGGTCATCGACTGGGAGTGCGTCCGGGGTACGTCCTACCTCTACCCGAACAGCCCGCTGACGCCGGCGCAGGCCACGGCGTACAACAACGAGGGCTTCGAGGTGGCGCTCCACGTGTTCACGGGATGCACGCCCTCCTCAGAGGCGCAGCTGAACGGCGACTATCGCGACCAGCTCATCGACTTCCGCGCGAGGTACACAGGCGTCCCGTCCCCGCAGACAAACCGGACGCACTGTGTCACCTGGAGCGACTACGCCACGCAGCCGAAGGTCGAGCTCAGCCACGGGATCCGGCTGGACACCAACTACTACCACTACCCGGACAGCTGGATCGGCGCGCTGCCCGGCTACATGACGGGCTCGGGGTTGATCATGCGCTTCGCGGACGTCGACGGGACGGCGATCAACACCTGGCAGGCGCACACGCACATCAACGACGAGGCAGGCCAGGTCTACTCGACCCACATCAACTACCTGCTCGACAATGCGATCGGCGCGAACGGGTACTTCGGGATGTTCACGATGAACATGCACACGGACGTGGCTGCGCACCCGGGCTCGGACGCGATCGTCGCCTCGGCACAGGCTCGCGGCGTCCCGATCATCACTGCGAAGCAGGCGCTCGACTGGGTGGACGGACGGGATACCTCGACGCTCACGTCGTTCACGTGGAGCTCCAACCAGCTCTCGTTCACCGCGAGCGCGC
>Ga0209814_10000515_pt1 | contig 12759 bp, 12 predicted proteins | sample SoiMetdeltSBSDD1_FD_187597 | JGI IMG/M metagenome (GOLD analysis project Ga0209814, IMG submission 187597) | Bulk soil microbial communities from a Populus tree surrounding site in Tennessee, USA - Soil MetaG P. deltoides SBSDD1 (SPAdes) (version 2) | ecosystem: Environmental > Terrestrial >... | reverse complement strand
AGCGGGCGCGCGTGGACGACGAGGAGGGTCGTCGTCGGCCGCGTGAGCGCGACGTAGAGCTCCCGCAGGCCCTGGCCGCCCGCGGCCTCGTCGACGATCAGGGCAGGCTCGACGACGATGACGTGGTCGAACTCCATGCCCTTCGCCTCGCGCGGGGTCAGGACGGGGATGCGGCTGTCGTCGAAGAGCGAGCCGGCCTCGGAGTCGCCGCGCAGCGACGCCGGCGCGATCACCGCGAGGAGGCCGTCGTCGGCGAGCCGCGCGGCCTCGGCGAGCGCGGCCTCGAGCGGCGGGTCGCCCTGGACGAAGCGCGGGGGCTGGGCGCCCGCGCGGTACGCGATCGGTGGCTGCGTGCCCGGGGCGACGTGCTCGAGCAGAGGCAGTGCGAGCCCCATGATCTCGCGCGGCACGCGGTAGGCGTGCTCGAGCTCCTCGATCTCGGCGCGCTCGCCGCCCGGGAGCGCCGCGAGCAGGTCCGCCCAGCGCGTGTACGGGGTCGGGCCCGTCGCCTGGGCGACGTCGCCGAGGAGCGTGAACGCGCCGGTCGTGCGGCGGGCGATCATGCGCACCTGCATCGGCGTCAGGTCCTGCGCCTCGTCGACGATGACATGCCCGTAACGCCGTTCGACTCCACGCAGCAGCGCCCGCGCCTCGTCGACGAGCGCCAGGTCGGCGGTGCTCCAGCCGCTCCTCGAGCGGCGTAGCAGCGACTGCTCATCGCCGTCGAGGACGCCGTCGGCCGCCTCGGCGAGCACCTCACGCGAGGTGAAGAGGCGGCGGACGACCTGCTCGGGCTTCGGCGCGGGCCACACGCGATCGAGGAATCCGGTGAGGACTCCGTCCCTTCGCAGCACCCGCTCGACCTCCTCGAACGAGCGCACGGCGAGCCCGGCGAGCGTCTCGCCGTAGTCGGAGTAGAAACGCCGCAGCACGTTCATCCGGAACCGCTCGCGCGCTGCCGCCGAGAAGCCGAGCTCCCCTCGCGCCTCCCGCAGAATCAGCTCGACCTCGTCCGCCTCGACGCCGACGAAGTGCCCCTCGAGCCGAACGACGAGCTCCTCGGTGCGTCCCTGCGAGAGGAGCTCGACCGCGCGGCGCACGACCTCCGCCAGCCGCAGGTCCGCCTTGAGCCGCTCGGCCTCGTACGGCTCCTGGAGCGTGACCTCGATCCCGTCGACGAGCTCCGCCACCGCGCGCTGGTCGACACGCTCCTCGCCGAGCGCCGGCAGGACGTGCGAGATGTAGTCCATGAACGTCGGGTTCGGGCCGACGAGCAGGATGCGCCGGAGCTCCTCCCGGTGCTGGAAGAGCAGGTACGACGCGCGATGCAGCCCGACGGCGGTCTTCCCCGTGCCCGGGCCGCCCTGGATCACGAGCGGAGGCTCGGGGCCGCGCGCGATCAGCCCGTACTGGTCGGCCTGGATCGTCGCGACGATGTCGCGCATGCGCGAGTCGCGGGAGCGCTCCAGCTCCTCGAGCAGGAAGTCGTCGGTGGACGAGGCCGCGTCCGCGAGGGAGCCGTCGAGCGCCTCGTCGCTGATCCCCGTCAGCGTCCGGCCCTGGAGCCGGAAACGGCGGCGTAGGGTGACGCCGTGCGGCTCGGCCGGGGTCGCCGTGTAGAACGGCCGCGCCGCCGGTGCCTGCCAGTTGACGACGAGCAGCTCGTCGTCGTCGTGGACCCAGCGCCGTCCGACGTACAGCGGGTCGGGAACGGCGTCGAGGTCGATGCGCCCGAAGCAGAGGATCTCCTCGGCGCGCTCGTAGGCGGCGAGGCGCCGGTCGACCCAGGCCTCGATCCGCCCGGCGGCGATGTCGAAGCCGTCCTCGCCGACGCCCGCCGCGCCCACCGTGCGCAGCAGCGCCTGCCGCATGCGCTCGAGGCACTCGTAGGCGCGGTCGAGGTAGGCCTGCTCGACCGGGATGTCGGGGTGCGCCACGCCCCGCCCCCTAGGCGGACGGCTTCCAGGCGACGAAGATCGCCCAGCCGAGGAGCTCGCGTCCGTACCGGAGATACGTGCGCTTCCAGCGCTCGCACGAGGTGCGGACCTCGTCCGCGTCCGGGTCGCCCGGGCTCTCCGCGAGCCATTCCTCGACCGCGCGCCAGTGGAGCGTCTCGTACCGGTCCCAGTCGTCGCGCGAGGCGTCGATCACCGTGACGACACGGAGATCGCCCGACTCCACGATCGCGACCGCCCCGTCGAGCGAGGTGAACGGCTCGTCGCGGTCCGCGTAGTCCTCCGGTAGCGGCCAGGAGCGCCAGTACGGCTCACCGACGACGACGTGCCCGCCCGGGCGAACCGTCGGCTCGAGCGCGTCGAGCGTGCCGGCGAGGCCGCCGTAGACGAAGCTCGCGCCGAGGCAGAGGGCGGCGTCGTAGGCTCCGGGGGCGAGCTCCTCGTACGCCGCGTCGGCGAGACGGAACGACACGAGCTCGCCGACCCCCGCGCTCGAGGCGCGCTCGACGGCGGCGGCGTGGAACTCGGGCGCGATCTCGATGCCCTCGATCGTGCACCCGAACTCCCGCGCGAGCAGGATCGCCGGCCCGCCGCGACCGGATGCGATGTCGAGCACGCGCGAGCGGGGCGCGAGCCGGATCCGGCGCCCGAGCAGGAGCAGCTTCTCCTCGGAGGTCGGGTTCTGGAGCTCGTGGTCCCGCTCGGCGACGACGTAGTAGCGCGGGATCATCGCGGGATTCTCCCACGGCGCGGTAGCCTCACCCGCCGGGTGGCCGCGCCGGACCGGATCGAGGGCAGCTGGGGGATCGAGCCCGTCCCGGAGCGGCTGCGCGTGCTCGGCACGCTGGACATGGGACTGCTGTGGGGGAACCTCGGGGTGTCGCTGCTCGTCGTCGTCGCCGGCGCCGCGCTCGTCCCCGCGCTGTCGCTGCCCGACGCCCTCGTCGCGATCGCCCTCGGCTGCGTGCTCGGGAACCTGATGCTCGCGGTCGCGGGCGCCATCGGCGCGGACGCGCGGGTCCCGGGGATGGCGCTGCTGCGCGCGCCGCTCGGGCGTCGCGGCTCGTACCTGCCGACCGGGATCAACGTCCTCCAGGGCATCGGCTGGACGACGTTCGAGCTGCTGATCATCGCGACGGCCGCGGCCGCGCTCTCCGACGAGCTGTTCGGGTTCCGCGCGCAATGGCTGTGGACGATCGGCTTCGGCGGCGCGACGCTCGTCCTCGCCCTGCTCGGGCCGATCGGATTCGTCCGTCGGTTCGTGCGCCGATTCGCGGTGTGGGCGGTGCCGTTCGCGGTCCTGTACCTGACGTGGTGGGCCCTCGACGGCGCTGATCTCGGGACGCTCTGGGATGCGCCCGGCGAGGGTGGTCTCTCGGTGTGGCAGGGCGCCGACTTCGTCGTCGGCATCACCGTCTCCTGGATCCCCTACGCGGCCGACTACACGCGCTTCTCGAGGACGCGGGGCGGCGCCTTCGTCGGGACCGGCCTCGGGTACCTCGTCCCGGACGCCTGGCTGCTCGCGCTCGGCGTCGTGCTCGTGCTCTCACGCGACCTCACGGATCCCGCGGCGCTCCCCGACGCAGTCGTCGCCGGTGGCCTCGCCGCGATCGTCGCGCTCTTCGCGCTCCTCGTGACCGAGACGGACGAGGCGTTCGCGAACGCGTACTCGGCGGCCGTCTCGCTCCAGAATCTCGCTCCGCGCGCACCCCAGCCGCTCCTGATCGGGCTCGTCACCGCGACCGCGACCGCGGGAGCGCTCGTCGTCGACCTCGTCAGCTACCAGAGCTTCCTCTTCCTGCTCGGCTCGGTCTTCGTCCCGCTCTTCGCGGTGCTCCTCGCGCACTGGCTCGCCGCCGGGCGCCACTACACGGCGGACGACGTGTTCGACGCGCCGGTCTGGCGGCCGGGGCTCGTCGCCGCCTGGATCGCGGGCTTCGTGCTCTACCAGTGGCTGAACCCGACCGGGCCGGAGCGCTGGACGGACGTGGTGCGGAGGCTCGAGCCCCCGGACTGGAGCATCGGCGCCACGCTGCCGAGCTTCCTCGTCTCGTTCGCGCTCGCGAGCGTCGTCGCCACGGTGTCGCGGCGCTCGACGGAGGGGGCGGCGCCCGCATGACCGCGATCGCGGCGGTCGGGCACCTGACCCGCGACGTCGTCGCCGGTGGGGAGCCCCGTCCGGGAGGCGGCGTGTTCTACGCGGCACGCGCTCTCGGACGGCTCGGTGCGAGCGCCGTGGTCGGGGCCTCGTGCGCTGCGTCCGATCGAGACGTACTGGTCCCTCCGCTCGAGGCGTTCGGGCTTCCCGTCACCTGGTACGAGTCGGCCGCAACGACGGCGTACAGCTTCCACTACGAGGGCGACCGGCGGATCATGTGGCAGGACGCGATCGGCGACCCGTGGAGCGCCGAGCAGGCGGTCGAAGCGGCCCGCGACGCCCGCTGGGTGCACGTCGGCGCCCTCACGCGGACGGACTTCGGGCCGGAGACGCTCGCCGCGCTCGCGGGCGAGGGGCGGATGCTCCTCGTGGACGCACAGGGGCCGATCCGCACCGCCGCCCTCGGGCCGCTCCGGCGCGACGGCGACATCGGTGAGATCCTCCACCACGTCGAAATCCTGAAGCTGAACGACGAGGAGGCGGAGGCGCTCGTCGGCAGCGCCGCACCGGAGCGCCTCCGCGCGCTCGGCGTTCCCGAGGTGATCCTCACACTCGGGTCGCGGGGAGCGTGGGTCGTGACCCCGGACGCGCTCGAGCACGTCGAAGCGGACGCGCTCGAGGGGCTGGTCGACCCGACCGGCGCCGGAGACACGTTCTCGGCCGCGTACCTCGTCGCCCGGGCGGGCGGAGCCGAGCCGGTCGAGGCCGCCCGCGACGCGACGCGGACGGTCGCCGCATTCCTCGCAGGCGAACGAGAGGGCTCCCCGTGAGGAGCCCTCTCGTTCGTCGCTGCTGTCCGGCCGCCTGCTAGGGCAGCAGCGAGTTGAAGCTCGGCGGTGCCGAGTCGATCGGGGGATGGTCCTGGTCGTGCGGGACCCCGACGCGAACCGTCCCCATGCACGAGAGGCCGAACTCGTCGGTCACCGTCACCGCGATGCGGTAAACGCGACCGTCGCCGGTGCCGCTGCGCTCGGCGCGCAGGCGCACCTGGTTCGACGCGGCCCCGAGCACGGCGTCCGGCGAGTCGTCGCCGTCGCCGAGCCCGTTGACCGGCTCGTCCTGCGTGACGCCGGTCACCGTCGTCGTGAGGTCGTCGCCCTCCGGGTCGCTCGCCCCGCTGACCGAGACCACGCGGAGCTTGTGGTTCGGCGGCCAGAGCGTGGTCGGGCTCGCGACGAGGTCGGTGCAGTCAGGCGGCGCGTTGACGTGGAACGTGCTGCACTCGATCACCGTTCCCGTCCCGCCGCCGTCCGACCCGGTCGCCCTCGCGCAGACCTCGTAATCCCCGGGAGCGAGCCCCGGGAACGTGTGGCTCCAGTCGACGCTCGCCGGCCCGATCTGCGGCAGGTCCGGTGCGATCTCGGCGTTCGTGAGAGCCACGAACGGCGAGTCGGAGGCGCCGTTGAGGTTCTGGTCGAGGCTGAGCGCGACCTCCGTCAGTCGGGACTGGATGACGCCCGGCACGATGTCCGGGAGCTCGGTGAGGTCGGCGACCTCGGTGCACGTGCCACCGGTCCCGGTCGCGATCTCGTCGAGACTCCCCTGATTGGCCGTGCCGGTGTTCGTGCAGCTCGAGTTGCTCCCGATCGCGAACGTCTCGAAGCGAACGCCGGCCAACGCGGCGGCAGCCACCTCGTTCGTCACGTCGCCCCCGGCGCTCGCGATGCCGTCGGACAGGAACGCGACGATCTTCGTGCCGGCGGAGCTGCTCACCGCGAGCGCCGTCGCGGCGGCGACCGCCGCCTCGAAGTTCGTGAACTGCCCGGCGTTCTTCACCGGGGGGAACACCGCCAGGCCACCGTTCCCGCCGCCGATGTCCGAGAACGCGGACGACAGGGTCTCCTCCACGTCCGGCCCGCCTGCCGAGTTGGCGTCCGTGTCGGGTGCGGTCAGGGACTGGTCGCCCGCCGCCGGCCCGACGTCGCCGTTCACGGCGATGTCCGCGAACGCGACGACGCCCACGTCGAGCACCGTCTGTGTCGCGATCGCCGACTGGTTCGTCGCCTTCGCGGCGGCGATCTCGCAGTCGAGGATGAAGTTCGCGTTGCCGTCGCCGTTCTGGTCGCCGCCGCACCCAGGGCCCTGATCGGTGCTGCCGGAGACGTCGACGACGTAGATGAGCGCGGTGTTGGGTACGGGTACCCCCTGCCCCACGCTCGCGGTTCCGCTCACGGGCACGTTCGGGCCGTTCACGGTCGCGCCGCTCGGCGGGTTCACGACGTCGACCGCGATGTTCGTCCCGCCCGGGAGCGAGCCGCTCGTGGCCGATGCTGCGCTCGTGAATGCGAGCACCACGACGGCGGCCGCAGCGAGTTGGGCGAGGAGAACTCCTCGCCTCGGTACGGGCCTCTTCATGAAAGCCTCTCCCTGTAGCTGACGGCTGTCGCTCGGAACCTAAGCCCCGCAAGGCGGAGGCACCAGACGGAGTCCGCCCGATCTCGCCGGGTCACCCTTCCTAGGCTTGCCGTCCTAGCGCGTCCGGGGTAGAGAGGACCCCAGGCCGTCCGGGGGGAGAACTGGAGAAGACGTTGGGGGGAGAGCCGAGCGGTCGCCGATCGATCGTCGTCGCCGACGCCGATGTCGTCGCGCGAGCCGAGCTGCAGCGCGCGCTCGAGGCCACGGGATTCGCGGTCGTCGAGGCGACCTCCGGCGACGAGGCGCTTGCCGCGGCGCTCGAGGACGGCGTCGTTCTCGCGGTCCTCGAGGTCCGGCTCCCGGGCCTGAGCGGCTACGAGGTCTGCCGACGGCTCCGCGAGGCGCACGGTGACCGCGTCCCGATCATCTTCGTCTCCGCCGACCGGGTCGAGCCGTCGGACCGCGTGGCGGGGCTCCTGGTCGGAGCCGACGACTATCTCGTCAAGCCGGTAGCGCGGGACGAGATCCTCGCCCGCGTCCGCCGTCAGCTCGCCCGCGCACCGGGGAGCGCGCCGCGCCCCAGGCTCACCGAGCGCGAGGGCGAGGTCCTCCGACTGCTCGTCGGGGGCCTCGCGCCCGCTCAGATCGCGAACGAGCTCTCGATCAGCCCGAAGACGGTGGCCACGCACGTCGAGCACATCTACGCGAAGCTCGGGGTCCACACGCGCGCCCAGGCCGTCGCCCGGGCGTTCAGGCTCGCGCTCGTCGACTGAGGCCGACTACTAGAGGCGGAACTCGCCGCGCGCGACGACGACCGCGCGGCCGCCCACTGCGACGCGCGAGAGCTCGCCGTCGCGCCGGTCGGCGAGCGCGAAGAGGGTCGAGCTTCGGTCGATCTCGACGCCCTGCGAGATCTCGATCCACTCGCCCCACTCGGCGAGCCCGTGACGGCAGACGTGGACCGCGAGCGGCCCGGCCGCGGACCCGGTCGCCGGATCCTCGAGGACTCCCGCGACCGGAGCGAACATGCGCGTCTTCCAGGCCACTCCCGAGCCCGCGAAGCAGCTGACGAAGACACCGAGCTCCTCGAGCGTTGCGAAGTCGGGCCGCAGCGCCGCCACCTCGTCCTCCGAGCCGAGCGCGACGAACGTGAACCGGACGCCGTTGTCGTAGCGCTCGACGGGCAGCCGCGACTCCGGAACGCCGAGGGCGGCGAGCAGCGGCTCGGGCTCGGGATGCGGCTCGACGGTCGGCAGCGGCTGCTCCATGCGCCCGAACGCGATTGCGCCCGAGTCGTCGCGGTCGAGCTCGACGGGCACGATCCCGCTCGCGGTCTCGAGCTCGACCACGCCACGCTGGAGCGGCGCGGCCAACACCCAGGCGGTGCCGAGGCAGGGGTGGCCCGCGAACGGAAGCTCGGTCTTCGGCGTGAAGATCCGGATGCGCACCGTGCCTCCCTGCTCCGCGGGCAGGACGAACGTCGTCTCCGAGAACCCGATCTCGAAGGCGAGCCGCTGCATCGCCTCGTCGTCGAGCCCCCGGGCATCGGTGAAGACGGCGAGCTGGTTGCCGTGCAGGGCCCGATCGGTGAACACGTCGGCGACGACGTAGCGGTACGCGGGCACGGGGCCACCCTACCCAGGTCTATCCTCGGCCGATGCTCGTCTTCCTCGTCCGCCACGCGCACTCGGAGCCGGGCGATCCCGACGAGCTGCGGCCGCTCTCCGAGCGGGGGCAGGCGGAGGCGCAGGCGCTGGCCGAGCGCCTCGCCGAGCACGGGACGCCGCCGCGCCTCGTTCTCTCGAGCCCGCTCGTACGAGCGCGCCAGACCGCGGAGCACATCTCGCGGGCGGCCGGGGCGGAGGCGCGCGTCGAGGAGCGCCTCGCGCCGGGGGCGACGGCCGAGCGCCTGCTCGAGGCGGTGTCCGGCCTCGCCGGTCCCGTTGCGGCGGTCGCGCACCAGCCGGACTGCTCGGAGATCGCGCTCGCCCTCACCGGCAGTGACCCGGGCTTCCCGCCCGCGGGTGTCGCCGAGCTCCAGCTCGACGCCCGGTAGGCGCGATGCCCCCCGCGATCGTCGCCAGGGACCTGCGCAAGTCGTACGGTGGCGTCGAGGCGCTGCGAGGCATCAGCTTCGAGGTCGCCGAGGGAGAGGTGTTCGGGTTGCTCGGGCCGAACGGCGCCGGCAAGACGACGACGGTCGAGATCCTCGAGGGCTACCGCCGCCGCGACTCGGGGGAGGTCTCCGTTCTCGGACACGACCCGGGCGACTCCCCACCCTCGCTGCGGGAGCGGATCGGCGTCGTGCTCCAGCAGTCGGAGCTCACACCGCTCCTCACCGTCCGCGAGATCCACCGCCAGTTCGCGGGCTACTACAAGAGGCCGCGCGACGTCGACGACGTCATCGACCTCGTCGGCCTGACCGAGAAGCGCGACGACCGCGTGAAGACGCTGTCGGGTGGCCAGAAGCGGCGGCTCGACCTCGGCGTCGCCCTGGTCGGCGACCCGGACCTCGTCTTCCTCGACGAGCCGACGACGGGCTTCGACCCGGTCGCGAGGCGCTCCGCGTGGGAGATGGTCCGGTCGCTCCGCTCCCTCGGCAAGACGATCGTCCTGACGACGCACTACCTCGACGAGGCACAGCAGCTCGCCGACCGCGTGGCCGTGATCGGGGCCGGCGAGATCGTCTCGCTGGGAACGCCCGCCGACCTGATCGGGGAAGCCCGGACGACGGAGATCCGGTACCGGCGCGACGGCGAGCTCGTCGTCCGGGAGACCGACGAGCCGACGCGCGTCCTCCACGAGCTCACGGGCGCCGCCCTCGCCGGGGGCTGGTCGCTCGAGCAGCTCGAGGTGCGGCGGCCCAGCCTCGAGGACGTCTACCTCGACCTCGTGGGCGACGAGGGGGCCGGCGAGTGACGCTGCTCCTGCACCAGCTCCGCTTCGAGCAGCGGATCTTCTGGCGGAGCAAGGAGGCGGCGGTCTTCATCTTCATCTTCCCGCTGCTCCTGTACGCCCTCCTCGGCTCCGTCTACGACGGCGAGATCGAGGGGGAGCCGGCGGTCGACGTCCTCCTCGCCGGCCTCTTCGGCTACGGCGCGATGAACACGGCCTTCGGCGGGCTCGCCATCATGCTCGTGGGCCGCCGCGAGCTCGGCGTGCTCAAGCGGCTGCGCTCGACGCCCCTCCCGCCGCACACGTACCTCGGCGCCGTCCTCCTGTCGACGCTCGTGATCTTCGCGCTCCAGTCCGTCGCGCTCCTCGCCCTGGGCGTCTTCGCCTTCGGCGCGAGCGCGCCGGAGAACCCGTTCGGGTTCGCCGGCGCGATCGTGCTCGGCGTCGCCTCGTTCGCCGGTCTCGGCCTCGGCGCCGCGGCGCTGATCCGCTCCGCGGAAGGCGTGTCCGCGGTCGTGAACGTCATCACCCTCCCGATGGCGTTCGTCTCCGGTGCATTCGGGCCGACGTCGAGCTACCCGGAGTTCCTGCAGGCGATCGCGGAGGTGCTCCCGCTCACGTACTTCCTCGACCTCGCCAACGGCGTGTACCTGCACGGGGACTCGCTCTTCGCCGACCCCGGTGCGCTCGCGATCGTCGCGGCGTGGGGCGTCGCGGGCCTCGTCGTCGCGCTGCGACGTTTCACCTGGGTTCCGCGCGAGCGCTGAGAAGCACGAGGGCCGGGGCGAGCCCGGCCCTCGACTCGGTTGCCGCTACCTGTTCTGGAGCAGCGAGAGGTAGTAGAGGAGCACCGCCACCGAGGCCAGCGCGCCGGCGACGTACGTCCAGGCCGCTGCGGTGAGCGTGCTCTTCACGCCGGCCGCCTCGGGCGAGGCGACGAGACCGAGCTCGCCCAGCTGCCGCTTTGCACGGTTCGACGCGTCGAACTCGACAGGCAGCGTCACGAGCTGGAAGAGGACGGCGATCGCGTAGAGGGCGATGCCGACCCACACGAGCCCGAGCGTGCCGAGGATGAATCCGCCGAAGAGGAACAGCATCCAGATCCGGGAGGCGAACGCCACTGCAGGGAACATCGCGCTGCGGAACTGGAAGAACGCGTAGGACTTCGCATGCTGGATCGCATGCCCGACCTCGTGGGCGCCGACCGCGGTCGACGCGACCGAGACGCCCCGGTAGACCTCCGGGGACAGGTGCACGGACTTGCTGCGCGGGTCGTAGTGGTCGGAGAGGGTCCCGGGTGTCTCCTCGACCGGGACCTCGTTCAGGCCGTTCGCGTCGAGGATGCTCCGGGCCACCTGCGCGCCCGTCATCCCGTTCGCAACGGGAACCTCGAGATTCTTGGCGAAGGTGCTCTTGACCCGGTGCTGGGCCCAGAAGCCGATCGCCATCGGAAGCACGAAGAAGAGAAGGAGGTACATGGCGTGATCGTAGCGTCGCCATCCCGTCCCCACCGGTCCGGGAAAGCGGCTCTTCGCGTTCTTAACCCTCGCTTCGGAGCTGCGCGCACGAGCCGGCCGACGCGAAGGCCTGCTCGAGCTCGGCCGACGCCTCGCCGAAGAGCGAGGCCGACCGCAGCGAGGCGACGATGTCGCGCGCCTGCTGCACGAGCGCCTCTGCCTGCGGTGCGAGCGCGGCGAGCTGCTGCAGGGCCTCGGCGGGCGAGCCCGCGTCGAGAGCCTCCCGGGCCGCGGAGTCGAGCTCGTCGTAGCTGTCGCGCAGCCCGTCCACGGAGTCGTCCAGCGCGTCTTCGACCTCGTCGCCGGTCTCGAGGTCGGGCGGGCCGAGCCGCTGGAGGTCCTGCACGAGGTCGTCGGTCGCAGAGCGGGCGTCGTCGACCGCGTCCTCGAGGGCCTCGACGCTGGGCCCGCCCTCGCCCCCTGCGACGATGTCCTCGAGCGACGCCTGCCACTCGGACAGGCTCGTGCAGACGGAGCCCGCCCACTCGGTCGTGTCCACCGAGGTGAAGTCGTCGTCGGCGAGCCGCGCCGCGACGACCGCGCCGACGATCACGAGGACCCCGACGACCACCGCCGCGATGAGCCAGTTCCGACGCACGGGGCACGAGTCTAGTGTTCGGGCGATGGCGAGGGACCAGGCCGAGGCGATCGCCCGGCTCCTGCGAGAGGCGGGCGAGGCGCACCACGTCGTCTACCGCATCACCGACGGCGACGACCCCGACTGGGCCTCGTGGTACGCGGACTGGCTGCTCGGCCTGTCCGAGCTGCCGGAGCTGCTCGGGAGCACCCCCGTGCGGAGCCACCTCGTGCATGCGCTCGTCGAGCTCGGGCGCGGCTACGCGGAGGAAGGCCCGGACGAGCCGTGGCCGGACTGGTACGCGGCGCGCCTCCTCGAGCGCTTCGGCGCCTGAGGGCGCCTCACGCCTCGGCCTCGACGTGCCCCTCGATCTCGACGTGGGGCAGCCAGTCGAGCCAGGACGGCAGGTACCAGGCCCGCTCTCCGAGGAGCGCGAGCACCGCAGGCATGAGCACGAGGCGGATCAGCGTCGCGTCGATGAGGAGCGAGACCGCGATGCCGAACCCCATCTGCTGGAACTCGACCTGGTCGCCGGTCGCGAAGCCGACGAACACCATGATGATGATCAGCGCAGCGCCGGTGATGATCCGGGCCGTCGAGCCCACGGCATGCGCCACGGCGTCGTGCGCGGACTCCCCGCGCGAGTGCAGCTCGCGGATGCGGCTCAGGAGGAAGACCGTGTAGTCCATGGACAGGCCGAAGAGCACGGAGAAGAGGAAGAGCGGGAGCCAGGCGGCGATCACCTCGACCTGGCTGAACCCGAGCAGGTCGTCGCCGAACCCCCTCACGAAAACGAGCAGCAGAAGGCCGTAGGCCGCGCTGACCGAGAGCAGGTTCAGGGCGATCGCGACGAGCGGCATGACGACCGATCGGAACGCGACGGCGAGCAGCACGAAGCTCAGACCCAGGACGAACGCGAACACGATCGGGAGCCACTTCGACGTCAGCTCGCGGTAGTCGATTGTCTCCGCCGTCTCACCGGTCACGAGCGCGACCGCGCTCGTCGACCCGAGGGCCTCGGGGACGGACTCGTGTCGCAGCTTCTCGACCGACGCGAGCGCGCGCTTGTCCCGGCTGTCGCCGACGACGAGCGCCTCGACGAGCGCCGCCTGACCGTCGTCCGCGATCGCGACGTCGACGTCCCGGAACTCGACGTCCGCCCGCACCGCTTCGGCGATCCGGTCGATTCCCGCCGAGACCTCGGGCGCGCGCACGTCTCCCTCGACGACGACCTGGACGTCGTCGACGGTGCCGACGCCGAAGGACTCCTCGAGCATCGTGAAGCCCTGCTTCGACGGGAAC